>Ga0326727_10015910_pt1 | contig 16012 bp, 13 predicted proteins | sample MB2enrmetagenome_FD_207643 | JGI IMG/M metagenome (GOLD analysis project Ga0326727, IMG submission 207643) | Lab enriched peat soil microbial communities from McLean, Ithaca, NY, United States - MB29MY | ecosystem: Environmental > Terrestrial > Soil > Wetlands > Peat | place: USA: New York...
CGTGATCATTCTCCTGGTGCGCCCGCAAGGGCTCTTCGGAAAAGAAGCATGAAAACGAGGACCGTTTACATCCTGTCGTATTCGCTGCTGCTTGCACTATTTCTGACTGTGCCTATATGGGCAGGAAGCTACGTGCTTGAAATCCTGATTATCGCTCTTTGGCTGGGATTCCTGGGAAGCTGCTGGAACATCATCGGAGGGTACGGAGGCCAGTTGTCGATCGGTCACGGCACCTTCGTAGGCATCGGGGCCTACACGTCCTCTCTCCTGTTCAACCTCTACGGCATTACCCCATGGCTCGGATCATTCGCAGGCGCGATATTGTCCGCGGCCGTGGGTCTGGGCATAGGGTTCTTGTGTTTTCGATTCAAGGTGCGCGGTATTTACTTCGCCCTGATTACGATGGCCATCGCCGAGATCGCAAAATTGTGGTTCGAGCACATGGAGCTGGTCGGGTCGACAGGGGGCCTTTTCCTAAAGAGCGTGCACGGACCCTCCGGTCCGGCTTTTTTTCAGTTTGAGACGAAGTGGCCATACTACCTGATCATTCTCGGCATGTTGGTTGCGGTTCTGCTGATATGCTTTCTGCTCGAGCGATCGAAAATGGGATATTACCTGAAGGCGGTCAGAGGCGATGAAGACGCGGCCCGCTGCCTGGGTGTTTCTGCTTTCAGATGCAAATGCATCGCCATGTGCATTTCATCCTTTCTTATCGCTTTTGGTGGTACTTTCTATGCGCAGTACCGGATGTATATCAAGCCGGACCTCCTCATGGGGATCCATTTTTCCGTGGAACTTGTAATACCGACCGTGATAGGGGGCTGGGGGACCGTGCTCGGGCCCGTCCTCGGCGCCCTTCTTCTCATCCCCCTGGCCGAGTTTTCCCGCATGCTCACCGACATCATCAGGAATACCTTTCATACAACCGGCCTGAAGGGTTTTCAACTGATCATCTATGGCCTTATCCTTATCGTCGTTATAAGGTTCATGCCCCTCGGCATTGTAGGTCTGTGGTCGGGATTACGCCGAAAAAAGGCAAGCGTCAAATATGCTAAGGATTGAGCAAGTCACAAAAACATTCGGCGGTCTAACGGCATTAATGGATGTCAGCTTCGACGTCTCCGCAGGCCGGATAAAGGCGGTCATAGGTCCTAACGGAGCAGGCAAGACGACGCTTTTCAATATTCTCTCAGGCCTCATGCACCCGGATTGCGGCTCGATCTTTTTTGACGGAGCCGACATAACCCGGAACATCCCTGAAAAAAACGCCCGTATCGGAATCGGGCGTACCTTCCAAATCACAAGGCCGTTCTTAAATATGACTGTTTTGGACAACGTGATGATCGGGGCGCTGGCCAGCAGTCCGAAAATTCAAGCCGGAAGGGAGCGGGCCAATGAGATATTGGAATTGCTCGACATGAAGCGCCTCGCGCATCTCTTTCCGGGAAGCCTGACGGTTGAAGACAGGAAACGGCTGGAGGTGGCAAGAGCTCTTGCTTTGCAGCCGAGGCTGCTCCTCCTCGATGAGGTCATGGCCGGGCTGAACCCTGCAGAGATTGAGGCGTTCAAAAAGATTCTTAACGGTATACGCGCGGCCGGCACGACCATTCTTCTCATCGAGCATGTTCTGCACGCCGTACTATCCTTGTCCGATGAGATTGTCGTTCTCAACTATGGGCAAAAGATCTTCGACGGAGAGCCGAAAGACCTGGTCCGGAACGAGGCGGTTATTAAGGCATATCTCGGCACGGATTTCATGTAAGTATTACGAGAAAGGCTGCGAATGGACATGCTGACGGTTAATGGAATGTGCGCGGGGTACGGCGGTCTGAGCGTTCTCAATAATATCAACATCAACATAGGGCAGGGTCAGATCGTTTCTATCGTGGGAGCGAACGGAGCCGGCAAGACGACCCTCCTGAAGACTCTCTCCGGATTGATCAGGGCAAGAGAAGGCACGATATTATTCTCCGGCCGTTCCGTCGCACGTCTGCCCGCGCACAAGATAGTCGCGCTCGGGATCGTGCATGTTCCCGAAGGCAGGCAAGTATTCGCGTCTCTTAGCGTTGAGGACAACTTGAAGATGGGTTCCTATATACCACGAGCTAAAGAGAGCCGAAACAGGACCCTTAAAGAAGTATATGATATTTTCCCGGTCCTCGAGAAAAGACGAAAGCAAGTCGCGGCGACTCTCTCGGGTGGCGAGCAGCAGATGCTTGCCATCGGAAGGGGTCTGATGGCGAGGCCTAAGCTTCTCATGCTGGACGAGCCGTCACTCGGCCTTGCACCCCTAATCGTCTCGAACATCTTTTCTGTCATAGAGGCGATCAACCGGGAGGGCATCACGGTACTGCTGGTCGAGCAGAATCTTACCCACGCCCTTCGGATGAGTCATTTCGCCTACGTCATCGAAAGCGGAACGATTGCTCTATCGGGAACCGGGGCGGAATTATTGGCCAATGAGCATACAAAGGGGGCCTACTTCGGAAGCGCGGGCTCTCAAAGCGAAGGATAAAAGAATTCTCTACAGGGGGAACATGTAAATGAATTATACGGAAGGGCGCAAGCGACTCGAAGATGAGCGGAGATGGGTCGAACATGGAAACCCGAAAAGCCTCGAAAGGCACCGGGCGCGCGGCCGACAGCATGTAACGGAGAGGATCAGACAGCTCGTCGATGAGGGTAGCTGGCTTGAATACGGGGAATTCGCACGTGCCATAGGGCCTGAAGTCAAAGACCGTTCACCGCGGGATGGCGTGATGACGGGGCTCGCGAAGGTCGAGGGCCGGAGGGTTGCAATCATAGCGGATGATATAACAATTCTCGGCGCAACCCAGTCCACCGTGAGCGTGCGGAAGGTCGACCGCCTTGTCGATATTGCAGTAATGAACAACTTTCCGATAATATCGCTCTCGGAAGGAGGCGGGGTCCGTCTTCCGGATGGCATTGGCGTGGGATTCACCCGTTTATGTGGTCTTCATCCCATCAGTTGTTTGAATAAGCTCGCGGATTGGAGAGCAAGGCCATTTTTTATTTCTGCGGCTTTCGGGTACTGCTACGGGGACGCGGCATTTCGTGTGGGCATGGGGGACATCACACTCATGGTGGAGGAATCAGGGGCGGCCGTTTCAGCACCCGCACTCATTGAAGCGGCTATTTCGGAAAAGGTGACAGACAAGGAGCTCGGAGGGCCGAAGCTCCACCAGACAACAACGGGCATAGTCGATATCGTTGTGCAAACTGAAATTGACTGTATAGAGACGATCAAGCGTGTGCTGAGAATCATGCGGCCGGCCGAGATAACGAAAGACCCGTGTGACAGAGCCTTGCCGGAGCTGGAGTCGATTGTACCTTCCGACAACAGGCAGGTTTACGACATGCGCAAGGTAATCGATTCTCTCTCTGACAACCATGAGTGGATCGAGCTTAAATCGGGCTACGGGAAAGGGATCTTGACGGCCTTTGCACGCATCGGCGGCCGGTTGGTCGGCGTCATAGCCAATCAGCCTCTCCACTTCGGAGGTTCTTTAGACGCAAAGGCCCTGCGGAAATCCGCGGCATTTATGGAGTCGGCCGTAAGATGGCGGATCCCCCTGCTCGTTATTCAGGACCTCCCCGGTTTCCTGATCGGGACGGCGGTAGAAAAGGACGGCATGGTGGAAGCGGTCGTGAACCAGGCACGGGTACTCGATACGATAGACGTGCCGATGGTCACCGTCATTATACGAAAGGCTTATGGGGCCGCATATTACTTTATGGGTATGGGTGCTTCTGGATCACAATTCGTCGCAGCCTGGTCCAATGCGATTATAAGCTTCATGGCCCCGGAGATGGGGGCCGCAATCTTGACGAAGCATACCGAGCCCGATAAGAAAGAGGAGGCGAAGCGGAAAGTGGCTGCGGAGCTCCGGAGAAGTGCGTCGGTCTGGGATGCCGCCCACGAAAACTGGATTGATGCGGTTATTGCGCCGGAGGAAACGCGAAAGATTATTTGCCGGGCTTTTGAGTATGTAGACGCGAAAGACAGCCCCGTTCGTTAGGCGCCCTTATACTCCCGTTTTTTTGCTTATTGCTTATTGGTTGAGCGGGCACAGCCGGGCACAATTCCACTGAGGAAGAGAAGCCAATATCAGGGTGGGGAACCGGAATGCGTTGAAGCTCAAGCAAATGCGAGAGAGGGGACTCGAACCCCTATGGTTTAACCCGCTGGATCCTAAGTCCAGTGCGTCTGCCAGTTCCGCCACTCTCGCATGCCTTATTTTATGCGGATTTACGAGGACTGTCAATTTGCACCGCCCTCGATTGTAGCAAAATTGTAGCACGCGTCCAAAACCTCAATGCTCGACCTTAAACTTTCCGGATAATGGTGTGCGTAGCGCTGGGTCATTGTAATATTCTTGTGGCCAAGCAGTTTCTGGACTTTGTACAGATCGACACCGTTTTGAACAAGCCTTGTGGCGAATGTGTGACGAAGATCATGGAAGTGGAAGGTTCTCGATATTCGCTTTCGTAAGGGCGTTCTCAAAAGCTGCTCTAAGGCTCCGTACAGCCATCGGAAACACCCGGCCCGATATACACCTCACCTTGACGGCCTGAAGCGTCTCACGAAGAGTCTTAGAGACGGGGATTGATCTTTTCTCGCCGTTACCCCTCCCTGCCCCGAGAAAGGTGGCGTTCGAGAGCAGCCACAATAGTTGGAGACTTGGGTCACGTCGACCACGGAACGCTCGAGGTTTCTTCGGGCCCAAAGAAGTCATTCTATTTCCCCCAGAGACCGGTTGGGCTGCAACGCCAACAGGAAGTCACTACATGGTAGACAAAGCACGCCGCTTCTGCGGAGGCGATCCTTGCCACGATACAGGAAAAGCATCTCGGCTTTCTGGTATTCTTCGTGAAAGGATAGAAGGCCCCGCAGATCGGAAGGTCGCACCTGCCCCGTGTTTTTCACCTCTATCGCCCATATGCCGTCCGGGCCGTACACGATGAAGTCGACCTCCACACCAGAGCGAGTGCGCCAGAAATAGAGTTCTCTGGCGACGTCCGAATAGGCTATCCAGGCCCTCAGGTGCTGGGCGACCAAGCCTTCCAGCGCCTGGCCCTCTATCTCCTCCGGGCTGTCGAGGGGGCCTGACGGACGGAGAGAACGGAAGACGCCGGCATCAAAGAGGTAGAACTTCGGGTGACCGGAGAGCTCGCGCTTCGCCCTCTTTCTGAAAACCTCGAGGCGCCACCCGAGGAGGATGTCCTCGAGTATCTGCATATAGCCCTCGACGGTCTTTCGTTCGACCTCGCATTCGCGCGCTACATTCGCTACATTCAACGTTGAACCGTGAGAAAAGCTCGTCGCCTCCAGGCATCGTGAGAAGTTTCCTACGTTTCTCACTAGTCCTTCCATCTGAACCTCTTCACGCAGGTACAGGGCGGCGTATGCCCTCAGTACGTCAGCCGGGCTTTCCGATGCGAGAACGATAGGCAAGAGGCCATGCTGGAGCGCCAGGTTCAGATCGAACCGCGGTCCCAGCTCGGCCGCCATGAAAGGATGCATGCTGCGCATCAATGCCCTGCCTCCCAAGAGGTCAATCCCCGTTCGTTTCAACTTTCTCGCGCTGGAGCCAGTGAGCGCAAAGGTCGAACCCTTTCTTGGTTCGATCAGGCCATGAACAACGGGGAGCAGCTCGGGGACCCGCTGGATCTCGTCGATGACCACACGACCCGGCCCGGGCCTCCCGGCTACAAGCTCTCTTAGCCTCTCGGGCCTGGCGGAAAGGGCACGTGCCTCCTCGGGGTCGAGAAGATCAATGTAGAGGGCATCGGGAAACGATTGATGTATGAAGGTAGACTTGCCGGTTCCCCTGGGGCCGAAGAGGAAGAAGCTCGATGCCGGCGGCGTAAGAAAGCGAGGTACTAACTCCATTATGCGTCCCAAATAGGAATTTATACTTCCATTTTATCCAAAGGAGCAATACAAGTCAATAGAGAACGCCAGATTGCTTCTCCAGGGAAATTTGTGCAACGGTCGCTTGCACAATTGACCGGTCCGAAAGAGACGACAAGCGATGGCCCTTTAAGGCTCCATTCCATATAATTGGCGACACAGTTGAAAGAACTGACAGCGCGAAGGGGGATTGGGATGGGATTAGACGTAGATGACGTCAACAGGCGCCTGCGGTCTTTATTCGGGCAGTATGAGGACAGCTCCCAGGAAGCGTGGGTGGAAATACTCGAACGCAACCCCAAAACGGTGGACGACATCGCCCCGATTGTGAGAAAGGTCAGAAACAGGGCCATAAAACAGTACTTGAATAAGAAACACAGAGAAGAAAGTCTGCAAAAACCCCTTGGGCGGAGCGGAAACGAAAACTTCACCCTCGAATCGATCCTGGAAAGCCCCGCTCGCGCGAATGCTGATGGAACGGACAAAGACTATGATGATCATGACAGTCTCTACGGGAAGATGGTCGATTTTCTGATCGGAGAATACCTGAGGCAGAAGGAGGAAAATCTTGGGCTAAAAGGGAAAGAGATGGAGATCAAGGCCGAAAGGCTCAAGCTGCGCAAAGAAACGCTCGCGTTCAAGAGAGATCGCTTCGAGTCCTGGAAGAATCTCATGGAAGAAAAGGGGAAGCAGAAAGAAGAACTCCTAAGACTCAAGGTGCAGCTCCAAAGAGAAAAACTCGAATTCAGAAAACAACGGTTTTTGGCCAAGAAAATCAGCGATGCAACCTCTGATCTCGTAAGAAGAAATAGTGCCGATCCAACGGGGTTGGGAGCCGGCTGATATCATCAGGTAATGTTTAGCCGGCCCCCAAAAATTGAAGCAGTTCCGGACTCCTTGTTTCGTTTATTGCCTCATCAATGACGGGAATTGGAGCCGTGGGAATGTAGCAAAATTGTAGCAGAAGGCTTCTAAAACGACCCTAAACGACAGAAGCCAGCTTAACGGTTAGACAGCCGATTTGTCCTTTATTTTCAAAGGGATAACGTAAAAACCAGACCAGAGCGCGATATTTGAAAAATGCGTCTTTTAGAATCCTAAGTCCAGTGCGTCTGCCAGTTCCGCCACTCTCGCATAACCTATTTTATGCGGATTTTGGGCGGTAGTCAAACGGCCTGCGCGTCCATCGCGGCAGCGATCCAGCGTTTCGGCCCAAACCCCCGTCAGGCAACTATTCGATACCGTAAGACAAAGTCGCGCTGCCGGTCGGCAGCATGAACCCATATTTCCAAATCGACAAAGAGTCACACGGGCGCTATAGTCAAGACGCAGCGGACAAAATAGCTCTGAGGAGATCGAGCTGATAAAAAGTGTTTTTCTCGCCTGCGCGATTGCGGTTCTTAGCTTTCTTGTGTGGGCGTGCGCGCATGAACAGCTGGGACGGCCCCTTGCCTACCCCACTACCACCGACGAGGCCAATGCCGCTGTCCGCGGCCCTATCCTGAGCGGGACGGGAGGCCCTGTACGTTTCAGCTCTCCCGAGATGCCGGGCGCGGCCTTGAACACTCGAAAGGGGCTGGAGAGCAGCAGCCAGTACACCCCTTTCGGGGGACGGGTCGGGAATTTCCCTCCTGATGGAAGCGACAGCGCTGATCAGCCGCAGGGGACGCCCCAGCAGCCCGCAGGGGACGGCCGCAGGTAGCCCCCTGCCCGCTCTTAATTCAGAAAAAAGGGGCAGCCGCCGGAGGGCCAAAACGGCTCCATTGCGGCTGCCAAAAATGACTATTATTACCAGGCTTTCTGAAGGTTCGTCTGATACAGACTTCCGCCTCTCGCCCCGCTTATGCTTATGATATTTTGGCCGTAGTTGACGGCGGAGTTCGAGACGTTTGCAATAAACATCGCCGATGCGTTCATCTGAGAGCTGTCGATCACTAACGACGAGCTGTTGCTCTGCGACGCGACGCTGCCTTTCGAGCCGACCGTCTGGCTCTCCAGGGCATCGGTCTTTGCCTCCTGGCAGTTCACCTGGTGTACTGAGATGTCGTTCCCGGTGACGCTCGCGATGTTCTGGCCCACGTTGACCGCCGACAGGGCGGCGTTGACAACGGCAAGGGCGGAAAGTCCGTTCTGCGAGCCGTCCAGGTAGACCGAGCCGTTATTGCCGGTCACACGGCTCGCCCCAACGTCGGTTGCAACGGTCTGGGCAGCATAGGGCCGGGCCTTTGCTTCCTGCTTGTTCGCCTGCATCACGTTCGCCCCGGAATAGGCGTCAACGTTCGCTATGTTCTGGCCTATATTTGCAGCGGAGCCGGCGAGGTTGGCTACGGAAAGCGCCTGCACTCCATTCTGCGACCCGGCCAGCTCCACCGACACGTTGTTGTTCGTCTGCCCCTCTGCCTCTCCGTAGTTCCTGACGGTCTGGGCTCCGCTTGCTGTTGTGTATACCCTCTGTTCGTTGATCTGCTTTACCGCTGCTTCCTTCGCATCGACGGTCGCTATGTTCTGCCCGACGTTGGCAGCCGAAAGAGCGGCGCTCAGGAAAGAGCCGGCTGAAACGTAGTTCCCTGAGTTGTCGAACCTCACTGAGCCGTTGTTATTCTCCTGACTCATGGTCGTATAGGCCGCATTGTGGACGTCCTGCTCGGCTGACATTGACGATTTTGCCTTCTGAGAATTGAGCTGGGTTACCATGCCGGTTCCCATCGCGTCGTTAACGCTCGCCACGTTCTGTCCGACGTTTGCAGCGGCGCCCGCAAGGCTGGAAACGGAGAAGCCGTTCACGCTGTCCATCGAATCGAATATCTGCAAGGACCCGTTGTTGTTGTCCTGGGCCAGGCGCGCAGCCAGGCCATTATCGATGGCCTGGCTCAGATCGCCCGAGGCGGATGCCTTCTGGCTGTTGGCCTGATAAGCGGCGCTCATGCCCGAGGACGCGAGATAGGCAACGTTCTGTCCGATGTTCAGGGCCGAGACGACGGTGTTGTCCAGTTCGAGGCCGCTGCTTCCGTCCTGCGCGCCGTCCTTCATCTGTATCGAGCCCAGGTTGTTGTCCTGCCTCAGCGAGAGGTTTTTTACGGGGTCATCGAGCATATTGTCAAGATACTGCTGCGCGTAAGCAATGTTGCCCGCGTATTGGCGGTTGTCCTGGCCGGTCTTTGCCGGCTGGGCCGCCGGACCTGTGCTGGCCGTGTTCTGCCCCACGTTTATTGCGGCGGAGGCTGCGTTCGTGAAGGCCATGAAGCTGGAGTCGGCCTGCCCCTCGAGGACCTGGACGGAATTGCTGTTGTTCCTCTGCACCAGCGTGTTGTTTTCGATCAGGCCTTCGCTGATGATCGGCCAGGAGCTTGCCCAGTAATCATTATTTATCGCGTCCTGCCTGTTCTGCTGCCCGATGATGCCGCCCGCGTCCGCGCTGGCCACGTTCTGCCCGAGGTTCATTGCGGATACCGCAGCGTTTATAAGCGCGACGCCGTTCGAGCCGACCTGGGCGTCTCCCCGCACCTGCACTGCCGCGTTGTTGTTGTTCGCACCGTAAAAGACGAAATAGTAGTCTTCGAGACCTTCGAATGCATTCCACGCCGCCTGCCTGTTCAACTGGGTCGCGTTGAAGCCGAGGACGTTCCCTACGCTCAGGATATTTCCACCCACGTTGACGGAGGCATCGGCCAGGTTCGCAAGGAGCACGGCCGCCACGCCCGACTGAGGGCCCTGGGCATTCGTCATCCCGGGCGTGCTGATCTGCTGGGCGATGATGGCGCTCGCGACGCTCTTCACGGCCGCATCCGCCGCCCCCGTTTCCATCATAGAGGACTTATGCCTGGCCTCCTGCGCGTTGACCTGCCGTATGTAAGGCATCGACCCCATGCCGCCCAGGCTCGCAATGTTCTGGCCGATGTTGACGGCCGATATGGCGGCATTGACTATCGCCATCGACGAGGCGCCGGACTGGGCGCTGCCCGTCGCCTGCACCGTGCCTATCTTCCTGTTCGGGATAATCGGATAGGTCCCCTGGCCGCCGGGATAGACGTAGTCGATGTTGAAGGACTCGATGGCGCGCTGCTCGTTCACCTGTTGAAAGACGGCGCGCCCCGTTGCGGTGGCGGAAAGCATGTTCTGCCCTATATTGGCAGCCGAGCCCGCCGCGTTCAAAATGGCCATGGTCTGTGAGAGAGACTCCGCGCTGCCGGCCAGCCGGACCACCGAATAATTAGTCCTTTCAGTCCCGTATCCCGCGTATACCTCTTTCTCGTTGCTCGCTCTCTGTTCATTCACCTGGGTGCCGGCGTTGACCGTGCCTCCGCTGGCGACGTTCTGGCCCACGTTGGAGGCGGAGGCGGCTGTGTCCTCCAGAAGCATGCCCTGGGCGCCCATTTGGGCGCTGCCTTCTATTTGCACGCTGACCCGGTACTGGTATGGCGGGCCGGCATCAGCCGGGCTTATAGCCCCCAGTTGATTGAAGCCCCTGGCTCCCACTACCCCAAGGTCCTCGTCAGTCGCGGTCCCTGCCATTGCCGGCAGGAACGGGGTGGCGACGAGACATGCCGCCGCAAGGACGCGGATAAGATGCGCCTTCATGACTGCCCCCTTTGACCCCTTCGTAAATTGATACCCCCATGGGGTCTCTTGCAAGGGCGATGCCAATCATTACATATTGATATTACAGCCGTTTTTTGCCATGAAAGCCCTGGATGGGTGTAATGATAAGGGACACTGTAAAGGCCCGGCCCGCCTCTTCAGCCAGGGGCCGCCGTAAGGTGAGCGACCCGTCTGTCAAGACGGGATACGAGACAGTCGCAGGTTGACAAATCGGCAGGCACGACCTATGATAGAAGCATATCGAACTAAAACCCAAAGGAGATCAATCGATGAAAAGAGCTTTCTTTATCTTGGCGATTGGTTTTCTTGCCCTCATCATCAACTCCTGTGCACAGCAGAAATATAGCCAGCCTATGCCTCCCCCCACGACCGCCGAACAGGCAAACGCGCAGATGGACGGCGTTATCGCGAGCGGTCCTACCGGACCCATCCCGTACGGCGTAACGGGTGGTCAATCCGTCACGATGCAGACAGGGAGCGGTCCGGAGAGCAGTACTTTATACACGCCCTTCGGAGGCCGTGTGGGCGGGTTCCCTGCCGGTGGAGATATTGCGGCAGGACCCCAGCCAGCCGGCCCGGCCCAACCGGCGCAACCGACCGACAGCTGGACGCGCTAGCGAAGAATGTGATTTACGACCTGTTTGTGGGATTTGGCGTGCTTCTGGAGGGGATTACAACCTGAAGGGGTGTTGCGGGGGCAGAAACTATAACTGAAGGACGATAGATCGATCAGACAGAAAAAGGAAGACTTGAAGGCTGACGAAGACGAAACGATTACTCGGGTGTTTGCAGGCCTCCTATATCCTTCCCAGGACGATCTCTCTTTGAATGAACTCTATCGACTTGGCCAGGCCTGTTGCCAGATCGGTCTTTGGCGCCCATCCAAGCTTTCTCGCTTCCGTGATGTCTGCAAGATTGGCAAAGGCCTCACCGGGCAAATCAGGCTTGTATACAGGCTCGATGTTTGATTTGAGAAGCTTCGCGATGACTCGATATATCTCGTTAACCGAATAATTCGTCCCGTATCCTAAATTGAAAACTTTTCCTGTAGTCCTCTCATCGGTCATGCACTGTAAATGGAAATCGTTGATGTCGTCAACGTAGATAAAGTCCCTCCGCTTTTCCCCAGTTCCATAGATCACCGGCTGCTCTCCCTTGAGCAACTTGATGATGAATGCCGAGAAGACGGGAGGGATCGTGCGCCGGTAATCTTGCCTCGGTCCGTAAACGCAAAAGTATCGCAGGGCGGAAAATCGCAAACCGTAAAAGCGGGCATACGCTTCGGCAAAATGCATCGTCGACAGCTTACTGACTGCATAGAAGCTCTGCGGATCGACCCTGTCTTCGGTAGAGGGAAGCACATCGCATCCCTCGTAAAGCGCCGAAGATTCAGCGTAGATTACCTTTTCGACCCCTGCGCGCCGCGCCGCTTCAAAAACGTTGACCGTCCCTGTGACGTTCATGTCGGCCGTCTCGACCGGGTCTGCCTGGCAATCTGCTATGCAGTTCTTCGCCGCGAAGTGGAATACATAATCGACGTCATGAAAGAGCGTATAAATCGCTTTGCTCCGGACGTCCTCGTCATAAAATTCAACGCTTTCCGGTATCTGTTCCCGGACGCCGTAGGAGAGATTGTCGATCCCGATTATCCGTATATCGGCACCTAAATTTGGGATTCCCTTCCCGCCGGCGGCTTCTGCAAGCAAGCGGTCGGCAAGGTTCGAGCCGATAAACCCCGCAACGCCTGTAATCAGTATGGTCGCTTCTTTTCTATGAGACATGGGCGATGGGTAAGAAACGGCCAACGTTCCGGTTCACATCAACGCCGCCTTTGTTGTCGAAAACAAACGTTCCCAGGCCTAATCAGCATCGCAGTGCCTGCATCCAGCCGTCACAGGGTCAAGCAGGCAACGCCGCGGAGGGGAACACCAGGCTTTGACCGGTGTTGGAAGGACCCGGCTCGCGGGTCAGATAAAAGATGAGCAATGCGGCGAGGAGCAGGGAGACGATCACTATGGGCAACCAGGGGATCTTCTTAGGATCTCTGCCGTTGCGGGCCTTGAAGGAGCCCGGCTTCGGAACAGAGACAATCCCTCGCCAGCCGCAATCCAGGCACCGGTAAGCCTTCCTGTTAAATCGTTTTATGAAGCGCTCGAACGCGTTTTGCGATCGACTTCGCCTTACGCGCGCCGATTTGCACGCCGGGCATATCATTTGGTTCGTAGTAACTTCCGCCTTTTTCTGCTTCCGAGCGGCCCAATTATGGCGTTTTAAAATTCGCTTTCCGCTCTGCGCTAAATGCACGCTTTACGCTCCGCTGCTATTACAGCTTCTTCCACACTATACCCAAAACGATTCCGAGAATCAACCATATGGGTATCGAAACGATCAGGCCCCACAAGACGCCGGTCACTTTCTTTAAGGACCTCTCCACGTCTCTGGAGCGCAGCGCCCTTTCCAGCTTTATCCTGACGTCTTCAAAGTTGAGTGGCTTCGTAATGTAATCGTATGCGCCCTGATTTATTGCCTCGACTGCGGTCTCGACGCTCGGATAGCCCGTCATCATGAAGAAAGGCGTCTTGCTGTCCCGTTCCCAGAGCCGGCGTAGAAACTCAAGACCATCCATCTCCGGCATAACAAGATCGCAAATTACACAATCGAACCGGTCGGGAACGAATTTTTCCAGCCCGTCTTTGCCGGACGTGGCCGTCTCCACTTCATAGCCGATGCTACCAAAGTAGTCGGCAAAAATATCTCTAATACTTTCTTCGTCATCGACCACGAGCAACCGCTCGCCTGCCATCGATCTTCCTCCTTATTAGCGCTAGACTTTGCCGGTCGATCTGTAAGCCTCGACGGCGCGGTTCAGATCTTCACAGCATCATCGAGGAACATCCTGACTGTCTCCTTCGAATAGGGATGAACGAGCATGCCTTCTATGAGGTTTGGCGTTACCGTCACGATGTGGGCCCCCGCATCAAGCCATTCGATCACGTTGAGCACCTCCCTCGTCGAGCCGGCGATGATCTGTGACTTAAGCCCGAATTGGTCCAGCACTCTGCGCAATTGCGAAATCTCGCCGCACGCATTGTACCCCATGTTGTTCACCCGGCCCCCGAAAATGGACACATAGGTAGCCCCTGCCATTGCTGCGAGGAGCCCCTGCTGGGCGCTCATCATGGCCGTCACATTAACCCGTACATTGTGCTTCGTCTCAAGCTCATGCACAACTTCCAGGTTGTCCAGCTCGCCGTTCGGGCCGTGGATCGTTATCTTGATATTGATGTTCTCGGCCCACTCCGAAAACTCCCTCGCCTGGGAGATCATCCCTTCCTTGACGTTCGTCGTCACTTCGACGGAGAGCGGATATGGATTAATCATCCCAGCGATCTGGATCGACCGTTCTTTGATGCCCGTAAGTCCTCCGGTTACACCGTCCTTCATAAGAATGGTCGGGTTCGTCGTCACCCCCCGTATAATCCCCATCCTCATATATTTTTCGACTTCCTTGATCTTTCCGGTATCGAGAAATATCGCCATTCCTTTTCCTCCATCAGCCGGTATCAGCGATCCGTCATCCTGCGGCCCGCTATTCGCAACCGAGTCACTGGGTTTTACGGCTCTCGGGCTGATCGGTCGCTAGCCTCAGGTCGTTGCCCGTCACTTCACACTTTCCCATTTCATCTCATTGACGAGCATCTTCGGATGCGAGACGATAAGGTGCCAGATGACGGCCTGAAACGATTCCGTGTGGGCGGTTACCGTAGCTGCGCTTATTGTCGGCACGATTATGCAGGCATCGGCGACCCTTGCCGTATACCCGCCGTCCCTGCCCACGATGCCGAAAACCCGCGCACCCATTTTTTTGGCGTGCTTCAGCCCCTTCACGATGTTCATACTTATGTTCTTTTCTTCGCTTCCCCCGCCTACGGAAAAAACGAAAACGCCGTCCCTGCCGTCCAGCCTGCTACCCTTAAGCCAGCGCTCGAAGGATGAATCCCATCCATCGTCGTTCACCCTGGCGGTCAGCTCCGATACATTGTCCGTGGGGGCGTACGATTCTATCCCGGCTATCTTCCTGAAATCGTTCACGGCGTGCGATGCGTTGCCTGCGCCCCCGCCAACGCCGATAAAGAAGAGGCGGCCGCCTCCTTCTCGCAGGGCGACTAACTGCCTGACGAGAGAATCGAGAGCGGCTTTGTCGATCCCGTCCACGACGCGGTGCACTTCATCAAGGTATTGATTTATGTAGTCCATTTTATCTTCCCTTGCCCCTTTCCTTTCATGGCTAACATGAAATTCCGTAATCTCCGGCCGGTATCTCGTCCGCGATGGCTTGCAGATATCGTCTGGCTTCGCCGGTGGCACAGTGACTGCCGGCGTCGTACAACCGGCTATCAACGAAGCGATGGAGCTTTTTAGGCTCGACCTCCGCCAGAGCATGGCGCATCAGACCGAACCCTCTCTTTGTTTTCCTGGTTCCCATGAACAGACGGCCTTTCACAGAACCGTCTACCAGTGCCTTGACCGCCTCCCGGCCCAGCCTGGCTGCCCATTTGGCGTCAAGCCTGCATGGAGCACCCGATCTGTAAAGATAGGAGGGGTTCACGCTGTTCACGTTCCTCGTGTCGAACGCTAACTTCAAGTCCTTCTTCAGCCTGCCTGCAAGCACCTCGGCCGCGCCCTTGAACCGTGGATGCCCGAACTCGTCCCTTTCATGCTCGTCCGCGCTGATGTGCGAACCGTCCGAGAACCGAGCGCCTTCGGCGACTACTATGATCGCGTGCTTCTGCTTTTTGTACCTTTCGAGCACTGACGATGCTAAGGTCTCGTAATCCAACGTGAATTCTGGTATTACGATGAAGTCGGGGCGGCCCAGGCAGGAAGAGAGCGCGAGCCATCCGGCGTGCATGCCCATCGACTCGACGACGATTATCCGCTCGTGGGAGTACGCGGTAGATCTCAAGCCCTCTCTGAGGCTGACGAAAGCGGAAATTTTCCGAACGGCAGTGGGAAACCCGAGGGTAAAATAGTTGAGGATTCCGTCCTGTCCGATGGGCCGGCCGTTATCCGGCATCATGCCTACGTCGTTGTCTATCGTCTTCGAAATCAGTACCTGTGGAAGACCAGCCAGGGAAAAGCAATTCGAAAGTGTATCCTCCCCGCCCACAACGATGAGCCCTTCTATGCCGAGCCTGCCGAGGTTCTCCTGTGCCAGACGCGCCCGACCGCCGACGGCATCGAGCTTCATTCTCGACGACTTGAGTATCGTCCCGCCGATGGCTGCGTCCACGTTCACACCGTTCAACGGTATGTAACTGTTCTCGACAACCCCCTGCCAACCTTTTATAAAGCCGATGAGCTCTACGTTCCTATCTCTGGACGCTTCTATTGAGGCGGCGATGAGCGCGTTCAGGGGTGGCACATCGCCCCCACCGGTCAATATGCCTATGCGTTTTTTAGACATGCAGTTTCCGG
>Ga0326727_10015911_pt1 | contig 16012 bp, 15 predicted proteins | sample MB2enrmetagenome_FD_207643 | JGI IMG/M metagenome (GOLD analysis project Ga0326727, IMG submission 207643) | Lab enriched peat soil microbial communities from McLean, Ithaca, NY, United States - MB29MY | ecosystem: Environmental > Terrestrial > Soil > Wetlands > Peat | place: USA: New York...
GGTAGAAGATAGGCATATTGCAGCCATTTTGGATTTGTCACCGGAGAGTTTGCTGGTGTGCCGTCCACCCACACCACCACACCTTTGTTTCCTTCGATCGCCTCGCAGAAACCGCTCTGTAGTGTCACGTCTTGCGGCGTTGCGCCCGTTGATGAAAGATACTTAACCACCAATGGCAGTTGACTCGCTGGCAAATATCCGGCCGTCATTTTCTTGATGTTCGACCACGTCGTACCCGGCAGGCTAACGCCGGTAGCCAAGCATGCGGCGTTGCGGCTTGCGTAGTCGTAGCGTACGATCTGGTTCGTGTTTGCATTGTAGTAATACGCCCAGAACTTATCGAACACGCCAAGCGCACCGAGAATCCCGTATCCGCGTTGGAAGAAATCGATCTCATGCGCGCCCGCGACCGGCTCCCCGATGACGCCGCCGGCGGTCGGAACATTGACCACTGCGTTTGGCTGGCCGAAAATATCGTGGCTCGGAATGAAAACGGAAGTGGCGGAGTCGGCCTCGGCCGGTAGCGTTTGCTCAAGAAGGCGAGTCTGCGCGAGCTCAGAGGTGTCCCGCGTTGACTGCTCGATGCCGAACGCAACGCCTTTGGTGAGACCCGAGGTCAGGAATACTGCGACAAGGGAAACGACAAGCGCTGCAATGACGAACTTTGTCATCGCATCGCCACGTTCATCGAAGAAGTTTCGCATCATACCCCGTCTCATCGAAGTCGCTTCCGGCCGGACATCCAGGCTGCCGGTTGAGCGTGAGGATTCTTCCCGGGCGGAAGAAACCCTCCGGCGCCGAGCGTGCGTTGCAGGAGCGCGCCCGCGCCCGCAGAATCCACAGCGCGCAATGCGATCTTTCCGGCAGCCTTTCCTGAACGAACGCGGTGACGCGTCGACGCAAGCCACGATTACGGCCGTGGTCGCGCTCGTGGCGATCTCACTGTTAGCGGAGTTCGTCAGCTCGTCTCAGATGGAACAGACGCGCACATCACCGAGGCAGCCGCTGGCCATCCTGAACGAGGAACACATCCTACAAGCGGCTTTGAAGTACGACAATGGTGCGGTTACGAATGCGCTCGCTGCAGGCGGTACCCAGACGTGGACCCCGGCGGGCGGCACAAACGTCACGGTTCAACGAGCGGGCAATCAGATTACTGTCACCGCGGGCGGTCAAGCTCCGGCCGTCGTCTTGATCGTACCGAAAGCTGATATCCCCGGAACGACGGTACAGGCGCACTAGGATGTTTAAGGTGGGCCTCGCGGCGGTCATGCTCATGGTGATGGTTTTTATCATGACGGATGCGCGTGCGGACTGGGCAGTCGCGATGAATGGCACGCAGCAAAACACGATCACGTCGCTCGTTATGCCTGCCGCGCGTGATCAGCTATTTGCCGCGTTCGTGACCGAACGCCAAAATGGCCAACAGCTAGCCCCGCCGGCGTTTACTCCTGTCGCCGTATGCAACACCGCGGGCTGTGGTGCGACGTTCACCGACACTGCAGCCTATGCTTGCCAGCTATCGACGACGTCGACGTCCGGAACGCAGATCACCTCGGCGAACGTGAACGCGCGCGTCGCCGAGACGCCAGTGTCATGCACGATCACCGCCACGTTGCTCGTGAGCGGAACGGCGATCTCCAAGCGTGTCGCAACGCAACTCTTTCGTACGAGCGATCAACAGCCATACGTCGAGATGGTAGGCAACCTCGACTACAGCGGCAGCGCAACGGCCCAAACGCCGGGCGACGGCGGAGGCTGCGACAGCACGCGCCCGACTTCTTGCGACCCCAACGTTACGGCGGCCGTGAGCGATACGATCATTCGTAGTCAAAATACGTGCACTTATGACGCGACGGAATGCTCCTACGGGCAGGCTCCGCCCGGCGACTCGTACTCGAACCAGAGTTGGCTCACGACCACGGCGTCAAGCAATGGCTCGTCGCGTTAGAGCGTTTCTCCGCACGTTCTTTGACGAACGAGGCGATCTGCTCTCGAACTTCATCATCGGCACGATCGCGACGGTCGTCCTTATGGGCGTCGGAGGACCATTTATTCTCCCGACCATCCTCGATCGCGCCCATTTGGCGGACACGTTAACGGGGCAAATCGAGCATGCGCGCGCCTACGCGGTGACCAACTCAGGTGCCGGCGCGACGCTCTACGTCAACGCTGGATCCGGAACGACGACGATCTTCACCCTCTACGCCGGGCGTCCCGAACCTGGCAACAGCATTAGCGCTGCCGTCACGACTGAGCCATATAACGGGACCGTTTCCTATAACGGCGCGACCCAGTTCGCCATACTTTTTTCGAGCAGCGGAAGCGTGAGCGCGGTGGCCTGGACGCCGGGGAATACGATCGCCGCGGAGCCGGCGTGCGCGGGCTCGCTGACCTTCTCGGTCGCCACGGCCATCGCAACTCGTACCGTCACCGCGCAGTGTCAATAGTTCTCTGCGGTAGGGGTGAGGTATACTCGATCTCATGGAGCGCTCTACTTTGCCTAGTTTCGCAGACCTAAAAGCGGCCGCGGATCGCGACCGCACGGGGTCAGCGTTGAACATCGAGCGCACCGGCGCGCTCGTGGAGCTGCCGAGCGAGTCGATGATGCGGATTTTTGCAAGGACGCTCCGTGTGCGGCCGCGCCACCAGCCGGTGCTCCACTTTGCGCAGTATCGCGGGCCTGTCGTCGAGAGCGACTCTTTCCATAGTGAAAGCCTTGCGGCACGGGCTGCGAGTGAGCAGCCACTGTCGCCCGATACACCCACGCCCGATGACCTCGAGCTGGAGACGCAAGCGCAGCAAACGTTACGCACGTTTTTGGGAGACCTAAAACCGCCGCGTCGTTTTTAGCATATATGGGGAAGGATTGCTTCCACCGGCCACGAATCTTCAGCCTCCCAAGCACTCACCGAGTGCGTGGAGCAGACGAGGAGAAGGTCGGAAACCATGGATTCTCTGGATCAGGCTGCCGAGGTCGGCAAACAATACGCGACGCAACTCAATAAGCGTGCGACGCTGCTGGGGAGCCCGGTGCGAATCAGCTTCGATGAGCTTGCGATGGCCGCAACACGTGAACTGAAGCGTCATAACGTCGGCGTTGTTCGCGTCGGGACCGAATTCGACGTGTCCGAAGAGGCGAAACGCGCGTTCATTCGCCAACTGATCAGCGCCCAACCTGAGGCGCAGCTCTATGCACCAGCACTAGAGCGACCAACGAAGATGCTCTCTCGCACGGAGAGACTGCTTCAAGCAGCCGATCAGCTTCGCATCGAAGAAGAAACCGAGCAATTTGACTCACGCAACGCGTCGATGTTGCAATGGCTCTCCGCGCGCCGCGCAAGGCAGCGGCAACAGGAAGCAGCCCTGCGCGCCGCGGCAACCGTCGAGGCGCCGCCGCTTACGACTCCCGAGCTCGGCGCCCCCGCCGACGTTGCCGACCTTGCAGACATTCGCGAAGGCGCATCGCTCCGGCGAACCGCTCCACACGACCGTTTAATGCCGGCAAGAGAACCCGGACCCGCTCTCAAGATCGGGTGATGAACAGAGGCTCGATGCAACGTCGGGCTTCTTTTTTCGAGGATTGCGCGCGCGCGTAGCGTTTTGTGTTGTGCAGAACTGCTGCACTCCGCATGCATTCAGGGCAGGATAAAATCCGCGGACACGGAATCCTCACGCCGCGATGGCGAAAAGGCGTGTATTCGACGACATCTATCAGCTCGAGAACGAGTACGTCGATCTCTCGCGCGTTAAGGCCGTTTCAAAAGCACTCTCGTGGGCCGTTTTCATTTTCGTCCTTTGGCTCGCGAGCGATCAACTTCTCCGTGCACTCGCGGCCGCGCAACAAGCATGGGTTGGACAGCCTGATTTAGTCCTCACCTATTCGCCGCTGCGCCTGCTCGACGTCGCCGGCAACGTGATTTCCGTCTTCGCAAAGTACCCGCAGGCGGCAATGCCGATCGAGGTGCGCGTCGGCGTCGTTATCTGCATCGCGTTGAGCATCGGGCTCTACGCCCGTCATCTCGTCCTACAGGCGCTACGAAACACCGCCGAGGCGACGCCGGATACGCGAGGCTCCGCGCGTGTGCTCACCGGCGATGAGTTCGAGGAGATCAAGAAACTTGGTCTTACGATCGCGCGGGGGCCGTATCTCTGCTACGTCGAGATCAAGCGGACGCGCCCATGGTGGCAGCGCATTGGCTTATGCGAGACCTGCTATCTGCGCGGGGATACCGAGGGGCATGTGCTCGTCGTTGCTCCAACAGGCAGCGGAAAGACGACTTGCTACTGCTACCAGCTCTTAACGACGCACAAGGGCTCGGTATTCGTCTTTGATATCAAAGGCGAATCGTACGACAACACCGCCGGCTACCGCGCAAGCGCGGAAGGCATGAATAGTACGTGCATCCGCTTATCTCTCTCTGACGACACCCCTGGAAACGGCCACTTCAACCCGCTTGATCTGATCCGCGTCGGGACGGCGATGGAATACCAGGACACGCTCGAGCTCGTGGAAGTGATCAACGATCCTGAAGGCAAGGGGTCTGAGAGCAACACGATGAGCGAGGGTCACTTTCAGACCTTCGCCGCCTCGCTTGAGCTGGCAACGATCCTGTATGTGCTGTACACGTTCCCACCGGAGAAACGAAACCTGGCGACAGTCCTGGACGTCCTCTCCGATCGCGGCGCCGAAAGCACCGAAGACATTCTGCTCAAGATGCGCGACTCGGATCATGCCACCGAGCCGATCCTTGAAGACGAGCACGGCAATCCGACGCGGCAAAATCCGTACATCGTGTCAGCCGCTACCGACATCTTGCTGATGACGGAAGAAGCGCGCGCGAACATGATCGCCACCTGCAAGCGCTACCTGAAGCCCTATCGCAATCCGCTTGTGGCCAAGGCGACCGCATACAGCGACTTCGACATCCTCGATCTTGTGAACCAAGAGAAGAACCTTTCGCTCTACCTGGTTGTCGCACCGTCGTCGCTGACGTCGCTCAAGCCCGTCGTCCGCTTGATCGTCAACGTCATTCTTCGCAAGCTTACCGAGCGTCTTCCCGACCTTGGGGAGATCAAAAACCGCCTGCACGTTCTGCTCGATGAATTTGCGAGCATCGGGAAGCTCCCGGTGTTCGAGAACGGCTTGCAGTTCTTCCGCGGTTACGGCATCACGTGCTCGATTATCATTCAGGGCTTCAATCAACTCTTTGCGCTCTACACCGAGAACGAGATGATCACCAGTGCCTGCAAGCACATGATTATCTACACGCCTAATGATCCGAAGTCATGGGAGAAAATCTCGTCGTGGCTCGGTGAGTTTACCTATCGCGAGCGAGTACCGAAGAGCGGCAAGAACCAAGAGGACACCTATCGGGATACATCCCGCCGGTTGCTGTTTCCGAACGAGGTACGGAAAATGCCCCGCAACCGTGCGCTGGTGTTCAACGAAGGGACGACGCCGATCTACGGCTACAAGAAGGCTGCGCACCCGCGTCATAAGGCAAAGTGCTCGTGCGGCAAGTGTGATGCGCAGCAGTGGTGCACGTGCGGCAACTGCGATCGCGAGTTCAACTACCGCGTGAGCTTCTCAGCGCCGGTGAAGGTCTCCGATCGCGTTATTCAGACCCTGCGCAACTCAAAGGCGCCGGACTCCGCGGCCGATTTTGCTGTGGATTTATCCACGAAGGGCTGAGGCGGTGAAGGATTTATTTCGCGGCCATGGAATCCTCACCGCGCAAGCAGCATACTTCATTGCCAAATGGGAGCGAGCATGACAGCCGAAGCGACGACCGACGGGCGAGAGAACGGGAGCACTGTGCTTCGCCACGGCGCGCCTCCGCAAAGCGCGCTCGCCGTTGTCCGCCGCTTCGGATCGCATGCTGATCAGGCGATTGACGAGCAAGTGGCAGCGATGCTCCGTGCCGAGCTCGGCGATGTGATGGACATCTGGGAAGCCGTCCCGCGCATTACCAATAACCTGCGCATTAACGGCTCGAACGGAAAGATTCAAGCAAAGATTAAGGGCGTTTACACAACCATGGGCGAGATCTCGCCTCGTCGCGTCAGGAACGCGATCTACGAGGTCTCGGAGTTGTTGGACGTCCGTATCGACGAGCAATACCCAATCTTCTCGGGTGAATACCCGCTCGATAAATCTCGCATTCAGATCATCCTTGAGCGCGCGTGCGACAACCCGATCATGGTCTGGCGCCGCGGCGCCGACGTCGCGAAGACATTCGAGGAGCTCGCTGCCGAAGGCGTGTTCACATTCTCGCAGGTGGAGTTCATTAACGAAGCCTTTGACGCGCGAGAGAAGAATTTCGTGCTTTCGGGCGCGACCGACTCCGGGAAGACCTATAACTGCCACGGGTTCATGCAACTCTTTGCGAAGTACCCGGAGCGCTTCTTGCTCCTTCTTGAGGATGCAAAAGAGCTCTTACAGGTCTCCGATAACGTCGAGCGCCTCTACGCGCGACGCGGCTTTGGGCGAGCCCCGGACGTTCTTATGCAAGATTGCGTTGAGATCGCGCTGCGGATGGACCCTGACATCATTGCGATGGGCGAACTTCGCACCGCGCTGGCCGCAAAAGCGCTTTTCGAAGCATGGAACACCGGCCACTCAGGAGGCTTCGTTACCTACCACGCAAACAGCGCGCGCGATTCGATACGTCGCATGGACTGGCTGTTGCGTAGCGCCGGCGTAATTCCGGTGCCGGAGGAGCTGGCAAACACGCTCCATGTCCTCATCCACGTGAAACAAGTCAAACCCAACGTTCGCCGTGCGGTGGAAGTCGTGGAAGTCACCGGATACAAGAACGGCGATTATGTTCTTCGTCATGTTGCTTAAGGAGATCACCGTGAACCAGCTCTTTCATTCCGTCACACCGATCGTGACCCGTACCGTTAGCCTCGTGACCGCGCCGTTCAAAAGACTCGGCGTCGTCGGCATCCTGTTGCTTCTTGCCTTCGTTCTTATACAAGTGGCGCCCGCGCTCGCATCTCCCGGACCGTACGCAGACACAGCAGGCGTAGGCACGGCCATTCAAAACGGAACCGGCAGCGGCCAGGAAGCCGCCGGCGCTCTTGATGCGCTTCGTAAAGTGTGGATTTTGCCCGTCGTCGCGGCCATCGCCGGTATCGCCGTCATCGTGGCCTTCTTTGGTCTCATCTACCGCTCCGACAAGCGTGAACTTTTCGAACGCATCATCACGGTCGCTGCGATCGGCTTCCTCACGATGAGCGCGAGTACGGTCTTGGTCGTCGCCTTGGCAACGTGGTCGACGCACATTCAAGGCGCCACGATTCACTAGCATGGCAGCGGAAATCGTCCACCCATCGGTAACCGGTGGCCCGCCAAACGTGCTCGGTGTGCCGGTTATGCTCTTCACGATCGAAGTGTTCCCGTTCGTGCTATGGGCGCTCGCGTGTCTGTTTTTCCAATACTGGCTCGGGATGGTCTACGCGCTTGCGGCCGATGTGGCCCTGGTCGGCTTCACGGTGTTTCTCCACAAAGGGAACCCGTCGACCATTTGGGACTGGGCCCACCGCCGCGTCATTCCCGTGCACCTCGAGGCAACCAGCAACCTTCGCTCCGTTCAAACGCCGCACAAGTAGGTTACATGTTCAACATTCTCGATACGCTTCATCGCCCCGATCTCGGTTCCGTCGCAGACGTTTTGCCATGGAAGCGGATCGTGGATGACGGCATTATCCAAACGAAGCGCGGTGGTTTTCTCTCGTCATTCGTGATCGTTGGTCCAGATTCGGCGGCGACCTCGCCCGAAGAACAGGATTATCTGTGCGAGCAGGTCACCGAGCTGCTCAATCGCCGCAGCGAGACGCGCCAGTGGACCGTATTCTGCAATTTATTCCGCGTGCCGTCGACGAGCTATCCCGAAAACGGCGCATTCGCCTCGCGCATCAACCGCGTGATCGACCACGCGCGTCGTTTGACATACAAGGAAGAAGGCGCTCACTACGAATCGCGCGCGGTGCTCACGCTGCATTATGCTCCCGAGCGCACCTCAACGAAGCGGCTCGAAGGTTGGGTCATGGAGGGCGCACGCGAGCAGCTCTCCGATGATGAGCTCGCGCTGAAGACCTTTCGCGGCGGTATCGACGATACCGTAAAGTTTCTTGGGAACTATCTCTCGCTCACGCCTTTGAAGCAGCGCACGATGCGAGATGAGGCTGGGCGCGACTACATCGTCGACGACCAGCTCTCGTTTTTCTACTACTGCCTCACCGGGCGAAACGTGACGCTGCGCCCGCCGGCGGACGGTCTCTTTCTGAGCGATTATCTCTCGGTGCTCGCTGCGACCTGTGACAATGCTCCCATCATTGGTGACGACCATGTGCGCGTCATTCGAATCAACGGCTTCCCGGAGTATACACTCCCTGCGCTTTTCCGGCGCCTTGACTCGTACCCGATTCCCTTCCGCGTGTCGATGCGGGCTGTGCTCCTCGATCGGGAGCAAGCGATTGCAGAGATCAAGCAATACGAACGCAACCACGGCATGAAGGTTGTACCTATCCTCTCGCAGCTGGGCTCCCACTTTGGAATGGGCGCCGCGCAGATTAGCCGGAAGGCGTTGGCCCTGGAGCAGGACGCCGTAAATGCCCGCGAAGCTGTGGACCGTGGGGGCAAGCGCTTCGTGTTCTTTACGTTCAACGTGGTTCTACGCGGGCCCAGCGAGGCGCTACTGAACGACTACGCATCGCAGCTGATCGCGTATCTCGGCGAGTTGCATTTTCCCGCGGCGATGGAAGTGCAGAATGCAAGCCGGGCCTTCTGGGGCACAATGCCGGGCGACATCTTCTCGAATTTGCATCGCCCACCGATCTCGACGCGCAATCTTGCGCACATGATGCCCTTGACCGGTATCTGGCCCGGCGTCGAAGTCGAACCGAGCAAGTACTACCCGAAGAACTCGCCGCCGCTCTTTTTCGGAAAGACCACTGGCACGGCGCCGTTCCGGTATTCGATTCACGCGCAAGATACAAATGGACACACGGCGCTCATCGGCCCGTCTGGCGCCGGCAAGTCGACGTTCCTCGGGTTGACGATTTCGCAGTTCGAACGCTATCCGGGCGCTCAGGGCGTAATCATCGATTCCGGAAGATCGCTCATGACGCTCGCGAAGGCGATGGAAGCCGACGGTGTTGCTAAGCACTACGAGCTCCTACCCCGCGACAGCGGTCAGCCGCCAGTTGGCTTCAATCCGTTCTGCTACATTCGTGAAGGTAGCAATGAGGTGGAATACGCGGTTGCGTTCGTGGAGACGTTGCTTCGATTGCGCAATGTGATGCCAACCGTTGAACTCCGTGGTGCGATTCGGGAAGGTGTCGAGGCCCTCGCAAAACAGCCTCGGATTTCTCTCACGCATCTCATGCCACTGATCAACGACCAAGACGCCCGCAACGTCATTCGCGATTATTTGAAGTCGGCCGTTGGTCCGCTGATCGGGGCCGAGTCTGATCCGGACGACAGCGCCCCGTTCGTGTTCTACGAAACAGAAGAATTGAACGCGCTGAAGGACCCCGCGCTGACCACGCCCGTGTACATGCATATCGCCCATCTGCTTGAGCGCCGGACGGCGAGCGGCCGACCCACTGGGTTTTGGTGCGATGAAGCGTGGCAAGACTTCGAGGACCCGTTCCGCCGGCGCGTGTTTACAAACCTGTTCAACCTGTCGCGCAAACGCAATCTGTTCGTAATCTTTTCTGTGCCTTCGCTCAATAACATCGAGAACGACAAGAGCCTCCTCGTGACGGTGTTGCAGCAGTGCCTCACCAAGGTATTTCTGCCGAACTTTCAGGCGACGACGGACGAGTTTGCTCCCCTCTACAAGCGAGCCGGCCTAACGAACCACGAGATCCACACGATCGCGCGCACCTTAAAGCGCGCGCGCGATTACTACTATATGTCACCGGTTGGGCGGAGACCGTTTCAGCTTGAGCTGAGCAGATTGGCGTTAGCCTTCATCGGTGTCGATGGTGCCGACGAGATTGCCACTGTGCGACGTTTTGTCGCTGAGGATCCGAGAAACTGGGTGGCCGCATATTTGCGCCACATCGGCCTAGAGCGATGGGCCGAGGTCTACGAACAATGCCCCGTTGGGCAATTCACTCCCGCTGGAGAGGCACTTGTAGCATGAAACGACGGCTCCTCGCGCTCTGCGCATCGCTATTCCTGGCCAGCACCATTGTGAGCGGCGCCGATGCGCAGACGGTCTACGACCCGTGGACGTATAGCGCCACCATGAATGTGTTTGCGACGCAGCAGAATGCGCTTCGTCAACAGATCCAGCAGTATCTAACGCAAGCGCAGCAACTGCAAAATGAAATCTCGCAGCTGGCGGCGCTCCAGCAACAGTTAAAGCAGTTGCCGACGCAATACATGAATCAACTGGCAGCGGACCTGACCCGCCTCGAAACGCTGATGCAAAACGAGCACCAGCTTGCGCTCAAGGCGGCTAATATGGACCCGTGGTTTAAGTCCATTTACCAACCGTACACGCCTCCGCAAAATATGCCGGCGCTCTACCAGACGTGGGATCAGAATACTCACGACGCGGCGGAGGACGCACTGGCGGCTGCGCAGGCGATCCTGACCCCGTCGGAAGCGCCGTCGACGACGTATTCGAACAACGTAGCAGCCGTGAAAACTGCGACGGGCCAGACCGCTGCGATTCAGGCGACCGGTACCATCGCGGCCCAGCAAGTGGAGCAGCTTCAGAAGCTGCAGCAGCTCGAAGCCTACCGCACGAGCTTCGAAGTTCAATACTACCTCCAGGCGACCAGCGTACAAACGGCGCAGCGTCAGCGTGAGGACGCGGTGTTGAAATGGATCAACGCCAATGCGATCACGGCTACACCGGCCTCGACGGCCGCCCCGTAAACGTGAACTCGTTTAGGAGGATGGTGTCGCTGCGAGGCGCGTTGGTTGCGCTGGCGCTCGGGGCTGCCTTTGTCCCTGGGATTGCGCGCGCGGATTTGAATCCTCCGGTAGGCGGTGCTCCGGCGACGGTCGTGACAATGCCTCCGGTCGCTCCCGAGGCTGCCACCGCTCAGATGCCGGTGGTGTCACAGCCGATGCAAGCGCCGCAGTCGCCCGCGCCGGTCGCAACGGCGTACGATGGCGGCATCGGCACGCCCCCGCCTTTCCCGATCGCAACCCCCGGTTGGCTCGAAACCTCGATCGGTAATTCCTTGCATCTTTCCAACATGCGCGCGCAAGCGTTTACCGTTGGTTCATCGTGCTTGGCGGCGTTCGTCGGGATTATGGCGCTCTTCATCGGCATTATGGCGATGATTCAAGTGCGCTCTCTTGGGCAGCACCTCGGCGATTTGCTGTTTCGCGCCTTGCAGGCGTTCGGGCTCCTGACGTTCATGGCGTTCTATGCCAATTTCTTGATGTTGGGTGCGTCCTTTGCGTGCCGTAGCGCGATCAACATCACGACCGGGAGTTCTAATCAGCTTGCAGGCTGGGGTAGTCAAGGCACGTGCACTGATATCAACTTCACGTCGATGTTCGTATACGGCATTCAAGAATCGTTAAAGATCGTCGGCGCTAACGTCTTTGGTGTTCCGCTGATATTGACGCCTGGCGTCGGCAATATCGTTCAGACGGCTGCCTTTCTTGTGTTCGCTGCTTTCGTATTCATCGGGCTCGAGAACTTCGCGATCACAATCGAGCTTCTGGTGGTCTCGGCAATCGGCCCGGTGTTCATCATGTTCTTTGGCTTCGATCCGCTTAAGCATTTGAGCAGCGGTGCAACGACGTATCCGATCAGTGTAATCACACGCTATTTCTTCAACTGGCTTTTTATCGGCATAGGCATCTCTGCGATCGCCGTGCTCGACGCACAACATGATGGGTTCCAAGGGCTCAGCGATGTGTTCATGGTGCTGGTTGGCGTCTTCGCATGGATCTATCTGATTTTCCGAATGAATCGCTTGTCGAAGACGATGATGGATGGTCAGAGCCGCTTTAACGCGATGCAAGAGTTTGTAAAGCCGGCTCTCGATGTGCTCACGCGCGTGATGCAAATCGTGGCGATCGCAGGCACGGGCGGGGCTGCCGCCCCCGCGGTTGCTGCAGGCAGCAATGCGCTCGCAACGATATCGGAAGCCGCGGGCGCTGGCATGGGCGGCCCAGGTCCTGGAGGCCCGGGCGGAGCGAGTGGTGGCGGTAACGGTTGGGGCGGCCCCGGCGGGCCCACTGCACCGCCGAGCGGTGGGGGAGGCAGCGGCTTCTTTGAACTCGCGCGCGGGAACGCGGACTACGGCGATGATCCGATGGAAGAGATCGAGCCGAGCATTCCCCCGCCGTCGCTCACCGGGGCGAATGCTGAGCGACGTGCGTCGCTCTCTCCCTCGCCGCAACTCGCGCTGCCGCCGCCTCCTCCGCCAATCGCAGCGTCATCGGCGCTCGGTTCGGGAGCGAGCACGACGAGCTCGAGTGCAGCACAAAGCGGAACTCCGAGCAATGCGAGCCGCGGCGCTGGCGTCGAGGACGTGGCGGACGCTTCAACGCCGCCGAGCGACGCTGGCCGCGCCCCGGGCACCGAGGATGACGCGCGCGTTCCGGTGCCGCCGCTGACAACGGTCGGCGCCAATAGCCAACGTCCGATCGATACGACATCGCTGTTCCCGGGAGCAGGCGCCCGTCAGTCCATCGTCGGTGGTGTCCCGGGCCCTAGCCATGCCGATAGCGTGTCCGCTGAAGATCGGGTCGCGGTGGGATCCGCCAACGACGCTGGGCCACGTGTTCCGTCTGCGGATCGTGAGCGTGGACGTATCGACGCGGGCACGAGCAGCGCGGCGACGAGCGAGGGTCCGATTTCCCGGCCACCGTCCCCGGTTCAACAGCGCAGTACGGAATCAGCGACCATCGAAGCGAGCACGCCTGCCGGCGGCGCGTCCGTTTCCAGTCGAGCCGCGAGCGCGACAGGGCTCGTAGGCTCACCCCCGATTCCAGCGTCGGCCGTCGCGCCGCCGCCGGCGGCCGCGGGGTCTGGCCCGGAGCTGGCCTATGAGAGCGTATCGCCTGTGCGCTCCGATGCGGATACTGTCCAAGACTTGGGAATAGCGCGGCCCGTGACTTCAAGACGCTTCGCCTCCGCCGATCCGACGGAAGGTCGCGGTTCGTGGGAGCCCCCGCGGCCAGAGTCACCGGGCGCGTCGTCCGAGGCGCCGCAACCCGCGCCCCGAGAGGCCCAGCCATCGCAAGGAAGTGCGCCCAGCGCGGCAGCGCGACAGCGCTTGTCAGTCAGCGCTGATGCCAACACCGTGACCCGCCTGGTCCGTGAGGAACTTCGCGAGGCGGCCGAGGCGATTCGTGGGATCAGCGCCGCCGATATCCGGGTGTCTGGGCCCGATCTAGACTAAGTTTTTTTGTGTCGATTGTCCGGTGCACACGTGCACCCATACAGTGAAGGAAGGAAGATGGACGTTCTAACTAATCGAGACTATTGGGCGCGATACGCGCACACCCGGCCGGACATTCACCGGTTCGTCATCGTTGCCGATGCGATCGCCCGCGAGATTTTGGAGAGCGGCGTCCGCGAAGGGGCAATCGTGCCGGGGATGCGTGGCATTGCCATGGCCTGCGGCAATACCGCGCAGACTGTACAAAGCGCGCTACAACGGCTTGTCGCAGAAGATATCATCGCGATGGAGCCCGGGAAGCCAACGCGAGTGAAGAGCATCGCTCGGACGCGCGAGTACCTGGCGCGCCGTGCGCGCGAAGCCTTCAGCGAAGGTGTCTCACTCCAACTGCTCTGCGGCGTGGCCCTCGAGGACATCATCGAACAGGCAACCGCGCTCGCGGGGGCCCGTTGATATGACGCGCCTTCTCTCGACATTCTTCCCGCTGTTCTTCAAGCCGAAAGGCGAACTCAGCGCCGTACAGGTGATGTCGTCGGACGCCCCCTTGATCGTCAAGAGCGGTGTCGGTGCGAATATCATCGAGGGCAAGTACATCCAAGGTGAATACCTCTGGCGGACGTCCTTTTTCGCTCTCTTGGTGGTGAGCATCGTTTGGGTCTCCTTCGATCGGTGGACTCTTCACGACGCGATTAGAACAGGCGGCAACCATACGTTTGCAGTTCCAACAGATAAAAATGGCGCCGCGGTTGCCCCGGCCCAGGAATTGCCCGTCGCGCCGGACGCTTCGACGGCTGAGAAACACCGAATCATCGCCGAACTCTTCAAGTCAGGCATTCGCGGAGGACCCGACGGAACCGTCGTTGCTGATGATCAGGCAACGCGCGATGCACTGTGCGAAAAGAGCGCCTGCGACTTCTTCGCTTCCTGGTACGACCGCAACAACGGCCAGAATGCACAGATTCGCCGAAATCCATTGCACGCGATCAACATTCGCATCGGCAACGTCGGGCACGGCGATACCAACACCTACGACATCGGCCTGACCGTCCAGGAGACCGACGCCGCTACTGGACGTGTCGTTCGCTCGGAGGACCATTCATTTACGGTCATCACCGGGACGGACGCAGCCCGTGTGACGCGCGAAAACGGTTGGGGTGTCGTCGTAACCAGCATCTCGGAGGATGATCGCTCACAATGAAACCCGTTGCATGCCTCCTCGCGATGGCCGTGGTCGCTCTGCCCGCTCTTGGTCGCGCGGCAAAGCCGATTATTAGCAGCGACGGCACCTACAACTACACGGTCGGCGTCGTTCCGACATTAAACTGCCCGGCCAATCTTTCGTGCGAGATCATCCTTCACGAGAACGAAAAAATTATCGATCACGGCGTGCACACCGGGGATCAGGCAGCGCGCTGGCTCATCCGCTGGAACGAGGCAACGACCGCCGCCGGCAAGACGTTCGAACATATTCACGTTTCGCTTGTCCAGAATGCGCCAGCACCCGTCACGACGGGTCTGCCGGCGACGCCGGATGCTGGCGCGTTTACAAATTTGACGATCGATACAGACGCGCGAGAGTACCACGTCTTTCTTCGCAGCGTTCCAGCCGTTACGCAACCAGTGCCCGGCACCGTGATCGCGTTTTACGATCCAAATGACTTGAAGCCGCCGCCGCCGGTGTACATTCCACCCCCGCCGACCCCGACACCCGATCCGTTGCGCACCGAGCTCGCGGCCGCTGACTGTAACCCAGCGCGGTCACACATCACTGGTAGCGCGCCGTTCTACCCACTCCAGGTGTGCGTCGGCGTTGATCATTACTTCGTGCGCGTGTCGCCGAAGGCACCTGGTGCGGTGGTCATTGGCTTTGATGTACGAGGCCACGATCGCACGGTGAATTGGGCGTACTACGATGACGGCTACTACGTCGTTCCGGCGCCGGAGCGCAAGATCGCGCTTCTGTCGGGCGATGGTCGAGCACGTGAGGAGGTTTGGATTGAATTCCGATAGCACGCAAAACCAGCAAACGCCGCGGCCGGATCCGTCGACGCCCAATGGCGACGGGGCGAAGTTGCTTCAGCCGAACTTCGGTAAGCCGAGGGTCCTTGGTTCGCGCCTCTTCCTGCTAATCGGTGCTGGCGTCGGGGTGTTTTTCCTCGGCTTCATTATTGTGAATGTGCTGATTCCACTGTTCTGGCCGTCGGGCTCCGCAACTCAAGTGGCGGCGTCCGGCGATAACAGCGGTTATGCGGTGCATGTTCGTCCCGACGGAAGCTCTGATCGGCTCGCGCGGTATCGCGTCCACAGCAACACTGTGCTGCAGCCGACGACGCACGTCGCGCATGTAACCGCCGAGGCGACAATACCGCCGGCGGGTGACCCGACCCAGGGCGTCGACCCGCGCTCCTTTGTCACAAAACCGCAAGCGCAGTTCAACGCGCAGATACCGGGCGTTCCATTGGGCACGGGCCTACTCACGCGCCCCGCGCGAATCGAAGTAGACAATGCTGACGCGCCCGCTGCAACCGCCGCGGGGGATCAGGCTGCCGGCGAACCGACTGCGCCGCCCATCGTGACGACTGCCGCACAGCAAATCGCCGGAGCGGCGGCAGGGCTC
>Ga0326727_10015912_pt1 | contig 16012 bp, 13 predicted proteins | sample MB2enrmetagenome_FD_207643 | JGI IMG/M metagenome (GOLD analysis project Ga0326727, IMG submission 207643) | Lab enriched peat soil microbial communities from McLean, Ithaca, NY, United States - MB29MY | ecosystem: Environmental > Terrestrial > Soil > Wetlands > Peat | place: USA: New York...
CGGGTTTGCATCCCAACCCCTGCGAATACGCGGACATCGTGACCTCCACCACGCACAAGACGCTGCGCGGGCCGCGCGCGGGCATCATCCTGGCCCGGGAAAAATTCGGCGCGGCGATCGATAAGACGGTATTTCCAGGCGTGCAGGGCGGCCCGCTGGTGCACGTGATGGCTGCCAAGGCGGTGTGCTTCCTGGAAGCCATGCAGCCGGAATTCGTGACCTATCAAAAGCAGGTGGTGGCCAACGCCAAGGCGCTGGCGCAGAGCATGATGGACGAAGGCTTCCGCGTGGTTTCCGGCGGCACCGATACGCACGTGATGCTGGTGGATGTGTTTTCCAAGGGCGTCAAGGGCAAGGAGGCGGAAGAGGCACTGGACCGCGCCCGCATCACCGTCAACAAGAACGCCATTCCGTTCGACGTCAATCCGCCGTTGAATCCCAGCGGCATCCGCTTGGGCAGCCCGGCCGTGACCACCCGCGGCTTCAAGGAGGCCGAGATGAGCGAAGTGGCCGATCTGATTGCCGAAGTGCTCAATCACCTGGGATCGGAAGACGTCATCAACTCCGTTCGCAGCCGCGTGGAAGCGCTGACCGAACGCTTTCCACTGTACGATTGGAGAGTATGACGGACGCGGCGTTGACCACATGAAAATCGCGATCGATGCCCGTCGGCTGCGCGATTTCGGTATCGGCACGTACATACGAAACCTGGTTACCGCCATCGCGGACATCGACCGGGAGAGCGAATATCTTCTGATTTCCCTTCCGGAAGACGAACCGTTGCTGCGCCACTTGCCGCCAAATTTCCGGCCCATCCCCTGCACCCGCCTGGATACGGACCGCCTCGACGACATTACCTTGCCCTGGCTCATCCGGCAGCTTTCCACGGACCTTTGCCATCTGTCGATGAACCACGTTCCACTGCTGATGCCCAAGCCGTATATCGTGACCGTCCACGACATGGGCCGGCTGTTGTTCGATGAGGGCAACGACACCATCCGCTATCTCCGCCGTTTTCGTCTGCGCCGCGGACTCCAGCGCGCCGACCGTATCATTGCCGTATCCAAAGCCACGCGCCGCGATATCCAAAGCCAGGTTGGCATCTCCGAGGATGACGTCCGCGTAGTCTACAACGCGCCCGACCCGCGGTTCTTCGAGCACGGCCTGATGGCCGACGCGCGCGCTGCCGGCCCGCAAGCGCATGCCCGCGAGAGCCAGCGCATCCTGGAGCGCTATCAAATCAATTACCCCTTCCTCCTATACGCCGGCAACATCCGGCCGCAGAAAAACATCCCCCGCATGGTAGAAGCTTTCGCGGTGGTGCGCAACGAACTGCTCGAATCTTCGCCCCAATACCGTGACCTGCACCTCATCATCATCGGCGACACCATCTCGAAATACCCGTCGGTGCGCCGTGCGGTCATCCAGAGCCGTGTCGAACACAGCGTCCGCTTCCTCGGCTTCGTCCCCTTCGACACGCTGCGCGCCTTCTACGAACTGGCCAGCGGATTCCTCTTCCCGTCGTTATACGAAGGCTTCGGACTGCCTCCGCTCGAAGCCATGGCCGCCGGCACGCCGGTCCTGGTATCCAACGTGAGTTCGCTCCCCGAAGTGGTCGGCGATGCCGCTATCAAGGTAAATCCCGAAAACGTCTTCGATATCGCGCGCGGCATCCGCGAACTGCTGCTCAACGAAACGCTGCGCGCCGAACTGGTGAAACGCGGCCACGCGCAGGCCGCCAGCTTCAGTTGGAAGTACGCCGCCGCGGAAGTCGTCAAGATCTACCGCGAAGTCGCCGGACGATAATTGCGTAGAGTAGGCTTGCAGGCCAGTGGCGCAGGCTGGTCAGCCCAATGTCACCCTCCGTGGGGCAGGCCATCGTTTTCCGTGGCCTGCCCGGCTGCGGAGCCGCCGCTTTCTGCGGACGCGGTTCCGCCCGCCGGAAGCGCACAAAAAACGAGAGGCATGATCTACCGCGAAGTCGCCGGACGATAAGCCGGCAAATTCTCCCGCAAGTAATCGCTGAATTCCTGCGGCCGCTCCGCGCAATCGATTTTGGTCACCGTCTTGCCCTTCGCGTCCTGCACCATGACGCCATCCGACACGCGATAACGATAGCCGCCGCTCGAAAAACGCACCGAACCGTCCTTCGCATAAAAAAGCGACGGCGGCGCATTGTCCGGGTCGGCCGGAAACATCAAATCCGGCGGACCGCTGTCCGGACCGTAACGATAATGGATGCCAGTCCACTTGCCCACGTCCGACTGGTCTTGCGTGCCGCAAATCCGGATCACCTTGCCGCTTCCGGTCAAGCAAGCGAACAGCACCTGGCAGGGAGGCGGAATCTTCTGTCCGGGCTGCATCGGCGTGTCGGACCGGTCGAGCGCTTCGGAATCCGCGCCCAGAGCCCCATTCTGGTTGTCGCCCCACGTCCACACGATTCCTTTATCCGTCACTGCCGCGGAATGGTTCCCGCCGGAGGCGATCGCCGCCACGCCCGTCAACGTGCCCGCCCGCACCGGCTTGCTCACTTCTTCTTTGTCGACCCCGGGATTGCCAAGTTCTCGATAATGATTGGACCCCCAGCCCCACACCGTCCCATCCGCCTTCAGCGCCATGGCATTCATATAACGCGCCGCGAGAGCCTTCACGCCAGTAAGTCCGCTGACCAACACGGGCTTCATCGAGTTTTCCAACGCACCATTGCCCATCTGCCCCGCCGCGCCATAGCCGATTGCCCAAACCGTGCCGTCTTTCTTGAGGCCCAGCGTAAATTCGTACCCGCCGGCTACGGCAGTCGTGTCCGACACCCCGGGAATCCGCTGCGGTACCTGCGAAATGTTGTAGCAGTGATCGCCCAGATCTCCTGCCCCGTGATCGCCCCACACCCACACCTGGCCGCTCTCATCGAGCGCGATGTTGTGCTTATCCCCCGCGCCAATCGCAACGATTTTCGGTAATCCCGCAACCTGCGCGGGCGCCGGCACCGGACGCCGCTCCGGAAGTTCGCCCCATGCCCACGCCACGCCTTTCGAATCGAGTGCCAGGGAGTGCGGTCCCGCAGCTGCGATCGCCACAACTCCGGAAAGCCCGCTCACCACCACGGCCTGCGGAGAACCTTGTAGCCACATCCAGACCGTGCCATCCGACTTCAGCGCCAGCGCAAAATCTTCGCCCGCCGCGACGCTGCGCATGCCATCCAATCCTGGCACCTGCGCCAGCCCCTGTGAATCGCCGTCCCAATACCAAACGGTCCCGTTCCCCTTGAGCGCCACGCCAAAATTGTCGCCGAAGGCGAGTCCCACCTGTGCCTGCAAGGAAGCCGCGCTCCAAATCACCACCAGTATCCATCTATTGAAGCAGTTCATATTGAACTTGGTCCTTATCGAGCGCAATCGGCACAGCCCCGCTCGATTTCTTGTTCACAAAGCTCTCCCGATAAAACGCCGGAGTCTTTCCGCTGACAACCGAAATCCGGCTAGCCGTAGTCTTGCAGTGGTTCTCATCCCCGCCGCAGTCATCCGAATACGTCTCAATCTGCCCTAGACGCGTCACGCCGCCCGCGACGATCTCAATCAGCGAAATCCATCCGGACGTGATACCCTGATTGGTCGCGCCGCCCGCGATCACCATTTCCGCCAACCCGTTCCCATTGATATCCGGCAGCGCCCCGATAGCGTTATTCTCGCCGCCCTCAAAGAGAATATGCGCAATAACCTGGTCGTTTTCGATGATCGCGATCCCGTCCAGCGCCATATTGTGCCCGAACGTGCAGTACTTATAGAGAATGGCTTTCTGTGCCGCATTCGGCGTGGTGAACGCGCCCGAAGCGACATCCAGCGCAACCGGCCGGAAACCGCTCTCGCACACCGGCTCCCGCTCGCGTTTCCGCCACGCATTGCGGGCGTCCAGCACGATCTTGCCGGCGAACAGCTTCTCTTCGGAAGCTGACAATTTGGCCGGCCGCAAAGTCAGCCGTCCGTCAAATATAGGTTTCGGATTCTGTGCCATTGCCGTTACCACGGAGAGCGTTGCCAGTAACACAATTCGCAGCATGAGCTAATCCAGTTCAGTATAGGCTGCTCCGGGCACGCTATCCTAAACCTTTGTGGCCAAAATAATTGCCATCGACGGACCCGCCGGTGCGGGCAAGAGCACCATTGCGCGCCGCATCGCCGCGCGCCTCGGCTTCACCTACATCGACACTGGCGCCATGTATCGCGCGCTGGGCCTGTGGGCCCTCCGCCAGAACCTCGATCCCGGCGACCCTCACCGCATGGAGCCACTCGCGCTCGCCGCCGAAATCGCCCTCGATTCCGCCCATGCACGCGTCTTTCTCAACGGCGAAGACGTCACCGAAGCCATCCGCACAACCGCCGTTTCCGACGCTGCCTCGCGCGTCGCCGCCATCCCCGCCGTGCGCCGCGCTATGGTCGATAAGCAGCGCGCCATCGCGGCTTCGCAGAACGTCGTCATGGAAGGCCGCGATATCGGCACCGTCGTCTTCCCCCACGCCAGCGTGAAAATTTTCCTCGACGCCGATGCCGACACCCGCGTCGACCGCCGTCAATTGCAAACCGGCGGCGTCAAAACCCAAGTCGCGGACGAGATCGCCGACCGCGACCGCCGCGACACCACGCGCCCCGATTCGCCGCTCGCCCAGGCGCCCGACGCGGTCTACGTCGATTCCACCTCTCTCACTCTCGAAGAAGTAGAAGAAGCGGTCCTCCGCCTGGTGCGCGAGCGCATCTCGAACGGCAAGGACTACCGCGATCACCGCCAACCATGAATAACCTACTCGTCATGAAATTCGGCGGCACCAGCGTCGGTTCCGCTGCCCGTATGAAAGTCTCCGCCGGCATCGCCATGGACGCCGCCAAAACGCGTCCCGTGGCCATCGTAGTCTCCGCCATGTCCAAGATCACCGATCTGCTGCTCGACGCCATGAAGCACGCCGAAGCCGGCGACCGCAAAGGCATCGACGCCGGCGTCGCGCTGCTTCGCCATCGTCATCACGAAGCGCTCGCCGAACTCCTACCCGAGCCTCAACGCGACGAAATCCGCACGCAGGTGGACGCGCTGGTCGACGAGTTCGAGCGCATCGTCCACGGCATGTTGATGCTGGGCGATCGCCCGGCCCGCTCGGTGGACGAAGCCGTCGCCATCGGTGAACGTCTCTCCGCCCTGATCGTCAGCGAGTACATTGACAGCCAGGGCGTGCGGTCCGACGCCGTCAACGCCGCCCAAGTCATCGTGACCGATGCAGTCTTTGGCAACGCGTCCCCTATCATGCGCGCCACCGAAGCCAAGGCCCGCGACAGGATCATCCCCATGCTGCAAGCCGGCATGCTCCCCGTGATTACCGGCTTCAACGGTGCGACCGCCGACGGACGGCCCACCACCCTCGGCCGCGGCGGCTCCGACTTCTCCGCCTCCATTCTCGCCGCGGCGCTGGACGCGCAGGAACTGTGGATCTGGACCGATGTCGACGGCATCATGAGCGCCGACCCGCGCCTCGTTCCCAACGCCAAGGTGCTCGACGAACTCAGCTTCGCCGAAGCCGCGGAACTGGCCTACAACGGCGCCAAAGTCTTGCATCCCAGGACCCTCGCCCCGTTGGTGGAGAAGCGCATCCCGGTCTGGAGCAAAAACAGCTTCGCGCCGGAAAAACCAGGTACGCGCATCGTTCCCGAACTGTCGGTGGCATGCGGCGCACGCGCCGTAACCTCCATGGCCAAGGTCGCGTTGATCTCGATCGAACCGGCAAGCGCAGCCATCTCCGGCGTGCAAGTCATGGCGCGTGCACTCGATGCGCTGGCCCGTACCAATGTCGAGATCCTGGCCATCACCGGATCGAGCTACCGTCAAAGCTTCTGTTTCCTGGTCCGGCAAGAGGAGCAGCCGCGCGCCATGCAAGCCATCGAATCAGCGCTGGCGCTCGAACTGGCCCACGGCTATCTGCGCGCCCCGGAAATCGACGACGAAGTCGGCCTGCTGGCCATCGTCGGCGAAGGCATGCGCGGAACGCAAGGTCTCGCCGCGCGCATCTTCACCGCCATCTCACGGGAAAAGGTAAACATCATCGCCATAGCCCAGGGATCGAGCGAAATCACCATCGCGGTCGTAGTCCGCCGCGAAGGACTGGAGAAAGCAGTACGAGCCGTCCACGCCGAATGCCACTTGGGCGTGTAGAATAACTAAAAACTCAAAACAACACCTTGATCGAAAACTGGATCGATCGCGCCGGAAGTTGATTGGTGATCCCCACCAGCGGTGCGCCAAAGCCCAGTCCGGGCGTAGCCCCATTTCCGTAAGTCCCGCTGTAGCCCACAAAATTGGCGTGGTTGAACAGATTGAACACCTCGATGCGCGGTTCGACGCGCAGGTGCTCGTTGATCACCACCGGCCGCTCAACCAACGGATCGACCGCGTAAATCGGCCTCCCGCGCCCCGCGTTGCGCCCTACCACCACGCCATCGATCACCGGGCGATCGGTGGTTGCGCCGGTGTCGCCACTGTTGGTCGTGCCCGTCGTGTAATTGAACGGCAAGCCGCTCGCCAGCGTTACAATTCCGCCCATGTGAAGGCCCCAGGGCCCCACCCAAATGCCGCTCCCCACGAAACGATGCCGCTGGTCGTAAATCGCATTGGCGTTTTCAATCTTCCCCGTGAAATTCGGATCGTTGGGATTCTGGCTGGTCGTGTCGGGATCGACGTTATCGATGGTATGCGACCACGTATAGCTGAGCATTACCGTCAGTTTGCGGCCGAAGCGTCCGGTCAGATTCGTCTGCAGCGAATCGTAGTATGCGTAGCCATCGTTGACGTCGCTCTGGATCACGCTGTAGGGCGGTTGCGGATTAGTGGCCGCCGCGGGGTTACAAACCATCCCGTGCTGCTGATACCACCACATCCAATACGGCCGCGTGCAGTTCGCCGCTTGCGCGCTGCGCGTCTGGCCCGGCGACGTGCGCACAAACGGCGTCGGCGGATCGACGTCCAACGGACGGATGATGCGCAACGCATGCGAGCCCACATAATCCACCCGCAACACCCAGCCCGTCGCGATTCGCCGCTCGATGCCGAACACCCACTGTTGCGAATACGGATTCAGCAGCGCCGAGGGATAGTTGACCAGCGTCGACGTGGGGAAGAACTGGTTGAGATAAGCACTATCGCCGGGACGGATATAGAGGCTGCGCAGCGGCGCCTGCGCACCCGCCGGAAAGGCCGGCAGCGGTACCGCGCTCATGCTGGTGGGAAAACCGACCTGTCCCGGCGCAGCCGTGTAGTTGAACACGCCTGTCGGCCCGGTCAGCGCGTAGCTGGCCTCGCTGTTGTCGACCACTTGCGAATAGTAAATTCCAAATCCGCCCCGAATCACCGTCTTGCCATCGCCCCGCGGATTATAGGAAAAACCCACTCTGGGGGCAAAGCCTTTATTGAAATCGGTAAACGTCTGGCGCTCGTAGCGCAATCCCAGGTTGACGGTCAAGTCCGGCCGCACGCGGAAGTCATCCTGCGCAAACACCGACCATAAGACGTCATTTACCGTATAACTCGCATTCCCGTAGCTCTGCGTGTAAGTCTGCACGTTCGCCAGATTGTCGAGGTAGGCGGAACTCTCGCAGAAAGCCGGACTTTGCGTGCACGTCTTGTAGATGAACTGTCCCAGATAGATTGGCCCGCCGAACTCCTTGCTGTCGCCGCCGGTATGCGCGGCGGTCACGTTGGCGCCGAACTTGAGCACATGCCTCCCGCGCACCGCCGATAGCGTATCGGCGGCCTGGTATTGCCGGTTCATCAACAGCGCCGATTGAGAAGTCCCGGACGTGAACGTCCCGCCCGCCGAAATCGGCACCTGGTATTGCGTGCCGTAAATCGCCGGATCGAACTCCGTAATCGGCGACGCCAGCTGGAACTGCACGCGCACCGTGTTGAGCAGCGTGGGACTGAATACCGCGGTCTCGCCGATCGCCTCCGAATAAGTTCTTTTATGGAAAGTGCGCGCTACGCTGGGCAGGCTGTTGCCGCCCACGATTCCGTTGGGGTTGGTGTCAAAGAATCCGTCGTAGTTGCTGCGCAGAAAAATACTGTTCTTATCGTTGATCTGGCGATCCAGGCGCACGAGGCCCATCCAATCCCGGTAGTGGCCAATGAAACTGCCGGGGGCTACGGGCGAAATGATCGGGGACGCGCGATTCTCCCGGCTGAACTCGCCCGCGGCGAAAAAGTGCGTCTTTTCATCGTGCGTAATCGGTCCGCCCACCGAGAGCGACGTCTGCCCTAACGTATCGCTCGCCCAGTCGTTACCGCTCGCCGCGGTACTGGAGTTGAATCCCGCCAGCGCCGCCTCCGTAGCCGCCGGACGCCAGTCCTCAATGAGCGTAGCGCGCAGCCGGTTCCCGCCGGTGCGGGTAACGATGTTGACGGAACTGCCCGTGCTGCCGCCGTACTCGGCGGAGAAGGAGTTCTCGAGGATCGTCATCTCCTGTACTGCCGCGTGAGGAATGTTGGTAAAGATGGTCTGTCGTCCCCATCCGTCGTTTCCCGTGCTTCCATCGACGTCAAACGAGGCCTGCCGCCGGCCGGCTCCGTTGGTGGTGAACAGCAGCTGGTTCATAAATACGTCGCCTTGATTGATTGCCGGGCGGTTGGCCGAATTCAATAGCGGCAGATACGTGATCTTGCGGTTGAGCATGGGAGTCTCCTCCAGTTGCCGGCCCGCGATCCTGTCACCGATTTGTGGCGCGTCGGTGCGGACTTCTCCCGTGACCCCGGTGACCGTAATCTGCGTCTTGCCCCCCGCGATGTTGAGCAGTAACTCGATCCCCGCGGTAGTTCCGCCGCCCAGGCTGAAGTTGTTCAACTTGGCTTCGGCGAATCCTCCCTTGCTGACGCGGATGTTGTAAGTCGTTCCAACCGCGAGTCCCGTAACCGTGAACTCGCCGTCGTGGTTGCTTTCCGCACGACGGATGCTGCCGGTGAGCGAATTCGCAACCGACACCTCGGCGCCCGCGACCGGCGCACGGCTCTGGTCAACGACATGGCCCTGGATGGACCCTGTATCGGGCGTCTGCGCCATTGCGGCAAGGGCAAGAAAAGCGGCCCCAAAGATCATTTTTCTGTCCATGTCGAAGGAATAGCTTACAGGAGGACGAATTCAACTACCAGCGATAGTTGCTTTAGTCGGTCCCATTCTACATTTTCCCGAAGTGCCACGCGCCAGGCCAGAGGCTGTACCAGTTTGTCCGCCACATCGCGTACACTGGTCTCGCCCTGGCACCAAAGAACCCGCATGACCAGGGTTTCTCTCGCGCATGCCCACTCAACGTACGGCTATTCGCGAGATTATAAGCTTTTCTCCGGCCCGCTGCGAATCGCGTGCGGCCCACCGGACCGCGACCGTGAGTCACATAACCGGCCTTATGCCGAGTACCGGATTATGCCGAGTGCTGTCGACTGTGTTTTGGCTAGCGCCTGTAGATGGCTGGTTCTGACAGTTTCCTGGTTTGATCTTCTCGGCATAATTCTGGAAGCCTTTCACTTGCGGATATCCTAGAATTTCGGAGTTTGGCCGGCCTACGATCAGCGGACTAAGTCGGCGGACGCGACAAATCGGCCCGGGTCGAGTGCCGCCGGCCTCCGGTTTAACGCGATCACGCACTTCTGCCACTCCTATCCGCCGACTTATTATGCCGAGTAAGTGGCGCGCCGAATCCCCGCTCCACTGTCGCTCCTCTGGAGTAACTCGGCATAACCCGGTACTCGGCATAAGGCCGGTTAACAGTCACAACCGATTTTCGAATTCCGCGTTCTTAAAATCAATCATTTACAGGAAACGGCCTCTTTCCCCAGGGTTTCAAGAATTATGTTGAAAACAGAAGATGATGCAACCGGGAAACTTACGAATCATACTCGCTTATAAGAACTTTGCGGCGAACCGGGCGGTGAGCCATATCGGACTGGGTGTCACGGCCTTGAACTCGGCCAAGACTTTGCGCGACGCCGGTGCTACGACCGACGTTTGGGCAATCACCTCAGGTCAAAACTTGGGAGAACGATTAAAAGCGGCACAGGCGGAAGCGCCGGTGAGCCATGTGGTGGTATCGGCGCCATGGATTCCGACGGCTGACCTGCAACAGCTAACCACACAACATCCGGAAACCACCTTCGCGGTGAATTGCCATTCCAATCTGGGTTTCCTGCAGGCCGATCCGGGCGCCATGCGGCTGGTACGCGAAGGGCTCGAATTGCAGCGCTGCACCTGGAACTTCCGCGTGGCGGCCAACAATCAACGGCTTTCGAACTGGGTGTCGGATACCTACGGATCCACGTGCACTTACCTGCCAAATCTTTATCACCTCGACGCAACCGCCGGACAGGGACGAACCTTGTTCTCGGGCGGCACATTGCGCATCGGGGCTTTTGGTGCGGCCCGTCCGCTCAAAAACTTTATGACCGCGGCGGGAGCCGCGCTGGAGATTGCAGCGCGTCTGCGCGTCGACCTGGAGTTCTGGATGTCGTCTGGCCGCAATGAAGGGGGTGCTTCCCTGCCCCAGGCGATCCAGCAGATGACGCTGGGGTTGCCGCATGTCCGGGTGGTGGAGAACGGGTGGCAGACGTGGCCCCAGTTCCGGCAAACCGTGCGGCACATGCATCTGCTGCTGCAACCAAGCTATACCGAGACCTTCAACGTGGTGACCGCCGACGGCATAGCGGAAGGAATTCCATCAGTGGTGTCGGATGCCATCGAGTGGGCACCGGACTATTGGAAGGCGAAAGTCGATGATGTCCATCACATCGCCACCATCGGACAGAAGCTCTTACGCGACAAGCGGGCGCCCAAGCGGGGGCTCAAGGCGCTACGGAGCTACAATCAGCGGGCCATGCGGGCGTGGGAGCAATTTCTCGCCTGACGGGGACTAGGGCAGTACGATGAAACGAATATTGGAGATCCAGAACCGGTTTGGGCCGGTGTCTCCATTCGCGGCCGGCGAAATATCGGCGATGGAGAGAGATTTCGCACTGGCGATTTTCAATACGCCGCCGGGGTCGGGCGGACCGTTAGGGTCCAGGTTGAAAGCCCTGAGCGCCAGATTGCGATGATCGGGCGTGCCTTTCCCCCTGACCTCCACCACCGCAATGTAGCGGGACCCCTCGCCGTGGCCGGAGGCCCTTTCCTGCAGCGTGAAGACGAATTGGGCCGGCTTCTCGGAGGCAATATCGAAACTGATGTGGGTTATATTGTCAGGGATGCCGGGCGGCAGGTTGCGCGAGAAGTAGACCAGCGCATGATCGGCTTGCGTGTAGTCGACTTCCATGGCGGGACCGGGAGCGTGTTCGCGCGCGGTGTCGATGCGGAATGCGGCTCCGCCGGGGCTGGACCACGTAAGTTGCGGAGCGTCAAACTCGTCGATGACCAGGTTGTCCTGGCGCGGCGGAATTCCGCCGAGTACTTCGAATCCGCTGATCAGCAGCGTGTGCTTGCCGGCATGATCGTCCAGCGCGATAGGGATGGCGGGATTGCGCGGAGCCGCGCCGAATAGCTGAGCGAGGTCCGTCACACCGATTGCCTGTACCTGGTCGAGGTCCAGTTTGCCATCGGGATCTGGAGGGTCAGTGGACCGGTCGCCCAGGGAGAAGTCGCGCGGTTCGAGACGCACTTCCTGCCAGACACCTCCGGGAGACCACGCCATGGCCGCGTAGTTGCCGCCACCTTTTTCGCTGAGGGTCACCACTACCGAGGTCGGGAATTCGGTCTTGGTCCAGAAATGGATCTGACCAGCATCGCGAATTGCGTTGGGCGATACCGGCAGAACCGCTAAGGCGAATTTCTTTGGGCCGACCTCGTAGTCGAGGGCCAGGGACGGTTTACCCTCGCGCATGTCCGAGGTATCGCGAGCTATGCGAACTGTCCCGCTCGGTCCCATGCTCACCCAACCGGCTTGACCGCCCGCAAAATCGGTTTTGACAAGCGGCGTGGCAGCGTAACCGGCCGCGCCGCATGCCAGCAGAACCAAGGCTATGGAAGAAACCATGATGGATGTATCGTATCAGGGCCACTTAAACGCAACGCCAGAAGTGCTTGCGCGCGAGCCGCCGGTTGGCGCGGGTTTTATTCTGGCTCCTGTCTTCGTGTTTAGATCAGGCCAGTCAGTTTCTCCTTAATCTGCTCGGCCGTGAACGGCTTGCGCACATATCCGGCAGCACCCAACTGGACGGCTTCAATCACCTTGGCCTGTCCCCCCTCGGTGGTGACCATGACGATGGGGACCGATTTCCATTTTTCGTTCGCCTTCAACTTTGTGAGCAGTTCGAGGCCATCCATGTTGGGCATGTTGATATCGCTCAAGATCAGGTGGACGTGACGGTTATCCAGGGCTTTTAAGGCTTCCACGCCATCCCCGGCTTCCAGGACATCTCCGATCGGGATATCGGTCTGGCGCAGAACTCGCTGGAGAATCTTCCGGATAGCGGCGGAGTCATCTACGATCAATACGTCAACGGACATCTTCGAGTTGGTTCCCTTCCTAACAGGATGCTGAAAGAGGCTCTTGCAGGCTGAATGCCTGCCCCACCGGGTTCTGGCAGGTCATGATTTGCCATGGTGGCGAGGTGCCTGTTGGGCCCGGTTTCGACTGCGTTGGGTGAATGTCTAAGCCTTTTTCAGCATCCTGCTAATGCTTCTATCGGACGGAAAGGGGAAATAGTTTAGGGTCCGCGGAAGGTTTGAGCCTCTCCAGAATCGATTGGATGTAATTGATGGTCTCGGGGAAAGGTGGAGGATCGCCGGTGCGGTCCACCGCTGCGGGTCCGGCGTTATAGGCACCCAGTACCCGGATCAAATCGCCTTTGTAGCGTTGCAGCAGTTCAGCCAGGAAGCGCGTCCCGGCTGACACGTTCTGCGTGACGTCGAAAGGCTCTGTCGCGCCCATTTCGGAGGCCGTATCGGGCATCAACTGCATCAGGCCCATGGCGCCTTTCTCCGATATCGCACAGGGGTATCCGCCGGACTCCTGGCGAATCACTGCGTGGATGAGGTCCGGCTCAACATTATAGGTTTGAGCGGCATTATGAACGGCGCTTTCCAGTTGCATGGCCGGTACAGGGTCGCAGCCGAACGGGTTATCCGCCTGGACCGCAGGCGCAAGATTTCGTGGAGCAGGCCCGGCGATGGCGCGCTGGCGGGCGATGGACTGCTGCTGAATGGCGATCGATTGCATCTGCCGGGCGAGCGAATCCTGCTGCTGCTTCACCGGCGATACCGGCTGCGGAGCAAGTGGTTGGCTTTGCCCCGTGGCGGAAATATTAAAGCCCAGGCACATCCATGCCGATAAGACTATTGAGTATGAATTCTGGCTACGGAAATTCGACATACGGTAATTCCAATTTGGCGACTTATCTCGCCCAGAAGACTCTGTCGGCGGAGCCGCTGGAACTGGTGGCCATGCTGTACTTGAAAGCCATCAGCGAGGTTCGGGAGGCTCGCCGTTACCTGGCTGAAGGCCAGATTGCCTTGCGTTCGAAGGCGATTTCCAAGGCTTGCGCGGTGATCAGTGAGCTCGATGCATCGCTCAATATGGAAGCGGGAGGTGAACTGTCGAAGCGCCTGCGCGCCCTGTACGGATACTTCCTCGTACGCCTGCTCGATGCTAATCGTTACCAGTCGGATGAGCCATTGGCCGAGGTTTTGGAACTGCTGTCCACCTTGTCGGAGGGTTGGCAGAGGATCGCGCAAAGCGCCAGGTCGGAAGCCGCACCCGAAAGAGCCGCGGCGCCGCACTGGGAAATCCCGGCGGAGGCATCGGCGGAAATGGGGGTTAGCGCGGGTTCTCATTCGTGGACTTTGTAAGGCCTTGCTCGATCAAATCGCTCAATCCGAGCCCTCCCCTTACGCTCAGGGCTTGGGCAAGCTGCTCCTCGGCAAGTCCCATAGCGGAACTGGCAGTCTGGTCATCGCCCGTGCCCAGCCAACCTTCGTCATCGCTATGGGCGGTCCTGAGGAGTTGGGTCATGAGAAGCGACTCGAACTGCTGAGCCGCGTGGTGAATCTGTTCCGGGCTGTCTTTTTTTCCGGCCAACTGAGATCCGGAAAACGCCAGGGGTGTCGAGCCCAAAGATGTTGAGCCCAGAGAAAGGATGGTGTCAGGCATCAGATTACTTCCAATTCCGCGTCCAGCGCACCGGCGGCCCGCAGATTCTCCAGGATCGCGATAACATCGCGGGCGGTCGATCCGATCGCGGACAACGCCCGAACCAATTCTTCGACGGTTGTCCCTTCTTTCAAGACCAGGTTGCGGGCCGGCTCGTCTTTCGCGGAGGTCTTGGTTTGCGGCACGACTTCCGTTTTTCCGGCCGAGCCTGGCGATGGCTGGGACACTTGCAGAGTGGTCTCAACCTGTACGGTGAGGTTGCCGTGGAAGATGGCCGTGGGCTTGATCCGAATGTCCTTGCCCATGACGATAGTTCCAGTTCGTTCGTTGATCACCACCTTGGCCGACTGATCGGCGTCAACCGGGATGTTCTCCAGCTCTGAAATGAATTCGATGGTGCGATGCAGGTAACCGTCGGGAATCAGTACGCTCACCAGCGCCGAGTTTTCGGCGTGAGCCTGATTGGGGAAATGGTCGTTGATCGCTTTAGCGATCCTTGCCGCGGTGGTGAAATCGGCCTGCCGAAGTTGCAGGTCCACCTTTACGGTTGGAGCCAGGGAAGGCGCGGCCCGCTCAACCGTCGCGCCATTCGGTATGCGTCCCACGGTGGGATGGTTTACCGTGGTGCTGTTGGTGCTGTGCCCCGCGGCGAACCCTCCGGTGACGACCGAGCCTTGCGCCGTGGCATAAACTTGCCCGTTCGCGCCCCTTAAGCTGGTCAGAATCAAAGTTCCCCCTTGCAGGTTGGCCGCATCCCCGATAGCCGAAGCGGTCGCGTCGATGTGGGTACCGGGTTGCGCGAACGCGGGGAGTGTCGCAGTGACCATGACCGCGGCAGTATTCTTGACGGTAATCGCCGTCGGGTTTACGGTCACGCCCATTTGCTCGAGCATGTTGGCCAGGCTCTGGGTGGAAAAAACGGTGGTCTGCTTATCGCCCGTTCCCGCCAGTCCCACCACCAGGCCGTAGCCGACCAGCTGGTTATCCCGCATCCCCTCGAGCGTGATGAGGTCTTTCAACCGCGTCTCGCCGTAAGCGCATGGCGCGATCGAAAGTGCCGCAAAAACAGCGAGTTTTGCAACCGCTCCCTTACGGTCTTTGCTCAGCGGAGTCGTCGTTATTGAGCCGCGACCGTAAGGGAGCGGTCGCCGCGCAAGGATGCGGCCGGGCACAGGGGGCACCCCGGCCGCAGCTGGCGAAAGCGCATGCTCCACCGGGGAAGGCAGTGGATTTTCGCCAGCGAAAGTAGATTCTTGCAATTGCCTCATGAGATTAGAAAGGAAGCAGGCCGAGCAGCAAACGATAAAGGAAGAACGGCCGGTGGATGGCGTCGTTGACTACCCCCTTGCCGTCGATATTGACTTCCATCTGGGCCAGGCGATTGGATTGAATGCTGTTGTCGGCGGCGAGGTCGGCGGAGCGAATCACGCCGCGAACCGTCACCGTCTGCTTTTCGCCGTTCACCTGCACCACCTTCGTCCCCTCGAGCAGCAGGTAGCCGTTGGGAAGTTCGCGGGCCACGCGTGCGCTCAATGTGGCGCTCAGAGTGGTGGTACGCGAGGTCGTTCCTTCGCCATCGAGAGTCGTCGCGCCAGTAACATTAGCCAGATTGGCCAGCGCGCCATTCGGGCTCTTCTTCCCGATCAGGTTGGTGATCGAGTTACTGGTACTGGAATTCCGTGAGGTTTTGGTCTGGCCGGTCGAAACCGCTGAGGCATTCTCCGACACCACGATAGTGACCAGGTCGTCGACCTTGCTCGCCCGGACATCGCGCCCAAGATCGGCCAGACGGGAGGACGGGGACCAGATCGAGCCAGGGTAATCGCCTTCCTGTACGGCGTCGCGCTGCGTAGAGT
>Ga0326727_10015913_pt1 | contig 16011 bp, 15 predicted proteins | sample MB2enrmetagenome_FD_207643 | JGI IMG/M metagenome (GOLD analysis project Ga0326727, IMG submission 207643) | Lab enriched peat soil microbial communities from McLean, Ithaca, NY, United States - MB29MY | ecosystem: Environmental > Terrestrial > Soil > Wetlands > Peat | place: USA: New York...
AGGATGAGATGGAGCTCGTGCAGGCGGTCTGCCAACTTATCCTGGACGAGGGCGGCTTCCGGATGGCCTGGGTAGGGTATGCTGACCAGGAGGGCCCGCAGCTGGTACGCCCTGTTGGCAGCGCGGGGTTCGAAGACGGGTACTTGGCGAAGGCGGGCATCACTTGGGCGGACACAGAGCGGGGGAGGGGGCCTACGGGCACCGCCATTCGAACTGGCAAACTCTGCATCGGCCGGGACTTTATCACTCAGCCCGAGCTCGGTCCCTGGCGGGAAGAGGCTCTCCGCCGCGGGTTTCGCTCTTCCATCGCCCTTCCTCTCATCAGCCAGGGACGTCCGTTTGGGGCCCTGACCATTTACTCCGAGCAGCCGAGCCTCTTCGAGGAGGAGCGGACCCTCCTCAGCGAGCTTGCCGGTGACTTGGCGTTCGGCATAGAGTCCGTGAGGGCGCGCGCGCAGCGGGACCAGGCGCTGGCAAGCCTGGAGAACAGGACGGTCCTGCTTCGGTCCCTAGCTGCGGAGCTTGTGCAAGCCGAGGAACGGGAACGCCAGAGGATCGGCCGTGTCCTTCACGACCAGCTCCAGCAGCTCCTTGCTGGAGCGCGCTTCGGGCTGGAAAGCCTCCGCTCGAGCGTCCGTTCGCCGAGCGCGGACCTTCCCGGCACTATCGACAAAATAGACAGGATGCTCAAAGACTCCCTCGAGGTCTCGCGGTCCCTCACAACGGAGCTCAGCCCGCCCATCCAATATGACGCCGCTTTGGAGAACGTGATGGAATGGCTCGCTGCCTGGGCCCGGGAGAGGTTCGGACTAGAAGTGGCGATCGAGGCACGCGGCGGCGTGCGGGTGGAATCTTTGGAGACCCGTATGGTGCTTTTCCGCGCCGTGCAGGAACTTCTCTTCAACGTCGCAAAGCACTCCGGTGTGAAGGAAGCAGCTGTGTCGCTCGGCGTTCACGACGGCAGCCAGGTCCAGGTAGTCGTTCACGACGCTGGCAAGGGATTCGACCTCGCGGCCATCCGCGTTGGAGGTGGAACGACGGGGGGGTTCGGCCTTTTCAGCCTTCACGAACGTCTTGAGGCGCTGGGTGGCTCCATGACAATCGAAAGCGCGCCTGGCAAGGGCAGCGCATTCACACTCAAGGTTCCCGTGCAGCCCACCGAGCACTCTGCGGCGCCGCGGCAGAACGGCGGACCCGCCAAGCGCGTAAGGGCGCAGCGGGCGACGGGAGCGTGCGCGGAGCCCGCGGCCGCCGACAGGCCGCGCATCCGGGTGCTCCTCGTGGATGATCACCTTGTCGTCCGTCAAGGCCTCGCTATGGTGCTGGGCGCGGAATCCGACATCGAGATCGTTGGAGAGGCTTCGGACGGGCGTTCAGCCATCGACCTCGCGCGCAAACTCCGCCCCGATGTGGTGACCATGGACGTCGGCATGCCGGGAATGAGCGGCATCGACGCTACGCGGGCAATTCACGCCGAGCTCCCCGAGATTGCTATCATCGGGTTTTCTATGTTCGACGACCAGGGAGGCGACATGCGGGAGGCTGGTGCGGTGGGGTATCTTCCGAAAACAGGGGCGTCAGCGAAGCTTCTTGCCGCGATCCGTTCCGCTTGTCGTAAAACGCCGACAGACAAAATCATTCATCCCTAGACTTTCATTCCCGGAGCACGGGCCATACCTTTAGCCCACACGTGAGCGACGAAATCCAGAAGTGCGCCGAGAGGGCGGTTTCCCTCCTTAGGGAAAAACACTCTTTGAATGTCCTCCTTTTCCCCGTGCTTTTGGGAGACAGGAGCTTCGTGGTCTACCAGGCGTTGGGTTGGCTCGCGCGAGAGGGAAGGGTCCGCTATTCGATGAAGGGAAGGCAGTGCTACCTCTGCCTTGCCGAGGAAGCGGAGCCTCTGTATGGGGAAGAGAAAGGATAGAGAGAGCGGAAGGGGGGGCGAATGCAGTCACCCGGGGAAGTCACCGTGGAGCGCAGGGCGCCTGATCCTTTTGTCGAGCCGGGATCCGGTTGGCTGGATCCCGTGACAGGCGACGTTCTGATGCAGGTGATGACGGAGCTTGCCAGCATGATGTCCCTTCTCGGTCGGGCTCCCGCCGGTAAGAGGATTTCCGAAATCCAGGTCCATGTGCGGGCTCTCCTGCACCAGGTTGCGAGACTAGTTACGGCCCAGGAGATCAATCCGTGGATCAGGCTCCGCATGACTCCCGAGGAGCCTCCCGTTCTCCCCTCGGCGCAAGCGCTGCGCGTCGGCGTGTTTCCGCTCAGCGCGAATCCCATCCACTGGGGTCACCTGCTGTCGGGACTTTCGGTAATGGCCCGGGCACGGCTTGATAAGATCGTCTATGTCATTGCCCAGGATGCCTCGCCGTCCGCGGAGCTCTACCCCGACGAGTTGCGACGCGGAGCGGCCGCGGACGCGATTTCCCTTTTTCAGCCCTTGTTCACCCTCGTTCCTGCTTCGGCTGGGAAGTCGATGAACGGGCCCGCGTCCTTCTTCAGGCTTCTGGGGCTCAACAACCAGCAGATGATCGAGGCATACTACATATCCGCGTACGAGCCCGGTGGCTCGGCATCACTGCGGGAGATCATGGACGCGTTGTGGGGACACGGCAACGGGCATCCGCAGAGCTACAACGAGAATCTGCATCCCGTCTCGTTGATCAGGGTTGACGGTATTTTGGAAGAAAGGCCGTCGCTGCGGAACCCGCGGGTCTGGATGGTCCCCCAGCCGCTGCCGGAGATCTCCACCAACGCCGTGCGCGCGGCTCTAGTTTCGGCGCTCCACCGTGATGAGCTTTCAGCCCTGCCGGCCTGCGCGTTTCGCCACCTTCGGATGCTCAGCGCTTTCGATTGAGGGTTAAAAGAATCCTTTCGTCTTCCCAGCGCAGGTCGATATCTGGCTGGCAGGAAAGCCGGGACAGGATGCCCAGAGAGTATTCGCGGCTCGTACCGAGGATAGCCTGGATCTCCCAAAGGTTCAGTCTTCCCAGCGAATCGAGAGCCTGTCGGACCCTCACGACAGATGATCCAACATTTTCTGCCATCGAAGCGCCCTCCCTCATGGCGAGGATTCTAACTCAAACAACGCGCGAGAAAAGTCGTTACGGCGATGATTTTCCAGCGAGATTATCCTGACAAACTTTGTAGTAACCTTCTGACACGCCGATCGGCCTTTCCCAGCCCAAGAACAGTCCGGCCGGGATCAGTCCAACAGTCGGTGCTCAACGGCATAACGCACAAGCTCTGCGGTGTTATTGAGGTTCAGCTTGGAAAGGACTCGTGAGCGATAGGTCCCAACTGTTGCAGGGCTGATAAAAAGCTGTGAGGCGATTTCACTCACCCCTTTGCCAGTAGCAAGAAGACAGAGCACCCTGTACTCGCGGTCGGACAGCTTTTCGTGCGCCGGCCGGGTCCGATGGGTGGCCACCTCCTCCGCCAGGCGCTCGGCTAGCGGTTGGCTGATGTATTTGCCCCCCGACGCTATCTTGCGAATGGCGGTAATGAGCTCAGAGGGATCGCTTCCCTTGACCAGGTACCCGCAGGCGCCCGCCTTGAGAGCCCGCATCCCGAGCTGGTTCTCCGGGTGCATGCTCATGACCAGCACAGGTGTTCTGGGGTGATCTTGGGAAATGGCTTTCAGCAGCTCGATCCCGTCGGGCCCGCCCGGAAGGCCGATGTCGAGGATGATGATGTCGAATTGACGTCCGGTGAGCTTGGACAAAAGCTCCTGGCCGCCCGAGGCTTCCTCCTCGATCGAGATGTCCTTTTCCTGGCGGATGACCATCCTTACGCCCTCGCGGACGATCGGGTGATCATCGCAGATAATGACTCGAATCACGCCTCGCCCTCGCCGCCGCACGTTTAAATAGACTTAGAAACGTCATTGTACCATGAGAAAGGGACACTGTCATCACGGCCTGAAACACTTTTGATAACAGGGTTGGGATACTGACTACAATACGGCGAGTCGATGCACTTCCCTGCTATAATTCTTCCCATCCCACGCTTCTGCCCCGTCCTCTTGATTTTTGCGGCGCACAGTTTGTCGCGTCATCGGACCCGCTTTGCTCTCCCTTTCCTGTCATCATGCTCCTCGGCGACGTCGTGATGCCGCGAATGAGTGGACCGTAACTGGCCCAGGCCAACCGCTCTTTATGGCATGACCTATGCGTCCTGTTCGTATCCGCAGGGCACGCGGAGACTGTCTTTCGGACGGCGACTCCTTCGAGGCGCGGCAGGCTTTCGTTCAAAACCTGTTCAGCTCCGTGGACCTCCTAGACAGAATTCGCCAGGTCGGGGGGCCGGCCGTACCGGTTTCTTGATCCGGCTCACTTGGCCGCTGCCTGGTATTGGACGATCACAGGACCGCTCGGAACCGCTGAACCTCCTCTGGGCTCCAGGGTCATCTCGAATGCATCAGGGAGCTTTGTGAGCACCGGGTTTTGGGCGATGATGAGTGCATTCCCATCGGCACCCGGCACGGCGCTTCCCACCAACACCCACGTTCCGTTGTTCAACACCCACGCCTGGTAGGTGGCCGGCGGGAGGAGCGGGTCAAGGTTGTGTAGGGCGATAACCGCGAGCGCCGTCCCCGGCCGTCCCCGGTAGGAACCGTGGGTCCGTGCCGGCACGCCCGGGCCCGCGGCAAGATGCAGCGTCGTGATATCGCTGGCCGTGACGAACGCAAGGGCCTGATCGGTCCTTTGGGCAAGTTGGAGCACGCCTCGGGAGCGGACCGCGACACCGGCGAGGATGGCAAGCAGCACCACCGCGACTCCCAACGGGGCTAGGATGAAACGGAGCTTGCGCAACCCTCCGCGGATACGGGTTTTCACCGTCCCCAAGGGAAGGCGCAGGGTTTCGGCAACCTGGTCGTGCGTCAGGTCTTCGAAGAATGCAAGGCTCAGCGCTTGACGTTGCGCTTCGGGCAGTTTCTCCACCGCGGCCTGCACGGCTTGCTTTCGAAACGTCTGCCATGCCGTCTCGACGGGCCCGTCAGTCCGGTCGGCAAGATCATCCACGAGCTCTCCATCGGAATCGAGCTGAGGCCTGCGGCTGCGTCTTCGCAGCTCGTTGAGCACTCGGAAATGGGCAACCTGCAGGAGCCACGGACGGAAAGGTCCGCGTTTCGGGTCGTAGGTCCGCGCCTTGCGCCACAACGCGAGGAAAACCTCCTGGACGATGTCCTCGGCAGTCGACGTATCCAGGCTCTGCACCGCGATGTGGAACACCAGCGGTGCATATCGGGCGTACAGGGGCGTGAGCGCACCGGGCTGGCCTTCGGCCAGCTGGTGGACCAGCTCCTCATCGGTTTTTGTGTCTCTCTGAGGACCGTCACGGACGGGCGTCACATCGTCCATTCTTGCCTTCCTTTTTCGCTAGTACACCTGCGGCGCCGTTTTGGATCTCGGCTCGTGGAACAAAAGTAGAACGGAACGACGGAGCAAGCAATCTTTGATTACTATATTCATATGCCAATGACACCTTTTGAGATCAAGGACCTTCTCAGTGAGAACCGGGATCATGAATGCGATGGGGTCGGGAAGGACCACGTCTGCGTGCGGATCGAATCCATAGCTGATCTGCCCTCACGCTTCGGCCAGTTCCAGGTTGTCGCGTTCTGGAACAACCGCGACGGGAAAGAGCACGCTGCGTTCGTCCACGGGGACATCATCGACCAGGAGAACGTGCCTGTGCGGATGCATTCCGAATGTCTTACCGGTGACGCCATCGGGTCGCTGCGCTGCGATTGCCGTGACCAGCTAGAAGCCTCCCTCCGCACGTTGGGCTCCATGGAGAGGGGAATGCTCTTGTACCTCCGCCAGGAAGGCCGCGGGATCGGCTTCATCAACAAGATCAAGGCATACGGTCTGCAGGATCATGGATACGACACGGTGGAGGCGAATCTCGCCCTCGGCTTCCGCGACGACGAGCGGGACTACAGTGTCGCCGCCCACATGATCATGAGCCTGCATATGAAGTCTGTGAGACTGATGACGAATAACCCGCGCAAGGTCGACGGGCTCGCATCCTTGGGCGTCCGCGTGTCGGGGCGCATCCCGCTTGTCATCCCGCCCAACGCCTATAATCAATTCTACCTTCAGACTAAGGCGCGCAAATCCGGCCATCTTCTGGACGCCGGCGGCAAGGAGCACCTTCTGGAGCAGATCGACCGGCCGGTGGTGGACGGCATGAGCCCGGACCAGGCCGCGATTGTCCAAGAGGAATGAGCGCGGCGGCGCGAGTCACTCTATCCGCACCGCCCCGGCGGTCAGTATGACAATCTCGATGGCAACCATCATTCCTTTCGTGCTCGGCCTGGTCGAGTTTGGAATGATGCTGCTTGCCATATCGAAAGGCCGGGAGAATCTCCCGTTCGTGTGCGTGCTGCTGTTGGCGTTCTTCGGGTACGTCGCCCTGTCGGCGAAATACTTCCCGATTATTGCGCCTCCGAATCTCACGGTCTACGAGATGGCGGTCCAACCGCTGAGGCTGCGCGCTATGCTGACTGCCGTGGGGGTCACGCTGCCCGTCCTTCTTGCGTCCAACGTCCTTCAGTACTGGATTTTTCGGGGCAAGACCATTCAATCTCACTACGGCGGACAGTGAAGAAAGCGCGCGGGCGCGAGCTCCGCGGGCGGATAGATTCTTCCCGGCAGGGGCGGCATGGAGTTGTAGATCCAGTCCGTCTGCAGCACGCCGCAGCGGAGGCAGCCGAACCGCTTGGCTCCCTGGTAGGCACCGCGAATCAGAACGTTCTCCATTTTCAGGGTCATGCCGAAGACGGCAAACGGAGCTCCGGCTGGTATCGCCGCGATCTCCCGGGTGAACGCCGTTGTCGAGAATATGATCCTGTCTCCCATGCAAGGTTGCGCCTGGATTAAGGGGAAGATCCGCGGAAACCCATCCGTGCCGACGTACGCTGCAAACTTGAGATTTCCCATCCCGCTGAGGAGCCGACGAGTCCAAGGGTTCAGAGCCAGGCATGGCGTCGCGCTAGGCGCAAAGACGCCGGCCACTCGCGTTGCGAAGGCTGCGGCGATTACCCTGCCCATAGGAAGGCGTTCCCGACCGGTGTGCTCGACAAGGTCGAAACTAAAAACCGTGTGGATCCCGACATAGGCGTTGTAACGGAACATCGGCACCTTGTTGTAGGCATCCAGCTCGGGACCGCTTCGCGCGGTCCCTGTGAACGTGGCCGTGCCGCGCCACATCTCGCGCTGCAGGGTCATAATGAGGAACCCGACCCGGGGATTGCTCTGCACATGATGCTTGGCCAGCCCCTCGATGAACTGGCCGAAGGTGAGCCGGCTCGACGAGGCTGCCTGAAGACTGGAGAGAAACGTAATATGGGGCAACCCCTCCTCGTTCACTGTAGCAAGCAGCCCGACCTTCATGGCAGGTCTAAGGCTGTCGATATCCGATTCCGAAAAGGTCCTTTGCATCTCGCCCTGGCTCATCCCGAACTCCTTGCAGCACCGGTGACCGAAACGATGCGCGGGTCCACACCGGAAGCTCGTGCATATTCCGCCAGCTCATCGAGCTCCGCGCCGCTCATGAGGGGAGTCTCAGAATATTCCCAAGATTTTCCCAGGCGCCTGTATTTGTCCCTGCAGAGATTGTTGAAGGCGCACAGCTCCCACCGCTCGACCGCGCCGAGCGCTGTGTCCGCAAGGTACCTGCCGATGCCGCTGAGGTTCTCCGCGGTTGCCGTAGCGCCCGGCACGAGCGGCGTGCGGACCCAGACCGAAAGCTTCCCGGTTCTGCGCCGAGCAGCTTCCACGACAGATGCGAAGTTCTCCAGAACCAGCTCGTTCGACTGGCCGGTGAATGCGAGGTGGCGTACGGGATCGATCAGCTTGAAATCGTACAACACCAGGGAGACATCAGGGAGGAGCCGGGCGATCGCTGCTGGAGCCGCCATCCCGCAGGTGTCAAGGGCAGTGTCCATGCCTGCCTTGCGTAGGTTTCCTACGAGATTGGCTGCGAAATCCGGCTGGGCAAGCGGCTCTCCACCGGATAGGGTCACCCCGCCACCGGACTGTTCATAGAAAGCCCGGTCCTTTGTTAGGTCTTCCGTCAGTTGCCTTACGTTAACTCTCTTCCCGACGGTCTCCAGGGCATTTGCCGGACAGCGGGAAGAGCAAGCCCCGCAGCCGTTGCAGCGCTCCCTGTCGATTGTCACCCCTGATTCGTCCGCGGTGATAGCGCCGTCCGGGCAGGAGGCAACGCACGTGCCGCACCCAAGACACCGGGCGTGGAACCACTGAACCTCGGGCCGCGCCGAAATGGCTTCGGGATTCTGGCACCAGCGGCAGGAGAGGGAGCAGGCTTTGAAAAAAACTGTCGACCTGATACCTGGTCCGTCCTCCGTGGAAAGTCGCTGGATGTTGACGATAAGCCCGCTTTCGGCCGTCATTTAGGCGCCCGCGTGGGATTCCCTGGCGATGATCTCATCCTGGAGCTCCCGCCCCACCGAGGTGAAGTACGCGTTGTAGCCGGTGACGCGCACCAGAAGGTGGGGGTAGTTCTCCGGATGGTTCTGCGCGTCGCGAAGCGTGTCCTGGTCCAGCATGTTAAGCTGCAGCGCGGTGCCCCCGTTCTCGCAGTACGCGCGGAGGAATGCCGCAAGGTTTTTCCTGTGTGCCGGATCCCGCACGAACGAAGGATTGAAGGTGATCGTGTGGCTTCCGCCATTCGGCAGCAAGTTCCTGCGCGGGATCCCGTCCATCGCGCCGCTGATGACTTTTCCCACGGAGTTCGTGTTTGCCGTCGGGCCGTTTACATCTGTGCCGTTCGACGGGCATAGGGCGTTGGAGAGGAACCTGCCTCTCGGTCTCCCATCGGGGCTTGCGGGTAGGATGAAACCGTCGGAGACCCAGTAGTTCCAGCTCAGCATACCCGGCCGGAATCTCCTCCCCGTTGATTTCGTCCTGTGCTTCCAGGCCTCTTCCGTCCATAGCTCCATGACTCTGCGGCCCATGGCGTCAGCTTCGTCGTCATCCCTGCCGTATTTCGGCGCCTTGTTCCGGGCTATTGCCTGCAGCTTCTCGTGCCCGGTCCAGTTGTCCTTCAACGCCCGAACAAGCTGGGTCATGGTGCATTCTTTGTTGTCGAAGACGAGATACTTCACGGCCAGAAGAGAATCCACTGTCGTGGCGAAAGTCACAGCCTCGATGGTGACGAATCCCAGCTCAGCCCCTCCCTGGGTCACATCCAGGCCTTTCTCGGCGCAGCCGCCTACCAGGCAGGAGAGATAGGGCGTGGGGAGAAATCGAGCCCGGACGGCCTCGCTTTTCTCGTATAGCTCCACGATGCTGCGAACGATGTACCGTGTCTGCTTGGCATATGCATCCCAGAACTGCTCGAACGTCTGGAATCGCAGCGCGTCGGCGGTGCGCGGAGCCACCCGCCGACATTTCTCCGTTTTCCCTGTCAGCGGATCGGTGAAGGGCACGAGGTCGTAGCCGCCGGTGAGCGCAAGCTCGACAGCTTTCAGCAGGTTGAGGTTGGCATCCACGGTGCCCGACCGGTCGTTGCCTGCCATCGTATTCTCCAGGCAGCCCACGGAGGCATAGTCGAAGACTTTGTCCTTGTTGATGAGTTGGGGAACCCGCTCCTTTTCCGCCTCTAGCAGGAGCCCCGCCATGGACCGCTCATCGAAGTTCAGGATAAACGGCGCCCCCTGGCTCGCGGCTATCATGTCCGTGATCTTCTTGACGAGCGCATCGGGCGACCCTCTGTGCAGCCGGACGTTCGGTTTGGGCTCGAGGATCGGCGACATGTCGTCAACGACCTCCAGGATGGCAAAGGTGAGATCGTTTGTTGCATCCCGACCATCGGGGCCGAGGCCGGAAAGGGAGATCAGCTGGCCGTAGCCAGCCGTTATCCCTTGATTGCCTCCCATTCGGATCATGGCGTCGTAGGCCGTGTTGCAGTGTATCCAGAAGCACTTGAGGATCTCCTTCCCCCATTCGCGGTCCATTCCTTCCCGCAAAGAGCTTTCCCAGAACGGAAGCAAGTACTGGTCGATCCTGCCGAAGGACAAACCGGGACCAGGGTAGTTCTCATCGCTCATGACCAGCATATGGGTGAGCCAGAGGGATTGCACGGCTTCCCAGAAAGTCCTGGGCGGTTCCCAGGGCACACGCGCAAGCATGTCCGCCATATCCAGAAGCTCGCGCCGGCGCGCGGCGTCAGCTGTCTCCTCCGAGGCCTTCCGACAGGCGGCGCTGTACTCCGCTGCGACCTCACGCGCCATGGTTGAGGCGGTGAGCATGGCCCGAAGCTGGGCGCCGCGCGGGCCGTCGCGATCCGGGGCGGGAAGCGCTTCTAGCCGAGTCTCCAGATCCTTGTGGATGCCGCGCCATCCCGCGGAAAGGACCCTCGGATAATCGGGGATTAGGTGACCGCTGGTTGCGCCCGCGTTTCCGTAGCCGTGGTTGTGAAACCGCAGGATGGCCTCCCGGGCGCCTCCTGTGCCGATCACCAGCTTCTCATGAAGGGACGCCTCCTTCTCCGTGAGGCAGGCCGATGTCATCACGTTAAAGCGCGCGCCGGCGATGAGATCGCCGGGAAGGATTTCGTGGGGAACGCAGCGTGTCATGACCTCTCGGATGAAAAGCGCTCTTCGCTCGGGCAGGCTCAGGGACCAGAACCCGTGGGGCAAATCCACGACGCGCGCAGCCTGGCGGAAAGATGCGCAGAAAGTCGGAAAGAACGTATAGGTCTCCGGAACGACGTAGAAGGTGAGCTCGTTGAACTGGACGTCCCAAGCTGCGCCGGTGGTCCATGCTGTGAACTCATTGTTCCAGGACCGGCGCACGCCCTCGAAATAGAAGTCACGGAGCCTCCTGATCCGTGGTGAGAGATTGCCGGGTGTTTTTAGGGCGTACTTTCCGAAAGGAGCCGAATCAGAGGTTGCCATGGGAGTCTCCTGTTCGGGAGGATTATAAACCCCGGGCTCCGGGCCCGCAAGGAAAGTCGGTGGCCTAGGGTGGCCTGCCCCAGTCTCCGTGTAAGCAGGGTTCCCCTTTGCATCGTCTCTGAGTATGTTTTGCGCAGCCCAACGTGGCATGAAGCCATCAGGAGATAGCAACGCCTGAGATCATCCATCGAATCGGCATTGAAGCTTCCCCGGCTCGCGTGTACCGCGCCCTGGCGACACGCTCGGGTCTCATGAATTGGTGGACGTGGCACATCACGGGCGAACCAATGCCCGGAACGATCTTTCATGCTCGGTTCGCCGATGGGACATCCGACCTGAAGGTGCTGGAGTCGACGCAGGACCATCGGCTGCGATGGAAGTGCATAGGCGGGCAGAAGGAATGGATCGATACGGAGATCTCTTTCGACCTGGCCAAAGGGGAACGGGAAACAGTCGTACGGTTTGTCCACAGCGGATGGCGTGAGCCAGGAGAGTTCATGGCGCACTGCAACAGCAAGTGGGGATACTTCCTCCTGAGCCTCAAGAGCTGGGTCGAGGACGGCCGCGGCACGCCGTACCCGGAGGACAGGAAGGTGAGCTCATGGGGTTGAAAGCTCACTGGTTTCAACACGCACCTTTCGAGGGGCTTGGGAGTATAGGGGAATGGCTATCCGGCAAAGGCGCACGCGTCAGCTCGACATGTTTCTTCGAGCGCCCCGTCCTTCCCGACCCGGACGACCTTGAGCTTCTCATTATCATGGGCGGTCCCATGAGCGTGAACGAAGAGGACTCCTATCCCTGGCTGAAGGAGGAAAAGAAGCTCATCGCGCGGGCAATCCACCGGGGCACCGCCGTACTGGGCATTTGTCTTGGCGCCCAACTCATCGCCAGTGCGCTTGGCGCGCGGGTGCGCCGAAATGACTTTGCCGAGATCGGCTGGTTCCCCGTGGAGAGCGTTGACGCAGGCGCGACCGGCGATCTCGACGGGATCCTGCCGCATACGCTTGAGGTGTTCCACTGGCATGGGGAAACCTTTGACTTGCCTCAGGGGTCCCGGCACCTGGCCAGGAGCGAGGCGTGCGGGAACCAGGCATTTGCCTTCGAGGATCGCGTGCTTGCGCTGCAGTTTCATCTCGAGACTACCCATGCCTCGGCGCTCGCGTTGGTGGAAAGCTGCCGGGACGATCTGGTACCCGGCCGCTTCGTGCAGACTGAAGAGACAATCCTTGGGACCCCTGACCAATTCCGTCGCATTAACGTCGTTATGAGCTCGGTGCTGGACCGGTTGACCGACTCTCGGTAGTTATCGGCCCAACCAAACGATACATTGGGTGAGATGCTCAAATCCCGCTATCGCCGGATCCTTAGATTTTTCGCCGCTGTCATGTTCAGCATCGTGTGGTGGGACGTGCTCCTTCCTCGGATCGGTTTTCGCGGGTTGTCCACGCGCACACGGCCCCGTCGGCTGCGGGCAATCGCGGCCTCCTTCCGCGCGCTCGCCGTGCGGCAGGGGGGAGTCCTCATCAAGGTGGGCCAGTTCCTTTCTGCGCGCCTGGACGTAATGCCGCGGGAGGTGACCGCGGAGCTTGCTGACCTGCAGGACGAGGTAGGCGCGGAGCGCTTCGAGGACATCAAGCGCGTGATCGAAACGGAGTACGGCGAGGCGCTGGAACACAGATTCATGGAGTTCGACCAGGTTCCCATTGCCTCCGCATCCATCGGCCAGGTCCACCGCGCCCGGGTCTGCAGAACGACGCCGGACGGGCAGCCATGCCCGCCGGTGGTCGTTAAGGTCCAGCGGCCGCGCATCCAGCAGATCGTGGAGGCGGACTTGGCTGCCATTAGGGTCGCCGGCGGCTGGCTGCAACGCATGGAGTCGATCCGCCGGCACGTGCATCTTCCGGCGCTCATCGACGAGTTCAGCCGCACGCTTTTCGAAGAGATCGACTACGTGCAGGAGGGGAAGAACGCGGAGAGGTTCGCCGCGAACTTCAAGGGCAGGGAAGAGGTGCGGGTGCCCGGCGTGGTCTGGAGCCACACGACTCGGCGCGTCCTGACGCTGCAGGACGTCGGGGCAATCAAGATAACGGACTACGCGGCAATCGAGGCTGCGGGGATTGACCGCAGCAAGGTTGCGGATAGGCTCCTAGATATCTACTTGAAGCAGGTCTTCGAGGACGGGTTTTTCCATGCCGACCCGCACCCGGGCAACCTCTTTGTGCTCAGTGATCCGCGCTCTCCCGGGGGCTGGCGCCTCGTGTTCGTGGATTTCGGCATGACCGGGACGCTTCCGCCCGACACCTTTGAAGGTCTTCGCGAGGTGCTCGTTTCGATTGGAACGCGCGATACGGTCCGGCTGGTCGGCGCTTTTCGCAAACTGCGGATCCTCCTTCCTGGGGCGGACCTGGACTTGGTGGAGCGCGCCTGCGACCGAGTTTTCGATACCGTCTGGGGAAAATCCACGCGGGACATGATGCAGATGAGCATGACGGAGGCCTCAGCGTTCGCGGACGAGTTCGGGGCCCTTCTTTACCAGATGCCGTTCCAAGTCCCGGAAAACCTAATTATGCTCGGACGGTGCGTGAGCATCCTTTCCGGCATCGCTTCAGGGCTCGACCCAGACTTCAACGTGTGGAATGGGCTTGCCCCGTACGCCCGTAGGCTCGTGGAAACCGACGGGCGGGGGAAAATCGGAAGCATCCTTCAGGAGGTTGCTGGAATCGCCCGCGTGCTGGCAGGTCTCCCCCGGCGCACCGAGTCGTTCATTTCTCGGGCCGAGCAAGGTAGGCTGGAAGTCCGCATACCGGAGCTGAAGCACCACGTGGCCCGCCTGGAGCGCGGCGTCCGTAAGCTCGCAGGCTCCATCATCTTCGCCGCCGGTTTGGTTGCGGGCACGGAACTCTATCTGGGCGGCAGGACGGAAACCGGACTCGTTGTCGGCGTGATCGAGATCGTTCTCCTTGGCTGGATATTGTTCGGGCGCTGACCCTTCACTTGCCCCCGGCTCGCTCGATGGCGGCGTCCAGGAGGCTTCTCAGAGCCAGCAGGAACTCTTTTCTCGCCGCGCGGCGATGCTCCACGAATCCCGGCGGCAGGAGGTCCTCAAAGGTATTGTGCACGGAGGTCCGTGCGGCCTTCAAATGCTCACGCGCTTCCCGAAGCTTCTCGGCAGGTTTCTCAGCCATACGACACCTCCTTGAAGGAGTCATGACAAATGGTAGAGCCCCAGGACGTCCGGGTCAAGCCAGGAGCGGCCGCTTTGGCTGCATTCATAACCCGGTGTGCGGGATAACAAAATGTTATGGCTCGTTCACCCCGGATCTATTGCGCCTCCTGTAGGCCAATCGGTATTATTCTTTTCAATGAAACGGATGGTGGTAGTGCTGTTGGCATGCGTTACATCAGGTTCGGCCCTTTTTGCGCAGGAGTCACTGCCGGTGATCACGCTACAGCAGACAATCGACGCTGCCCTGGCCAACGGCGACAACTGGAAGATCCTTCAAGGGAACCTCGCTGCGACGCGCGCCGGGCATTATGAGAACGTCTCGAAGAACTCTCTGGGCCTCTCGGCGTCGGCTTCCGCCGGCTACAACGAAGCGCTCTACAACAATGGGACACTTCTGTCGAACAAGTCGACCACCCTGGGCGCCGTGAGCACGACGCAGGGCGGCGCCGTGGGGCTTGACCTTGCCAGTCCGCTCACCAGCGTCAGTGTCAGCGCAAACCCTTACAGCCCTCCTTTCGGCAATACCTCGAACCTCGGGCCCGGCAGTGGCGACCTCATCACGGGACTGGACCTGAGTGTCAGTCAGATCCTGTGGAACGGATACCCGGGAGGCCCGACAAAAGCGACGGTCGACAAGAGCTTCCTCAACCTCCAGGGGCAGGAGCTTTCCACGGAATCCGGAAGGTTGGATCTTATCTACCAAGTGAAGCAGGCCTACTACGCTATGTTCACGGCCGTGGAGGACCTCGACTCCAAGAATCAAGTCCTTGCTAGGCAGAACGCCCTGCTTGACCAGATCACGGCCATCTACAACCTCCAGCAGGCGAGCGCGGTAGATCTGAAGACCGCCCAGATCAATGCGCACAGTGCGGATATAGACGTGCGTACGGCTGAGCATACGCTTCGGCTCGCCCGCATCCGTCTTTCCATCCTCATGGGCATTCAATCGGACAAGCAGTACACTGTCGCGCAGCCCGCGTCAGAGCAGGTACCGGCAGGAACGTTGGAGGAGGCGATCTCCGTGGCCCTCAACCGCAGGGTCGACCTCAAGCTCATCGAGCTGAGCCGAAGGTCTAATGCGGTGGATCTGGCGCTCGCGCGCGGTCTTGCCACGCCCACGGTAAGCGTGGTTGGCGGCGTGGACATGCTCATCGACAACACCGCGAACACGTATGCCGGACTGGCGAATGCGGGCGTGAAGATTGCCATGCCGGTTCTCGACGCTGGGGCGGCGCAGAACCTCGTCGACCAGAGCACAAGGCTGGACGAGGTCTACCAGGTTCAAATGTCACAGCTGGAGAAGTCGATCGCAGCGGACGTCCAGGACGCATGGGAGAGCATGGAGCTTGCGAAGGAGAAGGTCGACCTTGATCAGGAGACGGCACAGAACGACGACCTCCTGGTTGAAGTCTACAAGATTCAAAGGGAGCAAGGGACAGCCTCGACTCAGGACCTCCTGACCGCGTCCGTCAACGCCGCCACAGCCCACTCGCAGGCGGTGCAGGCGGAAGCTGCCGCCGAGCTGGCGGTGCTGCAGCTCCTGAACGTTATGGGATACTGAACACAGATCAAGGATGAAGACAATGATCGTCAAAACAAGAGCATTCCTGACATTTGCGGCGCTTTCCGCGCTTGCTTTTATCGCATGCTCGCCCCAGGGAGGAAAGCCTCCCGGCGGCTCGCAGGCGGCCCAGAACGGGACTACCGCACAGCGTGCCCCGGGACGCGTTGGATTCGGCGCCGTTCCCGTCCTTGCCGTCATGGCGAAGGTCGGTCCTTTGACCGCAGGGAACGACACGGCAGCAACCGTTGCTCCGTTCATGCAGAGCACCGTTGCGGCACAGGTGGCAGG
>Ga0326727_10015914_pt1 | contig 16010 bp, 10 predicted proteins | sample MB2enrmetagenome_FD_207643 | JGI IMG/M metagenome (GOLD analysis project Ga0326727, IMG submission 207643) | Lab enriched peat soil microbial communities from McLean, Ithaca, NY, United States - MB29MY | ecosystem: Environmental > Terrestrial > Soil > Wetlands > Peat | place: USA: New York...
AACCACGAACATCTTCAGGCCTTCCTTTTGACGCCGTACAGCCGCTCGTCGCGCTCAGCGTCCAGCAGGTCATACAGCGCCTCGCGATCTGCGATGTTGATCTGGGGAGGCCACCCCATTTTGAAGCTGGGTAGGGGCGGAAGCCGGGCTGGTTTGGGCCGCTGGGACAGCCCCCCGCGCAGCAGTTCTGCGGCCAACTCAGACAGGGTTGTGCCCCGCTTGGCGGCTTGCCGCTTCAAATCGTGGAAAAGCGGGTCAGGAATAATCAGAGTTGTCTTCATATGGAAAACCATATCAAGCTTACGGAAATATGTCAACCGAGTCCAGGTCGGAGGGTACCAATGAATACCTTATTTCAAGACCTGAAGTTCGGCGTCCGCATGTTGGCCAAGAATCCCGGCTTTACGGCTATCGCGGTCCTGACGCTGGCGCTGGGAATCGGCGCTAATACCGCCATTTTCAGCGTGGTGAACGGCGTGCTCCTGCGGCCGCTGCCTTACCCGGAGCCCGAGCGGCTAATGATGGTTTGGGAGCGTACGAAGGAGTTTGTGGAAAACTCCGTGGCCTACCCCAATTACCTCGATTGGCGGCGTGAGCAACGCTCCTTCACCGACATCGCGGCCTTCCGCACTGATGATTTTAACTTCACGGGTTTAGGCCAGCCGGAACATCTCGACGGCCTGGAGATCACTGCGAACCTCTTGCCGGTGCTTGGTGTAAAGCCCTTTCTGGGACGCAACTTTTTACCGCAGGAAGACCGGGAGGGCGCGGGCGGCGCCGTGATGCTCAGTTACAGCCTGTGGATGAGGCGATTCGGGGCCGACCCCGCCATCCTCGGCAAGGCGATTACCCTGAATGCCAAAAGCTGCACGGTGGTGGGGGTTATGCCCGCGGACTTGCGACCCGGCGCGGAGGCCACTCTTTATGTTCCCATCGAGCAATGGAGCTCCGTTGATCTGGGTAGCCGGGAATCGCACCCGGGCTTGCGCGTGGTGGGTCGGTTAAAACCGGGTGTAACCCTGGCAGCGGCGCAAGCGGAAATGGATTCCCTGAGCAAAGCGCTTGCCCAGCAGTACCCGAAATCAAATGCGGGGCACGGGGTCAATGTGGTCGAGATGAAGGGCGACCAGGTTGGTAACATCCGGCCCACCCTGCTGCTGTTGCTGGGCGCGGTGGGATTCGTGCTGATCATCGCTTGCGCCAACGTCGCCAACCTGTTACTGGCGCGCTCCACGGCTCGCGGCCGCGAGTTCGCCATTCGCGCGGCGCTGGGTGCAGACCGTAAACGCGTGATCCGCCAGCTTCTGACGGAGAGCGTGTTGCTGGCGCTGGGCGCCTCCGGGTTGGGTTTGCTGCTCGCCTTTGGCGGAACTCGCCTCGTCCTGACCGCGGCGCCGGGCGCCTTGCCGCGCGCCCAGGAGATCGGGCTCGATCCCTACGTGCTGCTCTTTACGCTGGGGATTTCGATTCTTACCGGCATCGTCTTTGGCCTCGCCCCGGCCTTCCACAGTTCGAATGTCGATCCGCAGCAATCCCTGAAGGAAGGCGCCCGTGGCAGTGGGGGCGGGCGTCACCGCGTCGAGGGAGTTTTTGTGGTCGTCGAGGTGGGGCTCGCCGTCGTGCTGTTGGCAGGGGCCGGACTGATGATGCAAAGCATCTGGAGGCTTTGGCGAGTGGACCCCAAATTCAACCCCCACAATGTGTTGACCGCGCAGGTGGCGATCTCGCCCAGCGTCATGGCCAGCCCCACAGGCGTCCGTCTTGCTTACCAGCAGATGCTTGACCGTGTGGCCGGCATCCCGGGCATCCGGTCGGCTGCCATTTGCTCGCTTCTTCCCCTTGGCGATTCGGACAGTGAAATTTCTTACTGGCTGGGCGCACCGACGCAGCCCCCGCAAGATCAGATGTCCATGGCGGTGTCCAACATTACGACTCCCGACTACTTCCAGGTGATGGGCATCCCCTTGTTATCGGGACGATTCTTTACGAATCGCGATACCACTACCTCGCCCACAGTGGTGGTGATCGATGACGTCATGGCCAAACACCTTTTCCCCGGCCAGGAGGCAGTCGGCAAGCGAATCAATTTGATCGTGCTGGGCCCCGTCCAGGTCGTCGGGGTGGTTGGGCACGTTAAGCAATGGGGTCTTGATTCAGATGACACGTCGAAGATCCGGGACCAAGTGTACTTTCCCGTTCTGCAAGTTCCCGACAAGTTTATGTCCGAAGGCGTGGCGGGATTGACGCTCATCGTGCGCACCTCGCCCGCTCCCTTGAGCGTAGTCTCGGCTGTGCGGGCCCAAGTGGCCGGGCCCCTTGGGGACCAACCCCTCTATAACGTCAAGACCATGGAGCAAGTCATCGCGGGGTCGCTTGCGGAGCGGCGCTTCACCCTGCTGCTGCTCATCATCTTCGCTTCCACCGCCCTGGTGTTGGCCGCCGTGGGAATCTATGGAGTCATGTCCTATGCGGTGACCCGGCGCACCCATGAACTGGGCGTGCGCATGGCGCTGGGCGCGTCACGCCGGAACGTTCTGCGGCTTGTATTCCGCGAAGGGATGGCGCTGGCGGCGATTGGAACGGGGATGGGGTTGGCGGCAGCGCTGGGGCTGACCCGCTTCCTAGCCGGCTTGCTTTACGATGTCAGGCCGGCGGACCCGGCCACGCTACTGGCCGCCGCCATGCTGCTCACGGGAATTGCCTTGCTAGCTTGTGGGGTTCCCGCATGGCGAGCCACGAGAGTCGATCCCATGGTGGCGCTGAGGTATGAGTGAGGCAGTGGACAGTAAACAGTGGTTAGTGTCTAGCAGCTCTCAGCACGACCCCTGAGTCCCCCCCTTGCTAAGGAGGGGAGCCCGCAGGGCAGGGTGGTTGGGGCAGTAGCTGAAAGCTGAACGCTGATAGCTGATAGCTTAACACCGAGGGTGGAAATGAATACGTTGTTCCATGACCTAAAGTTCGGCCTGCGCATGTTGGCGAAAAATCCCGGGTTCACGGCCGTGGCGATTCTCACATTGGCCCTCGGCATCGGGGCGAACACCGTGATTTTCAGCGTGATCAACGGGCTATTCCTGCATCCTGCCGGGATTGCGGACCCGGCCCACGTGTTCGCGATCCGGGTCAAATACCAGAAACTGAATCTCCCGAGCATTGTCATCTCAGCCCCCGATTTTGCCGACGTGCGTAATAGCCGGCAGATCTTCTCTTCCACCGCCGCCTCGGACGAAGAGGGTTTCAACTACCTGGCACCGAATGGCCCTGAGCGGTTGATGGCGGCCAAGGTCACCTGGGAGTGGTTCAACGTCTTTGGAGTCCGGCCGCTCATGGGCCGTGTCTTCCAACCGGAAGAGGACCAGCCTCACGCCAATCAGGTCGCCGTACTTGCTTACGCCACCTGGAAGGGCTTGTTCGGCGGCGATCCCTCGATCGTCGGCAAGAGCCTCCAATTGAATCACCATGACTATTGCGTAGTGGGTGTCATGGGGCCGGACTTCGACTGGCCGCGTCGGGCCGACGTCTGGGTTCCGCTGGGTTTAGCGCCGAGCGAATTTGCGCCGGACAATTACTTCAACGAGAACTTTTTTGTCGTCGCCCGCGCCCGGCCGGACGTTTCCCCCAGCAAGTCCGAGGCGTTCGTTCAGGTGCTCACCGAGCGGCTGATCGCGGCGCACCCGGAAAACACGTATGCCAAGGATTCCGGTTGGGGAATATTCGCAGTTCCCTTCACGGAGTACGGCGCCGGTGATTTGCGGACGCCCATGCTCATCCTGCTGGGCGCCGTCGGGTTCGTATTGCTGATCGCCTGCTCGAATATCGGCGGTCTGATCCTGACGAGGGCGTCGGCCCGCACGCGGGAATTCGCCATCCGCGTAGCTTTGGGCGCACAAAGACGGGACCTGCTTCGCCAAGCGCTCACCGAGAGTTTCCTGCTAACGGCAGGCGGGGCCCTTCTCGGCGTCGTCGGCGCTTACGGAAGCCTCGGGACCTTGCTCAGGCTTTGGCCGGGACGCTTTTCCTCTCGCCTTTTCATCGGAATTGATGGACACGTTCTTCTGTTCGCTGTCGCGCTGAGCTTCCTGACCGCCATCTTCCTGGGCGTGGTGCCGATTGGGCACGTTTTCAGCCAGGAGAAGGCCAGAGCCCTCAAAGAAGAAGCTCGAACGGTCACTGCTGGCCTGGGCCGCCAGCGCCTCCGGGAGTCGCTGGTGGTGGGGCAAGTGGCCCTGGCCCTCGTCCTGCTTGTGGGAGCGGGGTTGCTCCTGAAGAGCCTCACCTGCATGGCGCAGGTGGATCCGGGGTTTGATCCCACCGGGGTGATGACAGCCTCGGTCCAGCTCCCCGAGGGCCAGTACAACACCGATGAGAAGCAGGCCGCCTTTTATCGAGCCGTAGACGAGAAGCTCGCCGCTCTTCCCGGAGTTTCTACCGCCGCGATGGCCGTGGCTCTTCCCTTCAGCGGGTTTACGCCATCTTCTTCCTTCGAAATCGAGGGCCGCCCAAGCGACCCCGGCGATCCTGGGCCGCACAGCGATTTGAGCTGGATTACGCCCGGATACTTCCAGGCGCTGCACATTCCCTTGTTAAGAGGGCGTTATTTCACCGAGCAGGATCGGCTGGGAACACAACCGGTGGTGGTGATCGACGAGAACCTCGCCCGCCAATACTGGCCCAACCAGGATCCGATCGGCCGGCACCTGCGCCGCGGTAATCACTCATCTTGGGCTACAATAGTAGGCCTCGTAGGCCACACGATGCAATCGGCGCTAGTGGGAGATTCAGGGAAAGGGATCTGTTTTTACCCTCTCTTCCAGCAGCCGATTTCGCAAACCTTCCTCATCGTCAAGACCAACACGGACACGGCGCAAATGGGCAACTCCCTGCGGGCGGCGGTCGAGTCGGTTGATCCCGGCCAACCGGTGGCGAACCTTGAAACCATGGAGCAATACGTTGCAGGCTCGCTCGGCCCGCAGCGGATCGCCGTGTCTTTGCTGGCCATCTTCTCGTTGCTGGCGCTCATCCTCGCCTCGCTCGGTCTTTACGGAGTGATCAGCTTCAACGTGACGCAGCGCACCCACGAAATCGGTATTCGCATGGCGCTCGGCGCCGCAAGGGGGCAAGTCTGGCGCCTGGTGATCGCGCGGGGAATGCGCCCGGCTCTGGTCGGGGTTTTGGCTGGAGCCATGGCGGCGGCGTTTGTCGTGCGCTACCTCCGGAGCCAACTATTTGAGGTCAGGGCTTTCGATCCCATGACGTTTCTCTTGGCCAGCTTGGTTTTGCTCGCTGCCGCACTGCTCGCCTGCTCCGTCCCAGCACGGAGAGCGACGAAGGTCGATCCCATGGAGGCGTTGAGGTATGAGTAAGGCAGTGGACTGTGAAGAGTGGTCAGTGGACAGTGGCGGGCAGAAGTCCCTGCCCTGTTCCTGGACCGAGGAACCTGGGCAGGCAGTACAACTCCCCTCCTTAGTTAAGGAGGGGTGCCCGGAGGGCGGGGTGGTTGGGGCGGTAGATGAGGGCTGAACGCTGATAGCTGATGGCTGACAGCTCAGCCCTGAGGATACAAATGAGTACATTATTCCAAGACCTAAAGTTCGGCCTGCGCATGTTGGCTAAGAATCCCGGCTTCACCGCCGTCGCCGTGCTAACGCTGGCGCTGGGAATAGGAGCTAACTCCACGGTCTTCAGCATCGTAGACAAGCTTTTCCTGCGGCCCTGGCCCGTGAAGGACCCGGGGCGCCTGGCCGTCGTCCTTACGGACTGGCCTAAGGAGCCGGATTTTCGCGGCTCGTCGTATCCCGATTATCTTGACATTCGCCACGAAGTCAGCGCTTTCTCCGACGCCGTGGCCTATGGCGGGCGCGGGGGCTTCGTCAGCCGCGAAGGGCAGGGCGAATTTCTGGGTGTCGAAGTGGTTTCGCAAAACTACTTCGCCGCACTGGGCGTGAAGACGGCGCTGGGCCGGGCCTTTTCGCCCCAGCCGGATCAAGCCGCTGCCGAAGGCCACACCGTGGTGGTGAGCCACACTCTCTGGCAGCGCTACTTCGGCGGCGATCCCTCTCTGCCCGGCAAGACCACCCTGCTCGACGGAAAAGAATTCACCGTGATCGGCGTTACTCCCCGGGAATTTCACGGGCTAACCCAAGGCTGGTCCCCCGACATTTGGGTGACCACGGAGGGCTGGGACACCATGGTTCCCGGTGAAAAAGCAACCTATGCCGAGCGGGACGACCGCTGGTTCGATTTGGCCGGCCGTCTTCGCCCCGGCGTGCAACTTCCTGAAGCCCGCGCGCAACTCCAGACGCTCGCGAAGCGCCTGGCGCTCGCCTTTCCCGCCACGAACCAGGATGTCAACTTCCCTGTTTACCCCCCGTCCATGGTGCGCCACGAAGGAATCGAGCTGGGGTATTACCTGATGGCCATGGTGGGCCTGGTTCTCCTGATCTCCTGCGCCAATGTGGCCAATCTGCTGTTGGCGCAGGCGGAACGGAGGCAGCGAGAAATCGCCATGCGCCTGGCGTTGGGGGCCGGCCGGCGCCGGTTGTTCGGCCAGCTTCTCACCGAAGGACTTCTCCTTGCCCTGGCGGGTGGCGGCGTCGGGGTGTTGTTGGCGTCGGGGCTTATGAAGGTGGTGCCCTCGCTGGTTGCCCTCCCGTTGACAAGCGACCTTTCTCTCGATAGCCGGGTGCTTCTGTTTAGCGTGGCCGTCTCACTGCTGACGGCCCTTATCTTTGAATTAGCGCCGGGACTGTGCGCTTCGAAGTGTGACCTGGTGCGAGTCCTTAAGGGTGATGATCCCTATTGGGGACGGGCCACGGGCCGCCTCCCGTTGCGCAGCTTGCTGGTGTCCGGAGAAATCGCGCTCTGCGTGGTGCTGCTGGTGGGTTCGGGGTTGTTACTCCGCAGTTTGTTATACAGCCAGCGGATCAATCCCGGATTTGACACGAAGAAAAATGCACTCATGCTCACGGTGGCGCCACCCACACTCTACGGTTACAACCAGAGCCAGGCGGCCGCGCTCTATCCTGCCTTGGCGGCTCGCGTGGAATCGGTACCCGGCGTAGTGCGTGCCAGCTATGCCCGGCGGCCTCCCTTGACGGACAGTGAAGGAGGAGAAACCCAGGCGGTGATCGTCCCCGGAGTCGAGCCGCCCCCGGGAACCGATCATTTTAAGATCAACTACAACATTGTTGCGCCGAAGTTCTTCCAAACGATCGGCGCCCACATCCTTAAAGGGCGAGAGTTCAATACGTTCGACACCCCATCGAACGTGCCCGTTGTCATCGTCAATGACGCCATGGCACGCAGATTTTGGCCGGACCAGGACGCGGTAGGAAGATCAATCCAAATTGAAAAAAAGAACTATCAAATTGTGGGCGTGGTGGAGTCGGGGAGGTACGTCAACCTTCATGAATCAGTCCAGCCCTACCTGTTCCTTCCTTTCACGCAGAACTTCTCGTTCGAGTGCGTGCTGTTGGTGGAAACGGCCGGTGATCCTCGCGCCTTTGTCCGCACTATCCTGAAAGAAACGGCTGCCGTTGATAAACACCTTCCCATCGTAAGTGCCGTGACCTTGAGGGACTATATGCGAAGCGTTCTGGACGTGGAGCGTTCGATGGCTGGGTTGCTCGCCAGCCTGAGCATCCTGGGAATGTTTCTAGCGGCGGTGGGCCTTTACGCGACAGTGGCTTACCTTGTTAATCGGCGCACGCATGAGATCGGCATACGCATGGCGCTGGGGGCGCGCCGGGCCGAGGTTTTGAGGCTCGTTATGGCCCAGGGGCTGCGCTTGAGCGCGGCGGGCGCAGTCATCGGCCTGGCAGGAGCCGTGGCCGCTTCCCGTCTGGCGTCGGGATTTATTTACGGGGTGAGGCGTACCGACCCGCTGAGTTACGTGGCGAGCATCCTTGTCGCCGTCGGTGTGGCATTGCTGGCGTCTTATTTCCCTGCGCGCCGTGCGACGAAGGTCGATCCCATGGTGGCGCTGAGGTATGAGTGAAACAATCGGGTGATCGGGTGATCGGGTGACTACAATGGAAACTCGAAGCTCCAAAGCGCAACAGGCGAGTTGGCTGTCGAGTTTCCAGTTTCGATTTTCGAGCTTCGAATTTCGATTTTCGGTTTTCGATGAACCGATGAGACAGTAAATCAATGAGTAAGCCTAAACTAAGGAGAGTGTTATGGAAGAAAAGCCAGAAGGTAAAAATCAAACGCCGGATACGGTGAAGTCAAAGTCCAACGGGTCAGGGCAAAAGCTGATCCACCTGGAGGGCGTCACGAAGGTCTTTTTCACGGATGAAGTGGAGACGCACGCCCTTTCCGGCATCTATCTCGAGATCCAGCGCGGCGAATACCTTTCCATTTCCGGCCCATCGGGCTGCGGGAAGTCCACCTTACTTTCCATCCTCGGCCTGCTCGATTCGCCGACGGACGGCAAGTACGTGCTGAACAGTGCCCCCGTCGAGGACCTTTCGATCTCAGATAGAACCCGCATCCGCAACCGGGAGATTGGATTCATTTTTCAGGCCTTCAACCTGATTGGTGATCTCACCGTTTATGAAAACGCGGAACTGCCTTTGACGTATCGCGGCATGGCGAGCGCGGAGCGCCGCCAGCGCGTGCAGGAGGCGCTGGAGCGCGTGGGGATGTCGCACCGCATGAAACACTACCCGGCGCAGCTTTCCGGCGGCCAGCAGCAACGCGTGGCGGTGGCGCGGGCGCTGGTGGGGAAGCCGTCTATCCTGCTGGCGGATGAGCCCACCGGAAACCTGGACTCCAAGAACGGCGAAGCGGTGATGGATTTGCTTCGCGACCTGCACCGGGAAGGCGCCACCATCTGCATGGTGACACACGATCCCCGCTATGCCGAGTTCGCGGAGCGGACCGTGCACCTCTTCGACGGCCGCATCGTGGAAGAGACCAGGGCGTGAACGGGAGAATCGGCTCATCGGTTCATCGGGTCATCGAGCCATTTGTGATTGGCGATTGCGTGATTGAGTGATTGAGAGACGGAGTGATTCGGTGATTGGGTGATGGAACGATTTTCACGAATCTCTCCGTTCATTCAATCATGTAATCGCTAAATCACCAGATGGCCCGATGGCCCGATGAGCCGATTTGAGGTGAGCAATGAGCACCCTGTTCCAAGACCTAAAGTTCGGCCTGCGAATGCTGGCGAAGAACCCCGGCTTCACGGCGGTGGCGGTGCTGACGCTGGCCCTTGGCATCGGCGCCAACACGGCCGTGTTTAGTGTGGTTTATGGCGTGCTCCTGCGCCCACTGCCTTACCCCCATCCCGAGCGCATCGTCCAGATATCACGCTCTTACCGCGGTGAGGGCGTGTATTCGGGCTTTACAGCCAACGCCTTCGATTTCTGGCAGGAGCACCGCGACCCCTTTCAGCACATCGCTGCCTTCACAGGTGTGGGTTTCAACCTGGTGGGAGCGGGGCGGGCCGAACGCATACACGCCTTGCGCGTCTCCCCGGAGTACTTCGATGTCTATGGTGTTGGCCCGTTCCTTGGCCGTAGCTTTGCCCCCGACGAAGACCGCATGGGCGGCCCCAACGTCGCTGTTCTGGACTACGGGCTCTGGAAAGAGCATTTCAATGGCGATGCGGGCGCCATCGGCCGGAGCGTCTCACTAGATGGCGCTCCTTACACCGTCATCGGGGTGATGCCGGCGGGTTTTGCCAGCATTCCTCCCGCCCAGTTGTGGACTACCATCGAGCCGGTGCGAAAGACCATCGGCGGCGGGCAGAATTACGATGTCCTTGCCCGGCTTAAGGAGCGTGTCTCCGCTGAGCAGGCCAGCAGCTTTCTGGCGGCCCTTACGCAACCCTTTGCGAACCAGAACTACCAGTATATGCACGAAGAGGATAGAAAACTCTTAAGCTTCTGGGCTGCCCCATACCGCTATGTGGTTTCCAGTGACGACCGCAAGCCTTTGCTGGTCCTCTTTGGCGCGATTGGGTTCGTGCTGCTCATTGCTTGCGTCAACGTAGCGAACCTGTTACTCGCGCGCACGGCGGCGAGACGCCGCGAAATCGCTCTGCGAAACGCGCTGGGAGCGGGCCGTGGGCGCATTGTGCGGCAGGTCCTGACGGAAAGTGTTCTGCTGGCTATCTTCGGCGCTGCCTTGGGGCTGGTCTTGGCCTTCTGGGGTCTCGATTTTCTTCTCGCGCTCGCCCCGGATGTCCTCCCGCGCGCCCAGCACATTGCGCTTAACGGTTGGGCGCTGGTCTTTACGTGCGGAGTGGCCGTGCTCACCGGAACCCTCTTCGGTTTTGCTCCGGCCCTCCAAGCGGCACACCCCAACCTGAGTGAAGCGCTCAAAGAAGGCGAAGGTCATGCCAGCTTCGGCCTCCGCCACCGGAAGCTAAGCGCCGCCATGGTTTGCGCCGAGGTGGCGCTGTCGCTGATTCTCCTGATCGGCTCGGGGCTACTGATCAGAACGTTCATGGGCCTCCTGAGTACGGATCCGGGCTTTAACCCGCAGAACATGTTGACGGTCCAGCTCTGGACCACGGGCTCGATGTACAACTCTACTCCCGCTCTCTCCGCCTTCTACCAGGAGTTGGTGAGGCGGATCGAGGCGATTCCCGGAGTTCAAAGCGCCGCCGTCGTAGCCGCAGGGCTGCCACTCGAGCGGGGCGTCAATTTAAATCCGGGAGTGTGGGTGGAGGGACACCAGAAGAACCCCTCGGTCGATTACCGCGCGATTTCGCCTGATTACTTCCATACCCTCGGCGTTCCGCTGCTTACCGGGAGATTCTTCAAGCTGGGGGACTCTCCGTCGTCCGCGAAGGTGACCATCATCAATGCGGCCTTCGCCCGCGAATACTTCCACAATCAGAACCCCGTGGGCCAGTCTCTAACCCTCGACCATGCGGAACTGGAGATTGTAGGGGTGACGGGCGATGTCCGATCAAGCCTGAACGAGCCGGCTCCACCCACGTTCTTCGTTCCCATAGCGCAGGCGTCCTTTGAGATCGACCAACTCATTCAGGGCTGGTTTCCCACGTCAATCCTGGTGCGAACGGAAGTCAATCCGCTCGGCCTCAGCCATGCGGTGGAAGCTGCCGTGCGCGATGTCGACCCCAATATACCGATCGGTCATATTCGATCCATGGAAGAAGTGCTCGCGATTTCATTGGCGCATCAGCGCCTTCTGATGGCCCTGATGAGCGTGTTTGCCGGTTTGGCCCTGGTGCTGGCAGCCGTGGGGATTTACGGCGTGCTCTCCTACTCCGTGCGTCAACGCACGCATGAGATCGGCATTCGCCTAGCGGTGGGGGCGCAGCGGAATGATGTGCTCCGGTTGGTTGTCGGCCAGGGATTCAGGCTGGCCCTCGTCGGGTTGGGCATCGGAGTGGCCGGGGCGCTCGCGTTGACGCATTACTTGTCCAGCCTTCTATTCGGTGTCAAACCGAATGATCCCTTGACGTTCGCTGCCGTCTCGCTGCTGCTGCTGGCCGTGGCGTTGCTGGCGGCCTATATCCCCGCCCGGCGGGCGACGAAGGTCGACCCCATCGTGGCGCTGCGGCATGAGTGAGGCAGTGCATAGTGAAGAGCGGACAGTCGAGAGCGGACAGGGGGGAAATAGGACAGGGGCCAGCGAAGCATTGCGGCGACGGCCGGAGCCACGCCGGGGCCTCCTCTATAGTCGAATCTAAAGAGCGGCGCCCGCAGGGCGGGATGGTCGGAGCTTAAGCTGCGAGCCGAAAACCGATAACTAAGGACTTAAGCCCTGAGTGCGTTAATTCCGGACCATCGCGATGCGTTAAGATGTCATTGGTGTGCACGTGCCAATCGAATATCACCAATTCAAGGACATGATTATGATCAAAATGCAAAACCTCGATAGGTATTATCCCCTCGCGGGAGGCCGCTACTACGTGTTGCGGCGCATCAACTTGGACATCCAGGAGGGTGAATTCATAACCATCATGGGGCCGTCGGGCGCGGGCAAGTCAACGCTCCTCAGCATCATCGGGATGCTCGACGGCGGTTGGGAGGGTGAATTCTTTTTCCTCGAACAGCCTGTCCATAAGCTCGATCCGAAGAAACGCATCGAGCTCAACAAACGGTACATGGGATTTGTCTTTCAGCAATACCACCTGCTGGATAGCCTGACGGTGGCGGAGAATCTGGATATCCCACTCTCCTATCGTGACGTGAGGTCATCAGAAAGACAAGCGCTCGTGGCCGACACCCTCGACCGTTTTCAAATCGTGGGGAAAAAGGACCTATTCCCCAGCCAACTTTCCGGCGGACAGCAACAGTTGGTCGCCGTCGCGCGCGCTGTAATTGCCAAGCCCAAGCTGATTCTTGCCGATGAGCCCACCGGCAATCTGCATTCCAGCCAGGGAAAAGAGATTATGGAGTTGTTCAAGAAGTTGAATAACGAAGGAACGACCATTATCCAGGTGACCCACTCGGAGGCGAACGCCGCTTACGGCCACCGGATCATTAAGCTCCAGGATGGATGGATCGCGAGCCCTTGAGTGATTGGGTCATTGAGTCATGGGGTGATTGGGTGATTAAGCGATTGCGAGGAATTTCCGCGGTTTTCAATCGCACCATCACTGGATCGCTGAATCCTCCAATCACCCGATCATGCAGCGCCTGACACCTAGCAAGAACCGCGCTATGATGGAGTTCAGTCCACCCGAACATGAGCACCTCTCGGACCGCAAGAATTCTTATCGCTGATGACCAGGCGGATGTACTGGAAGCCCTCCGCCTGCTTCTCAAGGGCGAGGGCTACCTCACGGAATCCACCACCTCGCCCGAGGGGATCGTGACGGCGGTAAAGTCGAAGGACTTTGACCTCGTCCTCATGGACCTCAACTTTGCGCGCGACACAACCTCCGGCCAGGAAGGGCTGGACACCCTTTCGGTCTTGCAAGCCATGGACGGCACGCTTCCCGTCGTGGTCATGACCGCTTGGGGAAGTGTGGGCCTGGCAGTCGAGGCGATGCGGCGGGGCGCAAGGGACTTCATTGAGAAGCCTTGGGACAATGCGCGCCTCATTGCGATTTTGCGGACGCAAACTGAGCTGAGCCGCGCGCTGCGGGAGGGACAACGTCTGGAGGCGGAGAACCGCTTGTTGCGGACGGAGGGTCGACCCACCCTGATCGCGGAATCTCCGGCCATGCGGCCTGTCCTCGACTTGCTCGCGCGGGTGGGTCCCTCCGACGCGAACGTGTTGATAACGGGTGAACACGGCACGGGGAAAGAAGTGATAGCTCGCAGTCTGCACGCCATTTCAGAAATCGCCTTGCGCCCCATGGTCACGGTAAATGCGGGCGGCCTTTCCGAAGGGGTCTTCGAAAGTGAATTGTTCGGCCATGTCAAGGGCGCCTTCACCGATGCCAAAACGGACCGCGTCGGCCGGTTCGAACTTGCCGACGGAGGAACCCTCTTTCTCGACGAAATCGCCAACGTTCCGCTGAACCTGCAGGCCAAGCTCTTGCGCGTGCTCGAAACGGGGGAATTGGAGCGAGTGGGGTCATCAAAAACGCGCCGCGTGGATGTGCGCGTTTTGTCGGCAACCAATGCCGACGTAGCGCAGGAGGTCCAGGCCGGGCGATTTCGGGAAGACCTGCTTTTCCGGCTGAACACCATTGAGATTCATCTGCCGGCTTTGCGGGAGCGGCGCGAAGATCTGCCGCTGCTTGCAAACTATTTCCTCCGCCAATTCTCCCAGCGCTATCGAAAACGCCTGACCGGCTTTGAGAGCGCCGCGATGCAGACGCTGCTCGAGTACGCTTGGCCCGGCAATGTCCGCGAGTTAGAGCACGCCGTGGAGCGCGCCGTCCTGATGGCGCAAGGCGAGTTGGTGCGTTCCAGCGACCTGGGCTTGCGCCTGGGGCGTGAGGGGGCCAGCCGCATCGAAGAGATGAGCCTGGAAGACGTTGAGAGCCTTCTGGTCAAGAAGGCCTTGGCGCGCTATGAGGGAAACGTCAGCGCCGCTGCGGACGCCCTGGGACTGAGCCGAAGCGCTCTTTATCGCCGGCTCAAGAAATACGGTTTGTGAAGACCGCATGGCAAATGATTTGGCAGCGACAAGCGCACGCTCATCGCGGCGGTCCCAACGCCGCCGCCCAATGCGCTTTGAAGTCCAGATGCTGTCCTTCGCATTGTTTGCGGGTTTTCCCGCCGTCCTTGCGACGGTTCTTCTCCTGTGGTTCGGGAACTACGGGAACGATACGCGTTGGACGCTGACGGTTTTGGTCGTAGTGTTTTGGCTCGGCGCGGCATTCTCCCTGCGTTCCCGTTTGGTCTATCCGCTGCAAACACTTTCCAACCTTCTTGCGGCTTTGCGCGAAGAGGATTACTCCCTGCGCGCTCGCGGCGCACGCGCGGATGACGCGCTGGGAGAAGTGATGCTGGAAGTGAACGCTCTAGGTGAGGCGCTGCGCGGCCGCCGGCTGGGCGCGCTGGAAGCGACTGCCTTACTGCGCAAGGTGATGGAGGAAATCGAGGTCGCCGTTTTCACCTTCGACAGTGGGCAGTGCCTGCGGTTGATGAATCGCGCGGGTGAGCGGCTTCTGGGCCAGCCCAGCGAGCGCATTCTGGGACGGACAGCGGCGGAACTGGGCTTGGGAGATTGCCTGGAGGGAGAACCCGCCCGGACCCTGACGATTTCCTTCCCCGGGGGGACAGGGCGCTGGGCCATGCGGCGCAGCGCTTTTCGCGAGAGCGGGATGCCGCACGAACTCCTGGTCCTGGCGGATTTAAGCCGGCCCCTGCGCGAAGAAGAACGTCAAGCGTGGCAGCGGCTGATCCGCGTCCTCGGCCACGAGCTCAATAATTCCCTCGCCCCCATCAAGTCCATGGCCGGCACGCTGGAGACGATGCTGGAACGCCAGCCGCGCCCGGCGGATTGGGAAGACGATATGCGCCGCGGCCTGGAGGTGATCGGGTCGCGCGCAGCGGCACTGAGCCGTTTCTTGGAGGCTTACTCGCGGCTCGCCAAGCTGCCGAGGCCGAAGCTGCAAGCCGTGGAAGCGGGCGCCCTGTTGCGTCGCATCGTGGGACTGGAAGATCGAACGCCGATTGCCTTGGCGCCCGGCCCTGACCTGACCGTGCACGCCGACCCCGACCAGTTGGAACAGCTTCTCATCAACCTGCTCCGCAACGCGGTGGACGCGGCGCTTGAAACCGGGGGAGGAGTCTTGGTGGCTTGGAGTCGCCGCGCGGACCAACTGGAAGTTTGCATTCTGGACGAAGGTCCAGGCTTGTCGAACACTGCCAATCTCTTCGTCCCGTTCTTCACGACCAAACCCACGGGTTCGGGAATCGGGCTCGTCTTGAGCCGACAAATCGCGGAGGCCCACGGCGGCAGTCTGACATTGGAGAACCGAAAGGATCGCGCGGGATGCGAGGCGCGCCTGCGCCTGCCGTTACAAGGATCCCACTCCTTGGCGAGCTGACTCCGCAAGGCGGGGTTAGCCCGCCATTCTCACCAAGAAATGGAACAATCACGATCCGTTGCTGGCAGTGCTGGCGGAGAAGCCCGATCCGACCGGAGAAAGGCGCGCGCGGGACAGAGATCACCCTGCTCCGCCAGCCCTCACCGCACGGCCGTAAACGCGCCATGAACGCACACTTGTTTTTCCTGCCCATGTAGCATACCCTTCCCCACGAAAGTGGGCAGAGCCGTCCTGAGGTGGCGCAGGTTAGAGGGCGGCGAAGAGAGAGCGCGGGCGGCGAACCGTTCTGCGATCAGGATGGACGGGCTTCCGGCCGCCAGTGGCGCAACTTGCTTAAGAGCCTACATCCAGGAGAATATCAATGGAAAAAAGCCCTCCATACCGTGCCGCCTTAAACCTATCAATGATTCTTGTCGTCGCATGGATACTCTTAACAACCGTTCCGTTTGCCGTTGCACAAGAATGGACACGTCAGGCGCCGGCGCCCGCGCCGAAGGGACCTTGGTCCGACAAAAGTTTGTCACCTGACCAGCGCGCCGACCTGCTGATCCAACAAATGACCCTGGAAGAAAAGCTC
>Ga0326727_10015920_pt1 | contig 16005 bp, 13 predicted proteins | sample MB2enrmetagenome_FD_207643 | JGI IMG/M metagenome (GOLD analysis project Ga0326727, IMG submission 207643) | Lab enriched peat soil microbial communities from McLean, Ithaca, NY, United States - MB29MY | ecosystem: Environmental > Terrestrial > Soil > Wetlands > Peat | place: USA: New York...
TTGTCGGCTACATCAGCCGGGGCCGGGGGGTCATAGTGCACACCCACGACTGCCCCAACCTGATGCAGTTCGAGCCGGAACGGCTCATCCACGTTTCCTGGGAAGGCCAGCAGGATCACCCCTATCCCGCCAAAATCAGCATACTGGCCAAGAACGAAAAAGGCGTCCTAAGCAAGATCGCCGCCACCCTGGCCGAGGACGGGGTGAACATCTCCGCCGGCCAGTTCTTCTCCACCGTGGACGGCCGCACGGACATCACGTTCACCGTGGAGGTCAAGGACTCCCCGCACCTGTACCGGACCATCGATCACCTGGCCCATCTGCCGGGGATCATCGAGGTCAGGCGGGTGATGGAGGAAACCAAGACCGTGGACGCCCTGCCCGGGAAATAAACCCTTCCCCGCATTCCGGCCGGACTGGCGCTTTCCCCCAGGCGCAACGCTGGTTGCGGCCGTCAACAATTGTTGCCGAACCCGGCCGGGCCCCGTCCCGCCTGGCTTAAGCCCTTCTCCGGCCGGCCTTGTCAACATTCGTTGCCCGGCCAACGGATCGCCCTGTTGGTCCCATCTTTTTATGACCTCAATTTAATTAAATATTTTTCGCAAAACCAACTGGCCCGGGCCTTGCTTTAGGCCGGGCATCAGGCTGGGATTCTCCAGGCAATTACGGAGATCAACAAAAAACCTTAATTGCAAACCCACTAGAGGAGATATGGGCTCATGAAAAAGCTTTTGATTCTTGGTGCCGGTGCCGGCGGTTGCATAGTCGCCAACAAAATGCGCAAGAAACTCGACGAAAAGGAATGGCAGATAACCATTATCGACCGCTCCACCGTCCACCACTATCAACCCGGCTGGCTGTTCGTGCCCTTCGGCGTTTATGACATCAAGGACTGCATCCGCCCCATGGCCGATTTCATCCCCAAAGGCGTGAATTACGTGGTGGAGGAAATCACCAACGTCGACCCGGTGAAGAAGGTGGTCAGCACCACCACCGGCAAGTACGACTACGACTGGATCGTGGTGGCCACCGGCTGCCGCATCGTGCCGGAAGAGATCGAAGGCATGGCCGACGGCTGGAAAAAGGACATCCACACCTTCTACACCCCGGACGGAGCCGCGGACCTTTTCCGCAAGCTGCAGCGTTTCGATAAGGGCAAGCTGGTCTTAAACATCGCGGAAATGCCCATCAAATGCCCGGTGGCCCCCTTGGAGTTCGTGTTCATGGCCGACTGGTTCTTCATGATGGAGGGCACCCGCCACAACATCGACATCGAACTGGTCACCCCGCTGACCGGAGCCTTCACCAAGCCCGTGGCCGCCGCGGCCCTGGGCAAGGTTTGCGATGAAAAGAGCATCAAGATCGTGCCCAACTTCGAAATCGCGGCCGTGGACGCCGAACGCAAGGTCATCGAGTCCATGAAGGGCGACGAAGTGGAATACGACCTTCTGGTGTCCATTCCGCCCAACTTCGGCTCCCAGGTGATCATCGATTCGGACATCGGCGACCCCATGGGCTACCTGAAGACCGACCACTACACCCTGCGCTCCCTGGACTACGAAAACATGTACGTCCTGGGTGACGCCACCAACGTGCCCACCTCCAAGGCCGGGTCCGTGACCCACTTCGAGAGCGACGTGCTGGTGGAGAACCTGATCCGCGAGATCGAGGGCCTGGCCCCCAGGCCGGAATTCGACGGCCACTCCAACTGCTTCATCGTCACCGGCTACGAGCGGGCCGCCCTGATCGACTTCAACTACAAGGTCGAGCCCCTGCCGGGCAAATATCCGTTCCCGGGCATCGGCCCCTTCGGCCTGCTGGAAGAATCCTACATGAACTACTGGGGCAAGATGATGTTCAGGTGGGTCTATTTCAATCTGATGCTCAAGGGCAAGGATCTGCCCCTGGAGCCGCAGATGTTCATGGCCGGCAAGAAACGCCCCGGCGCATGCTACTAGGAGAAACCCACATGAGCAAAGATGATCTCATTCTGGAAAAGCTCACGGCCATAGAGGCCGAGTTGGCGGAGATGCGCCAGGCCCGCCAGCCCATGGAAGACCTGGTGGCGACCATGAACCCCATCATGAAGCAGGCCCTCTACGCCCTGATCGAGGAATTCAAGGACGTGGAGAGCTCCTTCCAGCTGGAGGACCTTCTCCCCCTGGCCAAGCGCGTGCTGCGCAACGTGAACAACCTGGATTACGCCCTGGAGACCATGGAAACGGTCATCGACCTGTGGAACACCATGGAGCCCATGCTCAAGAGCGCCCTGCACAACACCGTGCGCAAGTTGGGTGTCCTGGAGCAGCGCGGCGTGTTCAGGACCTACGAGGCCATGCTGGAAGTGCGGGCCAAGGTGGCGGCCAATTACGGCGCCGAGGACATCGAGGCCATGGGCGACAGCTTCGTGGCCTTGATCGGCCTGCTCAAGAAGATGTCCAATCCGGAAATGCTGGCCCTGCTGGAAAAGCTCACGGACCTCCCGGCCAACATCAACCTGGACGATGCCAAGCCGGTCGGTGCCTTCGGGATCATGTCCGCCATCTCCAACAGCGAGGTCAAGGCCGGCATCGGCGTGGCCCTGGAGATGACCAAGGCCCTGGGCAAGCTCAAGAACCAATAAAACGGCTAGGCCGATAAAACAAAGAGGTAATTATGGCCAAGAAGATTCTCATCATCGACGACGAGCCCGATGTCATCGTCTACCTCAAGGAAGTCTTCGAGGAAGCCGGCTATGAGACCATCGGGGCCAAAAACGGCGTCGAGGGTCTGGAGATGGCCCAGGTCCACAGGCCGGACCTGATTTCCCTGGACATGGACATGCCGGCCCGCGGCGGCACGCTCTTCTACGTGAAGCTGCGCCAGGAGCCCTCCCTGGCCGAGATTCCGGTCATCGTGATAAGCGGCGTGGGTCCCCGTCCGCCGGCCCTGTCCAAGAACGTGCCGGTTTTGACCAAGCCCATTGATCCGGCCAAGACCATAAAGCTGGTCAAGGAGATGATCGGCGACCTCTAAGCCCTTAAACCGCCTTGACCACGATCAAGCGGGCATTATCTAGGCAAGGCGGGGGCGTTTCCAAGGGAAGCCCCCGCCTTGGTTCTTTTCCGGCCCCGCACCGCTATTGCCGGACCCGGGCCGGCGGGATACATCCCTTGGCGCGCCATTTTTACACTTGTGGCGCGAAAGGAGCCGTGCATGGCCGAAAAGGTGTTGCTGGTCGACGACGAGGATGCCATCCGGGAGATATTGGGCTTGTCCATCGCCGACCTGGGCTATGACGTGACCACCGCGGCCAACGGAGAGCTAGCCTTGGCCGCCTTCAAGGAACACCGTCCCAGCATCGTGCTCACGGACATAAAGATGCCGGTCATGGACGGCATCGAGCTTCTAAAGCACCTCAAGGAGCTGGACCCCGAGGTGGAGGTCATCATGATCTCGGGGCACGGCGACATGGACCTGGTCATAAAAAGCCTGCAATACGAGGCCGCCGACTTCATAACCAAGCCCATCCGGGACGAGCTGCTGGTCAGCGCCTTGAAGCGCACCAGCGAAAAGATCTCCATGCGCCGCCAGATCAAGGAGCACACCGAGAACCTGGAGCGCATAGTCAAGGAAAAGTCCGCCAGGCTGGTGGAACTGGAGCGCCAACTGGCCGTGGGCCAGGTGGTGGAGGGCCTTTCCACGGTCATGAACGGCCTGATCCAATCTTTCGATGAAGGCCCCAGCTACTTCAACGAACTGCCCTGCTTCATCTCCATCCACAACCGCTTCCTGGAGATCGTGGCCGTCAACCAGCTGCACAAGGACCGCCTGGGGGACATGGTGGGCAAAAATAGCTGGGATGTCTACGCCCACCGCCAGGGCAGCGGCAACGCCTGCCCGGTTTGGCGGACCATCAACGAGGGCAAGGGCCTGCGCAGCCGGGAGGTCCTAAGGGACAAGGACGGCCAAGAGGTGCCGGTGATCGTGCACACCGCCCCCATAACCAACAAGGACGGCCAGGTGGAGCTGGTGCTGGAGCTGTCCGTGGACATCACCGAGGTGGGCCGCATGCAGGAAGAGCTGCGCTCCGCCCGGGAGAAGTTCCACCGCCTTTTCGACGCGGTGCCCTGCTATATCGCCGTGGTCGATCAGGAGCATGACATCCTGGAGGCCAACCGGCTTTTCCGTCAGGATTTCGGCGAGTGCAAAGGCGGAAAATGCTTCGAACTGTTCAAGCACCGCCAGGACCCCTGCCAGGAATGCCCGCTTCTGGAAAGCTGCGCCGACGGCCAGACCCATCAGTGGGAGACCGTGGTCACCACCAAGGACGGGGTCACCCGCAACGTTCTCATACAGACCGCGCCCATCTACGATGAAAAGGGTCAGACCACGCAATTTCTGGAGATCTCCACGGACATCACCCAGATAAGGCAGTTGCAGGACCATCTGGCCTCCCTGGGACTTATGCTCGGGTCCATGTCCCACGGGGTCAAGGGCATGCTCACCTCCCTGGACGGCGGGGTCTACCGCGTGGACGCCGGGCTCAGCCGCGACGACCCACAAAAGGTGCGCGAGGGCTGGGCCGTGGTGCGCGACAAGATCGGGCGCATCCGCAAGATGGTCATGGACATCCTCTATTACGCCAAATCCCGGGAAATGGAGCTTGTCCCCGTGGACCTGGCGGACTTCGCGCAAAGCCTGGCCGGCATCATCGAACCCAAGGCCGAGGCCCGGGGCGTGGGCTTCGCCCTGGAATTGGGCCCGGGCGCTGGCAGCCTGGACATGGACGATAGCGCCCTGAGCGCGGCCCTGGTGAACTTCCTGGAAAACGCCGTGGACGCCTGCGCCGAGGACGACTCCAAGCCCGGCCACGAGGTCCGGCTCAAGGTGGAGGGCGACGATCAAGCCGTGACCTTCACCGTGGCCGACAACGGCCTGGGCATGGACCAGGAGACCAAGGAAAAGATGTTCACCCTGTTCTTCTCCTCCAAGGGCTCGCGGGGCACGGGCCTGGGCCTTTTCATCTCCAACCAGGTCATAGCCCGCCACGGGGGCGAAATCCAGGTGGAGTCCACCTTCCAGGTGGGCACCACCATCACCGTCACCCTGCCCAGGCAGCGGGCGCACGGCTAGAGGATCAGGCCGGTGCGGGGACTGCTGGACATTCTGCGCAACAAGCTGATCGTCAAGATCACCCTGCCCATCGCCTTCATCCTTTTGGCCAGCATATTCATGTGGTCCTTTTATCAGGTGGAATACCTGAAGGGATTCGCCATGAACAACCTGATCATCGGCGCGGACCGCGTGTCCACCACGGTCAAATTAGGGCTGCACTACGCCATGATGCTCAACGCCCGCCAGGACATACAGGCCATAGTCAACAACTGCGCCAAGTTGAAAGAGATACGCGGGGTGCGCATCATCAACAAATCCGGGGAGGTGATGTTCGCAAGCAATACGGATCAGCTCCACGCCTTCATCTCCCAGGACGACCCCATCTGCCAGACCTGCCACCAGTATTCCACCCCCAGGCTCCAGCCCGCCCTGTCCGAGGCCATCTACGAGGAAAGCGAGGGCAGCGAGGAGCGGCTGCTGCGCCTGGTCAGCCCCATCCAGAACGAGCAAGGCTGCTCCACCAATTCCAATTGCCACTTCCACCGCCAGGAGGACAAGATCCTGGGCATACTGGACCTGGCTTTTTCCGTGGGGGAAAGCCAGGCCCTGATCAAGGAAAGCCGGCAGCACACGATGTACCTGGCCTTCATCCAGTTCCTGGTCACCTTCGCCACCTTGTCCGGACTCTTCATCGTGCTCATCAAACGCCCCATCAACAGCATCATCCGCGACGCCAAGAGCATTTCCCAGGGCAAGAGCCTGAGCCGCAAGAGCGTGCAATCCGACGACGAGATCGGCCAGCTGGCCGGGGCCATCTTCGACATGGGCAACGATCTCGTGGCCAAGAACACCCAGCTCACCCTGCAGAAGAACATGTACCAGGGGCTGTTCGAGGGCGTGCCCTGCATAATCACCGTGCAGGACAGGGACTTCAAGCTCCTGCGCTTCAACCGCTATTTCGAGGAGAAGTTCAACGCCCGGATGGGGGAATACTGCTTCAAGGCCTACAAGAACCGCGAGGTGAAATGCCCGGACTGCCCGGTGGAAAAGACCTTCCAGACCGGCGAATACTGCCACACCGAGGAGAGCGGCTGCTACCGCGACGGCTCCCGGGCGCACTGGATAGTGAACACCGCCCCGATTTACGATTCCGACGGCAACCTGGTGGCGGCCATGGAGATGTGCCTGGACATATCCGAGCGCAAGGAGCTGGAGGGCGAATTGAAACGCTCGGAAAAGAACTACGCGGATATCTTCAACAACATCCGCGGGGCCGTGTTCGTGCTGGACCAGGCGGACTACGTCATCCTGGACTGCAACCGCAGCGCGGTTAATCTCTACGGCTGGAGCAAGGACGAGATGGTCAAGAAGTCCTTCCTGGAGCTATTCGCGGACGTGGAGAAAGGCGGCTTCGTCAAGTCCATAAGCAAGTGCCAGGACATCGACCAGGTCAAGCATGTGACCAGGGAGGGCCGGGAATTCTTCGTGCGCGTCAACACCTCGCCCTCGGAGTTCAACAAGCAGCCGGTCTTCCTGGTCACCGTGGATGACATCACCAACCGCCTGGAAACCGAGCAGCAGCTCATCCAGGCCAGCAAGATGGCCACCCTGGGCGAGATGGCCACGGGCGTGGCCCATGAGATAAACCAGCCCCTGGCCGTGATCCAGACCAGCATCGACCTGGTGAAAAGGACCCTCAAACGCGGGGTTCTGCCGGAAGAGGCCTTGCTCAAGCGCATAACCGAGTTGGTGGGCGAGCAGGTGGACCGGGCCACGAAGATCATCGGCCATATGCGCGAATTCGGGCGCAAATCCGAACTGGAACTGGAAAAAGTGGCCTTGAACGAGGTGCTCAAGCGGTCCTTCGACTTTTTCAGCCAGCAGCTGGCCCTGCGCAGCATCGAGGTGACCTGGGAACTGGACGAGCGCCTGCCCCTGGTGCGCTGCGAACCCAACCGCATGGAGCAGGTCTTCATCAATTTTCTGATAAACGCCCGGGACGCCATAGAGGAAAGGGCGGCCAAGGCCGAAGGCCCGGCCCTCAAGCGCATCGGCATCAAGACCATGCACAACCAGGATTTCGTGACCGTGCGCATCAGCGACACGGGCACCGGCGTGCCGGAAGCCATAGCGGCCAAGATCTTCGAGCCCTTTTTCACCACCAAGCAAGTGGGCAAGGGCACCGGCCTGGGCCTTTCCATAAGCTACGGGATCATCAAGGAATACGGCGGGGAAATCAACGTGACCAACAACCTGGATGGCGGGGCCAGTTTCTTCATCCGTTTGCCCGTGGCCCGGGAAAGGGCCGGGGGCGGCGAAATCGAGGTCCTGCCGGAGGGCTAGCGGCCCTTGCGCTTCTGGTCCAGGAGCCTGCGGTTCAAGGCCTGTCTGGAGATGCCCAGCATGCGCGCGGCCAGGCTCTGATTGCCCTCGGCCCGCCTCAGGGCCTCCACGATGGCCAATTCCTTGGCCTGCTTAAGTGTAGGCACGCCCTCCCCGGTTTCCTCGGACACGGCCGGGAACAACCCCAAGGCCCCGGGCTGCTGACTGCCCCGCACCGAGGCCACCCAGGCCTTAAACGGCTCCAGGGACAACACCTGCCCCTCGCACAGGGCCACGGCGTTAAAGGTCATGGCCTCCAGTTCCCTGATGTTGCCCGGGTAATCGTGCCCGGCCAGCAGCTCCAGGATTTCCGGTCCGGCCTGGGGCTTTTTTTTGCCCAGCCGCTCCGCGGCCTTTTCCACGAAATGTTCGAAAAGCAGGGGCAGATCGTCCGGGCGTTCGCGCAGGGGCGGCACGGCCACGTAATGGGTGCGCAGGCGGAAGAACAAATCCTGGCGGAATTTGCCCTGCTCCATGAGCGTTTCCAAAGGCTGGTTGGTGGCCACTATCAGCCTGGCCTCCATGGCCTTGGGAATGTCCGCGCCCAGAGGATAATATTCCCTTTCCTGCAGCAGGCGCAGAAGCTTGAGCTGCGAGGCCGGGCTCAAGTCCCCGATCTCGTCCAAAAACAGGCTGCCCCCCGCGGCCTCCTCGATGAGCCCGCCCCGGGCCTGATTGGCCCCGGTGAAGGCTCCCTTGCGGTGGCCGAACAGGCTGTCCGAGAACATGGCGTCGTCCAGGCCGGCCACGTTGACGCCAACGAACTTACCCCCCAGTCGGCTGGCCGCGTGGATGGCCCTGGCCACCATCTCCTTGCCCACCCCGGTTTCCCCGGTGATGAGCACCGGCTCCTGGGAGCCGGCCACGGCCGAGACGTATTCCAGCACGCCCTTCATGGCCTGGTTGCCGGTGATGATGTCGGCGAAGGCGGCCCCGGGCTTCTGGGGCGGCGCCACCGGGGGCGCGGGCGGCTGGGGCAGCGCACTCGGCTCCAGGGCGTGGCGCACCGCAGACAGCAGATGGGCCCGGTCCACGGGTTTGACCAGATAATCCACTGATCCGGCGCGCATGCAGCGCACCGCGGTTTCCACCTCGTTGTACCCGGTGACCACTATCACCGGCAGGGAGGGATATTCGGCCTTGATCCAGGCCAGGATGTCCTCGCCCTTGACGTGGGGCATGCACAAATCCAGCATGACCAGGGACACTTCCCGGCTTTTCAGGATGCCTTGGACCTCGCGGGGGTCGCTGCACCGGATGGTGTTGGTCAAACCGCTGTAGCGCAGGTTGAGGTCGTAGCTTTGCAGGGCTTGCTCCTCGTCATCCACCAGCAGGATGGGGAGCCTTGGGGTGGGGGCCGCGTTCATGGCCAGGCCTTACTGCATGGACGTGGGCAGGGCAACGATGGCCTTGGTGCCCGCGCCGGGCGCGGACTCCAGTATGAGCTGCCCCCCGTGCTCCCGGGCGATGGACAGGGATATGGACAGGCCGAGCCCGGTGCCGCCCTGCTCCCGCTTGGTGGAATAAAAGGGATCCGTGACCTTGGGCAGGTCCTCGGGCCTTATGCCCACGCCCTCGTCGCGGACCACGATGTACACCCGGCGGCTGGCCTCGTGGTGCAGGGTCTCGATCTCCAGGCCCTGTTCCGGGCCTTGCAGGGCGTGGCAGGCGTTCTGCACCAGATTGACCACTATCTGCTCCAGCCTGTGCCTGCGGCCTTTCACCAGGGGCAGGCCGGCCCCGTAGTTCACGGAAAAGCGGCTGGTGTGCAGGCCTATGGTCTTGCTCATGAGCAGCACCGCGGATTGCACCACGTCGTTGACCGAGAGGGTCTCGAACCCGCCCTCGATGTCCTGGCGGGCGAAGTTCTTGAGTTCCCGGACGAAATCCCGGATGCGGGTGGAACCTTCCACGATGCCCTGCATGAGCTGGGGCACGTGCTGGAGCACCTCCGCGACGGGCACCGGCCCCGGCAGGTCGCCCTGGCCCTGCCGGGCCAGACGCTCCAAGGCCGGGGACAAGCCCTGCCACAGGTCCATGACCAGGGGGGCGTTCAGCATGATGAAATTGTTGGGATTGCTTATCTCGTGGGCCACCTCGGACACCAGGGTGCCCAGGGACACCAGCCGGTCCGCGTGCATGAACTGCGATTCCGTGACCTTCTGGTCAGTGACGTCCATGCCGATGGCCTGGTAGTCCTTGATGTGCCCGGTCTTGTAGAAAAAACCCTGGATGATCCAGCGCAGCCACAGGGGCCGGTCCTGGCCCTCCTCCCTGCGGGCTTGCAGCTCCAGCTCGGCCATGGGCGTGTCCACGGTGATGTTGGCCACGGCCTGGCCGAAGCGCTCGCGGACTTCGGCCGGAAACAGCAGCAGGAAGTTCTCGCCCACGATGGTTTCCCGGGTCTGGCCGAAAAAACCGGCGCAGGCCGTGTTGGCGTAGGTCAGGCTCCAGTCGGGCAGGAAACAGCAGATCAAATCCGGCCTGGTCTCGACAATGGACCGGTACAGGTTCTTGCGGTTGAGCAAGCCCTCGATGGCCACCTTGTAGCGGGACACGTTGTCGATCATTAGCCGAAAGCCCGGCCCCTGCCCGGGCAGGCCCAGATCGTCCACCCGCACCCGGACCCAGGCCAGGCTGCCGTCGGCCATGGCCACGGCCTTGTCCACGTCGTGCCACATGCCTGGTTTGGCCGTGATCTCGGCCAAGTCCTGGCAGACCCCGAGGCAGAACATGCTGAGCACGTCCTGGAAATTCATGAGCTGCAAATCGGCCGGGGTGCACTCGGTCAGGGAAAAGAACTCCGGATTGGCGTAAACAATGGAGAAGTCCGCCCTGGCCAGCATCACGGCCAAGGGCAGGCTGCCGTAGAGCGCATCGAGGGGATCGCGGGGATTGTCCAATCGGCTGCTGATGGCCTAAATCCCGAGGGGCTTGGCCCCTTCGTTTTGCATATTCTGGCAATAGGCCAGGAATTTCTGGGCTTCCACAAAGGATGAATTCAATTCTATCGCGGTCTTTAAGTGGCGCATGCAGATTTCCAACTCGCCCTTTTCAAAAAGCACCCGGGCCAGGTTGAAATACAAGTTCTCGTCCACGTTGTGAAGTTCCATGGCCTTGGAAAAAAAGGTTATGGATTCCTCGTATTGTTTGTTCTTTCTCAAGGTGATGGCGAATTTGTTCAAACGGACCTTGTGTTCGACTTGGAAGGCCTCGCCAAGGCCCAGCAGGGTGTTCATGACCTTCCTGAGTTTCAGGAAATCATTTTTTTCCGAATACACCCCGCCAAGGCCGTAGTTGGCCTCCACATTGAGGTCGTCAATCATCAGGGCCTTGATGAACTCTCTCTCGGCCTCATCGAACTTGCCCTTGTCAAAGAGCTTTTCGCCCTGATCTATCTTGATTTTCAGGGTTTTCATGGCCGGAACCGTATGAGTGAGATAATAACGCGGCTCCGGGGTGTAGGTCTTTATGAATTCGGCCAGGGGCAAGTCCTGTTTTATCCCGGACGGTATGTGGTGGATGTTCAAGGGCCTGACCTCGGCCTTGTCCTCGGACATCTGGCGGCAATACCAATAGGTGATCTGGTCCAGCTTGGCCGTGGTGGCTCCCATGCCCACGTCATCCTTGCGGCGCAACGAGTATATCCCCAATATTTCAGGGTAATTGTTCATAAAGATCGACCTCGCGCGGTCATGCGCTCAAAGGTGGAAAATGCGGCCGCGCCAGCCCCAGGCTGAACATGTCCGATACCCCCCCCCCAATTTGCATGAACATTTGGCCAATTTTGCCCAATAAGGCAAGCGTCCGTGACCCCCGCCACAAAGAAAGCCCCGGTATTGCCGGGGCTTTCTTCACATTCGCGCGGGCGGTTCAAGGCTGGACGCTACCGATAGTGCGGCCCGCCATGATATCCGCCCCCTGGCCCATGGTAGCCCTGGCCTGGATAGCCTGGACCGGTATGCCCTCCATAACCGGGGTAGCCGGGATGTCCTCCGTAGCCGGGGTAGCCTGGATGGCCAAAGTAGCCTGGGTTCCCCCAATAGGGATGCCCCCAAAAGGCGGGATAGCCCGCGTGCCAGGGATACCATGGGGGTAGCACGAACCTAGGCCCCGGGCCCCAGCCGTAATACCGCCAGTAGGGATCGTAGTATCCGCCCGGGAACCAGATGGCCCCCCACCAGAAGCCTGTATAATAAACATAGGGCACCTCGACCGCCCCGGCGGTCGTGGGCGCGACATCCTGATAATAAGTCTGCTGGGCATTCAGGCTGGCCAGCACTTCGGGATGGGCCGTGGCGAACGGCACGATGTGGTTGACGATGTCGTCGTATTTCTTTCTCTCCTTGGGGCTGGAACAAATCTTCTTTCCGCTCTTCTTTATGGATTCCAGAACCTTGGCATCTTCTTCATTGAACTTTTCATACTGCAATCTCTGCTTATAGAAATCGAGATACTTGTTCACCTCGTCATTGACGATCGGGGATATCGGCCAGGAGCAGATTTCCCTGGCATGAACGACATAGAGTATCTTTTGCAGCTCGGCGCGTTCCGCGTCGTTCAGCGGTACCGGGGCTTGCTCCTGATGGTTGTAGTAGGCCGCCATGTTGCTTGGCAACAGCCCACCCAGGTCCAGACCGCCGCATCCCTCTTTCGAGTCGCGGCAGTGGTGTGAAGGCGTATTGTCGTTATACAGTTCGGAACTGTATTGGTAATACTTGAAGGCCGCGTCGTGATATCCCAGGTTTTGCGCGGCGCTGGCCAGGAAAAAATAGGCCAGGTCGCTGGCGTAGCCGATCTGCATGGTGGATTCGGCCAGCATCTGCCATTGCCCGGCCCCATACAAGGACATCAGGCGAGGGAAATTGGCGGACCAGGCCGGATAACAGGCCTCGTCGCACATCAGCCTGAAATTTCCCGCTTGGAAATCCTGCACGGCCTGAAAGCTGCCCGTGGGCATGGCCTCTGGGTACGGTCTGGCACAACCGCACAAAAATATTAAGAAAATTGCGAAAACAACCTTGTTTTTCATGATACGCCGCCTCTCTTTAGCGTCTTTCCCCTTGGCTACCAGCAAATTGAGCTTGGGACCAGCCCCCTCAAAATACCGGGCGGGACATTCTTAGTAGTCGCGGGAAACCCGCTCCAGGACACGGCCAGGGTGGAAAAATTTCACCCGACCCGGTCATGCCCGAGTTGACAAAACGTGGAACTAGGGGCATCCGTAACACGTTTTCGTGCGACGTATGCGTGTGACATTTTCGCGACCAGCCAGAGGAGGATTGATAATGCATATTCCCGACGGATATTTGAGTCCATCCACGTGCGCGGCCTTTGGCGCGGTCATGATTCCGGCCTGGGCCATCGCGGCCAGGAACCTGAAAAACTGGATCAAATCCAAATATATTCCCTTGATGGCCATTGGGGCGGCCTTTTCCTTCACCATTATGATGTACAATGTGCCGATTCCCGATGGCACCACGGCGCACGCGGTGGGGGGCGGCCTGCTGGCCGTGGTCTTGGGGCCTTGGGCGGCCATGATCTGCGTGACCATCGCCCTGGCCATCCAAGCCCTGCTTTTCGGCGACGGCGGCGTGCTGACCTTCACGGCCAACTGCTTTAACATGGCCCTGGTTCTCCCAGGCATTACCTACATCGTGTACCGGCTCATAAGCGGGGGAAGCGAACTTACCTCGGCGCGCCGCTGGGTAGGCGCGGCCCTGGGGGCCTACATCGGCATCAATGCCGCGGCCTGCTGCGCCGGGCTGGAATTCGGGCTACAGCCGATCTTGTTCCACACGGCGGAAAACGTGCCCCTGTACTGCCCCTACCCCCTGGGCATCGCCGTGCCCTCCATGCTTTTTGCCCATCTCGTCCTGGCCGGTCCGCTGGAGGCCGTGGTCACGGCCATGGTGGTCCGCTATCTTCAAGCCTACAGCACCAACCTTCTGGACGTGAGGGCCTTGTCGGCCGCGCCCTTGGCCTCGGCTCCGGTCAGCTTCCGCAAGCTGTGGTGGGCGGTGGGCGCCATGATCCTGCTGTCTCCTCTGGGCTTGCTGGCCAAATCCACGGCCTGGGGCGAATGGGGAAGCGACGAGTTGCAGAAGCTTCTTGGCTTTGTCCCCTCCGGCATGGAGCAGCTGTCCGACACCTGGACTCACGCCCCGCTGGACGACTATTCCCTACCCGGGTTTGACAGCTTCTGGTCTTCGGCCATAATCTACATCAGTTGCGCGGTGCTGGCCGCGGCCATCATCAGCCTGCTGACCTACCTGTTCAGGAAATTCCAGAATACCGAGAGCAAGGTTCTTAATTAATGCCGGTAACGCGCTCCGTTCCATCTTGGCTGTGCCATAATGCCGCCGGGCCCATGCCTCGGGCTGAGCGCAGTCGCTCCCTGCGGGGCGGGTTCATCGAAAAGACCCTGCAGGCCATCGCGGAATTCATGCACAACGAGGTGTTCGCCGAACACCTGGCCCGCGAATCCGGCCTCATGCAGGCCATCGACCCCCGGGCCAAGCTGCTCACGGTGCTTTTTTTGATCCTCATGGCCGGCTTGTTCCGCCACGGCTTTCCCCTGGTCATGCTGAACCTGTGGGTTTTGTGGCTGGCCAGAAGTTCCCGGGTGCCGCTTGGCCTGTTCGCCCGCAGGGTCTGGATCGTGGTGCCCCTTTTCACGGGCATCGTGGTCCTGCCTTCCATTTTCAATGTGATAAGACCCGGCACCCCGATTTTGACCCTGTTTCACCTGGCCCATCCCATGAAGTTTGGCTACCTGACCATTCCGGCCGCGGTGGCCGTGACCCGGGAAGGGCTGGCCGCCGCCATGCTGCTGATGCTCCGGGTCGGGGCCTCGGTTTCCCTGGCCGTGCTGCTGACCCTCACCACCCGCTGGAACGTGCTGCTCAAGGCCTTGCGCGTGCTGCGCATCCCCATGATCTTCATCGCCGTGCTGGACATGAGCTACCGCTACATTTTCCTTTTGCTGCACACCAGCAGCGACATGTTCATGGCCCGCAAAAGCCGGCTGGCCGGCCGGGTGAGGTCTCGGGAGCAGCGCCGCTTCGTGGCCTCGGCCATGGGCAATCTCTGGGGCAAGACCGCGGCCCTGAGCGAGGAGGTGCACGGGGCCATGCTGGCCCGCGGTTATGCCGGGGCCCCGAAATCCATCTCGCGTTTCGCCATGAAGAAAAGCGATTGGCTCTGGCTGGGACTGGTGCTCGTTGTGGCCGGGCTGCTCATGGGGAGCGACCTTGTTCTCGCCTGAGGCCGCCCCGCCGGTCTTTTCCCTGGAACGGGTGAGCTTCAGCTATCCGGGGTGTGACTCCGGGGTGCGGGACCTGGACCTGATCATCCAGGAACAGGAGCGGGTGGTGCTCTTGGGCGCGAACGGCTCGGGCAAATCCACCCTGCTCAAGATACTGGACGGGCTTATTTTCCCCCAGTCCGGGGTGGTCCGGGCCTTTGGGCAGGAGCTTGACGAAAAGAGTCTGAACCACGCGGAATTCAACACGGCCTTCCGGCAAAGAGTGGGCTTTGTTTTCCAGAACTCGGAGACCCAGCTATTTTCCTCCAATGTCTGGGAGGAGATCGCCTTCGGCCCCCTGCACCTGGGATTGCCCGAGGACCAGACGCGCCAGCGCGTCACCGAGGTGCTAGAAATGTTCGGGCTCCAGGCCATCAAGGACCGGCCGCCCTTCAGGCTGAGCGGCGGGGAAAAGAAGCGGGTGGCCCTGGCCTCGGTGGTGGCCACCAACCCGTCGGTCATGCTCTTGGATGAGCCCACGGCGGCCCTGGACCCGCGCACGCAGCGCTGGCTGATCGACATGCTGGTGCAGTTCGGCCGTTGCGGCAAGACCCTGGTCACGGCCACGCACGACCTGGACATAATCGAGGAGATCGCGGACCGCGTGCTGGTCTTCGGCGAGGACCATCGATTGCTGGCCGCGGGCAAGCCCACGGACATACTCTCGGACAAGGACCTGCTGCTCAGCGTGAACCTGATCGATCCCCGGTTCCACAAACACACCCACGACGGCGATCACCGGCATTACCACATCCACGATTGATCCCGCCCGCCTCCCCATGAGTCCGCCAGGCTGCTTCGGTGGTCCAAGTGCTGGTGCCCCGTTACAACGGAAAGGGCCAGACACTCGAAGATCCTAGGGCAATTGGGCCGAAGTATCTGCGGTCAGGCCCAGGGCGTTCCAGAAGATGGGGAAGGTGCGGTCGTTCACTTCGTCGAAATGCGTGCTTCGCAGCACCAGAGCCGCCTCGAAGGCCTTACGCCGAGCTGGGCAGGTCAAGAGCCCTTGGTACATCTCCTGTCAGTCTCCGGCCGAGCGCAGGCCCCGGCCGTACGTTTGCGAGTAGGCGTATTCGATGTCCCAGGCGGGCTAGGCCGAGCCTATGTCCAGATAGTGCACGGTGATGTCTAGCAATTCAAAGCTTTGTCTGTCGTAGGAATAGACCTGATAGCCGGGATTGTTGCCCGTGACGGGCGAGATGGACGGTCCCACGCGCATG
>Ga0326727_10015921_pt1 | contig 16004 bp, 12 predicted proteins | sample MB2enrmetagenome_FD_207643 | JGI IMG/M metagenome (GOLD analysis project Ga0326727, IMG submission 207643) | Lab enriched peat soil microbial communities from McLean, Ithaca, NY, United States - MB29MY | ecosystem: Environmental > Terrestrial > Soil > Wetlands > Peat | place: USA: New York...
CTGAAGATCCCTTGCGATTGCCCGCAGGCGGGTTGAAGATGTTTCCCAGCCCCCCAATGAGGCTGTCGAACGTATTGTTGTTGCCGGTATGAGCTGTATCGCCGAAAAGACCTTTGCCGGCGGCTTTGAGTTGGTTGTAAGCGCCGTTCGGGTCGTTGAGGATTCCGGCAACGTCGGGATAGATGCGCGGCTCGCTCCAACTGCCCTGGATGAGGACCGGCACCCCGAGCCCTGTGGCTTCACTTGAGCCTTGAGGTCCTGCGACGAGCCGCGGGTCGACCTTCAACTGCAATGTCTTTGCGGTGAGGTCGATGCTTCCCGCTCCTGTCACCCGCACGATCGGGCCGGACAGTTGGAGGTTGTCGGTGCTGGCAATGCCATTAGCAAGGCGGAAGCGGGCAGTCAGTTCGGAGAGCGGGGTCTTGTCGGACGCATTCTGTTGCCATCCGTTGAGGATATTGGTGGTCAAGTCGTGCATCAGCTTGGCCAAATCGACGCCGCGCACGGCCCCGTTCGATAGCTGAACATCCACGGCACCAGTGAGGCTGGAAATCACGGCTTGCTGGCTTCCGCCTCTGGCGTTCACATCAATGTTTGCCTGCAGGATGCCCTCCAGCGACTCGAAGTCGGCGACATCCGACAACAGCGGAAGGACGTCCACCCCGTCGAGACGGACGTGCATGGCGTGAGCAGGTATCGCACTTGACGCATCGAGCGAAATCACGCCGTCCGCCTCGCCGCGATAGAGCCCGGCATGCACGAGGTTGGCTTGCAGCATCCCTCTGTTGATGGTCGCTTCAACGGCGATTGGCGCGAAATGAAACGACCCCAACTCGAACTCGGCAGCCGATACGCGCATGTCGGCATCGAAGAAGTTCAGTCCATCGAACTTAATCTCTCGATCGCTCCAGGACTCGCTCGGATTGGAGGCAAGCAAGATTTGCAGGTGATCGAAATCGAAGTCGCCCTTCACCAAAGGCTTGCTCGCGGCGAAATCGAGAATAGCCCAACCGTTGAAACTGCTCTGGCCGATCCGTCCGCTGAGCGCGTTGATGGCGAGCGAGCTGTTCCTCGCCCGTAATTCGGCGCTCGCGGACAACGGCTGCTCCAACAGGTCGGGAGCCTGCAAGGTGAATTCCACCGGAATCGTCTGCCCTTCCAGATGTTGCAGCGATGCCTGGGATTTTAGGTCGACGTGAAGCATCTGACTGCCCAAATAGAGACTGCCGGTCACACTGGGCCGTCCGTCGGCTGAAGCAAGCGACGCATCGAGATTGATGCGGTCGATGCTGTCCTCCAGCCGATCCGCTCCGTTGTAGAAGCCGACGGCGCCATCCTCGATGAGGATGCGATCAATCGCCAAAGTGTCTTTCGTCCTGCCGTCACCGGCGGCCGCCGGCGCGGCAACTCGAGCCACACGCTCGCGCACCAACGTGACGCGCAGGGTCGGGCGCGAGATCGTCAATTGGGTGATCCGCACGTTGCCGCGCAGAAGATCGGCGAACGAGAGCGCGATGCGGGCGCTCTCAGCCTTGAATTGGCTTTGGGAACCCACCTCATTGCCGTCAAGCAGGGTAATTTCCCGCAGGGACACGGTCGGCGAGGGCCAGAAACCGATCGTGGCTTCGCCGTCGATGCGCAGGCGATATCCGGTGTCCGTCTCGACCCGGGCCTGCAAGGCGCCGACCAGGAAATTCGCAGGGATTCCAAAGACCATCAATAGCGCCGCCGCAACGAGCACTGCGGCCATGACGATTGTGAACACTTTCACGTCGAACTCCGTGAAGCCGACTGTTCGGGGAGGCGGTCGAGGAGCAGATTCATACCGGCAATATCTTCGATCTCAGAGCATCCGAAGCGAGCGCAGCGCATAGCTCGCGAATCAATGAACCTGCGCCCGTTCGTGGACCGGCGCATCCCCTTCGATGCTCTTGCCGGGACTGATAAGGCGCTTTCCGAGCCTCCACATGCCCCTCCTGACGTCGTCCATCATCGCCATAAAGGCGGGGACGAAGACGAGGGAGAGCAAGGTTGAAACCGTCAGCCCGCCGATAACGGCTATCGCCATCGGCGCGCGGAATTCGCCCCCAGCGCCGAATGCCAAGGCGCTAGGCGTCATACCGGCGATCATTGCAACGGTGGTCATCACGATCGGACGCGCCCGTTTCTGGCCGGCATCGACAATGGCGAGGTTGCGATCCATGCCGCTGTGCATCGATTCCATCGCGAAGTCGACCAGCATGATCGCATTCTTGGTGACGATGCCCATGAGCATCAGGACTCCGATCCAGACCGGCGTCGTAAGTTGCTGTCCAGTCAACAGCAGAGCGATTATAGCGCCGCCAATCGAAAGCGGCAGTGAGAAGAGGATCGTGATTGGTTGCAAGAAACTTCCGAACAGAAGCACCAGCACCGCATAAACCATCATCAATCCGCCCATCATCGCGGTCTGAAATCCGGCTTCCAGTTCGTTCAAGCTTTCGGCGTCACCCGACGGGCTGACGCTGATGCCCTTGGGCAGGCTCTTCATGACCGGCAACTCGTCTATCTTTTTCAACGCGTCCCCGAGCGCTGCGTTGCCTACGAGATCCGTAGAGACCGTCGCCCGGCGTTCCCGGTTGTAGCGGTCGATGCTGGTCGGCCCCTGATCGAGCTGGATGTCGGCGATCGCCGTCAGCGGCACGCTCCCCCGCCCCATCGGCAGCGGCACGCGCAGTTGTTCGAGCACATTCCGGTCGGTGCGCACAGTGTCTTCAAGCTGCACCCGAATCGGGATCAGCCGGTCGCCAGCATCGAATTTCGCGAGCGCCGGGCCGAAATCGCCTATGGTCGCCACCCTGATCGTCTCGGCGAGGCTTTCGGTCGATACGCCGAGACGAGTGGCAAGATCGCTTTGTGGACGGATGCGAAGCTCGGGGCGATCGAGCGAGGTGGCCGGGGTGATGTTCGAGACCAGCGAAACCCGCTGCATTTGGCCGGCAAGCTCGTCAGCGACGTTATCGACCATCCTACTGTCGGCGCCGGTCACGAACAGAGAGATGGCACGCAGGCCATTTTCATCCAAGAACCAGTGACGAATGTCCGGAATGCCCGCGAGCTCACGACTGATGTTCAATTCCAGCTCGTGCTGGCTGATCGACCGCTCGGACTTGGGTGTATAGTTGATGATCAACGAGGCCTTGCGTACCTCCGTCGTGGCCGGCGGTACGCGGCCGCCATCGACAAAAACGCTTTTGACTTCGGGCCGCTTGCGCAAGCGCGCCACGATATCCTCCGTGGAATGCTCGGTATCGGAAAGCTGCGAGCCCGGCGGCAGTTCGATCGCCAGCAGCGAACGCGCCGTATCTTGTGCCGGCAAGAAGCCCTTGGGCAGCAACCCCATACTCCAGATCGACCCGGCGAATAACAGGAATCCCAGGCAAACAGCCCGGACGTAGTGCCGGACCGACCAGTTCACGAGTGCGGTATAGGCCGTGAGCACGCGCCCCGGCGGCGCTTCGGCGTGTTGGCGCGGACGCAGGAAGTAGGCCGCCAGCATCGGCGTTATCAGACGCGCCGCCAATAGAGAGAACAGGACTTGCACCGAAACGGTGATGCCGAACTGCTTGAAGAACTGACCGGCGATACCGGACATGAAGCTTGCCGGCGCAAAAATGGCGATGATCGTCAGGCTGATGGCCATGACGGCGAGCCCGATCTCGTCGGCTGCGTCGATCGCGGCTTGATAGGCCGATTTCCCCATGCGTATATGGCGCATGATGTTCTCGACCTCGACGATGGCGTCATCGACCAGAACGCCCGTGCTGAGCGTGATCGCAAGCAGGCTCACCAGGTTGAGCGAAAAGCCCAACATGTCCATGGCCCAGAACGCGGGGAAAATCGACAGGGGTAGAGAGATCGCGGCGATGACGGTCGTCCGCAAATCGCGCAGGAAAAGGAAGACGATAATGACCGCCAAAATAGCGCCTTCGAACAGCGTGTGAATGGCCGCTTCGTAATTTCCGCGCGTGAATTCGACGGAAGAGTCGATCAGCCTCAGGTCAACGTCCGGATTGGCCGTCTTGAGTTCGTCGATGCGCTTCTGCACGGCTGCCGCCACCACGACGTCGCTTGCGCCCTTTGCGCGCCTGATGCCGACTGCGACGACGGGCTCTCCGTTGAACCTCGCGAATGTGGTGCGTTCGCCGATCGTGTCGGTGACGATGCCGAGATCGTCGAGGCGGACTTCGCCGCCCATGGGGAGGCTGATCATGGTTCCTGCCAAGTCCTTGAGCGACTTGGTGCCGGCAAGCGTCCGGATCGCTTCGTCACGGCCGCCGATTTCCGCGCGACCGCTCGCCACGTTCGCGATAGTCCCGCGCAAGCGGCGACTGACGTCGAGCGCCGTCAAGCTCACCGCCTCCAGTCGATCCGGGTCGAGCGAAACCAGAATTTCCCGCTCCACGCCGCCGATACGCTCGACTTGCGCCACACCGCGCACTCCTTGCAAGGCGCGAATGACCACGTTGTCCACGTACCAGGAGAGTTGCTCCGGCGTCTTGCCAGGCGAGATCGCGGCATAGGTGACGATAGGCAAGCCGACGACGTCAATGTGCTGAACCAGCGGTTCGTTGATGTTTTGCGGGAGATCGCCGCGGGCCCGGGTGACCGCATCCTTGACATCGTTGAGCGCCCGGTCGGAATTGGACTCCATCGAAAACATGATCGTGGTTGCGGAAACCCCGTCGGTGATCGACGACGTGATGTTGCGGACGCCCTCGACGCCGGAGACGGCGTCTTCGATCGGTTTCGTGACCTGCGCCTCGAGCTCCGCCGGCGCGGCGCCAAACTCGGCGACGACGACGGAGATGACCGGAATGTCGGCGCTCGGAAGCCGCGTGATCGGCAATTTCATGAAGCTGGTCCAGCCAAGCACCAGCATGATGATCGAGAATACGATTGCCGGCAGCGGGCGACGGATCGACCAAGCCGAAATGTTCAGCGCCATTACCGCGCCCCCGGTTGGCTGAGCTCGTCCGCAAACATCGGCTTGACCTGGTCGCCATCGTGCAGCGAAGTGCCGGCATTGGCGATGACCAGCTCGCCTTCTTTGACTCCGTCCAGCACTTCGATGTCGGTGTCAGAAAACAGATCGAGGCGAACGCGGCGCGTCTCGACCGTGGTATCGCGCACGACCTGCACCGTCGTGCCTTCGGTCTGATATTGCACGGCCGAGCGGGGGATGGAAACGCCGCAGCTGTGGCTGGCGTCGATCGTGCCGCGGGCAAACATGCCGGCGCGAATTGCGGGACCGTTGTCAACGGTGAGGCGCACCTTGCCGAGCTGGGTATTGCGGTCGATCTCGGGCAGTACGATGCGAACCCGGCTGGAGAGATCGCGGCCGTTTTCCAGTCGGACGCGCGCCAGCTCGTCGGGCTTGAGCTTCGGCAGCTGAACGCTCGGCACGTCGGCTTCGATTTCAAGCTCGTTGTTGGCGATGATCCGGAAAAGCGGTTCGGGGCCCATCGGCGGCGGCAACGGTATTGCAACGGCAACCGCGCCGATCTTCGCGGTGTTCTTACTCACCAGCCCGGCGACTGGAGCCGTCAGCGCCATGGCGGCGGGTTGCTGAGGGGCGGCTGCTGCGCCGGTCTGGCCCTGACTTCCAGCCGCCCCGGCCGGAGCGCCATTCGACAGGCGCGTCAGCTTCGCAAGCACCTGACCGGCGGTGACCATCTCCCCTTCCGCAACCGGAACCTCGCTGATCTGATAGCCGTCGATATTGAGGTTTACGATGGCCTCGGCGCGCGGCACGACCAAGCCGGTAAAACGAATTGCCGAAGCGAAACAGCCGTTCACCGCCTTCACGACGACCGCCGACACATTCGGCGTTTGTGCGCGGCCTTCCGTGCACCACCCCGCGGCAACGCCCACCCCTGCCGCAAGGGCTACCCTCGCGAGGGCGAACTTCGCGGCAGATGAGATTTTGACTCTACCGGACGCCATAGCCGCGGAACTCGTCGGCGATGGTCGGCCGGATGGCCTTTGCGGCATCGACATCTTTCTTACCGCCATCGGTGTCACCACTGCGCAGCTTGGCGATGCCGCGGCCGTAGAGCGCGGACGCATGCTTCGGATCGAGGCGCAGCGCCGCATCGTAATCGGCGATTGCTGTGCTGAGCATGCCGAGCTTCAAATTGACCATGCCGCGGCTGTCGAGAGCATCCGGGTAGTTCGGGGCGATCCGCAGAGCCGCGTCGCAATCCTTCATCGCGCTCGCCAGATCGCCGATCACGCCGCGTGCCCAGCAGCGATTGTTCAGCGCCCCGGCGTGCTTCGGATCGCGTCGGATCACTTCATCGAAGTCCTTGATGGATTCTGCAAATTCGCCATTTACCGCATAGCGCTGACCGCGCCTGTAAAAGCCTGCCAGATCACTCGGATTTGCGTCCTGGGACGATGAAGGCGTGCCGGCTGTGGCTGGCGGCAGTCCCGCAATTTGTTGCTGCGCTAGATCGTAATAGTGGCCAGACGGATGTTTCTTGACGAAATCATCCCATGCCTGCTTCGTTCCGAGACTTTCCGCGATAACATAGTCGTGCCGCGCCTCGGCTTCCGGATCCGGCGATGATACGGCAGGCGCCGCAGCCGGCGCGACAGGCTTGGCCGCAGTTACCGTAGTCTGAGCGTTCGGATTCGGCTGTGAGGCAACTGTCGCTGGCGGCGCGGCCGGCTGCGAGCGTGATCCGAACGCGACATCCTCCTCGAGGGAGGACGAGAACCAGGGCACCTGCTGTTCCTTCGTCTCGCGCGATATGTCCATTCGCGTGCGATTGAAGACCTGCTCGATCGTCGCTTCCGAGACCTTCAGTTCCGCGATCAGTTCGGTCATGAACACAGGCGGGCTGCCGTCGCTGACCACGGTGTCGGGCGTGGCCGAAGTCATCACTACCGTACCTCTGGGAACCGTGATCGCCGCGAGCCCCGCAGCGACGCTGCGGAAGCGGCGCTCGAATGGATTCCTCCGCGAGGCGTCGATAATGGCGATCTTGACTTGAGCGCCTCTGCTGGCCAGTTCGGAGAGAACTTTGTCGAGGCTGAATCCATCGCGACGGACGTCGCTCTCGTTCCAAATCTGCGCATCGACCGGAATCAGGTAGCTCTGCCGGTCGGATTGGATGCCGAAGCCGCTGAAGAAGATCACCGCCGTCGAGCTGGAATTGATTTTTCCATAGAATCGATCGAGCGCGCGCTGCATCGCCTCTTTCTTGAGGTTTTCCCCGACGTCGACGTCGAAACCCCGGCGCTTCAGCTCGTCCCCCAGCGCGCGCGCGTCGCTCACCGGTTCTTTCAACGGCGCTTCCGCATCGGGATACGCCGCATTGCCGATGAGCAAAGCCACGCCGCTATTCTGCTGTGCAAATCCCGCGGGAGCGGCGACAGTGGCGAGGAGGAATAAGCCGAGTAAAAATGTGAGCCGCTGTCTCATGGCGCTTGATGGACCGTTGCGATGCAGCACCACCCTATCACCCCTTGGGATAAGCAGAGCGAGTCTCCGGGGAAATTTCAAACCATGGGCGCCGGTCGCGCCGACCGGCAAGGCGCTGCTGCCGGTGTTCTGACGGCCGCCATTGAGGATAACTACACTGCCACAATTTGGCAACGCCCAACTTTTCCCGACTTTTTCGCCCAACTTTTTCGTCCGCTCGGCGCGCTGTCGCCGCAACCCGGACTGATTGAAGGCGCTGGGCAGCGCGGCCCGCCGCGGAAAAAGTCGATAGAAGGTCATCTTGGGTTTGCGGCAGCGCCGGCCTCACGCTGGTCACTCGACTTGCATGCCCGGTATGGCAGCAGGCCAAACTGCGGGCCGGTTGTTGCCGAATTGATACAACACCAGCATTTATGCGCTGCCTACCGTCCTATTGGTGGCAGAAGCCTTTCGCGGATGGAGAGACAATTTATACTGCGGCCAAGATTGGGGCAAAGGTGTCAACAGGGGCATTCGCAATGTACACTATGCCTTTCAGCGTAATTGACACTGGTCAAGCATCTGTAAAATCAAGAGGATCGGCGAACACTCCGGCCTCGCGCGGCCGGCGAATCGGGGCCGCCGCCGGCATCGCGCCGGCTTCTTCACGGGGGCAGCGACTGTGACGGCTTTGCGGATCGGGGGCATCGGCGGGTCGGCTGCCGATGCCGGCAGGACCCACCCCGCGACCAACACCGAGGCGATGAGCGATGCTCCCAAGCGGTGGCTGTCTGTCATGGCATCCGACTTTTCCGAATAGGCGCCTCTATGACCGGTGCGGCAGCTGCAGGGGCGTCACAACCGACAATAATCGCGGTTGGCCGCGCCAGCGATCTTTTTGCGTTATACTTCAGACCCAGGCTCCGGCTGCCGAGCGGCGCGAATGGCGGCGCCCGCACAACGGCGGCCGAGGACGATCTCCGGCGCTCTTCGGCCTGCTTCGGCCGAAAAAATTTTCGCTCGATCACACCGGAATCGGCGGTTTACCGTCGCCTTACGGAAGGACCGTGGAAACCCACGGCAGAGCTACGCTACGACCGCCCATTTTCGGGGAACACGGGTAAAATTGAGCCGTGCCTTCCCCAGACAGAGGAGAATGACCATGGCACCGTCTTACTTCAAGATCGCGGGTCGACTGGCGTCCGCGCTGCTTGTCGGCGGCCTCATTTGGTCCGCGAACAGCACCCCCGCCGCGGCCCAGGGGGTCTCAGCGGATCAGATCATCAATGCGCTCGCCCCGCCTGTTACCAAGAGCATCACCGCCCCGGCGGAGCGCACCGTGAGCGATGCGGACCGAGCCTTTATCGACAGCCTCCGCCATCGCACGCGTTCGCTGACCTTCGATGAGAGCGACCATGTCGCCGAAATCGCCAATGATCGGCCAAAGATCGATCTCGACATCTATTTCGGTTTTAACTCGGCTGCAATCACCGCCAAAGCGGAGCCGCAACTGAACCAACTCGGGGAGGCGCTGCGCAGCTCTCGCTTGGCGAAAGCGGTCGTCGTCCTCGGCGGCCACACCGACGCCAAAGGAACCGACGAATATAACCAGGAACTATCCGAGCGGCGGGCCGAGGCCATCAAGAATTACCTGGTCGGGAAGCTCAAGATTTCTTCGGAAAACCTGACCACCGCCGGCTACGGCAAGCGGGACCTGAAGAACCAGGCCGATCCGTTCGCCGCCGAAAATCGTCGCGTCCAGATCGTCAACTTGGGCTCGTAAACGAAGCTGCACGCTGAGTGAAAGGCAAGGAACACGGGCCACAGGTCCGGCTCCTCGGTCGGGCCTGTGCGGATTCCGACGAAGCCGGCCACGCATTGAACGAACCTGCTCCTTCGGCGCAGGAGGTCGGGGCATTTTGCCGCAGGGCGGCGCTGAGCTGTGCTGCTTGATGCGGTGGGGCGGGGCCGGCAAACTGCGCGGTGGGACGACAAATGGGGAAATACAGGTGCAGTCCAGTATCACCGTAATGGCTCACTGCTATCGTCGTCCTCTTGCAAGTGGATGAGGTTCAATGAATATGTTACAGCAAATTTTGTTGGCTTGTGCGTTGGCCGCGTCGAACTGCGCGCACGCATCAATATGCAATGCGCAGGCGCTAACCGAAAACTGTGTGACTCCGCGCGGAACCGGGTTGTTCAATGGGGCCACAAAGGGTGTCAATCATTGGGTTGTACAAAGAAATACACCATGTCATTTTACGTTTCACGTTTGGGCTCAATTCCCAATCGATGATGGGTCCGTCAAAATATCCCGTCGGCCAGAAAACGGAATTGCGGGTGTAAACAACAGCATTGGCGACAAAGGATTTGCTTATCAGCCCAATCACGATTTTCTGGGTGCCGATTCATTTCAGGTGACCTGGACTCGTAAAGAACCGGGGTCCAACGAAGATACTCACGTATTTCTTGACGTTACGGTTGATGTTGTCGAGGCGCTTTGAAGAACAATCTCCGCCTGCATGACTGATGCCGCAGGCGCCACGAACGGCAGGTTCGCCGTGCGTCACTCACAATATTGTTGAGCGTTGAACATAAAGCATTGGTGCGCCGGCGCGCGCCGCGCCGGGGGTCGATGGAGCAGCGGCGTGGCCGGCGTAAGATCGACCTCGCCGCCGCGCGTTCGCGAAGCCAGGCGACCGAATCTGCTCGCCTCACCGGCGCCGCATGGTGCGGTAGTCGTGACGATAGCCGTAGTCGTCGCGCCAGGCTTGAACGCGGGTGACGCAGAACAGGTCGTCGCGGCCGTCGTCGTAGATGACCTGGTCGCTGGCGCCGTCGACGATCAGCAAACGATCGTCGGCGGAGGGATCGCTTTCCCGGGCGCGGGCGACGGGGATGGCGAGCGCCGCGGCGACGCCGGCGGCGAGGATCAGTTTGGCGAAGGTCGTCATGGCGGCATCCACTCAGCCGGGAATTGCGACGGTCGAGGCCATCGAACGAACGCATGATGCGCCGATCACGGGCGTTGGCCGGGGCCTCGCCCGCGCGCCGGTAGGCTTCCCAAACTTTGGGCGCGGAGCGCAATCGCGGCGCCCGCTGGCGCGATTCTCAACGCGCCGTGCAGGTCGCCGCGTTGGTGCGGATCGCGGGACAGTTCTGGTATCGGAACTCCTCTTGAGGGTCGCCGTTGTATAGCGTGTAGACCGTTTTGCCGGGGTGCAGCTGCGCATTGACGGTCGCCCGGCAACCGCTCTCGTCCACGTCGACGTTCCAGACGATGTCGTTGTTGGGCTCGTGAAAGATCGCGCGCAGGCTGTGCGGGCCGCCGACCCTTAATTCCGCCGCTGCGCCGCGCGTTTGCACGGGCGCGCCGCCGAGACGCCCGTCCCAGCTCAGGGTCCAGGACCGCATCAAGAAACCAGAGAAGTTCAGCTCCATCGAATAGGAGCGGTCCCGATTGAGTCCGAACACGCCCCTGACTTTAACCGGCCAATTATGGATCGGAGACCCCATCCTCCTGATGCAATCCACGTTCGCAAGCCAGTCGACCGAAACAACCATGTCGCCCGCCGGCGCCGGCTCGGCGGGCGCAGCGCTCACCGGCGGACGTCGCCCGCTTCCTCCGCCTCCGCCTCCCCCGCCTCCTCCGCCTTTCGCCGACGCCGGCCCGGCGAGCGCCAGGACGGCGAGAGCGGCCAATGCGATTGCGCGCCTCACGTCTTGCCCCCATCCAACGTCAGAGAACGTCATAGGATCGCGCCGTCCCGCTTTCGGCGCAAGCGCGATTCGCAGGCGCGTCGCGCCGAGTCCGACGTGGGCGACGAGCGCCTCCGCGCGCGACTCTCAACGCGCCGTGCAGGTCGCCGACACGGTGCGGATGGCGGAACAATGCGCGTAGCGGAATTCGTCGCGAGGGTCGTCGACGTATAGCGTGTAGTCCGTCTTGCCAGGATGAAGTTGCGAATTGACGCTCAGGCGGCAGCCGCTCTCATCGGCGTCGACATTGAAGACAAGGTCATTGTTGGGCTCGTGAACGATCGTGCGCAGGCTGCGCGGGCCGCCGACCCGCAGTTCCGCCGTTCCGCCGCGCGTTTGCACCGGCGTGGCGCCGAGACGACCTTGCCAGCGCAGCGTTAAGGGCGGCCCAAAGGTCGCCGCGTAGTTCAACTCTATCGAATAGGAACGGTCTCGGTTGAGCCCGAGGACGCCATGCAAAGCTCCCGGCCAATTGGCGATCGGAAACGGAAGCGGCGGCCCGGCGCAATCGAAGGTCATCGCCCAGTCGATCGAAACAACCATGTCGCCCGTCGGCGCCGGCTCGGCGGGCGCAACGCTCACCGGCGGACTTCGCCCGCCTCCCCCGCCTCCTCCGCCTCCTCCGCCTCCTCCGCCTCCTCCGCCTTTCGCCAGCGCCAGCCCCGCGAGCGCCAGAACGGCGACCGCGGCTAATGCGATTGCGCGTCTCACGTCATGCCCCCATCCGACGTCGAAGAACGTCATAGGATCGCGCCGTCCCGCTTTCGGCGCAAGCGCGATTCGCAGGCGCGTCGCGCCGAGTCCGACGTGGGCGGCGAGCGCCTCCGCGCGCGACTCTCAACGCGCCGCGCAGGTCGCCGACACGGTGCGGACGGCCGAACAATGCCCGAAGCGGAATTCGTCGCGAGGGTCGCCGTTGTATAGCGTGTAGTCCGTCTTGCCAGGGTGAAGTTGCTGATCGACGCTCAAGCGGCAGCCGCTCTCGTCGGCGTCGACGTTCCAGATAATGTCGTTGTTGGGCTCGTGAAAGATCATACGCAATTCATGCTGGCCGCCGACCCTCAATTCCGCCGCTCCGCCGCGCGTTTGCGCGGGCGCGGCGCCGAGACGCCCTTCCCAGCGCAGCGTGTAGGGCTGTCCAAAGGCCAACGCGAAGTTCAACTCTATCGAATAGGAACGGTCTCGGTTGAGCCCGAGGACGCCATGCAAAGCCACCGGCCATTTGGCGATCGGAAACGGCATCTCCGGGCCGGAGCAATCCACGTTCATCGCCCAATCGACCGAAACAACCATGTCGCCCGTCGGCGCCGGCTCGGCGGGCGCAACGCTCACCGGCGGACTTCGCCCGCCTCCCCCGCCTCCCCCGCCTCCCCCGCCTCCTCCGCCTTTCGCCAGCGCCAGCCCCGCGAGCGCCAGAACGGCGACCGCGGCGAATGCGATTGCGCGTCTCACGTCATGCCCCCATCCGACGTCAAAGAACGTCATAGGATCGCGCCGTCCCGCTTTCGGCGCAAGCGCGATTCGCCGGTGCGGCGCGCCTCTTCGCAGCTAGCTCTCGGCCATGGCTCTCTACAACTTATGCGCCTCGCGGTTCAGCACCGAACCGGTTTCCGAAACGATCTCGCCTCGGCCGCTCGACCAGTCGACGACGAACGTGAAGGTCGAACGCCCGGTCGACATGACGCGCCGCGTCGCGCTGATCACGCGCCATTCGACGACGCCCTCCTCGGTGCAGAGCGTCTGCTCGCAGCGGACGCGAACCGCGGGGGCGCTTTATTGCCGGAGGCCCCAATCCTTGAACTAGGCGAGCTTGAGACGAAGGATGTCGCTCCTTGACTTGACGTCGCCATAGAACGTGATGTTGTCGGCGCACAACATTTCAACGCGCATTGGCAGGTCATCGAGCGGCAGGCGGCTTACCGATGGCGCGCCGTGCAATGTCAAGGATTTCCCTTACGGCGGGTTTCTCCGGGCCATGATGCGGCGGCTCGCGCGCCGCACCCGTCGGACACTTTGACCACTCACTTGGGACTGACCGCGTCGACGACTTCGACATCCACGTCGATCGTCAACTTGTTCGCGACGCCGCTACGCAGGTCGTGGTTGTCGAGCGTCACCTGGAAATGATCCTTGCCGACGAAACCCACCGCCGGAAGATACGCGTATCCATGATCGACTATCGAGTTGTTGACGCCCGCGAAGCCATGCAACGCCCGTTGCGAGATTACGAAATTATCGATGTCGACCCTGCGCCCGGTCCTGTTGCGGTGCCAGCATGGCTCGTTCTTCTCGACTCGCCAATGGGTGTTGACACTTGGCGTACCCGGAAAGAAGCGGTACGCCGTTTGTTGGCATTCGGCGCTCGCCGATCGAACCGAGGCGGCAAGGCAAAAGGTCGCAGCGACAACGACGAGCACGAAAAGCCATGGCCAGGCGATCACAGGCTGCAACGCCGGGCGATTAAGCGCCTCGCTCGATTTCCTCACGCTTCGCCCCCTCGAACAGCCTCTCCCAATCTGTCCGATAGCAATATCAGCCGAGATGCTCCAGTTGAAGGCCCGAGTGAGGTTGAAATTGTCTCCGCTGGCGGCGTCTTGCAAGCCGGACGCGCAGTTGCGGGTCGCGGATGCGCTTTGAAGCGCACCGGCTCCCGAGAGCGAGCCGATTCGCGCCGACTCGCCCGAACCGCTGTCCACATCCGGTGAATGTCGGATCACGCCTTTGGCGACCGAACTCAAGCCGAGGAACTCCAGTCCTTCCGCCTCAGGGTCTCTGCGTCTCAATTGACGTGAACGCGGACGTCGTCTTGTCGGATTGTCTCCGCCAAACTACGATTGTGGCACGATAGATTTCAGGTTGGGGGAGCGCCGTGAACACTCGCTTAGGGTGGACCGTTTGCGGAATGCTAATAGCCGCGCTCGCCGCCGGGGTTCCCGCGTCGGGTCGCGCCTCCGAATTCACAATCAAATTGACGTTCGATCAGACCTTCGATCGCATCCAACCAAATCCAAAGCTCGCGACCACCCACTACGAGATGGCGGCGACCTTTTCGTCGTCGGGCGAAGTGAGCCATTCGGAAAGGCACTTTTTCGAAGGCGGCAAGATCTCCTCGATCGACACGACGATGCGTCTGGGCAGGAACGAGAACCGGGAGTGGCGGGTCGTCAATCGAAACGCGCTCGTCAACAATAAGGAATATCCGTCTTTCGTGCGCACGATCCTGGTGACGATTCACGATCAGGATTGCGTGGCACAGGTGCGCTACCAGTTGAAACCGGGCTACGCCGATTACCGGTACAACTCGCAACCGTCCGGCGTTCCCGCCGTGGCCCGCTCGGTGCGCGCCGACAACGTCGCATGCGCAATCGAGCAGAGGGCGTAACGCTGAGTAAACTGGAAGGGCAAATCGATGGGTCAAAGATCGTACCGCAGCCTTCTCGCCATCCTGCTTGCGTTCGCTCTTGAGCCCGGACAAGCGCAGGCGGGAGAGACCGTCATTCATGTCGTCTACCACAATCATTTTGTGAGGGTGCGGCCGAGCCGATGGGAGGGCGATGTCGACCAGGAGATGACGATCGTGCTTTCCGGCAGGAATGACGTGCGGGAGGAGTTCAACGCATCGTCTGGGCGGTTCTCGGACTCTTGGAACTCAGAGGGGACGCTCGGTGACGCGCATTGGCGAGTGATTGGCCCCAACCGCTTGCAGCGCACTAAAGACCTGCCGCAGAGCATGCGCATCGACACAATCGAAATCCAGCGAGATCACTGCCGCGCGATCTGGGAGTACCGACTGAAGCCAGGTTTCACCGAGTACGAGATTAGGATGCTCTCGACAAAGCAGTGGGGCTTCTATAACGAAGCGCAGATGGTGAGCAGCACGTGCGATATCTCAGCCCGTTAGAGTGTTGTGTTCGACAACGTAACCCTGCTGAAATGCGGCGGCTCGGTTGCATGCGGCAAATTGACACACGCGATGGCGCCCCTGAGCATATTCAAAGCATTAAGGTGCGCCTATTGCTTTGATGACTTCGCTCGCAACCGCGAGGCGTGGCCTTGCGTGGAGAAAGGCGATGGCGAGAGCGAAGGCTGTTTGGAGGTGGGCGGCGGTTGGGCAGACGCTGCTCGCATGCCTTTTCTGTTCGCACGCCCAGGCGGCCATGGTCGTCGACATAAGCTATGACTTTGTAGAAACAGAAATAAGCCCGAGACATGAAATACATCGACTGCAGTTACACCAGCATTACGAATTAAACTCTAACAAAACGATTACATTGTCGAAAGGTTCGAGTAAGCTCGGCGGGACGTTTATGGCTAAAGAAAAGACCGGGCATGACGTCGCGGACGAATTCCATATTGTCAACGGCGCCTTTCAAATCACTTCTTTCCACGAAGGGGCAATACTGATCATCACGATACGGGCCAATGGTCGCGATTCATGCTCGGCGTCTTTGGCTTGGCGCAAGCGCGCCGGGCAAAAGTATTTGTTCGGATATCGCTTAAACAACGGAGAGCTCATGTATGATTTGGACATGCATGCGGAGAACGTCACGTGCTCGGTTCGTGAGCGGTGACCACAGGTTTGCGAGCCGCCCGCGGATCAAATGGGCATTAAAGCGTCATAAACCCGGCAGCGTCTTGCTTCCGCTTGCGGCCGTTTGTCCTTGTCTCTCAAGCATTCCGCAGTTATGATCGTTGACGTTACTGAGGGGACCGTCGGATGCGCCGCGTACTTATCTTCACGGTCTTCTGCCTTCCGCTTCTGATCGGACTGCCGCCTTCCGCGCAAACCGAGCCGGAT
>Ga0326727_10015924_pt1 | contig 15999 bp, 9 predicted proteins | sample MB2enrmetagenome_FD_207643 | JGI IMG/M metagenome (GOLD analysis project Ga0326727, IMG submission 207643) | Lab enriched peat soil microbial communities from McLean, Ithaca, NY, United States - MB29MY | ecosystem: Environmental > Terrestrial > Soil > Wetlands > Peat | place: USA: New York...
ATCGTACCTTTTCCTTCATGACCGGTTCCTCTCCGCTTGTGGCTCTGAACTGTGATCCTTCTCGGCTCACAGCTTAACCCACGGCCAGCGCATTGGAACCGGTCACTCCATGATGACTAGTACTTCCCACGATCCACGCTTTCTGACACTCCGTTCCCTTCAAACTCTTCAAGGCCGCTGCCGCACCGAACTCTACATCATTGAAGGAATTCGTCATCTTGCCCGCGCAGTCGAGCATGGTGCCGCAATCGACTCTGTTTTTCTTGACCCTTCGGTCTTATCAAATCCATTTGGCCAAAAACTCGCGCGCCGGCTGCGCCTGCAGGGCGTTCCCGGCATTGGCCTTTCGCACCAACTCTATCGCGATCTAACGCTCGCGACCGAACCCCAAGGGATAGGTGCGGTTCTTAGGCAGAGGTGGTATCCGTTGGAACAACTCCGGGCGGAAAGCAATACACTTTGGCTCGCAGTCGAATCCATCGAATCGCCCGGGAACCTGGGGACGATCATTCGAACTGCTGAAGCGGCCGGGGTGACCGGGATCTTCATCCTCAGTCCCAACTGCGATCCATACGATCCAGCAACTGTACGCGCCACCATGGGATCGCTTTTTTCGCAAAAGCTCGTGCGATGCTCTGTATTGGAATTCAATCGCTGGGCCAAATCCAACGGCGTATCCGTTGTAGCTTCATCGCCGGCCGGACTGATGGATTTCAAAACCCTTGCATACCGATATCCCACCGCTCTGGTCGTTGGCAGCGAGAAGCACGGGATCTCTGATCAACTGCTAGAGGCTGCCAACTTCGTGGTTCGCATTCCCATGCATGGGGGCTGCGATTCACTGAATGCAGCGGTCGCGGCAGGTGTTCTGTTGTTCGAAATAGCGGGCCGCCGTAGGGAAGGCTGAGAGCGTTGGACGGATTCGCTCCGAGCCGGAAAGCTAGGGATGGCGGATGTGTGCGATTAGGCTCTCAAAGCACCCGGGAATTTGCGCGTCCCATTCACTCCAGTCGTGACTGCCTGGTTTCGTGTGAAACTCGTAAGCGAAGTTCCGCTGCTTGAGAATCGTCACGAATCGGCGAATTGGCGGCAAAAGCGATTCCTGTTCACCGGCGGTGATGTAGAGGAATGGCGTATTGGTCGGGTCAGCAGATTTGACGAGGATGAACGGATCGCTACGCATGCGCGTTTCACTTCCCGAGGGACCAAAGATGGTTCGGAAGCGTAGGCTCTGCGACCACCTTCTTGCACTAAAACCACGGCTGGGCACGTCGATGGCGGGACTGATGGCGCCTGCAAAAGCAAATAAGTCTGGCCGGGTGAGGGCCAGTTTCACGGCTGCATAGCCGCCCATGGAAACGCCGACAATAGCGCGATTATCCCGGTTGCCCAAGACCGGAAAACGGGACTCGGCGTCAGCAATCAAGTCGTGAACGAAGTAGTCCTCGTATTTGTCCTTCGAACTGAGAGCAGCATTCACGTAATACGAGCAGGCGCCATCGACCATGACAAGAATGAAGCCCTTCGCGGCATATGCTCCAACATCCGAGTAATTGGACCAATCCCGAAAACTCGTGCCACATCCGTGCAGCAGGTACACCGCCAGCACTTTTGTGCCAACGGGAACATCCCTTGGGGCATAAACCCGGTACGTCATGTTCCGGTTGAGATCCGATGAGTAGAAGGTTACATCCTTGCTTTCGCTCCCCGGAAAGCTGCGCGGATGATCCACGAGCGCCAACTGACCGCCATGACATCCGGCAAACACGGTCAGAGCGGCAATGGCAACGGCAAAGCGGAAAGGATGAAATACCTTTTTCATCGGAAGATTGATTATACGCAGTGCACCGCAATCAGTGTCCTCTGTATAATCTCGGCATTGTTATGTACAACCCAAAGCACCTTCTCAATTCCGCCAAATCTGGCATCATTTCCCTCGGCTGGACGCTCATTGTCTGGCTCAGTCTCCCTCTGGCGTCATGTCTGGCTCAGAACGGTTCGTGGAAAGCGGCATCGCCCGGATTCACGCCTCAAACCCTGCTTGGCCACCACGACACCATGTGGGCTACGGGGAGCGGCGGCAACATTGCTTCCTCTTCGGACGGGGGCAAAACATGGATATTGAAGCACGCAGATTCTCGTGACGGCCTATTGCTGGTTCTGAACTTTACAACAGACAAATTTGGCTATGCCGCAGGAACAGGAAAACGCATCCTGCTGACCGAGGACGGCGGCGAAAGTTGGAACAAGGTGATTGAGGCTCCTGCCACGGTTTGGCAGGCGGCCTTCGGCGATTCCCAGCATGGCGTAATCCGGACGCGCGAGGCTCTCATGACGACTGCAGACGGCGGTAAAAGCTGGAATCCTGTCACTGTGATCAATGATCCAGGATGGCAGGAGAAGTACCCGCACACAACTTCAATGTCAGCCGTAGACGCTGCCCATATGATCATCCGGGTCAGCGAGGGGAAATACAGCGACGGTGAGTATCTGTGGACAGGCGACGGTGGGGCAACCTGGAATGCCAACTACCTGCCCAATGGAGCAGGTAGCGATGATGTATTCACCCTCGATGGTGCCTACTGGTCGATTGGGGGAGAGGCTGTAGGCAAAGATAAACCCGGCGGCGGTGGGCGAATTCCAATGGCTGTCCGCTCTCGGGACGGAATCACCTGGGAACATCTGCCTGTCTACTATGAGGCTTGCCACTGGACCGGGTGTGGTGGCTGCACTCCGCAGGGATGCTTTGCCGGGCGTAGTTCCTTCGTTCCGTTCTCCCGCATTTTGCAGGAGAATGCCAACACAGCGGAATCTCTAGCGACGTTCCCCGGTCATATCTTGTCATCTCACTGGGCCAGAAATGCCAAGACTCTGTGCATTCTCACGCAAGGAAGCATCGAATGCACATCTTTGAAGAACATTGCCAAGCTAAACACGCAGGACGATTTGGCCGAATGGAGCGATGAGAGCTTTCCTGCGCTTCACAACTCCAGACCTGCAATGCTGGGATCGACAAGCATCGAACCAGCTCTCAAGCCCGGAGTGCATTGCATACGTTGTAGTCTTGTGAATCTCTATGTCTCTCATGAGGCCAAAACTGGCCCTGCAGAGATTCAGATCAACTTCACTATTGGCGAAGACGGGGGCGTACGGGGCTTCAAAGTCTCAGGCGGGATTCCCAAAGACGTGGCAGACAAAGTGAAAGCCTCGGCGCTGGGATGGTTGTTTGAACCATACGAGCAGAACGGGAAGCCGAAGTTTGTCAATGTCGATATTCGTGGCAGCGTTATGATCATGAACCCGGATAGCCATTAATTCATTGCGGGGAGTTCAATGAAGATACGGAAGATTGGTTGCATCATCTTCTTCATTTGCATATGTTCCATCGCGCACGCCAACTGGGGCAGCACCGCCGGAGGAAGCGTTGCGACGGGAAATTTCCATGCGTTAGGCACCGCTCAAGTTGAGATGCGGCGCGAAGATTTGCGTATCCGGCTCTTCCGGGATCGTGCCAAAGTCGAGATTGATTACGTCCTTCGCAACACAGGAAAAGCGGTTGATGTCCGCGCTGGATTCCCCAGTCTGGGTGTTCAACTGGAAGACACACCGCACGAAGAGATTGAGAACTATAACATCTCAGTGGATGGTCAACCTGTTTCTTCTACCAGAGAATCCGGCGATCCCACCCCATTCAAGAGGCTATTCGATGCCAAGTTCCGTCAGATGGGGGAACTCGACGAGTATCCTCCGGAGAAGCGCCCAGAACTCCTGGAGTGGTTAGTCTCTATCGTCCATTTTGATGCTGGTCAAAGCAGGCATATTCACATTCGTTATGATTCTCTTTACGCTTACTGCGGGGGCGGATATTCCGACGATGGCGACGACTGCGATGATCGTTTTGCTTACGTCCTTTCCAGTGCCGCGGCTTGGAAAGGGCCTATCAAGGAAGGCCATGTCTCTCTTGAAGCCGTTACGCCCCTAGCCGATCGTCTCGTCATCACTCCTGCGGGCCGTTTCCATCGCAACGGGAACATCTACTCCTGGAATTTCACGAATCTGAAGCCCACCCCGCCCGATGACATCCTGGTCAATTTGAACAACCACTCCTCGACAATCGCTGAATATGTAGATGGTCCCAATGGCCGCGAATCCGAGATCAACTACTACACTCTGGAGGCCGGGCGGTACTTCTACATGAATCGGAAATTCGTACCTCACGGTAGCGCATCCTCTGAGGAATACTCCGCAGATGATCTCGGTAAGGAGAATTCTCAGCACGAATGGCATACTGCCCATGCCCCTGGTATCGGAGATGATCTGACCCTTGAGATAACTCAACCCAACCATATCGATCAGGTTGGCATCATTCCCGGATGCGGAACAACGGAACACAATTGGCAACGCCATGCCCGCATCAAAGAGGTCGAGGTAACTGTCAATGGTCAATACACTGGTCGCGTGATCTTGCCAGACGAGTTTACCTTTCCCTGGCCTGAATCCCACAAAGCGTATGAATGGATTGACCTGCCGCCCTATTCAGGAGATGCCAAGACAGTTCGCATGGTGATTCGCGCTATCTACCCTGGCTCAGCTGATCAGATCACATGTGTTGGAAAGGTAATGCTGCGGCAATGGCTCAAGTCGAGACCTAACATAAAGAGTGGTGTCGATGGCCATGAACTTCCATGATGTTGTTCGACTGGATCATGTTCAGAGGGCAGTGAGGATCAGGTGCGTGATTCGCTCCGGAACACTTCCTGAATCTACGGTGTCTAATTCAATAAGGAAGAAGTCTATGGGACGATCCGTTCAGTTTGGCCGATATGCCGCGATTTTGTTTGTGTTTCTGGTCTGTGGAACACATTCCGCCTTCGCCATCAAGGTGCCAAGAGGCTTCGACCAGTGCAACACGCTTGAATCCTGCATGAGTCTCCTCGACAGCGTTGTCCCTGCCAAAGACACTGGAGACTGGGAGAACGGCGATGTGATTGCCCGCAAATTGGAACGCTTTGGCGCACCAGCAAAACTGGAACTGCTGAAGCGGGCAACCGATTCCCATCCGGGATGGCGTAGAAGTGCAGGGTTGATTCTGGAGTACTGGAAAGGTTGGGATGCAACAGACGTTCCTGTGTTGCAGGTGGCACTACAAGCCGATCCAGGCGGCTGGGCGGCTTGTGCTCTTGAAGGGATTGCAACGCCTGACGCGATACGCATCCTTGTCAGCGACATTCCGCATGGAGAAGGAAACTGTACGGAAGCAGCGCTGGAACGACTGAGTTTGAAGGCAGCCCCATACATGCTCCCGGCCTTCGAAGATGACGCGGCATCTGTGGAGGCAGCGAGGATCATCGAAGGAATGCTTCATCCACCGACCGCGTTTGCCAGTCAATGGGTCGCGATTGCTCTTGACGAACAACAGTCTACGCGCCACAGGATAGGGGCGCTCAGAGCCATTGGCGCGCTTGGAATCAAGGCGAAGCCCGCTGGTATCCAGCTACATGGTCTGCTTACCAATGAAGCTCTGAAGGTCGAAGCCGGCAAGACACTGAAGGCTCTGAGTGATCCTTTTGTTGCGGTTGATACTGCTAAAACCTGCCAGCCGTCTGCCGATAAGTTCGACTTCCTCGCGCTGAAATCATCATTGTGCCTGCGCGAGATTGCGGAGTTTGGCCCAGACGGTCAGGCTGCCGGGGAGTATCTCATGCCATTTCTGACATCCCCCAACAGTACAGAGCAGGCCTACGGCATTCTGACGCTTGGATTTTTGGGATACGCTCCGGTAACAGTTCGGTTCGAAGATGCTCTGTCATCAAAGGACTGGCGGATTGTCTACGCTGCCATATCGAGTGTTGGTTGGATGGGCGACAAGAAAGCGATCCCCGCCCTGAACAAACTGGCCTCTGACTTTTGGATGGCCGCGATCAGGAAGCAGGCTGCACAGACGGCATCTGCGTTACAGTCACCCAGAGGGAACGTTGAGCGCGGTTCATGGATTACTGATGATCGAGGGATACAACGGGATCCGGCCTTGGTGATCACGGATGGGCTGGGTGGAATACGGTCCTCTTGCACAAGTAATCGTTGGCAGTGGCAAAATCATACTTTTGCTCTTCGCTCTGATCCTGAAGTTGAAGCTCATGTCTTACGTTTCTGGACTGAAAGCATCGCAGGAGAACTCGTCGGTACTGATCACGGTGAATGGGGCGGTTCATTAACGTGGATCCCATACAAAGGCACTCCTATCGTACTTTACCGCGACAATGTGCACGGACTTGAATACGCAGACGATGGCGCAATCGTTCTGTTTGGCCTTGCTCATCTAGGTTTCAACTACGGCTATGCGCTCAGAGTTTCCCGCAAAGCCGATGGTTCTTGGGAACAAACCGAAATCGCCCGCCTCCCCGGTGAACCAGAAGGACATCTCCGCATGGAGAACGGCGACATCGCCGTACTCTCGGGAGGCAGAGTCGTTGTGCTGTCACAGAAGGATGGCATTCTTGGAGTAGCAGCCTGCGTGCCTAAGTAGCTAACTGTCGTACCTGACAATATCGTTTACTGGAAGAACTATACATTGGTTGTGGTTCGATTGAATTTTGGAGAACATTCAGACAGACTCTCGTCCTCCAAATCTGCAGGACGTAGGTGCCTTTTCGCCAAGAGTGCAGGCGTTATCCAAATTCTGCCTCTACGGCAGCTATCAACCAGATGCCTACGAACCGTATGCTGCCCGACGCGCTCACGCTTCCGTGCTCCGATCCAGAAAGAGCATAAAGCCGAGGAACAATCAAGCGGGCGCCTATTTGATTGTGCTGACAACGAAGCTTTGAGGAGCGAGAACTGCGTTGAGATCAGGGTTGTAGTAGTCAACCAGCTTGGCCGGTGCGGCCTTGGCGCGAATGGCAAAGCGAGGTGTGAAGCGGAAGTTGAACTTCTCGCCTGCCGCAGCGCCCGACCAAAGATAAAACACAATCCTGTCCGGTTCGAGTTCGTAACGGCTGATCGTCCAGTTGTCGAGAAGTTTCCCGAGCGAAGCGCGATCTACATCCGCGCCCGGCGGCAAACCAACTTCGGCCAGCAACATGCCATAGCTCTGAGAGCCAAACCGCCGCGAGCTGACCGTGCAGTCGATCGGCTGACCGGCAACAGCATTCGTTGCATTGCAGGTGTAGCCGAAGTCGAGACCGAAATCCTTGCCGGGAACAGTCGTCTTCGTTATGCCCGATGTTTCCTTTGTCCAGGGCACGTACAGCCACGCCGTCATCTGCGCGTTGGCCACCGTGGCCTCCGAGCCTCCCGAGAACTCAAGTATGTTGGTCCCGGCGCGGAGCAGTGTTGAGAGATCGACACTGCGCGGTGCGTCGAGCAGGCGGCTGTCGATCTTGAGCGCATCCGCCGCATCGCCTTCGAGTGGCTTGCCGTTAACCGTAAGCGCAAAACTGCCTGTGCCGGAACTCTGCAACTGACGGATGGCCACAGGCAGCAGCGCCTGCAACACACGAACGGTGGCCTGGCCGCTCATCCACACGCCGTACTCATCGCGATTCATGAGTAGATAGAGCAATGCATCATTCTCCAGAGGCTCGTCCGTATTGACGTTCGCAGTCTCCAAGGCCGTGAGCGCGAGTGCAGTGGCTTCCGACCGTCCGCTGGCTCCCCATCCATAGAACGGGGAATATCCATCAAAATCCCAGTGGGCTCCGTCCTTGCTGTGCTCCGCGGTTGAAAGTAATTCTTCGTGAGCACGGCTGAGTGCATTGCGATCGACGACACGCGCGGACAACTTGAGGCGCAGCGCGTTCGAGTAGGGATCGTGAAGCGCCAAGACAGATGTCGCCGCATAGGCCTGAGCCTTGGAGACAGACTCATTGACACGAGCCGCCAAACCAGCCGGAGCGGACTTGTCAAAGTCCTTCGCATCGATCGCGCCCTGAAGCGCGGCGGCAATCAACAGAGTTTCGCGCACGGATACACTGCCATAGCGAGGCTTCCATGAGCCATCGGCGCTCTGGCGTGTGAGAAGCCACTGAATAGCCGTAGCGATGCGTGAGCGGTCTACGGAGACATACGGCTCGGCCTGGGTCAGGAACTCGATTCCATAGGCCGTGAGCGCGGCGTCGCCCTCAGTATCGCTCCCGCCCCAATAGGTCAGGCCACCGCCAGCGTTGAAGTAGCCGAGCAGCCTGTCGTAGCCGAGTTGGAGGAACGCTTGCGCCTTGGCCTTATCAGGAGACTCGATCTTTGTTGCCGAGGCCAGTTCCAGATAGAGGAGGCTTGGATACGCCGAGGAAATAGTCTGCTCCGCACAGCCGTAGGGTCGCTCCAACACAGCCTTCATGGCGTGGACCAGGTTCGCGCCAAGGTTGGGATAGAGCAAAAGCTCAGCGTGAATGGAGCCGTCGATGGCATCTTGCGGCAGGTCAAAGTGAATCGTCTTGGCGTCATTTCCGCGCAGCAGGACCGAGGATGTAACGGTTCGCGGCTCGCCGTCCGGATGCACCTTGATCGTCTTTTCAACCGCGTCGCCGTCGTGGGAATTTGCTGCGGTGACGCGCAGCGGGCCGGCCTCCACCGTCGAAGATGCGCGCAACCCGACGAGTACCGGAGTCGCAGCATTGGGAGCGACGCTCGCCTGCATACTTGCCGGGGTTGTCAGATTGAACCAGTTGGCGGACTTCACAGTGACAGGAAGAGTGAGGTTGCGCGTCGTGTAGTTGCGCAGGTTCACGGGCAGAGTGATCTCGTCGCCTACGGTCAGAACCTGGGGAGCATCCAGATCGACAAAGAACGGCTGAAACGTCTTGAAGGTCCGGTCGATCCCGGTAAGGCGGCCGTCAAGCGTGGAGCCGACAGCATGCAGCTTCCAGGTCGTCAGGCTGTCAGGGAGCGTGAAGTTGAAATTCGCGCGCCCCGCTTTGTCGGTTTCGAGCGAAGGCGTCCAGTAGGCTGTCTCTTCGAAGACATGGCGCAGTCGCGGCGTCATTGTCTGCTCTGAAATGAGGGCCTCGCCGTTCGGACTAGTGACCTGGGATTTCTTGCCAGGACCAACAATACCCGGTGGAATAGATACAACCGAGGCGCTCGAAGTTTGCATCGATGAGATGGCTTGTGAACTCACCTCCACCGTTTCTGTCGCCGTTCCCACCCGCAGCATCACATCCACCGTAGTCAATGCGGAAGACGAGACGTGAACGTCCGTCAGCGAGAAACTCATGAACCCTCTCACATCGACACGAATCTTGTAATAACCGGGAGCGAGGTCGGGCACAATGTAGGAACCCTGCGCGTCACTCGCGGCGCTCGTCGCGGAACCGCCCGTAATAGGCTCGACATTTACTTTGGCCCCCTGTATTACTGCTCCAGTCATATCCGTTACCATGCCGCCAATGGCGCCGGTATTGCCCTTGAATAGCCCGGAATCGACCGCCACAGGCTTCAAATCGCTGCCGCTTTGCTGCGAAATGGTTCGCGCAAACCGCGCCACCTCGTCCACTCCGCCGTAGCTCTGGCCCTTGTCGTCCGTGCGCAGAATCTGTATCACCTGCGCAAGGAGGGTGACTTTCTCCGTTCCGCCTTGTATGGAATCGCCTGCCTTGACCTTATCGATCCGCGCGAAGGAGAACTCACGCTTTGTTTTGAGCGCGAACGGATGGTCAAGCGGATCGCGTAACGAGCCGAAGTCGATGCCCGCAGCGGCGAAGGCCTTGAGTGCATCGGTCTCCGTTTCTGGAAAGACATGTCCTGCCGCAGTCCACTGTTCCAGCGCGGAGTTCAGCTTTTCCGCAGTCTTCTCAAAGTAGTCAACGCCGGCGCTTTGCCAGACCGTCTCTCCACTGCCTGTTTGCACTTGAATGAAATAGTGGCTTCGCACCAGGTCGATGGCATAAACATAAGGCTTTCCTTTGCGATCAAGCGTGTGTTGTGCGGCGGAGTCAAGATCGAGGCCGCCTTCTCGCGCCAATGCCTTCAGGCCATCCGCGGTTCCGGGCATAGAATTTCCTGCTTGCGCAGCTTTCCAGAGCAGTGCATTTAAACGGGCTCCGGGAATGGCAAAGACGTTTCTTTCGACAAGAGTGACGGTGAAGTCGTCCTCCGTCCCGAACTTCTTGTCCTGACCGGCGCTCCGCAACGTCACAATGTCGGTGTGCCAGCCCTCGCCTGTTTCCACTTTGTACGGAAGATTCCAGGGGTCTATCAGGATGCCAGCGTCAAGCTTGGCGGATGCTGCGCTCTGCTTGAGTTCATCCAGCGACGCCGGCAGGTTGAGCGGCGTGGCGGCGAGGATTGCCTCGCCCAGCGGCTTGACCGCCGTTTGCATCTGCTTTTGATACTCGTAGCGCACACTGCTATCGTCATTCGATTCGATGGCCACAGGCCCGGTTGACTGACTCATCAGAACAGCTTCAGCGGCTAGGTCCAGGTCGGCATCGATCGGTTTTGTGGTGTCCGTTTTGTTCAGGCTATCCAGTGTCACATCCCCGACGCCCGTTTGATCAAGCCACCACCATCCACGCCCAAACCAGCGGTCGTTTGCCTCAGCTTCGGTATCAGCCCGTTGCTCCACGGCGGTATCAAATACAGTGACTCCGAACGCGCCCGTGACAGGCCCCGTGCCCGCGCTCCGCAGCAGCAATTCGCCATTCACTTTGGCGCCAGGTGCGTAAGTGGGTGCAACGCCTCTTACACTTGCGTTCAGAGAATGGTCTTCAGGAAAAAGAACAGAGCGTGCAGATCCATCCTGCTCGCCATACCAGCGCCGCTCCCCGCGTGTGCCACGCAGATTGTACGCGCGTACTGTGATGACTCCATGGAATGCGGGATTCGCCGGGATCGAAAATGGCTGTTCGGCTCCGCTGACTTTCGTCTGCCAGTGGCCAAGGACTGCGTTCTCGGAGAGGATGTCGAGATCGACCTCAGTACCATTCGCTGCATGAACCGTGCCTTCGATGGGCTCTCCCGGCCTCAACACAGAGTGCGCGGCAGTGAGCCAAATGTTGTCGTCACTGCCCGTTGAGAGTTCGTCGTCGAAGTGCGAGATACGGCCTTGTGCATCGCGCGCCGTAATCCTCAACCTGGGCCTGCCTTCCGGCTCGCCCTTTGCATCGAGCGGAAAATGAAGCGTGATTTTGGCAAGCCCATAACGGTTGGTTCTCTCCGTCATGGCGCGAGTTGCGTGCGAAGTATCATCCATCCAATCCAGCGTCACCCGGCACGGCGCGGGCGCACCATCGGCAAAGGAAGTCGAGAGAATGTACTCGCCATCGCGTTCGTTGGAGCCGATTGGGTTGAGGTAAATGTGAACCGGTTCCTTGGTCAGCCGGACTGTGAAGTTACGCGGTTCCGTGCGGCCTGTTGTGGCATCCGTAACCTGCGCCCGATATTCGACATCCCGATAGCGCTCCCAACTGTCGCTCTTGAGCCGGTCGAATTCCTCTTCAACCTTGAGAGAGAGCGTAGCGTCGCCGTTCGCATCGAGCGCAGCATGGTCTTCGTACGCTTTGGGTTCGTCGTATCTTCCAGTCTTCGGGTTCCACTCGGCAGCGTCCGCACGAACCAGCTTCACGCTCCCCACGGCAACCGGCTTGCCGAAGAGGTACTCGGCGTGAATCTTCACCTTCGGTTCGTCGCCTGCCAGATAGAAGGCGCGGTCGGGAGTCGCTGTCGCGCGAAACTCCGGCAGTTCATACCGCTGAATGCGAACCTCCTGCTCGGCATCGCCACCGCCGCTCGTCACGTTATCCAGATCGAACTTGACTTCGTAGTCGCCTGTTGCCGTCTGCTCGGTGGTCTTCCAGTCGTAGCCCGCAATCCCGAAGCGATTGGTTCTGACAGAGGCCTTTGCCAGAGTTTTGTTCTCCGGGTCCGATACCGTAACAGTGACGGGCTCGCCGGCGTAACCACGCCCACCGCTGCGAAAGGCGACTGCTCTCAGATGAACTGTCTCTCCCGGCTTGTGCAGCGGCTTGTCCATCTCAATATGGATGGCTCCAATATCCTGCACTTCGATTTCGCCATCGACAGAGTCGGTAACCGCGGCGCCACCCGCACCGGTCATCGAGCCTTCCACCTTCAAGTCCAGCGTGCCATCGGGCTCACCCATGGACGCGAAGCTCAGAATTGCCTCACCATTGCGCCCGGTCGCAGATGTGCGCGTCTGACCCGGTTTCTTTTTGCTGTCTTCATCGTCCGTCAGCGTGGCTTTCAGCCGCACACCTGGCAGCGATTTCCCGGTGACGGGATTGACGGCAATCACCCTCGCGCTGATCCCGTGACCCGGCGCCACCAGCTTGGGATAGGCAAGCCGCAATTCCATCAGGTTGGATGCGATGGCGCCAATCGAAAGCAATCCATGGGCGTGCTCCACACCGTTCCACTCCACCCGATAGCCGACCCGATACCAACCAATATCTTCCTCGCGCTTTCCCTGTGCATCGTTTGGCCAGGGAAGCACGGCGGACGCGGATTTCCCATCTGGGCTCAGGATCGCAACCGTCTCGCCGCTCCGCACATTCTTGGGCGAAGCCAACCACACTGTGAACTTGGTTCCCGGTTTGGACGCCCCGCTCAGCGGCAGCACCATCCGGATCGCGTCCTTTTCGAGCGTTGCCTTGGCGCCGCCCTCAACAACCAGTGTTGCTGCCACGGGAGTCCCTGCGGCCCGTTGCTGAACAACGCCTGTTTGCGCCTCCGAACCGATCGCAAACGGAAATAGCGCAAGGAGTAACAGTGTTTGCCAACTCATGGTTAGCCATCCTAGCACAGGCAGTATCGGACAATCTGCACCAAATCCCTACCTTACCGAATCGAATTGATCTCGTCTTCAAGCACCCGCAAGGCACGAATCACCTCGTTAAATTCGGGCGGCTGCCGGTAGAACATATCGCGCATCGCCCGGTAATCCCGCTCTAATGCAGGCCGTTGGTTCTCCGGCGGAACGACTCGGAACGTCCCCGGCTTGGCAAGATCGTAGTGCGCCCAGGAGGAGTAGTAGAACCTCTCCTTGAACTCAACCACGGCTTGAAGCAAAGCGTGATCGGCCAAGGCCGTGTTTTTGACGGCGCTGCCGGCCAATTTGTAGAGGTCGTAGTAGTGGCGCGAGTAGCGAGCGGGAATCGTACCGGGCCGATGAGCCTCTTGATGAAGAATCGTCGCCTTCTCCCAGAATGTCCGCTCCGCATCGATCGCAACGACAGAGCAATCCGGTTCGGAAAACGCCTTCGGAAAGGAATCAGCCGCATAAGGACGAATCGTTCTTGCACTGGAAGGAACCCACGATGCAAGCGGGCCGATCTCCAGCCGAACCTCGGAGCGGATGTAGGATGCGCGGAATGCCGCCGGGAACTGAACATTCACGGTGTGCGGATCGGTCTCGTCGATGGTGGCGGCCATCCCGGCGACCGGTGTGAGAAGTTGGTTCAGTTGCACCAGCAGCGTCTCTCGAATGTACGCCGCGGCTTTGGCGTTCATCTCCTGGTTGTAGCGGCTTTGTCTCGTCTTCGACTGAATGGGCTGGTAAGGATCGTTGCCTTCTTTGGCACCGTATCCAAGAAGCCGCCAATCGAGAATCAGATCAATGTCTTCGGAGAAACGTTCGATCAAGCCAAAGACCATTGACAGGCTTGTTCCGCCCTTGAAGATCATCTGCTCTTTGAGCGTCAGCTCTGCGAAGAGGCGCTTAAGAATCCAGCAAACCCAGAAGTCCTTTTCGACAATGGCGGGATTCATCCCGAGTTGGCTCGCCGACTCGCTGAACAAATCCCGCCTGTCTGTCGCCGAGCCGGCCGCGATCTTATCCATGTCGATCCTCTCCGGCAATTTGCAGAATGGCGCTGTAAACCCAGCCGGTTGCCGTTTTCGTGTCGGCCAGAACTTTGGCGCGCATCGATTTGGGCAGCCATTCCCGGAGCTTATGAATGATCTCCGGGGTGATCTGCTCGGGGCCGAGGGACTTGAGCGCCTGCACGATCAATCCACTCTCCTTCAGCTTCATCCCCGATTCCTTGAGCGCCGTGTGCTCGAAGACCAGCGACCTGTTGCCGACCTGGTAGGCGCGGTCGGGGCCATCGGAAAGATAGACGGCGCGCGCCGGAACCTGGGTGGAAAGTCTGAGGAAGTTCAGCGCCGTGGCGCCGCTGGGTTGAATGCGCCAGCGGAACTTTCGCGCCAGGGCTCTGGCAACCTGATCGAGGTCGGGGCTGAGTTGCTGGCCCAGCAACTTGCTGAAGCGTGGGTAATCGTAGATCCCCCGGATGACCCGGCGGATGCTGCCTTTCCGCTCCAGACGGTGCAGGGCGGAGTCGACGGTCGGCCGATGGCCAAGATCCAGGAAGTCGCGTGGCGAGAATGCCCATCCTCCACCTGATCCTCGAATGCGATATGTAATCGTATTTTCAATTGCTTGAGCCATATTCACAGACCTGCATCTGCAAGAAAAAATACCATTCTTTTCTTGCAAATGCAATGCGCACGATTCACCAGCGCGCCTGAATCAATACCGGAAAGGCGCTCGCTCGGGATAAGCCATTTAAGAACGGTGGCTTATGAAACAAAAGCAGAATGCAACTTCTGCGGGTCAATCACGATTGGCAAATCCTCGCATCGTCAACCGGAGGCGCCAGGTTCTCATTCCGCGCCATCGCTTTTGTTTGCATCACGGATTGGATTTCATCGAAGCTCCATGGCCGAAAGTCATGCGAGTCAATTCCAACGTCCATCGAAAGCGACAGAGGCTCATCGAGCAGGTTCCCGTGCGAATGCCCATAGAGATGCCATGCGCCTTGTGCATGGCGCGGCCAGACTCTCATGGCATAGTGGCAAAGCACGATTCTTTGCTTCGACACATTGACCTCCGACAGAATGCCCCATGAGGCAAAGAGCGGTTGCTGCGTTCGCGTAATCCTGTCGTGGTTGCCTTCGATGAAGTGAATCGTCCTGCAAGCCAGGCGCTTCCGATATGCCGCAACCTGCTCCGCACTACCCATGCAGAAATCGCCAAGGAAATAGAGGATGTCGTTCGGCTTGACGCGTGCGTTCATGCGGTCGGCAATTGCGGCGTCCATCTCCTGCGTATTCGCGAAGGGACGATTACAGTACCGAATGATGTTGTGGTGCCCGAAGTGAAAGTCGGACGTAAACCAAATCTCGCGCATACATTCATTCTCGCTGGTTGAGTCTTGACTTCCAATCCACGTGCGGATGAGATCGAGATCTTCTCCAAATGTGCGCCTTCTTGCCGAGAGTGAAACAATTCACTCTCGGCAAGAAGGAACACGCGTGCAAGCCCTATCAGAATTCCGCTGCGTATACGGAAGCGCGCCAGATGGCCACTGCAACTCTCATCTCGCGATGAGCATGTCCCCTTATGCAAACAATTCTGCCGACAGCGTGATCTGGTAGCGGGCGTCAAAGCGGCCCGCGGGAACCAGTTGACGCTTTCCGCGGCCGAGATCGATCGCAGACAGGTCCAGATGTTTCAACCAGGATTGCCTGTGCCTGTCCGCATACCAGAGAAAGAGCCTCTTCACTTTCACGCTCTTGCATTCCTGCAGGAGTCTTCCCAGCAATTGCGGGCGAAGATTGGCCATGCCTTCCATGACGGCATCGACCTGGTGAAAGCTCTCCTGCTGAGGAAGTTCATCCATCATCTCCAGGATCGCTCGCTCTGGAACGGACATCGTCAACGACCACTCCCAGGTGCTTTTTCGTTCGGCGTCCCTGGTGGGGGCGGACGCCTCGCCAGAACGCAGATCGAAGCGCCTCATTTCAACCCCTGTTCCAGAGTTCGCAAATAGACGATCCGGACGGAGTTCAAATCGAGCCGAAGATGGAAGCGCCGTCAGCCAGGACGGCGCCCCCTGACCATACAGATATACCGTGGAGGTTTCGCCAGCTTGCAGATAATGGGCGTAGCCTGCGAGTTCGACTGCCGTTCGGCCACCCACATGAAGGGCTTTGTGCATCACCTGCTGAAGTGAAAGGACAACGACATCCCAACGGAGCGGG
>Ga0326727_10015925_pt1 | contig 15998 bp, 14 predicted proteins | sample MB2enrmetagenome_FD_207643 | JGI IMG/M metagenome (GOLD analysis project Ga0326727, IMG submission 207643) | Lab enriched peat soil microbial communities from McLean, Ithaca, NY, United States - MB29MY | ecosystem: Environmental > Terrestrial > Soil > Wetlands > Peat | place: USA: New York...
GGGCTTTCCTGAACCGTCCCCCAAAAATCAGGCAAAAAAAGGTTCAAGGAGCGGGTTTGAGCCCGCGCCTTGAACCGGAGAACATGGAGACTAGCGTGAAAATCCTGCCATAAAGGCCGGCAGTGTGTTGAAAATCGCGTTAAAATTTGTAGCGCATGTTGACGAACCAGTTCCGGCCTTCCTCCGGGATGTCCAACGCCTCATAGTAGTTGCGGTCAAGGAGGTTCCTCACGCCGGCCTGGAATGACGCCCCCTTGTAGAGATGCGCGGTTCCACCCACATCCCAGGTGGCGAAATGCGACATCGGAACAGCCTCGATGTAGTAATTTCCGCTTTTCGAATAGCTATCAATTTGCTTGTTGCCGCCCTCATAACGCAGCGTCGAGTTCAGCATCGCCTGGTAAGGCAGGTGCAGCGTCGCCATAGCCACGGCCTTGTGCTTGGGAAGATCGGTTGGCGTTAGGCAGGTATTATCGGGAATTGTCGTTTGCACCGCATTGCTGCCGGTGCCAGTCACCAGATAATCTCCGCTGTAGCAGGGATACACCTCGGAACCCGTTTTAGTCAGGCCCGGGAAGGTGAATCCGTCGATCTCTTTGTTGACATACGTGTAGTTGGCATCGAAGGTCAGCCTTTGGATCGGAGTCGAATGCACCGTAACCTCGACGCCCTGGTGGGTTTCATGGCTGGCGTTTTCGTTTACGGAGCAGTTAGTAGGGCTCGTGCATGCCCCAGGATATTCAGCTTGCAAACTGGGCGGAGCAGGAATCGATTCGATGGCGTCCCTCAAGTCGCTGCGGAAGAATTCCACTTGTGCGAACGTGTTTTTCGCAAAGACGCGCGAATAGCCGATCTCCCAATTCGCCGAGTGCTCGGTCTTCAGATTCGGATTGGGAATGCCCTTGCCCATCTTGTAGGAGAACATATCTTTCAATACCGCGAAGCGGCTCTTTTCCGTAAATCCAACAAACAGCCGGCTGGAATCCTTGAAGGCATAGGCCGCTGAAACCTGGGGATTGTAGGCCCACTGATGCGGCGTGCACGCGCTGTAATTGTTCGGGTTCGTGTTGCTGGGGCACTGGGGAGATACAAAAGCTTCGTATACTGAGGCCCCGGTGTTGGTGGCCTGCAGACCATCTATATGGTCGAAGCTCATGCCGGCCGTGGCCGTCAACTGCGACGTGATGGTGATAACGTCCTGCAGGCCAATGGAGGCAATCTGCTGGCGATCGTGAGCATATCGGGGCCCGGCCGAGGGCGTGATCATCGGGACCTCTTTATGCGTGTCGTCCTTGAAGTAGAACGAGCCGCTGATCACGTTCCTCTTTACCAGCCTGGTGTCGAACTCCGTCGAGAAGCCGTCCGAATGATCGTCGTAGAGCGTAATGAACGAAGGCCTCAGCGTTGCCGCCGAATAAGGAAGGCCGGTGTAAAAGTACATCAGATTGGGATACTGGTCATAAAAGACGCGCGTCTTCAGCGAACTCTTCGTGCCCAGCGCCGTGTCGGAATGGAAGTGGTAGCTGATCTTATCCCAGAAGCTCCAACTGCGGTACGGAGAGCCGCCGCTAGCATAGCAAGAGGTGGGGGAGCCGGCAGCGGCGATGCTTGCCGCGCTGCATGGGCTGTTTGGCAGCGGATCGTTGCCCGTGGTGAGCGGTATGCCGCCGTTAGCCTTCTGGCTCATGTAGCTGAAGACATACTCGTCGTGTCCTCTGGGGGTCCAACCGACGCGGCCGTTATACGTGGCATTATGCGCATAGGTGTGATTCAACTCATCGTTCGGCTGCGCCAAATTGGTGACGAAGTTTCCGGAGAGAGGAATGTAATTGTCCTGCATCCAGTCCATCGAACCCTGGGCAAAGAAGTGGTTCCACCGTGTGCCCAGACGGATGGAGGAGAGAAATCCGTCTCCGGAGTAGCCTTCGGTCAACAGTTCCCCTTCGTACTTTTTCTGCGGCTCCTTGGTAACAATGTTGATGGCGCCGCCCACCGCATTCGGTCCCATCAAGGCCGACGAGAAGCCCTTGGCGACCTGAATCTCCGCAAGGTCGGTGGTCGGAATCTGCCGGAAGTCCAAGGTTCCGTCGTAGGGGTCGTTCATCAGAACGCCGTCAACGTAGAGCGGAACCTGCAGGTAGCTGAAGCCGTGAATGGAAATCTGTTGCTGGTTTCTGCCGCTGTAGGTATGCGTGACCGAGACGCCGGGCATGTTTTCCATGGCCAGGGCGGCATTCACCTCGTTGTTCTTGGCCATTTCTATATCGTTGATGCTGTCTGCGAGCGGCGAGAGCTGGGAGACCGAGGCGGTCACGTTGACCTGCACGGTGCCGAGATGGAAAGGATGCGTCGGGTCCAGCTTGATGACCTCGAGGATTACCTGGTCAAGCTCCTTGACTTCCGCTTCGGCCTGGTCGGCGGTCAGCGGCAGCGCGGGCAGCGGCGCGAGCTGAATCTTGCTGTCGGGGTGGGCCGTGATCCAGAGAGCGACATTCGAGCGGATTTCGAGGATGGTGCTCTGTTGCGCGGCGGCGTCGGCAGGCGCCAACTGTTGCAAGTAGGCGGTATCCTGCTCCCAGGTTTGGGGATGTTCGGTTTGAGCAAACGCCGTCGCGGCCGTTACAGCCATCGATGCGCACAGGCCAAAGGACAGCAATCTTTTATTACCTAACATTGTCGTTTCTCCATGGCAACTAATATGCTACAAATTTGCGACAATACTAACTCACGACGAGGCATGCGCGCAAGGATTATTTAAAGAATTTGTTTTGTTTGTCTGGCAATCGATACACATATGCCGAGTTATTCGTCTTGCATACGCTACACCTGGGCTTGCGGTACACTGTCGATGCGCTCTGCGCCGAAATCCGGGACGAGAATACGGATCAAGGAAGCCTGAAAATGTGGGAAATCTACGATGAACTGATCGCCGCCGTCCCCGAGGACGCGGTGGTCGCCGACTGCCTGGCCGGACTGAGCTGGTTCCTGGTGCGGTCAGAGGGTCCGGGCCTGGCGGGAACCGGCGTGGCCATGCGCCCCAGGGATCTGGACGGGCCGGTGCGCGACGCGGGCAAGATTACCGGCATGAAGCTGAAGGAGCTGGCCGGCTGGATCAAGTCGTGGGACTTCTACGAGGCGGCGATGGGACTCGCGGCGATCAACTCGGCGCTGAATGCGCGGGCGGTGGTCGAGCGCAACTGCGGCCCACTGCTGGACGAGACCCGGACGCAGGATGTGTTCACCTGCCTGCAGGAGGAATTGCGGGGCAAGCGGGTGGCCGTTATTGGCCACTTCTATAACATGGAGCGGCTCTCCGGCATCTGCGAGCTGAGCATTCTGGAGCGCAAGCCCGGACCGGGCGACGTTCCCGACCCGGCCTGCGAGTATATTCTGCCAGAGCAGGATGTGGTCATCATGACAGCCACCACACTGATCAACAAGACCATGCCGCGCCTGCTGGAGCTCAGCCGCAAGGCGCGCACCGTCGTAGCCGGCCCCAGCACACCGCTCCATCCGCTGATGTTCCGGCACGGCGCCGATCTGCTGGGCGGCCTGGTGGTGGATGATGAGCCTCCGGTGTGGCGGGCCGTCGCCGAAGGTGGCCGCGAGCAACTGTTCTCCCAGGGCGGACGCATGGTGAAGGTCTCCAAGACTCCGCTGGGGACTCCGCTCGCCCCCGCATGACACCGGTAGGCGAAGCCGTGGCCGAATCTCCACAAGCCGTTGGCCAGAAAGAGACGAAGGCGCACGCGCACCCTCCCCGCACCGGGTGGATCTTTGCCGCGCTCTGGGCAACGCTGGCCATCCTGACGATCTGCTCGCTGCTCTTCGGCCGCTACACCATCCCCTGGCAGGACTGGTGGCGGGTTTTCGCCGATCCGGATTCCACCGGCCTATCGAGCATCGTGCTCTTGCAGGTACGGCTGCCGCGCGTGCTGGCGGCGCTGCTGATCGGCGGCGGATTATCCGTCTCCGGAGCCGCGTTTCAGGGACTGTTCCGCAATCCCATGGCCTCGCCCGACATTCTCGGCGCCTACGCCGGGGCCGGCTTTGGCGCCTCGCTGGGCATTCTGCTCGGATTCGACATCGTGGGCATTCAACTGCTGGGCCTGGTGGGAGGCGTGGCGGCCATGCTGCTGGTCTGGCTGCTGGCCGCCGCCGCCACACGCGCCGGCGGCGATCCGACGCTTACGCTGATCCTGGTCGGCATCATCGTGCGCGAGGCGGGCATGGCAATGATCCGCCTCACCGAATACGTCGCCGATCCGCACGGCAAGCTGGCGGCGATCACCTTCTGGCTGGTGGGCGGGCTGTCGGCCGTGAATCCGCACGATCTGGAATTCGCCGCCGTTCCCATTCTGCTCGGCACCATCCCCATGCTGCTTTTGCGCTGGAAGCTGAACGTGCTCAGCTTTGGCGAAGAGGAGGCGCAGGCTCTGGGCGTAAACCCCTGGCGGATACGGATTGTCATCATCGTCTGCTCGGCGCTGATCAGCGCGGCCGTGGTCTCGATCGCGGGCATGATCATGTGGGTGGGACTGGTGATTCCTCACCTGGCGCGCATGGTGGTGGGCGCCAATCACAAGGCCCTGCTGCCTGCATCCTTTCTGATTGGAAGCATTTACCTGCTGCTGGTGGACGATTGCGCCCGCGGCCTCTTCACGCTGGAAGTTCCGCTGGGAATTCTCACCTCGCTGGTTGGAGTTCCCTTCTTTCTCTACCTGGTCTATCGCACCCGGACGGAACGCGCATGAGAATTTCGGTCGAGCAGGTCACCTCCGGCTATCACGGCAAGGCCGTCATCTCCGGCATTTCACTGGCTGTCGAGTCGGGCGAGGTGCTCTGCCTGCTGGGCGCCAACGGATCGGGAAAAACCACTCTCTTCAAGACCATCCTCGGGCTGCTGCGACCCATCTCGGGCAGGGTTTGCGTGGACGGCGAGGACATCGCTCACTGGTCCCGCCAGCGGCTGGCCAAGACGCTCGGCTACGTACCCCAGGCCCACACGCCTCCCTTCGCCTATTCTGTCCGCGATGTCGTTCTGATGGCCAGATCGGTTCATTCCGGCCCTTTTGCCTCGCCCGGAAAGCACGATATCGCCATCGCCGAAGAAGCGCTCGACCGGCTGAGCATCCTGCGCCTGGCCCACGAGCGTTACACGGAACTGAGCGGCGGCGAGCGCCAAATGGTGCTGATTGCGCGCGCGCTGGCCCAGCAGGCGCGGGTCCTGGTTCTCGATGAGCCGGCCTCAAATCTTGACTTCGGCAACCAGATGCGCGTCCTGCGTCACGTCAAGGAGCTGGCCGCAAGTGGCCTCGGGCTGCTGATGACCACACACTTCCCGGACTTCGCCTTTCTATGCGCCTCCCGGGTGGCGCTGATGAAGCAAGGGCGGATTCTGGCTATCGACCGCCCGGAGAATACGTTGACCCAGGCCTCTTTGGAAGAGGCCTATGAAACTCCTCTGCGCATTGTCGATGCCGGGCTCGGCATGAAGGTTGTGGTTCCCCGGATGAATTGAGGCAATCGTGACAAAAAAGTGGCTTGTATCTCTGGTTGTGCTTCTTTCTCTCGCCGGCTGCTCCCGCTGGCATTCGTCCAGCCCAGCGGTACGCGGCGATCAGCGTGTGATGACTGACATGGCGGGCCGCACCGTCATCGTACCGAAGAAGATCACCCGTGTGATGGGAATGAGCCCAACGGGCACGATCCTGACCTACACGCTCTCGCCAGAACTGCTGGCGGGCTGGAACTACTATCCGGACCCAGGAGAGCTGGCATTCTATAAGGAGCCCTACAATCGCCTGCCTGTGCTCGGCGGCTGGTATGGCAAGACCAATACCGGCAACCTGGAGACGATCGTCAAGGCTCATCCTGACCTGATAATCTCCATGGGCGATGCGATGGGCTACGCCGTGGCCGAACGCGTCCAGCAGCAGACTCACATCCCAGTATTCATCCTCAGCGGAGATCTGAAAAAACTTCCCGAGACCTATCTTGTGGCCGGGAATCTGCTGGGCAACCCCACGCGCGCCGCTCAACTGGCCGCCGAATGCCGCCAGACGATCCAGGAAATCGACACGAAGATCAGCGCCATTCCGGCCGCCAAGCGGCGCCGGGTTTACTACGCCGAGGGGCCAACCGGACTGGAGACCGAACCGGCCGGGTCGATGCACTCCGAGGCAATAGACTTTGCCGGTGGCCTGAACGTGGCCGCCGTGCCCGGCCAGCAGAGCTACGGGCACACCCCGGTCTCGATGGAGCAGGTGCTGCGCTGGAACCCGGAGGTGATCATCTCCGGCTACGACCACACCTCCTCTCCCGGCGAGTTCTACCGGAAGGTCTGGACCAATCCGGCCTGGAAGAAGGTGGCCGCGGTGCGCAACCGCGAGGTCTTCGAGACCCCGCAGTACCCCTTCAACTGGATCGACCGGCCGCCCTCGGTCAACCGCATCATCGGCATCAAGTGGCTGGCCAATCTCTTCTACCCGGAGATCTTTCACTACGACATGCGCCAGGAGACGCGCAAGTTCTACAAGACCTTCTATCACGTCGATTTGAGCGAGGCGCAGCTGAATCAAATCCTCGCCACCGCCGTGAAATCGCCTGCCGGAAAAGCGAAATAAACTCCGCCAAAGGGCGAATCTTCGGCGGCGAAGTCAGGATTCGCGCCCCGCGGCGCGCGCCCGGGTGACGAACTCCCGCACCTTGACCGGGTCCTTGCGGCCCGGCGCGGCTTCAACGCCGGAGGCCACATCCACCCCCCAGGGGCGCAGCAGGGCGATGGCCTCGGCCACGTTGGCCGGATTCAGCCCACCTGCGGCGATGAATTTGCAGATTTTTTCGCCCTGGGAGGGATTTTTCCCCTGCTGAAAGAGGGTTTTGCTGGCAGCGGCCCAGTCGAAGGCGACGCCCGTGCCTCCGGCGGCCATCGCCGTGCGCGAGTCCACCAGAATCGCGTCCACATGTGGATCCCGGGCCTCGGCGACGATCCCGGCCGCACTCTCTTCGGCGCACTCCGCGTCAAAGTGCACAACGCGCAGAATGTGCAGTTCCCTCCCCAGGCGTTCGTGAAGCTGGGCAGGCAGTTCCGGGGCTGCGTGAAAGTGCAACTGGACTCCGGTCAGGCCGCAGGCTTGCACTGTGCGAGCTATCTCCTCCAGGCCGGCGTCAACGAAAACGCCGATCTTCTCCACCGTCGCCGGCAGGCGCGGCGCGATCAAGGCCACCTCGGCCGCCGTAACCCGGCGCAGGCTGGGCGCAAAGACAAAGCCCACCGCATCGGCCCCGGCCTCGACAGCCATGAGCGCGTCCCCGAGCGAGGTGTTGGCGCAGATTTTGATCCAGAGGCTCACGGGGTCGCGGTGGCTCCTTTTTGGTCGGCTCCAGTTTGAACGGCTTCAATTCGGGCGACTCCGGCCAGCAACGCCGCCAACGCCGCGCCGGGATCGGGCTGGCGCATCAGGCTCTCGCCGATCAGGAAGGCGTCAAAGCCCGCCGCGCGCAGCCGCGCCAGGTCTTCGGGCAACGCAATGCCGCTCTCGGCCACGCGTACCACCGCAGACGGAATCCGCCCCACCAGTTCGAGCGAGGTTTCCAGATTCACCTCGAAGCTCTTGAGGTTGCGATTGTTGACGCCGATGGCGTCGGCGCCGGTTTCGCCCAGCGCCGAGAGCACGCGGTCAAGTTCGGCCTCGGTGTGCACCTCGACCAGCACGTCGAGAGAAAGCGAGTGCGCCGCCTGGGCGAAGCGCTGGAGTTCGCCGTCAGAGAGCGCGGCAGCGATCAGCAGAATCGCGTCTCCGTGGTGCGCGCGGGCCTCCACGATCTGGTACTCGTCCACTATGAAGTCCTTGCGCAGGCAGGGCAACGGGACCGCCGCCGAGGCCAGCTCAAGATTGCGCAGGCTGCCCTGAAAAAACGGCTCGTCGGTCAGCACCGATAGCGCCGCCGCGCCCCCGGCAAAGTAGCTCCGGGCGAGCTGAGATGGGTCGAAGTCGGCGCGAATCAATCCCTTCGAGGGTGAGGCCTTCTTGATTTCGGCGATGACGGCGGGGCCGGTCGCGGCCTTGGCGCGCAGGGCTTTGGCCCAGCCGCGCGGCTGGTGCGCGGCGGCCAGCCGCTCCAGTTCCGCCAAGGGAACGCACGATTTGGCGGCGGCCACCGTGGCCCGCGTCGCAGTCAGAATTCTGTCGAGGTGAGTGCTCATACGCTGGGTTGAGTATACGAGGAGTATGGCCGCAGAAAGAAACTTGGCGGCCGCTCGATTACCAGGAACAAAACTGGGTGCCCCATCCTTGCGACGTTCTTGTTTTTTGTCGCAAGGGTGGGATTGCCGCGCGCCCCAAATCCCGCTCTGAGTGATCGATAGTCCTTCGGACCATATAAAAAGCTAAAATCCGGCCGCGGACAGATTTTCAAGAGAGCTATTCGAGGTCTCGATTCCGAAACCTGGGTTCCCGAGCTCAGCCGCCAACCGCCATGGCCACCGCCTCGCTGGCATTGGCTGCCACGAGCAGCAGATTCCGGTTTTTCTGCTTCAGGAAGCCCGCGGCCACCGTGGAATCGAGAAAGGCCAGCAGTTTGTCCCAGTAGCCGGCGGTATTAATTAGAATGCAGGGCTTGGAATGCAACCGGAGTTGCGCCCAGGTGACCGCCTCCAGCAGCTCATCCAGCGTGCCGTAGCCGCCCGGCAGAACCAGAAACGCATCGGCCAGCGCGGCCATGCGGGCCTTGCGCTCGTGCATGGTGGAGACCAGTTCCAGCGCGGTCAGCCCTTCGTGGGCGATCTCGCGGCTGACCAGCACCTCGGGCAGCACGCCGATGACCTCAGCCCCGTCGGCCAGCGCCGCATCGGCCACCGCGCCCATCAGCCCCACGCAGGCCCCGCCATAGACCATCCCCAGCCCGGCCGCGGCAATCGACGCACCCAGCGCCTGAGCCTCGGCAACAAAGGCGGGATTGCTTCCGTTGGCCGAGCCGCAGTAAACAGCCACGCGGCGAGAGGGTTTCCGCCCCCGCGGTGAGAGCAACCCCCTGGAAACCTTCAGATTGCCTGATAAACTCATAGCCCCTTCAGAATAACCGCTGGCAGCGACCTCTCTCACCGCAGAAACAGCTTCAGCAGCGCCGCCAGCAGCGAAGTGAAAACCCCCGCCGCGGCCATGGCCCAGGAGGAGACCGTCGTCTGCATCTCGGAGCGGCGCACCAGGCTGGCTGTTCCCACCCCGTGCGAGGCTGTGCCGATGGCGGCGCCGACGGCCCGGTCTTCGCGCACCCCGGCCAGCCGCAGCAGTAGCACCCCGAAGCTCGCGCCCAGCACTCCGGCCAGAATGACCATGGCAATGGTGATCTGTGGAATGCCCTTCAGTTCGCGGCAGACTTCAATCGCAATCGGGGTGGTCACAGACTTGGGGACGGCCGACATGACCACCGGCAGCGGCGCGCCCAGCAACCAGGCGGTCAGGCCGGCCGTCGCCATGCCCACCACCGAACCGGCCAGCACGATCAACGCCAGCGTGGGCAGCGACCGCCGCAGCGCCTGGCCGTTGCGGTGCATGGGCACGGCCAGCCCCACCGTCGCCGGTCCCAGCAGCCAGGTCAGGAGACTTCCTCCCCGGTTGTACTCAGCGTAGGGTTCATGGAAGAGCAGCAGCAGGGCCACGATAGGAATGCAGGCGGCGACAATCGGCGGAATCCAGCGCCAGCGCCGGTGCAGGACGACCGCCAGCGCATAAAAGAGCAGGGTGAAGGCAATGCCCACGGCCGGCTGCCTGAGGCAGAATGCAAGAGTATTCATTGGCCAGCCTCGGCGGCTTCCGTTGCCGTTTCGTTCGGCGGCTCAGCTTCGTTCGGCAACTCGGCGGGCAGCAGCCAACTGCCCAGCAGGCCGGTGGTCAGCAGCACTGCGGCCACGCTCACCAGCAGGCTGGCGGTAATGGCCACGGCCTGCCGCTTGAGCAGCGGCCCCATCTCCATCAGGCCCACGGTCAGCGGCACGAACAGAAGCACCATGTGGCGCAGCATCAGCCCCGCCATGCGCTCCACCCACTTCAGCTTTACAAGGCCAGCCTGTAGCGCCAGGAAGAACAAAATCAGTCCCAGAACTCCGCCGGGAATCGGCGCACCAAGCCCATGCAAAAACGCCCCAAGAAGGAAAAATCCGGTCAAAATTGCAAATCCAGTGAGGTAATCGATGTAATTGAGCATTATCTCTACAATTTTACGGATTTATTGGCCGGAAATCCACGACCGCCTTCCTGTCCGCCTCCCGATCCCGCCCGTCCGCGGCCGAGCCTTTCTACAGGTACACTAGAGGTAGGAACCTTCCCCCCGGACTTGCCCCTTGCAGCCGCTCATCGACAAATTGAACCCTGAACAGCGCGCCGCGGTTGAAGCCACCGAGGGGCCGCTGCTGATTCTCGCCGGAGCCGGCTCGGGCAAAACCCGCGTCATCACCAGCCGCATCGCCTGGCTGATCCATGAAAAAGGCGTTGCGCCGGACTCCATCCTGGCCCTCACCTTCACCAACAAGGCTGCGACCGAAATGGGAGCCCGCGTTGAGAAGCTACTGGAGCACTCCTCGCTGGCCAAGCCGCTTCTCTGCACCTTCCACTCGCTTTGCGTCCGCATCCTGCGCCGCGACATCGAAGCCCTGAGGGTCGGCAACGAGGGGCTGACCCGCTCCTTTGCGATTTACGACGAGAACGACCAGCAGGGCATCGTCAAGCAGATCATGAAGCGCATGGGCCTGGACACAAAGCAGTTGACCCCGCGCACCGTGCTGGGCAAGATCTCCTGGGCCAAGAGCCACATGATCGACCCCCAGGAGTACTACCTCGCCTCGAAGGACCCCAACAGCGAGCGCATCGCCCACATCTTCCAGGCCTACCGCGGGGAGCTGCGCAAGAACAACGCCCTCGATTTCGACGACCTGCTGCTGGAGGCCGTCCGCCTGCTCAAAGTCTCCACTGAGGTCCGCGAACGCTACCAGCGCCGCTACCGCTATCTGCTAATCGACGAGTACCAGGACACCAACCGCCCGCAGTACGAACTGATAAAGCTGCTGGCCGGCGAGCGCAAGAACGTCTGCGCCGTCGGCGACGAGGATCAGAGCATCTACTCCTGGCGCGGCGCCGATATTCGCAACATTCTGGAGTTCGAGAAAGATTTTCCCAACGCCCGCATCGTCCGCCTGGAGCAGAACTACCGCTCCACGCAGATTATTCTGGAGGCCGCCGGAGCGGTGGTCGCAAACAATCTCCGCCGCAAGGGCAAGAAGCTCTGGACCGACCGCCAGGGCGGCTCGCTCGTCGGCTACTACGAGGCCCCAGACGGCGAAAACGAGGCCCTCTTCATCGCCGACCGCATCCAGACCTTTCTTCGGCAGACAAGCTCGTCCGAAACACAAGAGCCCGGAAGGGCCGCCGTCCTCTATCGCACCAACGCCCAGTCGCGGCTGATCGAAGAGGCGTTGCGTCGCTACAACATTCGCTACACCATGGTCGGCGGCTTCAGCTTTTACGAGCGCGCCGAGATCAGGGACCTGCTCGCCTACCTGCGCCTGGTTCGCAACCCCCACGACTCGATGGCCCTACAGCGGGTCATCAACACTCCGGTCCGCGGCATTGGCAAAACCACCCTGGAAACCCTGGAGCGGCTGGCTCTGGAGACTGGCCAGTCCACCTGGGAGGCTCTCTCGGCCGCCATCGCCAGCAAACTCGTTTCCAACCGCGCCCTGATGGCCCTGGACTCCTTTCGCCAGCTCATCCTCGACGCCCAGGCAATGATGGACCCCGACTTTGCCGGCAAACTCTCGGCCGATGTGGCCGCCAGCGCGGAGGCCGGCGAGGACGCCGACACCGGCTTCGACTTCGGAGCTTCTTCGGACAGTTCCGCCAGCGCCGAATCCGCCGCCAGCTTTGATTTCGGCGGCGATAGCGGCAGCCAGGCCCAGCTTCCACTGCTCGATGCCAGCAGTTTTTCGCCTTTCGCAGCGCAACCAAAACTCCGGGTGCCCCAGGTCCCGTTTTTGGGACCTGGGAATCCACCCCATCTTAACCCCGATTTCGACTCCGGTGCGGCAGAGGTCGCGGCCGACGAGCAAGGCCGCATCAGCGGTTTCCGCGCCCCCGGCGACGCCGCTACCCTCCCCGAGCTGATCCGTTTCCTCCTCGACCGCACCGGCTACATCAAAGCTCTGGAAACCGAGGGTTCGCCCGAGTCCTTCAGCCGCATTGAAAACCTGAAGGAGCTGGCCAACGCCGCCCACGACGCCGAGGCTCGCGGCGAGACCCTGGCCGAATTTCTTGACCACGCGGCCCTGGCCTCAGACACTGACCAGTTCGACCCCGACGCCCGCGTCACCCTGATGACCCTGCACGCCGCCAAGGGGCTGGAATTCCCGCTGGTCTTCCTCGCCGGCCTTGAAGAAGGCCTCTTTCCTCACTCGCGCACCCTCAACAATCCCGACGAGCTCGAAGAGGAGCGCCGTCTCTGCTACGTCGGCATGACCCGCGCCATGAACACGCTCGTGCTCACCCGCGCCCACTACCGCCGCCGCTACGGCAACGACGCCCCGGAGATGAGCATTCCCTCCCGCTTCCTCGAAGAAGTTCCCAGCCAGTTGGTCGAAAACCTCGGCGGCGGCTCGCCCGCCCAATCCTCATCCTGGTCCACTCCCGGCTACCCCAAGACCTACGGCCGCCGTCCCGGCGCGGCCAGCGACTTCGCCGACCGGCACTACAACTACGAGGACGAAAGCCAGGAGGCCTTCGCGGCCGGCGAATCGCGCTTCGCGCATGGTGGCAATCTGAGCGATGGAGCCAAAGCCCATCGTCCCTCCTCCAAGCCCTTTGTCGCCTCCTGGATGACCGCCCGGCCGCCTTCGCCTGGTCAGGAACCCAGTCAGAGCCCGCCAACGCAGCCGGAAGCGCCGCAAACCCCAGGCGAGCCCGATCTACGCTCGATCGACAACATCGCCCGCTTCTTCGGCGGCAAGAGCGGCTCGCTCAAGCCCGGCGCCCTGCCCCATCCGGCCATCGACCTGCCTCCCTCCCATGGCGCCATCAACCTCAAAAAAGGCCAGCACGTCCGCCACGCAAAGTACGGCGAGGGCACTGTCCTCATGCGCGAAGGCGACGGCGAAGACGCCAAACTCACGGTCATGTTCACCCGCCACGGCCTGAAGAAGCTGATGGAAAAATTCGCCAATCTGCAAAGAATTTAGCCGTGCTCAGCGCCAAACCAAGCGCGGGGTGCCCCAGGTCCGGATTTTCGGACCTGGGAGGGTGCAATGACCTGGCCGTCCAGGCCAATCTGGCCTGCGGCTTCCAAATTTCGCTCTTCAGAAGCAGGGAATTTTCGCGCCCTGTGACCGCCGCCATCCCCCTTGCGCTACCATAAAGGCAAGATCGAGGACTTATATGTTCGTTGTCGTCTGGCAGTTCGAAATTGCCGAGGAAAAGGTTGCCGCCTTTGAGGCCGCCTATTCGCCCGAGGGCGCCTGGGCGCAACTCTTCCGCATCTCGCCCGAGTACCGGGGCACGGAGTTGCTGCGCGACTCCTACATCCCCGGCAACTACCTCACCATCGACCGCTGGGCCAGCGAAGAGGCTTTCCGCGCCTTCCGCAAAGACCACGACCAGGAGTACGAAACCCTGGACCGCGCCTGCGACTCGCTCACCAGCCGCGAAACCCGCATCGGCGCCTATACCGTCTGAACGGCCTCTGCGCAGACCCCGAGAAGGCTGGAAACCGGCCTGAGCAGGGCTCCAGCAGCACAAAATCCGTGTGGGGCTACGCAAAAGAAGCTGCGGGTCTACAGGCAGTGCACCCACTTTCCCCATCTCTTCGCCATTTTTCTCTATCATTGTCTCTCCAGCCCTGCTACAATCCCATCGAAATCCAATCCATGCCGCCGCGCCGTTTCCACACTGAAAATGCGGGAGCCGCGTCAGGCGAGCACTATTTTCAGGAGCCCTCCCCATGGCAATCGCCGATGAACGCGCCAAAGCCGTAGAACTGGCCCTTGCGCAGATTGAAAAACAGTTTGGCAAAGGGTCGATCGTCCGGCTCGGCTCCCGTGAGGCGCTGGTCCCCATTGCCGTCATCTCCACCGGCTCCATCAGCTTTGACGCTGCCCTGGGCGTGGGCGGCATTCCCCGGGGCCGCGTCACCGAAATCTACGGCCCCGAGTCCTCGGGCAAGACGACCATCACCCTGCAGATCATCGCCGAGGCGCAGAAAGCGGGCGGCCTGGCCGCCTTTGTCGACGTCGAGCACGCTCTGGACCCCAGCTACGCCAAAAAGCTGGGCGTGGACATCGACAACCTGCTGGTCTCGCAGCCCGACTCGGGCGAGCAGGCTCTGGAGATTACGGAAACCCTGGTTCGTTCCGGCGCCATCGACGTGCTCGTTGTCGACTCCGTGGCGGCCTTGGTGCCCAAGGCCGAACTGGACGGCGAGATGGGCGACTCCCACATGGGCCTGCAAGCGCGGCTCATGTCGCAAGCCCTGCGCAAACTGACCGGCACGGTCTCGAAATCCCGCACGGCGCTGATTTTCATCAACCAGATCCGCGAGAAGATCGGCGTCATGTTCGGCAACCCTGAGACCACCACCGGCGGCCGCGCCCTGAAGTTTTATTCCTCGGTCCGCGTCGACATTCGCCGCATCAGTGCCATCAAGGACGGCGACGCCGTCGTCGGCAACCGCACCAAGGTCAAGATCGTCAAGAACAAGGTGGCCGCGCCCTTCCGCGAGGCCGAGTTCGACATCATCTACGGTGAGGGCATCAGCAAGGAAGGCGACGTGCTGGACCAGGCCGTGGCCAACAACATCGTCGAGAAGTCCGGCGCCTGGTACAGCTACGCCGGCGAGCGCATCGGCCAGGGCCGCGAAAACACCCGCGCCTTTCTTAAGGAGAACAAGGAGATCTTCGCCAAGCTGGACGCCGAGCTGCGCCAGAAATTGGGCATTAGTGCTGCCAAGGCCGAAGTCCCCGAAGTCCCCACCACCGGACCAGCCGAAGCCAAGGAAGCCGTCCGCGCCCGCAAGGGATAGCGCGCGTCCAGTGATACTCCCAGGTCCCAAAAGCGGGACCTGGGGCACCCGGCAGGTGCCCATATCCCCAGGCTGGCCAACCAACCTACATATCATGTGGTCAGTTCTGGTCGAATCAGTGTAAGCTTCATTTATTCTAGGAGGTTGCTCAATGCCATGGCGTAACGTCACGGAGACGAACATCATAAATGCAATGAATTCCTGTGATCGGTTGGGTCTAGATGCGTTCAGAGATCAGTTCCCTGGTTTCCAGCCGGCAGAAAATTTGTATATGTACTACCCAGGCAGAGCGCAGCCGTATGAAGCGCGTCCGCTTATTGCAGCAGCATATGCTGATCAAAATCCAGGCGCACCCGGATTAGTTCCGAGCAGTTTTGACGGCATCAACGGACATGACTTTTTGATTGAGAGATTCCATTTCAACGCCCAGCAGATTTAACAAAAGTCGGCGGGTGGCCCACATCTCACTTTTTCATCATAAGACTGGGTGCCCCAGGTCCCGCTTTTGGGACTTGGGAGAGCAAGAACCTCATGGCGCGCAAGCGCCGACTGCCCCACCGCAGGTGGTTGTGTCAGGGCACGACTTTAGTCGTGCCGAAAGCGATTGCAAAAGGATGGTGGGCTTCAGCCCCTGCGATGTCGAAACCTTCACGGCCTTCGGACCCCAACAGCGCCACAGGATGCACGCGTACCTTCTTTACTACTACCCGAACGGCGGGCGGAAAATCCTTGTTTCAGACCGAGCGCATGGCGAATCTTTTGATCGACGTCCTGCGGTCAGCCATGCGGACCAAGGGGATTGCGGTTCACGAGTTCGCCGTCATGCCCAATCACGTTCACATCCTGATGACCGTTCCCGGCGAGATGAGCCTTGAGAAGGCGATGCAGTTGATCAAGGGCGGCTTTTCGTTTCGGGCCAACAGGGAATTGGGGTT
>Ga0326727_10015926_pt1 | contig 15998 bp, 15 predicted proteins | sample MB2enrmetagenome_FD_207643 | JGI IMG/M metagenome (GOLD analysis project Ga0326727, IMG submission 207643) | Lab enriched peat soil microbial communities from McLean, Ithaca, NY, United States - MB29MY | ecosystem: Environmental > Terrestrial > Soil > Wetlands > Peat | place: USA: New York...
CTCGAACCAGAGCGCGAAGAACACGGTGATGCTCGGAATGCCGATCAGCATCGCATCCCGCCGGCCCCGCCGGTCCAGAGTCCGCCCTCCGCCGAAGGCCGCGAGGATGGCCGCGCTGGCGAGCACCCCAACGGCCGCCCGGAGCATCGCGAGCCAGAGCGGGCTCGCGAACTCGAGCCCGAGGTTGGCGAAGATGTAGTTGAAGCCCCAGATGACGGCGACGACCAGGAAGAGGCCCCAGGTGGTCGCCGACCAGCCGCGTTCGGGCACCGACCGCCCCGGCGCACCCGTCCGCTTAGGGGTTGCGCCTCGTGGGACGGGGAGGGCGTACGGCCGGACCGGGAGAATGTCTTAAACCGTTGGTCCCTCTCACGCACCGGATGTCGCTCCACGGCCGCGACGTGATCTCCATCCGGGACCTTTCCCGGGAGGAGATCGAGGAGATCCTCGCTTCGGCGCGCAAGATGGTCCCGTACGCCGAGGGGAAGAAGGTGATGCATCCCCTCGACAACAAGATCGTCGCGATGGCGTTCTTCGAGCCGTCGACGCGAACCCGCCTTTCGTTCGAGTCCGCCGTCCAGCGGCTCGGAGGCAGCTGTATCACCATCGCGGACGCGGGCGCGTCGTCCATGCGCAAGGGCGAGAGCCTCTACGACACGATCCGGATGCTCTCGGGGTACGCCGAGGCGATCGTCATACGCCATCCGAACGAGGGTTCGGCCCGTCTCGCGGCCCGCGCCTCCGACCGGCCCGTGGTCAACGCCGGCGACGGCGCCGGCCAGCACCCCACGCAGACCCTGCTCGACCTCGCCACCATGCAGGAATCGTTCGACACGCTCACCGGCCTCAAGGTCGTCCTCTTGGGCGACCTCAAGTACGGGCGGACGGTCCATTCGCTCGCGCATGCCCTCGCGCTCTTCGGGAGCGAGATCGTGCTCTCGTCGCCCCCCGGGCTCGGACTTCCGGATGAGGTGATCGAGCGGCTCGAGCACATGGGTGGAAAGGTCTCTTCCGAACCCGACCTTCGCAAGGCCGTCCGCGAGTCGGACGTCCTCTACGTGACCCGGATCCAGAAGGAGCGGTTCCCGGATGAGTCCGACTACCGGAAGGTCGCGGGCTCTTACCGCATCGACACGAGCCTCCTGCGGGACGCGAAACCGCGGCTGATCGTGATGCATCCGCTCCCCCGGGCGGGCGAGATCTCCCCCGAGGTCGACGACACCCCCCACGCCGCCTACTTCCGCCAGGCGTTCCTCGCGGTCCCGGTCCGCATGGCGCTTCTGAATGCGGTGCTCGGCGAACCCAAGAAGGGGGGATAGGCGATGGTGCGGGAACTCAAGATCACCCCGATCAAGAACGGGACGGTCATCGACCACATCACGAGCGGTCTCGCGCTCGACGTGCTGCGGATCATCAACATCCAGTCGCTCGATAAGGACTCGACCGTGAGCGTGGCGATCCGGGTGCGGTCGGGGAAGCTCGGCTGGAAGGATATCGTGAAGGTCGAGAACATGGAGCTCTCGCCCCGCAAGGTGAACGCGATCGCGCTCATCAGCCCGCAGGCGACGATCTCGATCGTCCGCGACTTCAAGATCCAGGAAAAGCGCTCGGTCGACCTGCCGGACCGCATCGTGGGGATCCTGAAGTGCCCCAATCCGAACTGCATCACGAACCAGCCCGAGCCCGTCGAGAGCGAGTTCGAGGTCATCGAGCGGCGGCCGGTCGTCCTGACGTGCGCGTACTGCGAGCGACGCGTGGAGAGCTTCCTGAACCACCTCGCCTAGTTCCGGAGGCGAGGGCGTGGACCTCGGCTGGCTCGGCGGGTTCGCGGTCGTATACCTGGTCGTTGGGGGCCTCGAGGTCGTCGACCGGACGAGCTTCGCCCTGATGGCGCTCTCCGCCCGATCCCACCCGTTCCAGAACTGGGTCGGTGGCGCCACGGCCTTCGTACTGACGAGCACGATCGCGGTGACCCTCGGCGCGGCGCTGGTCGCGTTGCTAGGTCCCGGTCGGATCGGCCTCCTGCGGGTCGCCGGGGGCATCTTCCTGATCGGCTACGCCCTGTGGCTGTACTTCCACCCCGAGTCCGACGACCCGAGCCGTCTCCCGCGCACGGCCCGGTCGGCGCTCGTCACCGCGTTCGCCACGATCTTCCTACTCGAGCTCGGTGACACGACGATGATCTTCGAGATCGTCTTCGTCTCGACGTTCGGCTGGTTGCTCGTCCTCGTCGCGGGCACGCTCGCGCTCGTCACGGTCGCGGCCTGGGCCACGTACTTGGGCTCACGCCTTGGCGCACGGCTCGAGCCGCGGCTTCTCCACCGGATCGTGGTAACCGTGCTCATCGTGGTCGGGGCGGTGACGATCGCCTACGGTCTAGTGCCGTCGGCGTTCGCTGCGCTCGGGCTTCTGTGACCGATCGGCCCCCGGAAGAGGCGGCGGGAGCGGAGACCCCCCATGCTCGCTTTGGGGGGCTCGCCGGTCGAGTTCTCGGACCCAGGCCACCCAGCCCGACGGTAGTGACGCGCGGACGTCCGGCGCGGCTAGCTGCTCCGCCAGTGCCTCGGCATCCTCCGTCCGCTTGACCGAGTGGGCCAGAAGGGCCAGACGGACGAGAGCCTCGGCCCGGAGCCGAGGGATCGAGTCCCCGCTCGGCTCCTCGGCGACCGCTTCCCAGCGGTCCCGGGCCGCGTCCAGGGAGTCGTTTAGGGCGAACTGCCGGCCCTCGAGGATCCAGAGGCGAAGGAGCCCCGGGGAGGGTGGGATCAGGTGCAGCATCTCCGTGATCGCCCGTGCCCGCGTGAGGGCCGCGTCGCCGCCCTTCGGCGTCTTGCGGTTGAGCAGGATCTCCGCGATCCCGAGCTGGTGGTAGAGCTCGACCGCCGGGAGCTTCGCCCGCTGGACGGCCGGTAGGCTCCGCTCCCGCAGCTCCTTCGAGACGAGCGTGTCCCCCTGCGCCTCATGGAGGCGGGCTTCGATATCCTCGGACAGGTAATCCAGCTCCCACCGCCGGGCCCGGCCGAGCAGGTTCCGCGCGGCCATCAGGAACTTTCCGGCGAGCGCCTGCTCCTCAGGGGTCCCTTCGATCCGGGACATGGCGACCGCGAGCATCGCGACCGCCTGCAGGTGACCGTTCGGAAGCTTCCGTGCGAGGCGAGCGGCCCACCGTGACTCCTCGCGCGCCTTGTCGAGGTAGTTCCGCTCGTAATGGAACTCTGCGATCATCGCCTCGAAGAGGACCTCGAGCTCGACCATGCCCGCATCGTGGCATCGCTCCGCGAGCTCCATGAGGGTGGTCGCCAGCGACAGCCTCGGACCGATGACCCGCATCGCGAGGATCAGCGGCTCGACCCACTCGGCGAGGGTCCCCGGTGGGATTTCCGCCCGCAGGGCTCGCTCGAGTCCCTCGCGCAGCTCTCCTTCCCCTTCGCCGACGCGACCGGCGGCGAAGAGGGCCTCGACGTGGAGGAGCCTCAGCTCCGGTTCGAGGGGGTCCCGTTCGGCCGGGGGCAAGGCGCCGAGGCAGCCGATAGCCTCCGCGAGCAGCTCCTCGGCCGTGTCGAACGCGGAGAACTCGAGCCCGAGCTCGGCAGCCTCGAGGAGGCTCCTCAGGGCCATCGGACCCGGGTACCAGGCAAGGTAGTGCTGCGCGACCTCGATCCGCCGCGCCAGGTTCGGTTCGTGCGAAAGGGCAGAGAGTGCGTTCGCGATGTCGAGGTGCATCTCCTTGCGTTTGGTCTCGGGCAACAGGTCGGAGGCAAGCGGGACCCAGGCGAGATGGGGGATCATCACCTTCCCCTCCTGGACCTTGATCAGCCCCACCCCCGTCGCGGGTAGGACGGCCTCGGCGAGCTGGGGGAAGTTGAGGCGTGCCACCCGTGAGAGCACCACCTCTCCGGTAGTGCCTCCCAGGAGTGCGACGTACCCGGCGACCCGCTGGGTGACCGTTGGAAGGTCGTCCCAGATCGCCTTCAGGCGGTGGGCTTCCCGCGGGTCGGCCGCGCTCGACGTGAACCGAACCCAGTCGATGTCACCGCGGCCGAGGAACGCCTCCTCCCATCCGACGAACGCCGGAACGGTGGTGTCCAGCGCGATAGCGATCAGGAGCGGGCGAAGACGAGCTCGCTGGGAGAGCGAGACGATGAAGTCGCGGCTTTCGGTGTCGAACAGGGCCCCGTCCTCGATCAGGATGGCGACCGGGTGGCGGCCCTCTCCACGGAACTCCGGAAGGATCTCCCGCCAGTAGGCGTCCGGGTTGCCCTCGTTCACCGATCGGCCCCGCACGGGTTGGCCGAGGAAGGTGGTGTGGGGACGCTCGGCCCGGCTTCGCCGGCTCCTCCGCGGAAGCCGGTCGGAGATGTACGGGACGACCGGCCCCGCCCCCAGCGGAACGTCGCCGACCGCTGGGGCCTCGCCTTCGAGCTCCCCCTCCTGAGCGAGGGACGAGCCCGGAACGACCGAGGCGGAAGGCGGGCGAAGCCCGTCCAAGCCCCCGTACGGGACGGCCCGTCCACGGTAGCTTCCCTCGAGCTTGACCACCCGTGCGCCTTGGTTCTTGAGAAGTCCCTTCAGTTCCTCGAGGACCGCGGATTTCCCGCTGAGCGGCGGTCCTGCGATGACAAGTGTGCGACCCGAGTTCTCCGCGAGGCCCTGGATCGCGCGGAGAACCGGTGAAGGAGTAGTAGGCACCCGGTACCCCACCTCGTATCCCTTTCGTGAGGATTTAACCCTCTCCCAGCCGACTCGAGAGGAGATCTTCGTCCGAACGCAGAGCGTTTAAGTGGCGGACCGGATTCGGGCGCCCGTGCCGCCCTCGATGACGAAGCGCCGACGCGAGCACCTGAAGAAACCGGTCCACCCCGTGGATGTCACCCGCGCCGGAGGGATCGGCGGCCTTCTCGAGCAGTTCCAGTCATCGTCGATCCAGGCCCGCAACCTGGGTCGTTGCCTGGAGGTCTGGGAGAACGCCCTGAGGGACCCCAAGCGGCCGACGATCTTCCTCGGCCTTGCCGGCCCGCTCATCGCGGCGGGCCTCCGAAAGGTCCTGCGCGACCTCATCGACTGGGGGCTCGTCGACGTCGTGGTCTCTACCGGAGCGGTGCTCTATCAGGACCTCTACCAGTCGGTCGGAGGCCGGCATTGGATGGGGAGCCCGGAGGCGGACGACCTCCGTCTGCGCGAGCTCTACCTCGACCGGATCTACGATACGTACGTGGACGAGCTCAAGTTCGAGGAGACCGACCGCGTGATCGGTCGGATCACCGAGGAGTTCCCTCGGCGGCCGGCGTCCTCTCGGGAGTTCCTCGGCTTCCTCGGCTCGCGCTTCCCTGACCCGAACTCGATCCTCGCCACCGCCGCACGTCGAGGCATACCGGTCTTCTCCCCCGCGTTGATCGACAGCTCCATCGGCATCGGTCTCACCTTGCATTACCAGGCCAATCGGCACCGTGCGGACCGGTTCCTTCTGGACGCCATCCGGGACAACTACGAGCTGGTCCAGATCCTGGGCCATTCCCCCCGGACCGCGGTCATCTACATCGGCGGCGGCACGCCCAAGAACTGGATCAACGACGGGATCGTGATGGCGAACTACGCCTTCGGTCGCGAGGGAGAGGGACACTTCTATGCCCTGCAGCTCACGACCGACGTCCCGCACTGGGGAGGGCTCTCGGGTAGCACACTCGAGGAGGCCCAGTCCTGGGGAAAGATCTCACGGACCGCGACGCGGGCCGTGGCGCATCTCGAGGCGTCGATCGGTCTCCCGCTCCTCGCCGGCGCCTTGTGGGACCGCCGGAAGCGCTGGCAAGGCCGTCCCCGGCTGCGGTTCGACTGGACCGGTGACGAGGTTCGTATCCGCAAAGTCCGTCGGTAGCCACCGCCGCCAAGCCCTCTCGGACCTCGGGGTTGTCTCGAAACGATACGTTTACAAGTCCCCAGGGCGGTTACGGGAATCGAGGTTGCCCCGGGAAAACGAGCCTGGCTCCTGGGCGCTTCGGAGACACTCAACTAGCGCGGACCCGCGGGCCGAAACGCGGCGCGAACTGGACGGAGGAGAGGCTCCCTTCGTCAGAGAAGAGGGCACCCTTTGCGGCCGAGTCGCCAAAGCCTCCGTAAGCGTCGAACCAAGTTTCACCCCAACAGGAAACTATTCCTGATGCGCATGCGCGCGCACCTATGCGGGTGGTATATCTGACCCCGAGATCTCGACAGAAAATCAGGGGCATTAAATACCCTGCTCTGCAGGCGGCGGGCCGGAGGTGAACCCGCGTACATGCACGCCTACCTGCCTATCCTGCCCCCGATGCCCCACGACCAACAGTAGCTGGGTCTCCGGGGCCGACCCCCGGGGCGCTGGTCCTTCCCCGAGTCGTTGGGGATGACCGCCGCGCGCCGCACCGAGTCTCACGTTGCGGGGAATACCTTGGGCCTGAGCTCTGCCAAGAGCTTCTCTTTTAGCCAAGGCAGTTGCAACTGATCCACCAGCTCGATAGCTTTGTTGTAGTACTGAATCGCCTTTGTCCTTTCGTTCCGCCCAGCGTACGCTTCGGACAGGTACCCATGCACGAGGACGAAGGAGTCGGACGGGGGCAATCTTGACAGGACCTCCAGGCTGCGTTCCCCGTGGGCGATGGCATCTGCTACGAGCGACGGATTGGGATCCCCTCCTGCCTCGGACTGCCGACTTTCCGTGGCGCACAGCACGGCAAGTGTATGACCCAGAACGAAATCGTTCCCAAGACGTTCTGCGAGCGCGCTGGCCTGCTTCGCATAGTTGACGGCCTCGGCCCATCGCCCACCCTCCCCGGCCAACGACGCGAGACCGCTGAAAGCGTAGGTGAGCTGGTTCATGTATCCGAGGGCCTCAGCCTCCGACCGAATCGTTCTCATCTCGACCTCAGCGAGCTTGTCCTGGCCGAGGTCGGTGTACGCCCGTGCTCGTACGAGTTGCAAGTTGAACGCGACATCCATCCGCCCCGCCTCCCGGGCCTCCGGGAGAGCGTCCGCGATCAGTCGAAGTGCGACTTCGGGTCCGCTGTGCAGCTCCGCCAAGCGCGACCACGCCGCGATACTTTCGAGGGCCAGGTCACCAGCGTGTGCCTTCCGACACACCTCGAACGCCTCCTCATAGCCAGCCAGTGCAAGCCGGTCTTTGCCCTTCGCCTGTGCCAAGCGAGCCGCGGTCAGTATCAAGAACGCATGCAGGCGACGGCTGACCGGTCGGATCGCCTGCGCGGTCTCAAGCGCCTTCTGAGCGTCATCGACCTGGTGCAGACGGAGGTGCAGCTCCGCGATCGAGAGGAGGCATTCTCCGGTGGTCCGTGGTTCATCGTTGGATTCGGAGATGGCGCGTCGAAGCGTCGAGATTGCCTCCGAATAGTCCGAGTGCAGTCGCAGGAGAGTTGCTTCGACCTGGAGGACATGAACCCGCATCTGGCCCCGGGGCAAGACCGTGGAAAGGTGCCTGAGGGCGTTGCGCAACGGCTCCGAATAACCCAGTCGGAGCAGGGTCGACTCCTGCTGGGCGAGCAGCTGGGTCGCGGGCTTCCAGAATTCACCCTCCACCAGGTGCAGGAACCGCTCCCGAACCGCATCGGGCCGGTGACTTCGGGAGTAGTAGACCGCCAGTCGAGAATGCGCCTCGCGCTCGTCCAAGGGGGTGGCACGGGCGAGCAGCGCGGCCTTCACGACTTGCAACACCTCGACCCGACCCTGCAGGGTCCGGTGGAGGACTCCCATCCTCTCAAGTTCCATGAGTCGCGCAACGGGAGTCTCTTCAATCTCGCTAGCGAACGCGACCGGAATCGGCTCATTGGCCAGGGCTACCGTCAAGATGGCTTGGATGTCCTCATGGGAGAGGCGGGCAACGACCGCGGCCGGAAGCGCCGTAGCATCCGCTTCGACGTCCGGGTTGGAAACCGCCAGCTCGAGCAGGAGGGGAGAGCCGAACGTCGCTTGGTACACGGTTTCGAATCGGTCGGCAAGCCCTCCGCGGCGGTCGGTGAGGTCGTGGGCGGCCGCCCGGTCGAGCCCCCCGATGGTCAGCCGGTGCACCGGGACACCTTCGACCTCGAAAGCGGGTTCTCGCTGGCTCACGATGTAGAACAGGTGATCCCCCCGAGTGGCAAGAAAGTGGGTGAAGGACGCCAGGAAGTCCTTCATGTCGGGCCCGGCCATCTGAACATCGTCGATCACAGCGGCAAGGGGTCGGTCCCCTAGGGATCTCGCTACAAGGTCCGCGACCTCCCGAGCGACCGGAGATCGCGGGAGCTGGGTGTAGTACGAGAGTTGCTGGGCACCCAAGCTCGATAGGGCATGCGTGAGCGCTCCCACGAACTGGCGGGGAGAGCTCGCGGGGCGAACCGAGAACCAGAACGGGATTCGGCCCCGCTTGACGCTCCGAAGATGGCGGCTGACCAAGGCGGTCTTCCCCATCCCTGGGGGTCCGTCCACGAAGGTGATCCCGCCGCCCTCCCGGGCGAAGTCCGCGAGCTGGGCAAGCTCATCTTTTCGCCCCAGGAAGGGGTGGGGGGGTGGCGGGATTTCGCCCGAAAGGAGAGGGACCTGCCGGGTCTCGCGCCGCAGCCGCGTGCGCCCTGGTTCGGTGATGCGGTAGGTCAGCTGCTTACGGACCCCCTCCCGGACCAATCCACGACCTTCGGTCAGGAACCCCTCTCCGACCAGGGTGGACAGGGGGCGGGACATGGAACATGGGTGGTAGCCGAGGGCCTTCGCGAGCTCTCTTTGGCTGATCCCGAACGGCGATTCCTCGGGGGGAGCGTGGGTCTCCACGTAGTCGAGGATCTCGATCGGCAGGTAGGTCTGGGCGCCCATCCTTGCCTTCGATAGCCTCTACCCCATACTTAGAGTTATTTTGTACAAAATAGCTCAAGACGTTTAAGTACGAAATTCGCCCCATGACTCCTCACCATGAGCCGAACCCAGGAGAGCGGTGCCTACCTCGGAGGCATCGGGGTAATGCTAGACCTCTCGGACGTGTGTCCCGCTTGCGGGCAGGTCCACGAGCGACGGAAATTCGGTCTTAGGCACCTACCCCCCCGGGACTGTCCACGGGTGGTGATGGGGAGCTTCCCCGTCGTAAGCCTCCCGAGCCATCCCGAGGTGGCCCCGATCAGGTTGTCGCCCGCGCCTCGGCTCCGACAGTCGGAGCTTCCGGTGGAGGTCAACGCGCTTCCTTCCGACTCCGTTTCGGTCCCTCGCCCCTCCAGCGACCACGCGCGCAGCCGGTCCCTGGGCGTCCCCTGGCTCCCCCCTCCCGACCTGGGAGAGGTGTTCTAATGCTGCGCGCCGAACGGCCTCGAATGGCGACGGCAAAGAACGGACCCGAGCGGACCCAGCTCGACTCCCGCCAGCTCCTTCTCGCGGTCGCTCCGCCCCCCCAGGCCCATTCCTTCGCCCTCTCGGGATGGCCTGACTGGCTCGTCCCCACCTACCGGTCCGGCGGACACCGGATCGAAGTCCACCTGTTGGAGGAGAAGCACTGACCTTTGCCTCCGCCCTCTGAGCTCATGGTGATCTGGCCCCCGCAGAGTGCCCGGCTCTGCGGGGGCCGCTCTTTTCTGGGACCTTCGACGGGCGGTGCAGCCCAGCCCTCTACCCCTTGACATGACCAGCGCAAAGGAAAGATACCTGGGTCCCGTGGCCGGCTTCAGGTCATTGGCATGCCGGACTCAAAGTGCGTCGTTTGCGGGGGACCGCTCGAGGCGGGGTTCGTGACGACAACCAACGGTTCCGGCCTGTTCTGGTCGCACCAGGCCACGGCTGCCCGGCTCCGCCCCAAGGGACTCGAGGTCCTGGTAGGCACGGGGTTCAGCGGCACGTACTCCGCGAACCTTTCCGGTCAGCGCTGCGGCCACTGTCGCACGATCGTGCTTTCCCTTCCGGAGGGAAAGCCGGCGCCCTGAAGCGCGGTCGGCCTAGTGCTCTCCGGCCACCGTGAGCGGGCGCACTAGCACGGGCGGCGAGGAGACCTGCTCCGAGAATGCGGCCGTGGACCCGACCGCCTCGAGCCGGCTCATGAGGGACGGGGCCCCCTCGGTCGCGAGCGCGATGCCGCCCACGGTGCCCCCACGGATCGACTCGCCGAGCTTGCCGTTGCGGATGCGGTAACCGAGGCGGATTTCGCCTCCGAAAGCCCCGGTGATGGGGTCCGGGGAGGACCAGCCGATCTGTTGGATCCAGATGCCGTCGCGGGCGGCCTCGACGAGCTCGGTGTCCGTCCCGCCGTCGCCCGGCGCCAACACGATTGTGGAGGGGGAGACGGAGGGGGGTTGCATGAAGCGATACCAGGTTCGAAAACCCGACGAGATCCCGCGGAACGCGCTGCCGGTCGAGCGCGCTTCGAACGCTCCGGCGTGCAGGGTATCGCAGAGGAGCTCCGACACCATCCCATGGTCGAGGAGGGCCCTGCGGCGCTGCGGGACCCCTTCATCGTCGACCGGGGAGGACATGGGGGCCCACGGGATCCGACCATCATCATGGACGGTCGCAAGCTCAGACCCCAGCTTCGTGCCCGGATCGGGGGCCACCTTTCTCAGCCGGGCCGCCCCCGTGAACCGCCCCCCGAATACTACCGGCAGGATGCCGGCAAGCACCGGGGGCGGGAGGATCACGGCCACGTCTCCCGTGGGCGGAGGTCGCCCCCGGCGGATGTCCTCCGCGTAGCGGCACCATTCGGGTACGCGCACCGCGAGCTCCGCGGGACGGCTGCGTCGGTCCGAGTCGTTCAGCCAGTACTCGCCCGGCGGGGGTCCTTCCGGGCCCCCGAAAGCCTTCACCGCGACCTCGAGGTCGACGGTGGTGTGTCCATAGCCCGTCCGTAGGCCCGCCGAGTTGTAGATGGAAGTATTGGAAAGGGTCGCGCGAACGGACCCAAAGCTCAGGGCGAACTGTTTGCGACCCTCGAATGCCGTCCGCAGGGCCGCGACGTACCGCTCGAGGCAGTCCATGGGGTACTCCCACAGCCCGCGGTCCAGGACCTCGACGATCCCGCCGGTAGCACCGCGACCCGTCGGCAGCTCGACCCGGGAGGCGGGGAAAACCGCGTACCGGGCGGCCCGCTCGGCATCCTGCTCCGCCGCACTGATCCCCTCCGGTGAAAGGTCGTTGGAGGCCTGGAAGCCGACCCCGGTCCCCGCGTCGGCGCGGGCGCGGAACACCCGAATGCCGTACCCTGAAAGGACGATCGGCCCGCGGGTCATCTCGACCTTGTCGCCGTTGAGGTGGATCTCGTAGCGTCGGATACGCTCACCGAACACCTCCCACGGCTCCTTGCCCGCCAGCTGGTCGCCCACTCGGAAGGCGATGGCATCCCCGGGTCGAGGAGTGCTCATGCCTGGCCGACCACCGCGGTCGAAAGCAAGTAAGGGCCGCCCGCGGAGTTGGGAAGGAGGTCGGTCCTGCCCTTTCCACAGCTGCCGGTATCGAGGACGAAATCCTCCTTGCCGCTCACGCCTCGGATCGAGGTTAGGAACTCGAGGACCTGTCCGGAAAGCGCCATCGAGCTCACGAGGTCGGTCACCTTCCCGTTCTCGATGAGATGGCCCATCCTCGCCTTGATCTGGATCTGGCCCCCTTGTGGGTCCTCTATCCCGGCTGCCCCCGACTCAAGCAGGACACCGTTACCGGCTTGCTTGACGAGCTCGTCGAACGAGCTTTCCCCGGGCTCGACGTAGGTGTTGGTCATTCGGACGAACGCGCGGCTGAAGACGTCCGACCGGCGGGTGTTGCCGGTCGGCAGGGCCCCGAGGGCCGCGGCCGTGTCCCGGTCGTGGAGCGCTCCGGTGAACCGGCCGTGGTCGACCAGCACCGTGCGCTGGGCAGGGTGCCCCTCGTCGTCGCAGTAGATCTCGCTCCAGGCCCCCGCGTAAGCCCCGTTGTCAACGATCGTCAGGATCTCGGGGCCAACAACCTGGCCCAGGAGCGGCTGTAGGTACGAACGGTTCCTCACGAACTGGTCCGCCTCGGCGCCGTGACCGAACGATTCGTGCGCAAAGTACCCGGTCACGCTCGGCGCCAGCAGAACCGGCAGTTTCCCGGCCGGAGGAGCTTTCGCGTGGAGGAGGGCCCGCGCGGTCTCCGCGGTCTTCCGGACGCTCTCCTCGGTGAGCGGGTCGAGGACCTCTCGGCCTCCCACCCCTCCCTGGATGAACCGGTCGGATTCGGCTCGGCCGTTTTCCATGGCGACCGGGAAGACTGCCCCCCGGACGCGATGGACGCCCTGCAGGCATCGGGCCGCGGCGGAGTTCAGGTAGAGGCGCTCATCCTCGTGCCAGCTGATCTGGACCTGGGTCTCGTGGATGTCGGGAACCCCGGTCGCCCAGGAGAACACGTCCCGGGCCAGCTTCCCCATCTCCTCCTCTGCCATGTCCCGCATCGGGCGCGCCGTAGGGGTGACCTTCTCCAGACGAGCGGTCGAGGAGACCCCGGGGGGGCTATCGGTCGCTGGACGGTGGGTCAGGACCCGCTCGATCGCCCCTTCCGCGAACCGCAGGGAGGCAGGGTCTAGGCCTGAAACCACCACCTCTGTCCATCCGGTCCCGGTCCATGCCCGGAACACGGCACCCCGGAGCCGGGGAGGGGCTTGGAATGTGGTGGTGTGGCCGTCGTAGTGGACGGAAAGGCCCGTTGCGGCCTCGGCGAGCACCTCGACGAAAGGACCCCGCTGGGCCAAACGGGCTATGGTATGGTAGAGGTGACCTTCGGCGTCGGAGAGCTCTCCCATCCCGTTCGCGTCGGGAAGGGTCGTCGGGGATAACCGTATTGTCGGCCCCCTCCGACGGGCCGGAACCGGGTTCCGGTCACGGCCGGCCCGGACCGAGTGGATATAGAGGGGGACGATGTCGGGCGGTCGTGCCGAGCCGCCCCGCTCCCAGAGAATTCGGTCTCCTCGGGTTCGACCACATCGACCTGCGGGTCCGCGACCGGGCCAAGGCGAAGCGATTCTTTGTCGAACAGCTAGGCATGGACCTGATCGGCGAGGGACCCGACCACACCCACCTTCTCTTCGGGGACCAAGTCCTCGGACTTCGGGATGCGAAAGAGGGCGAAACCCTCGGCGGCGTCGACCACATCGCCCTACGTGTGAGCGAATGGACCGGCCTCAGGAGCCGGGTCGGACGGGCCCGTGTAGTGATCACGGGCGAGAAGGAGCGCGAGGATTCACGGTCGCTCTTCCTCCGAGGCCCCGAAGGAATACGGATCGAGCTCGTCTGGCGGCCTGACCCCCACAGCCACTCCTGTTCCCACGCCCACGCGCAACTGGCTGTGCCCGCGCCCGACCCCGAAGAGTGATACCACCCACCGGAGCGGGTCAGGCTATGTCCCGGCCTAGGGGGTAATCCGACCTCGGGCAGGAACCGGGGTCATCCACTCATCGTACTGTGGAGCCTCTCCCTTCAGGGCCCGGAAGAAGACCTCCATGATGTTGTGGGTGATCGGTCCTGGGGCGTTGGTGCCGATAAGGTAGTGCCCGACCTCCTTGATCGGCGCGAGCTCCGCGTAGGTCCCCGTAAAGAACGCCTCATCCGAGGAGAGGAGCTCGTTCACGGAAAGCTGCTTCTGGACAACGGGTATGCCGAGGTCGGTCGCGATTCGGATCACGGAGTCCCGGGTAATCCCGAGCAGGATGTCGGATTCGAGCCCCGGTGTGAAAAGAGTCCCGCCACGGACGATGAAGATGTTCTCGCCGGTCCCCTCGGCCACGTACCCCCGAGAGTCGAGCAGGATCGCCTCCTCGTAGCCGTCCTTAGTGGCGTCGGCGCCGGCCAGGTACCCGTTGAGGTAGTTCCCCGAGGCCTTCGCGAAGGAGGGGATCGACTCGGACGGCGGTTTTCGGAACGGGGAGATCTTCGCGCGGATCCCAAGCTCCGAACCCTCGCCGAGGTAGCTCTTTGCGGGGATGGCTCCGATCGCCAGCGAGACCTTTCCCTTGAGGTTCTTGACGCCGAGCGCCGGCTCGCCGCGGTAGACGAGCGGCCGGATGTAGGAGGGCAGGGTCTCGTTCGCCGCCTGGGTCTCTAGGATCGCCTGCTCAATCTCGGCAGCCGTGTAGGGGATCGGCATGTGGTAGAACTTCGCGGAAACGAGAAGGCGTGCCACGTGCTCCTTGAGACGGAAGATCGCCGGTCCTTGTCGGGTCGAGTAGGCCTTGATGCCTTCGAAAACCCCCACACCGTAGTGAAGAGTATGGCTCAGGACGTGGACCTGGGCGTGCGCGAAGTCGACGAGCTTCCCATCCATCCAAATCCACTTCCCGCTCGCTGCCATCATGCTCGGACGACTCCGAGGAATCTGAAGAGGGCACATCGTAAAAGGCCTCCCTGGTCGGTGCCGACCCGCGCGCTCCATCTGTCCGCTTTCCGGTGAGAGGGTCTCCTGGAAGGTGACACCGTCAGGTCTACCAATTCGACGAACCGTCCAATTCCTACGCGTACGAGCGTGTCTCGCTGGGCGTCCACCCACGTGTATCGCACGGTCCAGCGAGGGTGGTTCGAGGTCACCCGTCAAATCCGGTCCGGACCTGGACCGCCCCGGACCCTTCCTCAGGTCATCATACACATATGCATATACATATGTGGATTTGGGGGAGTCGAGCGTTTAGATTCGCCACCCCGCCGGTCGATCAATAGAAGACCTCGGCTCCCGCCTGATCGTCCCATACCCCGACCGCCCCTGTCAGCGTCCCTTGCGGGCGCAGAACGGCGTTTCAACTATCGACGAATGGCAATTGCGCATGTCCCGAGATCATGTCATCGTTACACCTTAACGCGGCTCTGCCCGCGCCCCGCGGGTCAGGTCCCTCTGTGTCCGCGCCGTGCCTTTCCTCGTCAACATTCTTAACGGTGGAGCCGATGCCGGATTCCAGGTTCTGGCATGCCGAACGTAAAGGTGGGCAGGTTGATCGCTGCGGTGATCATCCTGGTGGGAGCGGTGTTGCTGATCGCCGCGGTTTTTATGCCGTGGTACGCCGAACAAGCCTCTTACAATGTATCTGGGCAATCGATCACGGTTACCCGAAATGCCTACCTAGGAATGCCCTCCTCGAACGGGACGCTCCAGTACGCGTGCACGGGTCTCCCCTCGGGGGTGTCCTGCGGCACTCAGACCTCCTACAACAGCGCGGATTCCAATAACACCGGCAACATCGCAGAAGCGGTGTATTTCATGGGCATCGCGGGCTTCGTTCTCGGGTTCATCGGTGCCATCCTCGGGTTGATGTCCCGCGGCAACTCCCGGAGGATCATTCCGGCGGTCGCCCTCGCCATTGTCGGTATGATCCTGGCGATTGCCGCCGTGGGAGTGTTTGCCGTAGCGCTACCGGGCGCCATCTCGAGCGACACGCCGGGCCACACGGGTAGCGGTCCGTGGTCCTCGTTCTTCGGGTCCACGAACGGCTCGACCTTCGGAATCCCGATATCGGGATCCGTCACCTGGGGCCCCGCCGTCGGCTGGTACCTCGCCATCGGGGCCTTCGTCCTACTCCTGATCGGGGTGGTTTTCCTCCTGCGCTATCGTCGGGACCCTCCTGCGCCGGTTCCTGCGGCGGCACCTGCCCCAGGCAGCATGCCCATGGCGGCGCCGCCTCCCCCCCCGTAGGACTAGCCGAAACCAGGGCTAACCCTTTCCTTCCCTTTCTTGCCCGCAAGCGAGGCCCAGCCAGCCCTTGACCCTGGCCGTATAACTCGTGTTATACGCCCCCCCGTCAGAGGATGCCCTGTGTCTGCTCGCGTGGCGCGCAGGCGCCTAACTCTAATGGAACTCTCAGTAATGCCCGAATCGTAACATGCTGGTCTAAGTGTATTGTCGTGCGAAAAGGGGTGTCTCGGGCGTCGACTGGTATCCCAGGGTGGGTTCGGCGTCCAGAATCGATTTGAGGGGCCGTTCCGACGTTCTCCGACAGGGGGCCAAGAGTCGAGTCACGGGTATTTTGAACGTAAGACATGTGATATGCGGTATCGGGATTACTTAGCGCTGTGATA
>Ga0326727_10015930_pt1 | contig 15996 bp, 21 predicted proteins | sample MB2enrmetagenome_FD_207643 | JGI IMG/M metagenome (GOLD analysis project Ga0326727, IMG submission 207643) | Lab enriched peat soil microbial communities from McLean, Ithaca, NY, United States - MB29MY | ecosystem: Environmental > Terrestrial > Soil > Wetlands > Peat | place: USA: New York...
GCTTGCCCGCCTCCATCAGTTCCCGCAGTCTCTCGGCGATATGATCTAGCGCCGCACCCCAGGAAATCGCCTCCTGGTTTCCATTCCGCCTGACCATGGGCCGCAGCGCCCGGTTGCCCCATAGGGCAGCTTCATGGGCGCTCCACCCTCTGGAGCAGATCTTCCCCCCGGCAACCGGATGAGTCCGGCTCGGTGCCACGCCAACCAGGCCGCCATCCCTCGCCAGTAGGAAAACTCCACAGCCGCAAGCGCAAAAAGGGCATGTTGTGGGAATGCTCAACATCTAGAGCCTCCCCTTAGGACGATCGACAGGCGAATCTCGGTCTCGAGCGCGAACCGCTGAGGTTCCCACTCGCCATTCAGGGAGGCACTTCAGCGCCGATAAGTTTTCGGCTGCATGGAATCCTCTTTTACAAAAAAAGAGTATAGGGTCCTTACAACTGTTGAAGCGGTCCCGATAGGAGCTCGCCTTGGCCAGGATTCCATCTTCGGGCACAGTGTGCACTCTTTTCCACACCAAGTCAATGGGCATCAACACGGGTGTCACTACGTCAACAAAGTCCATCCCCGATTTGCCTTGCTACAAAAGCTTACGAATGCGCCCCGGGAGCAACGATACAGTCCTCGCGTCCGTAGACCTCCAGCAATTGCCGGCGCGTGGTCTGCAGCCGTTCGTCAATGAGGCGGCTAAAGCGAGCGAGCAACTGATAACCCAGTTCGTGGTCGTGCTCGCATTTTTCGCGCAGGCATCGCGCGTCCAACGCCAGGGCGCGGACGGCGTCCATTGCCTTGGCATCGAAGTGCCATCGATACGGTGGCACCACCCACGACCAGCCGAGGATATTGCCCTCTTGCAGCGTCTCAATACGCAAGCCGCCGTGATGGGGGGCATAGACTTCCAGCGTCACCTGCCCCGATCGGATGAGATAAAAGGAATCCGCCTGCTCGCCTTCACGGCAGAGATACTCACCGGGGTGAAACACTCGATTGCTAGCGCACGAGACCAATATCGTAATGAGTTTAGACTCCAGACCAGTGAAAAACGGCTGGGTGCTTATCACTTCTTCCATGGTTCCAATGGCCATAACTTCTCCTTCAACGGATTACCGATGCCGGACCTAACAATTCCTCAATTTGCGGTTGGGATCCCGCCAACCGCTGGATAGTTTCACGAATCAGTTTCTCAACCACGGGCACAGACGCCCTCCACCCGGGTCCATAGCGCCACCGACCGTGCGACAGTCGGCTGCTTCAACCGCGAAGATCATCACCTCCTGCGCAACCGGAAGACCCAGCTTTCTCGCCACGGCAAGGGTTTCGAACAACCCGATGGAATGAGGAGAAGCTCCGGGCGTCCCCGCAAAATCATTTTCGTGCAGTTGATAGATGGTCCCAGGGCGCTACACTGCCAGTCTGGACCGTGTCTATCGCTGGCGAATACCCGCTCGAGCAGCCCCGCCCTCAGCATGCCAGTGACGCGCCGGGGTGGGTAATCCATTACATCCCCGTAAGGACAAGTGCCCCAGCACACTCCGCACTGCATGCACGTCAGTACTTTTTTCCCTTCAGGAAACTGAAGGAGATTCTCGAGAGTCACCTCGCAGGTGGGTTCGTTCGGGCGTGTTACCGGACTGGCCATAGCCCCTCCGGCCCAAACCAGGGTCGTCCCTCCAGCAGCGTCGACCTAAAGCCTCGTGCCGCAGCCGCCGGCCTGCAGCTTCGGCTCGCGCACTTTCACCCCCGTATAATGTAACGCCAGCTAACCATTTAGTCAATCACATTAATCTTTAACTTCATTAACGCATTATTGGTGATAAAATCTTACTGGTTGATTGATTTGCGGCGCCCGCAGTAGGCAGGCCGATTCGGAGCATTTCGCGTGGGCCGCGCGCGCACCCGCAATGAATGTGCGAGCACGAGCCAGTGCTACCGTCACCTGGGCAACCCGCCACGTGTTTGTGGCGGAAACCTTTGCGGTTCGGGGCGGGATTGCCGCGCGGTGCCTGACCTTATGAAAGGAGGAAAACTCAGTGGAAAACGAAGTCTCAAATGAAGTCCTAAATATAGTGGACAAGCGCACGAACGCTGCTTACGACATCAGGTTTTACAAAGGAACCGTTCGAGCGATGGATTTCCGGCAAATCAAGACAGGCCCCGAGGACTTCGGGGTCATGAGCTACGATCCCGCGTTCTTGAACACAGCGTCATGCCAGAGCGCGATCACGTTTATTGACGGCGATAAGGGTATCCTGCGGTATCGCGGCTACCCCATCGAGCAGTTGGCAGAGAAGTGCACGTTTCTCGAAGTCGCCTATTTGATCCTCTTCGGCGAGCTGCCGACCCCGGCAGAATTGAAGGACTGGGTCGCCAACATAACCCATCACACCATGATCCATGAAACCACCAAGAAATTCCTGGAGGGTTTCCGTTACGATGCTCATCCGATGGGAATGTTCATCAGCACTGTGGCGGCGCTCTCCACAGTTTACCCGGATGCCAGGAACGTGCTCGATCCGGAGGTGCGTAAGCTTCAAATCTATCGCCTGGTCGGAAAAGTCCCAACAATCGCAGCGTACTGTTACCGCCACAGCCTCGGCTACCCGTACGTTTATCCGGACAACGACCTCAGCTATACCGAGAATTTCATGAACATGCTGTGGAAGATGGTAGAGCCGAAGTACCAGGCGAATCCGATTCTGGCCCGGGCGCTGGATATCCTGTTTATCCTGCACGCCGACCACGAGCAGAACTGCAGCGCCAACGTTATGCGGGCCGTGGGTAGCTCTCAGGCGGATCCGTTTGTCTCGACCGCTGCAGCCGCCGGGGCGCTCTCCGGTCCCTTGCATGGTGGCGCTAACGAAGAAGTGCTGAAGATGCTCGATGAGATCGGATCAAAAGACCGCGTGCCCGCCTACGTCGAGCATGTCAAGGCAGGGCATGGGAAGCTGATGGGATTCGGGCACCGAATCTATAAGAATTACGATCCCCGCGCCAGGATCATCAAATGGGCGGCTGACAAGGTCTTCGAGGTGACCGGCAGAAATCCGAAGCTCGATATCGCCCTGGAGCTGGAGCGGATCGCCCTGGAGGACGAGTACTTCATCAAGCGGAAGCTCTACCCCAACGTAGATTTCTACTCGGGGATTATTTACCAGGCCATGGGCTTCAAACCCGAGATGTTCACGGTGCTGTTTGCCATTCCACGAACCGTGGGGTGGCTGGCACAGTGGCAGGAAATGCTGGAGGATCCAGAGCAGAAGATCGCGCGTCCGCGACAAATCTACACTGGCCAGGGCGCACGGGATTTCGTCCCGATAGAAAAGCGGAGCGTCGAAGCAGCCCCTTTGACCCACTAGGGCTGCACCGGCCTTCCAGTGCGGCGAGCCCCTCCGTATGGCGGTATGCGGAGGGGCGTTTACCAGCCATTGAGGATATCGCCTGCCCGTCGGTGGCTGACAGGTCAGCGTCTGGAGGTGAGCATGAAGTCTTACAACAACAATCCCGTTCCGACGGATGGACAAGCCATCCAATTTCGAGGCGGAAAGCTTAGCGTTCCCGACAACCCGATCATCCCATTCATTGAGGGTGATGGTGTCGGGCCCGATATCTGGAAAGCGGCCCGGACGGTCTTCGATGCAGCGGTCAACCAAGCCTATAGCGGCCGGCGCCATGTAGCCTGGTACGAGGTGTTCGCCGGCAAGAAAGCCTACGGCCGGTTCAACGAGTGGCTGCCGCAGGGGACTCTCGACGCCATACGCGAGTTCCATGTCGCGATCAAAGGACCGCTGACCACACCCGTCGGTGGTGGAATTCGCAGCTTGAATGTTGCCTTGCGGCAGCTCCTCAACCTTTACGTTTGCCTGCGTCCCGTCCGCTACTATCCCGGTGTTCCTTCACCGATGACACACCCGGAGCGATTAGACGTCGTGATCTTCCGCGAAAACACCGAAGACGTTTATGCTGGCATCGAGTGGCAAGAGGGGACTCCCGACGCGAAAAAGGTAATCGATTTCCTGAATCAGGAAATGGGAAAGAATGTTCCTCCCGACTCCGGTATCGGCATCAAACCGATCAGTGTTCGCGGCTCTAAGCGCCTGATCCGGCGCGCCATTCAATACGCCATCGAGAACGGCCGGCGCAGCGTGACGCTCGTCCACAAAGGGAACATCATGAAGTTCACCGAGGGCGCGTTTCGCGATTGGGGATATGAGCTGGTAAAGGAGGAGTTCTGCGATGTTTGTGTCACGGAAGCGGAGGCGGGCGCAGAGGCGCCGACGGGCAAAATCCTGGTCAAGGACCGGATTGCCGACTCCATGTTCCAGCAGGTGCTCCTAAGACCCGACGAATACGACGTGATTGCCACGCCGAATCTCAATGGCGATTACGTGTCCGATGCCTGCGCTGCCCAGGTGGGCGGATTGGGGATGGCGCCGAGCGCCAACATTGGCGACGAGCACGGCGTATTCGAAGCCACTCACGGCACAGCCCCGAAATATGCCGACCAGGACGCCGTTAACCCGTCGAGCTTGATCCTCTGCGGCTCGATGATGTTCCATTTCATAGGTTGGGGACGAGTTTCGCAACTCATCGAAGGTGGTATCGCCGAAACCATACGGCAGAAGCATGTCACCTACGATTTGCATCGCCTCATGGAAGGCGCCGTCAAGCTGAAAACTAGTGAGTTTGCTGCCGCTATCGTCGCCAATATGCCACGGGCAGCGGCGGCATGAAGGAGGGTCAAATGAGGAAAAAGGTTACGGTTATCGGATCAGGAAACGTCGGCGCTAGCTGTGCTCTCCGTTTGGCCAGTAGAGGGCTGGCCGACGTAGTGCTCGTGGACGTTCTGGAGGGTCTTCCGCAAGGCAAGGCCTTGGACATGCTCCAGGCTGGCCCCATCGCGGGAGTTGACGTCAGAATCACTGGCGGCAACGACTATGAGGCAACTGCAGACTCAGACGTTGTAGTGGTGACCGCCGGTTTCGCTCGTAAGCCTGGGATGAGCCGGGACGACCTCTTATGGGCGAACTACGACGTCGTCAAAGGAACGGTGGGGCAGGCAATCATGTATTCACAGGATTCCATTCTGATCGTAGTGACCAACCCGCTCGACGCCATGTGTCACGTGGCACACCAAGTGAGCGGCTTTCCTAAGAACCGTGTGATGGGAATGGCCGGCATTCTGGACACAGCTCGCTTCCGCACTTTCATTGCCGAGGCATTGGGTGTTTCAACGGAAGACGTCATGACCTTAGTCCTGGGCGGCCACGGCGACACGATGGTGCCCTTGGTGCGGTATACGAGCGTAGCAGGGATGCCTCTGACCGACTTGATGACCGCCGAGATCATCCAGAGCATCGTGAAGCGCACCCGGGACGCGGGGGCCGAGATCGTTAAGTATTTGAAGACCGGCAGTGCTTACTATGCTCCGTCGGCAGCCGTAGTCGAGATGGTGGATTCGATTCTCGGTGACAGGAAGCGGGTGCTGCCCTGCTCTGCGTACCTGGAAGGCGAGTATGGGATCCAAAACCTTTTCGTCGGTGTGCCGGTCAAGCTCGGAGCACGAGGCATCGAACAAATCTTTGAAGCCAGGCTAAGTGAGGAGGAGAGCGCGGCTCTGCACAAAAGTGCTGCCTCCGTCAAAGAGTTAGTTGACTTGATGGCACCCAAGCTGAGTCTAGCGACGGCCACCGCCGTTAGCTGAGTAATCCCAGTCTCGGAGCCCTTCCAGGACTTAATGCGGCACGAAGTGGGCGCGGGTAGGCAGTTAAGAGTGTGAAAGGGGCGGGACGCGATTGAATGCTTTCCGTTCTAAAGGTAGTGGACTCTCGCTAGGGGCAAGCCATGACCGACGCACCTCCAATGCCGACTTCGAGCCGCAAGCCCCGCGGAAGAATCTATATCGACTGGAGTCGCTGCAAGGGTTGCGGGTTCTGCATAGAGTTCTGTCCCCCGAAGGTACTGGCCTTCGCCGCATCGTACAACGACCACGGCTATCACCCCCCTCGACTCATCCGGGAAGACAACTGCACGGGCTGCGACCTCTGCGGTCTCTATTGTCCTGACTTCGCCATATTCGGAGTTCGCGAGCCCATCGCGGCTCAGCCCGAAAAGGAAGGCGCCAGTGAAAGCTAACCCGAAGGCCGTGCTCACGGGCACGCACTTCATAGACGGCGATCAGGCCTGCTGTGAGGGTGCGCTTGCTGCAGGAGCCGATTTCGCCGCGGGTTACCCCATCACACCTTCGACGGAGATCGTCGAACGGTTTGCTTCGCGAATTCCTACCGTCGGCGGCGTCTTCCTTCAGATGGAAGACGAACTCGCGTCCTCTATTGCCATCCTCGGAGCAACTTGGGGGGGGGCGAAGGCCTTCACCGTAACCTCAGGCCCGGGATTCTCGCTGATGATGGAGCACATCGGCTACGCGGCCATGACCGAGACTCCGTGCGTATTTGTGGACGTGCAACGCGGCGGACCCTCGACGGGGCTGCCCACACTTCCTGGCCAAGGGGACATGATGCAAGCCCGCTGGGGCTCGCACGGGGATTATGAAATCATCGCCCTGTGTCCCAACTCGCCGCAGGAGTGCTTCGACCTGATGATCGATGCGTTCAACCTGGCGGAGCAATACCGCACGCCGGTTATGTTCATGATGGACGAGTGCGTCGGGCACATGACGGAAAAAGTGATCATCCCTCCGGCGGGCGAAATCGAGATTCTGCCCCGGCGCTACACAGCGCTGCCGCCGGAGCAATATCGCCCTTTCCGGCCCTGTTCTGAAGGCATTCCAGAAATGGTGAAGGCCGGCGAGGGCTATCGCATCCACGTGACAGGGCTGACACACGACGAGCAGGGTTACCCCGCGATGGACTGGCAAACGCAGCAGAAACTGGTAGGACGGCTGGTGGAGAAGATTCGCAGGAATGCGTCCAAGATTGTGCGCTATGAAGAAAGGCATACCAAGGATGCCGAAGTCATAGTGGTGGCTTATGGCATCACATCGCGAATCGGTTTGCGGGCGATAGCGATGGCTCGAGAGGAGGGAATCCGGGCGGGACTGCACCGCCCCATCGTGGTATGGCCGTTCCCGGATGATCGCATCCGCAAGCTCGCCGGAAAGGTGCAGGGTTTTGTTGTGGTCGAGATGAATTACGGCCAGATGTTTTACGAGGTCGAACGCTGCGCGGCGGGAGCGCGCACGCTGCTGGTCCCTCATGGTGGCGGAACTGTCCACGAGCCGAAGGAAATCTTGGCAGCGATTCGGGAGGCAGTTCGATGAGAGAAGCAGCCACTCCTTGCCAACCGATCAACCCCGTCGAGCCATTTCTCAGAACCGAGCGGATGCCGCACATCTGGTGCCCTGGGTGCGGTATCGGCACCACCGTTAACTGCTTCGCACGCGCCCTGGTGGAGTCGAAGATTTCACCCGACAAGGTCGCGGTCGTCTCCGGCATTGGCTGCACCGGTCGCGTGGCTGGGTATCTGCACCTGGATTCCTTTCACACCACGCACGGCCGCGCCATTCCCTTTGCCACCGGCCTCAAGCTGGCTGACCCGAGCCTGACGGTGGTGGTGTACAGCGGCGATGGGGACCTGATTGCCATCGGCGGCAACCATTTCATCCACGCAGCGCGTCGCAACGTCGACATAAAGGTCATCTGCGTAAATAATTTCATCTATGGAATGACCGGGGGCCAAGTCGGGCCCACGACCCCGATTGGCGCACTGGCCACCACTGCACCGTATGGTTGCTTTGAGCGTCCCTTCAACCTGCCCTTCCTCGCGGAGTCCTCGGGGGCCGTTTACGTGGCCCGCTGGACGGCTTATCACGTCCGCTTCATCGCGCATTCCATGATGGAGGCATTCAACAAGACAGGGTTCTGCTTCATCGAGATCATTGCTCCGTGCCCCACTCTCTATCAACGCCGGAACCATCTGGGCGACGGGCTAGATACAATGAAGTACTACAAGCAGAAGAGCGTTATCAAGAATGGTGCTAACACGAAAGACGTGGAGCTTGACTTCCAGGGAGAGATAATCGTTGGCAAGTTTGTCGATATCGAGAGGCCAGCACTGAAACAAACGATCGACCGGCAACTACAGCAGGCTCTGGGAAGCCGCTATTCGGGCGTGGGAGGACCGTGATGGGCTCGACCGAGATCCGCATTGCTGGCTTTGGAGGCCAAGGGGTGATTTTGGCAGGGATGATTATCGGCAGGGCGGCGTCTATCTACGATGGCAAGTACGTTACGCTCACACAGAGCTTTGGCCCTGAGGCACGCGGCAGTGCTTGCAGTGTACAGTTGATCGTTTCCCCTGAACCCATCCTCTACCCCTACATCACCAGCCCTGACATCCTCGTGGTGATGTCGCAGGAGGCGTATGGGTGCTTTGCCTCGGGGCTCCAGCCCCATGGCACGCTGATCTACGAAGAAGAATTGGTGAGGCCCGGTCACAAGGCGCACACCGCAACAACATTCAGCATTCCCGCTACGCGACTGGCTGAGGAAGTGGGTCGCAAACTGGTTTTGAATGTCGTGATCGTGGGGTTCACCATCGCCGTGACCGGCATTGTCAGCACAGAGGCTGCACGAAAAGCCATCCGCGATTCGGTCCCTCCCGGAACAGAACCGCTTAATCTCGCGGCACTCGAAACAGGGCTGGACTTCGGGTTGAGTCGAGTTCGGAACGTCTGCCACGTGGCGTGAACGCGAGTGTGAGCCAAACGTCGCCATCGCGGGAAGAAGAGTATGCGAAATCACAAAACGGAACAGTTGATTGAAGAGCTGCTCGGGATCGCACACGTATTCTGCGCCGCTGCATGCGGCGTCATGGAGGAGAAACTACTCTCCGAGGCTATGAACCAGCCTGTTACTCCGTCGCAACTGAAGATTCTAAAGCTGTTGAACCTTTCCGCCTCGCGGAATGTTGGCGAAGTGGCAGCATTTCTTGGGGTGAGCGACGCCGCCGCGAGTAAGTCGGTGGACCGCCTGGTACGGTCTAGGTATCTGCGGCGCACCGACGCGCAATCAGACCGTCGCAGCAGCGAACTATCGCTCACCGCGGCCGGTCAGAAGCTCCTGAATCGCTACGACGGCGCCAAGAACCGGAAACTTGTCAAGGTCTTCCGGAACTTTGCCCAGGATGAACTGCGCAGCGGAGCCGAGCTCCTCGAACGCCTCACGAAGGAGATCGTGACCCATTCCGCCAACCCGCAGCAGGATATTTGCCTGCAGTGCAGCATTTATCTGCAGAAGCGCTGCCTGGTGCAGGAGGCCGTCTCCGTTGAATGCCCGTATCATGCACGAAGGAAGAAACGAGATGCGAAAAGTCATACAACGCAAATTGAAATCCCAACGCGAGCCTAAGCCAGACTGGCCTCTGCTGCAACTCTGTACTGGAGGGGGAACCGACGGATTCTCTGTTTGATTCCCTGGTGGGCGTAACTACGCGGCAAGTGCAGCTTGCCAGATTTCTGGCACCGTTGCCGTCCGACCATCCAGTGACGAGTTGCCGAAGCGGGTGTCGAGTGCGATCCAGCAAGTATCTGATTGTCACCACCGCCGCCCCGAAACTCTTCAGGCGGTTGTGTTGCAAAAACAATTCTGTCGGCGACACCGAACCAACCGCCAATCTCGTCGGTCGACTATTCAGCTTTCAATCCGAGGATTTCCCGGATAAACTGAATCTGCCCAAGGACGTCCCCTTTCGGCAACCACCTCACTTGGCCTTTCCGGATCATGTGCAGAACCTCATAGCCTTGAATCGTCAGCCAGGCTCCATCGAACGATCGAAAACCTTGGCTGGCATTCACTCGCCGTTTGATCGCTCGATGGTCCTGTTCCACAACATTGTCTAAATACGGGCAGGTTCGACAGCGGCATCGCCGCCCCAGTTTCCCCTCCTGCTTCAATTGCGCGATCACTTCGGGTAAGACGGGTTGCCATCTACTGTGATGACCCGCGGCCGGGGATGACCAGGAGCCTGCGAGGCTTCCTGGAAGAAGTGCTTGGCCTCTGCCGCGTCTCGCTCAGCGGAAAACCAGAAGTCAATCGTGGCGCCGGTGGAGTCGACGGCACGATACAGGTACCGCCAGCTCCCACCCTGGCAAATGTACGTTTCGTCGACCCTCCAGGAGCCATTGGTTGGTTTCAATTCCCGCCGGCATCTCTTGTTCAGTTCGGGGACGTAGCGCTGCGCCCAGCGCCAAATGGTGGTGTGGTCAGCAGGGAGACCTCGTTCTATGAGCAATTCCTCGACGTCCCGATACGAAAGCGAGAACCGCAGATACCAACGGACCGCGCAAACAATGATCTCGGGTTCGAAGTGCCGCCACTTGAACAGCGCTGGCCGCGGTTTGATCATGGAATATACTGCAGCCTATCAGACTGGTTCACTGAGTTTGTTGCAACACAGCCCTCTTCCACCTGTGACCTCCTGTCCCGGAACAAATGAACTTGAACTGAAGGATCAAGTTTGGCCGTTTCAATTAGAGTAGACGTATCCTAAGCATGGGTGATTACCGGGAAAAGGAAAAACGCGCTAATTTGTTGGGACTACTGAGATATAATCGGTTCCGTTACTCGAATACCAAAGCCGTAGTGAATCAGTTCCTTCAGCGCTCTGCCGACCTGAGTTAGCCGGTACTTGTCCACTGACTCTCCGGCCTTCGGAGTCACAAAGAAATGACTCGCCCGATCACTGTACAAAGCGCAAAATACCCCTTTTTGCTCGATCACACTATGCAGGGCCGCTAGTACCGTCCGCGTCGATTCTTCCTGCACCAGTTGCGCATAGTAGATCTCACTGGTGGCATCATCCAAGATCACAATCAGGTCGTACCAGCGATCATCATGGAACCAGCGGTGCTGGCTGCCGTCGATGTGCAGCAGCATACCCGGCAATGGCCTCCTCTGTCGCCGCCGGCGATGCGGCCCGCGCCGTCTTCGCCGCTCGATCAGGCCGGCCCCTTGCAGTGCTTGCTTCACCCAGGTGTAACTCAACTCGATCGCGTGTTCCTCCTTCAGCTTTTCGTGGAAGTGCCGCACGCTCAGATCGAAGTAGCGCTCCTGGTAGAGCCGCAACACCTGTTCGCACGTCTTCACCGGAACGCGCCGTTGGCTCCGCTTGCCCTTTCTTCGATCGGTCAACCCGTCATAGCCGTGCTCTGCCAGCCGTTCCCGCCAGCGCCGCATCGTCCGGTCACTTACCCCGATGATCTCCGCTGCTTCCCACCATCGCATCTTGCCCGCCATGGCCTTCAGCAATACGTCTTGCAACTTCATCATCCGCTCCACTTCCGCGGCTGAGTACGTCTGGTTGGGATCCACCCTTCCAGGCTCCTCCGCCGCTGGTCAAAAGCGGACAGATCACGTGCTAATGAAACCGGACACATCATAAGCTAGCGACACCTCGGGGGGATTGAACCAGGACCAAGACATCGTCGGGTGTATAATCCGCGCAAGACGAGTCGAAAGGAGATGATCGTGCCAGATCAAATCAGGCGAATCGACTATTTTTACGTGACCGTGTCGGATGAACCCGGGGAAGGGGCACGCGTCCTGGCTGCACTGCAGGCTGCTGGGGTTAACCTACTTGGCATCTCGGCTTTCCCGCACGGTGCGCGCAGATCCCAATTGGACCTCATCCCGGAAGATAGTGGCGCCTTCGCGAAGGCGGCCAAGACCGCGGGGCTTAAGCTGAGCAAGAAGAAGAGGGGTTTTCTGATCCAGGGCGAAGATCGGCCGGGCGCGGTGGCCGATGTGGCGAGCAGATTGGCCGAAGCCAACATCAACATAACTTCGGCGCAGGTCTTCTGCGCCGGGTCCGGTCGCTACGGAGGCATGCTGTGGGTCAAAGCGCCCGATCTGCGCAAAGCCGCCAAAACACTTGGCGCTTCCGCGTCGTAAACACCGAATCCGGTCTCGAAGCTGAGCGACTACCCGAGGCGACGTTCGTTGCCCCGCTCCGGATCTGGGAAGTTGAACCGGATTTACCCGCGAAAAACGCCGAAGGGTTCAGGATCGCGAGAATGTCGATCATTGGCGAGTTGGGGCCCCAAGTCGTTCTCGTCAATTGACCGTGCAACGGCAGATCTGGAGCCCGGTGCCCAGTTGTTCAAAGCAGCCCGAACCGCCGGAACGCTTGCTGAATCGCCGCGACCTTCTCCAGCGGACACGGATTCTCTTTGGGCGCGGTTCCCGGTGCTACGAGGCCGAACTGCTCTTTACAGTGCAGAAGCCAAGCGCTCTCGGGCACAAAGCCGTGCTGGCGCGAGATCCATTTCTGGACCTCCTGATCCGTGGCGCGTGGATGAAGAGAAAGATGCTCGCCAAGGTGACGCGAGCGCCCTTGTCTTCCTTCGTCGTGTCGACTACTCATGCCCGCACGTTGATCGAGACCAAGTGATCCGCGGGGTGCGTGGTCGCTTGGAACGAACGATTGATGCCCTGGTGACGGCTATGTATCCGTTCTGGTCGGACGGATGTTCCGAATAACGATGCGCTCAGCACTTTCTTGGATACCCGTGGTTGTTTCCAGATCCGCCAGTTCGAAATCCAGGATCTTCTTTTCCATGCCCGAGCCCAGATTTGGATCGCCAGTCTGAGCGCGGCGGCGGTCCAGTATTCAGAGTACCGCCTCGCGTTGCTCAAGTCGAACTCTAAGGCGCGCAGAAACCCATTTGCGTCACTTTCTTTCCAAAGGTACCGGTCACCGGAGCACTTCGGTAACCAATACATTGGCGGCTCCCAAATATCTGGACATCAGGAATATACGCTTGCTTTCCGATGCGAAGCGTCAAGATTCTGGATTATCGGAAAAACTTTGGGAAAGCATCCCCTCGCGGCTCGGGGCGAATGTTCAACGAACGGGAACGCCACGCTCACAGGGCGGCTGGGACCACGGGCGCCTGACGGTTTGATCCGCTCAGAGCAGCCCGAACCGCCGGAACGCCTGCTTAATCGCCGCGACCTTCTCCGGCGGGCACGGATTGTCTGGAGGGGCGGTTCCCGGCGCGACGGACCAGTTTTCGCCAGCGAGGTCCAAGTCGCTGTGCCGCTCTTGAAATCACGGACCTGCGAGAATAGGATTTAGGTGCAAAGGACGGAAATCAAATGAGACTGTCTTTGATTCTACCGTTGTTGGCGTTGGCTGCGATCGCAATGTACACGCAACAGGCGATGCCGCGTATGACGAACGTCGAGCCGGATAATGGGAAGGCCGGGGATATTCTGACAGTGAGTGGCGAGCACCTGGACAAGGGCGAGGTGGTCGAGTTGTATCTCACTGATGGCAAGAAAGACACGAAAGTTCGAATGACCGAGCAGGGGCCTACGGTGATTAAGTTCAAAGTCCCCGACAATGTCACGCCTGGCCGGTTTGCGCTTATGGTTTTGACGGGCGGAAAGGATCCCAAGCTGATTGAGGAGCCGGTTAAGGTAACCATTCAATAGCTCGTACGTAGCTGCCACTGCACATGCGGTTTTCCTTCATAATGTGCACCGGGTGCGTTCCAGAGAGGACCTGTGCCCGCGATGGCCAAGGTTTCTCGAAACGAACCGCCACCCGTTGCGCAAAGGACGAAACCTGGACCTTGGAGGCTCCGACTCAGAACTTCAGAATCTCGATTGGATTGCTGTAATCATCGCGCCAAACGTGTTCATTGCTTTCCACAGACCGCTCACCTCGCAAGATGATCCAGGTGGATGTCATCACGCGCCGCGGCAAATTTGGCTGATTGGTGACTGTTTGGACACTTCTCCCGAGTGAGGCGGCGATTCGGTAAACCACCGGTGCAAGATCGGTGTACTTGCTCGTAGCGTGAACGGCGATCACGCCCCCTGGTGCGAGATGACGAAGATACAGCTCGAATGCTTCCTGTCCCTGGCGAATTACCAGTTTATGGCACAATTACTGGGGTTAGCCGTTCTTGCAAAGATACTGAATGAGCAATCTCGTCGTCCTTTTCGTCCACGTCATGGTCGGGTCGGAGGAGGCGCGCTTGCGCGCTGGCCTCCGTCCGCCACTCAAACTGCACGGACGGTTTTACTGCATAAGGCGCACCCCCGGGTGAGATGCCCGTGAAGGTATTAACCCGACCAAGCGGACAAGCCCGTACTGGCTATACAGCGTCGCCCACGGCAGTTGTTTCCAGCCCATGTTGCGCCACCGCTTGCACCGATGCGACCAGATCCGTCGCACGATCCAATAGTCCAGCCGGTGGAAGAGTTTTCGGACGTGAACCCTTTTGTAATAGTGACCCCAACCCCGCAAAACCGGATTCAGTTCTTCGATCAACTCCTGGGTCGAGAGTGGCACGCGTCGCTTGGTGAGCACGCGTACTTGATCCATGAAGCGACGGACCGACTTCTCGCGCGGGTACGCATACAGCGCCCCAGACCTTACAGCCATGCGCGAGGATTGGCAAGTGCTGCTCGGTTTATTTCCGGCTGGCTGGGAAGACTTGGGGAGAAGTACCGGAGCGGTTACGCGGTTGCGCGGATTCAACTCGTTGAATGACTTGTTTCGCACGCTGCTGCTGCATGTGGGTTGCGGATGGTCGTTGCGGGAGACAGCCGTACAAGCCAAGCTGGCGGGGATCGCCGATGTCTCAGACGTGACTTTGTTGAACCGGTTGCGGCAGGCCGAAGATTGGCTGCGGCAGCTTTGTCAGCAACTATGGAAGGAGAACGGGGTGAATTTGGAGCCGGCGTTGAAAGGGCGGCCGGTTCGTCTGGTGGACGCCACGGTAGTGAAGGAACCGGGCCAGACTGGCAGCCAATGGCGGATTCACTACAGCATCCGACTGCCGTCTCTGGACTGCGATCATTTCGATCTTACTGCCGTGGAGGGCGACCATACCGGAGAGAGACTCGGGAGATTCACGTTTCAGGCCGGCGAATTGGTGTTGGCGGATGCCGGTTATAGCAATCCTCCGGGTGTTGCCGCCGTAGTCAGACAAGGCGCGGATGTCATCGTGCGCCTGAATCGCTGGTCGCTACCCTTGATGGACGAGAAGAATCGTCCCTTTCCACTGCGGAAGAAGATGAAGAACTTGCGGCGGGCTGGAGAAATAGCCGAGTGGTGGGTCTGGGTCCAGTCCGGGGACCAGCAGATCGCGGGGCGCCTGTGCGCGATCCGAAAAAGTGAGGAGGCGGCGCAACGCGCCCAACGGAAGCTTACCCTGAAGGAACAAAAGGGCAAAGGCAAGGTCACGCCGGAGAAACGAGAGTATGCCTGCTATGTCCTGGTATTCACTACATTATCCAAGAACCAAGCTACCGCGCGACAAGTACTGGAGTGCTATCGGCTCCGTTGGCAGATCGAACTCACCTTTAAGCGTTTAAAGTCGGTGGTCCAATTGGGCCATATCCCCAAACAGGATGACCAAAGCAGCCGCGCCTGGCTGTATGGAAAGCTGTTTGTGGCCCTGTTGAGTCAAAAGCTCGCGCGAATCGGAAGCGCTATTTCCCCCTGGGGAACGGAACCGAAAACGAAAACCGCAGATATCGAACCTGAGGTCACAGTCATGAAACTCACCGTCGTGGAATCAACCAGTCTGGCGACAGTCGCATATGATGCCAACCGTGAACTTCTTCAGATCGAGTTTCGCGATCGGACTATCTATAGATACGTTCACGTGCCGGCCCAGGTGCATGCAGCCTTATTGCGCGCCCCGTCCAAAGGAAGCTATTTCAATCGCGTCGTCCGTGAGAAGTTCATGTCCACTCGAATTCAGGCTGATAGTTAAAGTTGCTTATCTTAGCGCTTATGTGGCGTTACCCCCGCTTTCGGATACGGCGCTCCTCAGCCGAGCACCGGAGGGACTTCAACCCTCCTGATCGGCATAGGGGCGGCGGTCACCCACCGACCCCCTGCCACACCACCGTGCGTACGGGTCCGTACACGGCGGTTCGAGATGGTTACGCCAGCACTTCCTCGAACAATGATGGAAGCCCAAGCGATTTGAAGTACGCATTCGAAAGCCCCACAGAAAGA
>Ga0326727_10015931_pt1 | contig 15995 bp, 16 predicted proteins | sample MB2enrmetagenome_FD_207643 | JGI IMG/M metagenome (GOLD analysis project Ga0326727, IMG submission 207643) | Lab enriched peat soil microbial communities from McLean, Ithaca, NY, United States - MB29MY | ecosystem: Environmental > Terrestrial > Soil > Wetlands > Peat | place: USA: New York...
CGGTGACGCGCATGGACGGGTCGACTTTGACATTGCATGTGGCCGGCGCGCGCATTGTGCCCATCGTGCCCACGCTGCGCGACGAACTGCTGGGCTGGCTGGTGAATCCCAACATCGCGCTGCTGCTCCTGGTGGGCGGAGCGCTCTTGATCTATCTCGAATTCAACGCGCCGGGAACGATCGTGCCGGGCGCGCTGGGCACCCTGATGGTGCTGCTTGCCATTTTCGCGCTTGATCTGTTGCCGATTCGCTACACGGCCGTCTTGCTGCTGGTGGCCGCGATGGTGCTGCTGATTCTGGAGGCCAAGGTGGGCGGGCACGGGGCGCTGGCCATTGCCGGCATTGTTTGCCTGACCTTCGGCACCCTGACGCTGGTGGCCGCGCCGGTGCCGGAGATGAACGTCAGCCCGTGGGTGGCGATCGCCGTGAGCGCGGCGTTTGGCGCGATTACAGTATTTTTGGTGCGGCTGGCGGTGCGCGCGCGCAGGCGCAAGGCGCGGATGGGCGCCGATGCCATGGTGGGCGCAGCGGCAACGGCTATGGAAGCTCTTGCCCCGCAAGGGCACGTGCTGGTGGAGGGTGAAATCTGGCAGGCGGTGGCAAGCGCGCCGGTGGCCGCCGGGGCGGCGCTACGCGTGGTAGGACACGAGCAGATGCTGCTCGAGGTGGAACCGGAGAGCCGGCAGGCCGGCAAGTCAGCGAGTTAGCCCATCAACTCCGTGCCCCATTTTTTTCGCGTTCTTTGCGAAAAGGGTGGGACAGCAAGAAAGCTGGCCACATCTGCGCCTGAAATGCTTAAGAACGCGGTTTTCCGCGGCTTTGCCTCCACCTGCACGGCGTTGGAGTAGAATTCCTGCTGAGTGAGGAAAGGACTGTTCCATGTTTGATGTGATTTCCGTTCCGCTATTGGTTGTGCTTGCGATCTTCGTTCTCTATGCACTCAACTGCATCAAGATCCTCCGCGAATATGAGCGAGCTGTGGTTTTCACGCTCGGTCGAATTTCGGGAGGAGCGAAGGGACCAGGTCTTATTTTTGTCTTCAGACCGGTCCAGCAGATGATCCGCATCTCGCTGCGCCAGGAGGTGCTGGAGGTTCCGCCGCAGGACGTGATCACGCGCGACAACGTGACCATCAAGGTGAATGCGGTGGTGACGCTCTACGTGGTGGACCCGAACGCGGCCGCCATCAAGGTGTCGAACTATGTCTACCAGACCTCGCAGTTGGCGCAGACCACGCTGCGCACGGTGCTGGGCGAGGTGGAGCTGGACGAGCTGCTGAGCCATCGCGACAAGCTGAATATTCGCATCCAGTCGATCATGGACCAGCGCACCGAGCCCTTCGGCGTGAAGGTGGTCAGCGTGGAAGTGAAGCAGGTGGACCTGCCCGAGCAGATGCAGCGCGCCATGGCCAAGCAGGCCGAGGCGGAGCGCGAAAAGCGGTCGAAGATCATCCATGCCGAGGGCGAGTACAACGCCGCGCAAAAGCTGGTGGACGCGGCCGCGCTGCTGGCCACCGAGCCCATGACCATCACGTTGCGCTACCTGCAGACGCTGACCGAAATCGGCGTCGAAAAGAACACCACCATCGTGTTCCCGCTGCCGGTGGAGCTGCTGGGCCTGCTGAACCGGCTGGCCGGGCCGGGAAATAGGGAAAAGAGCTAGGTCTTTGACCGCTTGAAGAAGAACCTTCCCGTGCCCCATCCATTCGCTTTTTTCTGGCGAATGGGTGGGAAAGCACGAATTCCAAAGGTGCAAATCCATGCGTTCAGAGACTTGGTAGCTTGTAGGTTGTGGCCCGCAGCCTGTAGCCTGTAGCCGGTAGCCTCCCCCTCTTGATCGTTACTGGGTGAAGGCAGTTTTTTGAGCTGCCCGCCACAAACTGCGAGCTTTTCATGCGCGGATATTTCAACGAGGATGGGGAAGAGCCAAAGGCTGAGCAGCCGCGGCGCGATCGCGAGCTGACGCTCGGCGCGGGCGCGCTGTTCGGCTTATTCTCTGCGCTGGCGCTGGTCTGCGGGTTGTGCTTCGGAGCGGGCTACGCGGTGGGGCATCACGCTTCCGCGTCCTCCGCAGCGGCTAACGCGCCCACCCCTGCTCCCGACCAGGAGCCGTTGCAGGGCAGTAGTTCCATTCCCAAGCCCTCGGCGGCGGAGACATCGCCTGTGCCGGCGACAGATGGCTCCTCGACGACTCCGGAAGCGGGGACGCCCGCGACGGGTGAGGGCGTGAACCCACCTACGACCGGACAAGGTCCGGCTGAGAGTGGGCAGGCGCCGGGAGCGGGGACTCCAGGTCAGGCCGAAGTGGGTCCCGCGCTGCCGGGCGCAGGCTATAACCCGCAGACTGCGCCTTCGGGGCCCAATGTTCATGCGGCTTTGCCCTCTCAAGGGCAGTTGATGGTGCAGATTGCGGCGGTGGCGAACGCCGAGGACGCCGATGTGCTGGAGACGGCGCTGCGCAAGCGCGGCTACGCGGTTGTTGGGCAGCGCGATCCCGCCGATGGACTGATCCACGTGCGCATCGGGCCCTTCACCAGCCGCGAGGAAGCGATCCGCTGGCGCGACAAGCTGCTCGACGACGGGTACAACGCAGTGGTGCAACCGTGAAAACAGGGGTCAGGTTTCAGGTGTCAGGGGTCAGTGGGTTCGTGCTGGGTTAACGGCAGTGCAGTAACCGCGTAGAGAACGCGCGGGTCCATCTTTCACGAGAATTCCCAAAAACAACCGCAGATCCTTCGACTCGGTCGCCGCGGCGACCTCGCTCAGGATGACATTCAGGGTTTGGCCGCTCAGAATGACAAAGCTCTGCTAACTGCGCATCCACTCGGGCAGGGCGGAGGCGATCCCTTCCCGCACGGCTTCCGATAACTCGTCGCGTGTGGCGTAATCATCCGGGTCGATGGGCGGATGGAAGACGATGTGCGCCGTGCCGGGATGGATGCGCTTGCTGCCCCAGGGAAGGATCTGCTCGGTCCCATAAATAGAAACGGGAACGCAGGGCGCGCCGGAGTCCTTGGCGAGATAGAACGGACCTTTTTTGAAGGGCAGCAGGCGGCCGTCGAGCGAGCGCATGCCCTCGACAAACGTGGTGATGTGCAGGCCGTTCGAGAGGACGCGCAGGGCGTCGCCGACGGCGAGCTGCGCGTTCTCCACGTCGCCGCCGCGGTCGACGGGGATGAACTCGCCGAGCTTGAACGCGTAGCCGAGGATGGGCAGCTTCATGAGCGGGCGCTTCAGAAAAACCGACGTGCGGCCGGGAAGATTCGGGATGAGCGCGGGCGCATCGAGGTTCGAGACGTGGTTGGCCATGAAGATGCAAGCGCGGCCGGCGGGAATTTTTTCCTGGCCCTGGATTTGAATGCGAATGCCGGCGACTCGGATGGCGGTGCGCGCGATCCAGCAGCCCGTGACGTAAAGCGGACCGACGTTGCCGCTGAGGAGCGTGAAGGGAATGAGAATGAGCGCCGCGGGAAGGGCGAGTACGGCGATGGTGACGAAGACGAGGAGAGAGACGATCATGCGGCGTGTGTGAGCGGGTTCATGGAGAGTATCGCATTCGTACGCTCAAGCGCGCATCCACTCCGGCAGTCCGGAGGCGATAGCGGCGCGGACGGCTTGCATGAGTTCTTCGCGCGTGGCGTAATTTGAGGGATCGATGGGTTCATGAAAGACGACATGCGCGGGGCCGGGATACATGCGCAGGCTTCCCTTGCGAAGAATGGATTCGGTTCCATAGATCGACACGGGAATGCAGGGCGCGCCGGAGGCCTTGGCGAGGAAGAACGGCCCCTTCTTGAAGGGCAACATGCGGCCGTCGGGCGAGCGCGTGCCTTCGACAAACGTGGTGATGTGCGTGCCCTTCGCGAGCACGCGTTGCGCATCGGCCACGCTGCGCTGCGCGTCGGAGGGGTTGCCGCTGCGGTTGACGGCGATGAACTCGCCCTGGCGGAAGCCGGTGCCGAGGATGGGCAGGTTCATGAGCGCGCGCTTCATGAAGGCCGAGGTGCGTCCCGGAATGAGCGAGATGAGCGCGGGCGGATCGAGATTGGAGACGTGGTTGGCCATGAAGATGCAGGCGCGGTCGCGCGGGATGCGGTCGAGGCCCTCGGGGCGGAGGCGTACGCCGGCGATGCGGCAACTCGAAGAGAGCATGAAGCGCGTGCCCTTGTAGAGCGGCAGCACGTCGCCCGTGAGCCAGCACCAGGGAATGAAAAGCAGGGCTGTGGGAATGCCCGTGACGATCATGTTGGCGAGAAAGAGAAGAGACCAGATCATGCGTGCCTTAACTTGTGTCTTGACTCATTATGTGCCGGCGGCGGGATGCAGCTCGCGCAGGCGCGCTGGAAGTTTGAGGTAGATGCCGTCGAAGCCGCCGTTGGAAAGGATGGCGACGACGTCGCCGGGGACGAGCTGCGGCGCGAGGGCGGAGACGATCGCGTCGGCGCCGGGATGAAGCTCGGCTGGCGTTCCTGCGGCGTTGAGAGCGCTGACAATTTCTTCTGGGTGCAGGCGATCGGCCTCGGGAATGCGTTCCTGCTGGTAAACGGCGGCCAGAACCACGCAATCGGCGAGACTGAGACTGGCGACGAGATCGGGCGCGAGAACTTTGCGGCGCAGCGTGTTGGAGCGGGGTTCGAGGACCGCCCAGATGCGACCCGATGGATAAATGGCGCGAAGTGCGCGAAGGGTTTCGCGGATCGCGGTGGGGTGGTGCGCGAAGTCTTCAATGAGCGTGATGCCGTTGATCTGGTCGCGCACTTCGAGGCGACGCTTGACGCTTTTGAAACTGGCGAGAGCTGCGGCGATGGATTCGTTCTGGATGCCCTGACCGGCGGCGAGGGCCGCGGCGGCCGTGGCGTTGAGGACATTGTGCTCGCCGGCGAGATGCATCGCGAATTCGGCCCAGAGGACGCCGCCGCGATCGACCTCCCACTGCGTTTGCCCGTTCACGTAACGCAGATTGCGGATGCGCCAGTGGGAAGATTCGCCGAAGCCGTAACGTTCCACGCGGCAGAAGGCGCGGCTGACACATTCGGTGACATTTTCGCTGCCGTCGTAAGCCACGATGAAGCCGCGGCGCGGAACCAGATTGACGAGGCGCTTGAAGGCGGTCTTGACGGCGTCGAGATCGCCATAAATGTCGGCGTGATCGAACTCGACGTGGGTGAGGATCAGCGCGTCGGGAAAGTAGTGGAGAAACTTGGGGCCCTTGTCGAAGAATGCGGTATCATACTCGTCGCCTTCGACGATGAATGGATGCGTGGAGCGAAGCTGGAAGCTCGTGCCGAAGTTCTCCGCCACGCCGCCGATCAGAAACGAGGGCTCGAGCGCGGGATTTTCGCGCGCGGCGGTCTGGTAAATCCACGCCAGCATGCTGGTGGTGGTGGTTTTGCCGTGGGTTCCGGCGACGACCAGAGGCGAGCGGCCGCTCAAGAATTCTTCGCGCAGCAGCGCTGCCATGGAGGTGAAGGGAATGCGCTCGTCGAGAACGCGCTCGATCTCCGGATTGCCGCGAGAGAGCGCATTGCCGATGACGACGAGATCGGGCGCGGGCGTCAGGTTCACTTCGGCGTAGGGCTCGAGGATGGGAATGCCGAGCGAGCGGAGCAGATCGCTCATGGGCGGATAGGCGGCCTTGTCGGAGCCGGTGATGCGATGGCCCTCGAGCTGCAATAGGCCGGCCAGCGAAGCCATGGCCGTGCCGCAGATGCCGATGAGATGAATGTGGCGGGGAACGGTGGTCATGCACTCACCGCCGGCTCGAGGAGGGTGAGCGTGGGTTCGTCGCCGAGAGTGAGTTCGGCAGCGACGCCGAAGGTGAGCGTGACGTTTTGCCGCGAGACGTGGCCCGAGCGCAAGCCGATGGCGATGGGAATGTCGAGGCCGTCGAGAGCGTTCAGGATAGCGCGATCGAGAAGATCGGGCGCGGCTACATTCCCCGCGGACGAAGACCTGTCCGCGGGGGCCCCGATACCAGCCGGGAGACAGTCGAACATTTCGCCGAAGATGATGCCGCAAACGCCCGCGAGCTTGCCTGCGGCGCGGAGCTGCCACAACATGCGGTCGATCTGGTAGGGCTTGGCGCCAGTGTCTTCAAAAAAGAGAAGCTTGTTCTCAGTCGCGGGCTCCCACGGAGTGCCGAGGAGCGAGACGAGAATGCTGAGGCAGCCGCCGTAGAGCGTGCCGGTGACGGTCTTGCGCCCGGCGAACGGCTTGAGCACGCGAAGGCCTTCGGCGGAGCCGAGCGTGTAAGGCTGGCCTGTCAACGCCCGAAGAAAACTGTCCAAATGTATCCCGTCTGGAAGACAAAAATCGGCGGCGAGCATAGGGCCGTGAAAGGCGGGAAGGCCCAGCTTGTCGAGAAGATGGAGCTGGATGCCGGTGAGATCGCTGTAGGCGAAGAAGGGCTTGGGATGCGTTGCAATGATTGCGAGATCGATGTCCTCAAGCAGGTAATTTGCCCCGTAGCCGCCGCGGAGGGCCATGACGGCGCAGGTTGTGGGATCGGAAAAAGCGGCATGGAGGTCGGCGAGACGCTCGGCTGCGGCTCCGGCGAAGTAAAGCGGCCCGCGATGGAGGGCGTTGGGACCGGGTTTGGGCGTGAAACCGAGGGAGTGCAAAGCCGCGAGGCCGCGTTCCGTGCGCTCGGGTTGCGCAGAAGATGCGGGAGCGACGATGGAGACGGAGGCGCCGTTGGGCGCGACGGCGGGTGGTTTGATCAGGCTTGCCATCTCACCACGCCTCTCCGCGAGCGATGAGCGTGGCGGGTCCGGTGAGGAAGAGTTCTTCGCCGGGACCGCTCCACGCGACGGTTTGCGGGCCGCCGGGGGCAACCACGGTGAGCGGAGTTTGGCAGCCGTACAAGGCCAGCGCCGCCGTGGCCGCGGCCGAAGTGCCGGTGCCGGAGGAGGTCGTTGGCCCCACGCCGCGCTCGAAGATGCGAATCTCAATCTCTTTAGGAGTGATGATGCGAAGAAATTCCACGTTCGTCTGATGGGGGAAATCGTGATGCCTGCAAATCTCCGCGCCGAGTGTCTGCCAGTCATAGCCTTCGTTGCTGGTGAATTCAGCATCATCCACTGCGATGACGAAGTGCGGATTGCCGGTGGAGACCTCGACGCCCTTCACCCACACGCAGTCGTCTAGATTGACAGTGCGCGGAGCGAAGGATGGAACGCCCATGCCGGCAGTCACTTCCACGGTAAACTCGCCGTCCGTTTTTAGTGAGTTCACGCGGCACACGCGCAATCCCGCATCGGTCTCGATGCGTAGCTCATCTCCCGTATGAAAGCCTCGCTCCAGCGTCATCCATGCGGCCACGCATCGCGTGCCGTTGCCGCTGATTTCCGCAACCGAGCCGTTGGCGTTGTGCAGGTGGACGCGTCCGGAGTTGGGGCCGGTCCAGCTAAAGAATTCAATGCCGTCCGCGCCGACGCCGGTTTTGCGCTGGCAAAGGCGGCGCGCGAGCTCGGCGCGATCGAGATCGCCCGCGGCATCTTCCGCAACGATCAGGAAATCGTTGCCGCAGGCGTGAGCTTTGGTGAAGGGGATCAAACTTCCTCCAAATTGCAATGATAAAGGTGTCAGGTGTCAGAGAGCGAGAATTGACGGATTCGATGGCGGAACCGGCACTCAGATTACCGGGTGCGATTGCCGGCATCCGGATTTGGAGAGCCCGCGTCCGAGCCTGGAGCGCCGCCAAGGTCTGAACCTGGAGTGACGGCAGGCGGATTGGCTGTGCGCTGGAAGTCGGCCGTCGAGAAATACACCGTGGCCGTGGGCTGGTTTTCGGCGGTGAAACGGCCGGCAACGGCGAGCCCTTCAGGATGGTCCTTGACTGCGTGATCGACTTCGTCGCCATCGAACGCCACCACGATGGCCGCGTGGCTCGCGGGCGCGAGAAGAGCGGCGCGCCAGATTTCAAGATCGCTCTCATTGATGGTCTGGCGCAGGGGAATGCCGGTGAATGCGACGATCTCCGGATACATAGAGGTGGTCATCAAGATCGTGCCGTGGGGAGAGGTTTGGAGCAGGTCGCGGAGAAGCGGAGGAATGGCTTCGTCGTAGGGCAGGCGCGCCTCGAGATTGTAGGTGCTTTCCGCGTAGACGATGGGTCCTTGGCGCAGAAGGCCCCAGGTGTTGATGCCGGCCAGAAGAAAGAGAAACGCAAAGGCAATTTCGGGCAGAAACTGCGCGTATCGATGGCCCTGCCAGCGGTCGAGAGCGGCGGCGGCAAACTTGGCCGCGAAGCCGACACCGAGAGCCAGAGCGGGGAGCAGTTCGAGTCCGTAGCGCGTGTTGTAGAAGGTGAAAGGCCACCATGCGGGTAAGAAGATTGGGACCGAGCCGTAAGCGACAGACCACGCGTAGAAGGGAACGGGCAGCCAGAGAAGCAGCGCCCAGGCGAGAGCGCGGCGGTGAGCTTTGTCTTTTTCCACGAGCCATGCGGCGATGGAGCCAAATGCTGCGGCAGCGAGGACCAGGTTGCCCCAGAGACTTGCCCACGTGGGCGCGAGCACTGCGTCGAGCTCCGAGACCTTGAGGTAAAAGAGCAGCGCCACCCAGGGATTGTGCCATCCGGGATGCAGCGGACCGGAGCCGGCCGCGGCAGTGCGGATCTCGATGGCCTTGGCCGAGTAAGGACCGCGCGCGAAGTAGAGCCAGTCGCCGAAGCCCGCGGAGTTGTAGAGGAACCAGGCAATCGGCGCGGCGACGAGGGCGGCGCTGGCCAGCCAGAAATACGGCGAGCGGCGCAGGCGGCCGCGCTTCAACAGTGCCAGGCCGATGCTGGTCCAGGCGATGCAGGCGATGATCCAGCCGTCGTAGCGCGTGAAGATGGCGGCGATGAGAGCGGCGGCTATGAAGAGCTGCAGTTGGGTCGCCTGGATTGGATCTTCGTCAAGGCAAAGACGCCACTCCACAAGCCAAACCACGATCCAGATGACTTCGCAGAGGAAGAGCGGCTCGGTCATGGCCGTGGTCTGCAGGTAGAGCAGATTGGGGTTGAGCGCGAAGAATGCGAGCGCGAGCGCCGAAGGCGCGGGATTGAGCCAGTGGCGCGCGAGACGATAGATGCCGGCGCAGGAAGCGAGGTAGGCCAGGGCCGAGGGGATGACGCCGGCCAGGCCGCTGGCCCACCACGCGTAATTCTGCACAAAGGGCATGAGCAGAATATGCGGCAGCGGGAGCCACACCGAGCCGAGCTCGCTGAAACGCGCGGTGCGCGAGTCGAAGACGCGGCGCGCGATGTGAAGATGGGCGACGGCGTCGCCGTAGTTGAGCATGGCCGCGTGATTCCAGCTCCAGACGATGGCGGCGAACGAGGCTGCCATGGCGAAGGCGAGGACCAGCAGGCCTTCGGCGTTCGAGATGCGGCGGTCAGTCAAGGTGCGTAAGCTCACGGAAGTGATTGAAGCGCGTGTCGATTTCCGCGCGCGAAAGCTGCTGCAGGCGCTCGGTGCCGAAACGCTCGCAGGCAAAGGAGCCCATCACAGAGCCGTAAAACATGGCGCGACGCCAGGCGGCGGGCGTGAGTTTTTCCTGAGAGGCAAGATAGCCGAAGAAGCCGCCGGCGAAGCTGTCGCCTGCGCCGGTGGGATCGATGACTTGCTCGAGCGGAAGCGCGGGAGCCTTGAAGGTGCTCTCCGCGTTTTGATCATTTGCATCGGAGTCGCGAAACAACGTGGCGCCGTATTCGCCGTGCTTGACGACCAGGGCGCGGGGACCGAGGGCGCGGACGGCGCGGGCAGCCTGCACAAGGTTGTTGTTGCCGGCTAACATGCGGGCTTCGGTGTCGTTGATCAGGAGCACGTCGAGGCCCTTCAAAACTTCAAGCAGCGCCGGGCGATGGTCCTTGATCCAGTAGTTCATGGTGTCGCCAGCGACGAGCTTGACCTGCGACATCGCTTCGCGGACGCGGCGCTGCAAGACGGGATCGATGTTGGCGAGGAAGAGAAACTCGGAGTCGCGGTAGGGGTCGGGGATTTTCGGTTCGAAGGAAGCGAAGACGTTGAGCTCGGTGTTACGGGTCTGCGCCTCGTTGAGATTTTCGAGGTAGGAGCCCTCCCAGAAGAAGCTTTTGCCGGCGGTGTGCTCGATGCCACGGGTGTCGATTTTGCGCGCGGCGAAGACGGCTTCCTGCTCGGGACCGAAGTCCTCGCCGACGACGGCGATGACGCGCACATCGGTGAAGAAGCTGGCGGCGAGCGAGAAGTAAGTTGCCGCGCCGCCCAGGCAGCGCTCGCGGCGGCCCGCGGGGGTTTCAATGGAATCGTATGCAACGCTGCCGACTACTGTGATGGACATGGGTCTCCTCAAAATCTTAAGTTAGGCAATGACGACTCAGGGCGTGTAGATGTGTCCGTCGATCTTCACGACCGAGCACCAGAAACAGAATTGCACGTGTTTCCGAGGCGCAATCTGTGCTGTGTTGAGCGAGCGCCAACGATGCAGACCCACTCCGCAGAACACACCACTGAAAGAGGGCGCCTCGTGTTCGCGATGCGGCCATAGCTTTGCCAGACTGGCGGCCAGCTCCTGGTCGGTCGACGGCGCGGATTGCGATGTCGTAGTCATGGCGTCGTCCGGCCAGCATTCGAGTTTACCATCCGTGGTACTTGCCGAAGAGCAGTTTCAGTTTCTCCTTCGCCTCCGCGGGAATTGCGTCGGGTTGCGTGAGGACGGCGAACTTTGCGGCCGAGGCGCAGGCGCAGTTCCGTTCGCGCGGCATCGCGGCGACGGCGGCTTTGACCACCTTGCAGGCGTTATCGGCGTTCTTGTGCAGCACGGCAACAATTTCTTCAATCGTTACGGCGTCGTGGCCCTCACGCCAGCAGTCGTAGTCGGTGACCATGGCCACGGTGGCGTAGCAGATCTCGGCCTCGCGGGCCAGCTTGGCCTCCTGCAGGTTGGTCATGCCGATCACGTCTGCGCCCCAACGGCGGTAAAGATTCGACTCGGCCCTGGTGGAGAACTGCGGGCCCTCCATGCAGACGTAGGTGCCGCCGAGCTTGCCCACCACGCCGACCGCTTTGCAGGCATCGGCCGCGGCCTTGGCGACGGTGGCGCAGACGGGATCGCCAAAGGCCACGTGGCCCACGATGCCGTCGCCGAAAAAAGTGGCGATGCGATTGAAGGTGCGGTCGATGAACTGGTCTGGAATCACGAAGTCGGTGGGCTTGTGCTCTTCCTTGAGCGAGCCGACAGCCGAGACGGAGATTATGCGCTCGACGCCGAGCTTTTTCATGGCGTAAATGTTGGCGCGAAAGTTGAGCTCGGAGGGCAGAATGCGATGGCCGCGGCCGTGGCGCGCCAGGAACGCGACCTTGCGGCCTTCGAGCTCGCCGAGAACGAAGGCGTCGGAGGGCGCACCGAAGGGCGTCTCGACGCGCTCCTCGTGGAGGTTGGTGAAGCCGGGCATGGAGTAGAGTCCGCTGCCGCCGATGATGCCGATTTCTGCTTGAGACACGTGCGTGCTCCTGGTTTCTTCTCAGCTATTAGCTCTTAGCTGTTAGCTTTTAGCTTTGCCGTACGCGAACGATCATCATTTGCCCTTCCGGCATGATTAGCTAAGAGCTAAAGGCTAAAAGCTAAGGGCTCGTCACCGCTGATCGATCAGGCGAATGGTCTCCATGAAGACATCGCCGTCGATCGTCAAACTGTGCGCGCTGATCTTATCCATCGTATCCTGCGCGGTGTGGTGGTAGCTGTTGTTGGGCCCGTAGTCGAGGTCGATGATGTCAATCGACGGCACGCCGCGCTCGACAAAGGCGAGGTGATCGTCCTCGACGTCCATCTCCCGCTGGAAAAAGTAATGCTGGTAGCCGAACTTCTTCGCCGCCTGAGCGACCAGATCGACCAGCCACGCGGTGGAACGGGTTTCGCGCTGGATGTCGAGATCCCTGTCGCCGATCATATCGGCAAGCATGAAGGCCTTAATCTGATTGAGTGTCCCGTCGCGGCCCCATCGCGCGGCAAGATGGCGGCTGCCGTAGGTGGAGTCGGAGCGCGACCACTGCTGGATGGCCTCTTCGCCGTCGAAGAAGACGAGCCAGACGGAGTAGCCATCGAGTTTCTTGCCATGAGCGGCTTGGGCGCGGAGCTGGTCGGCGACGGCCATCAGCAGGCCGGTGGTGGATGCGCCGTCATTGGCGCCGACGAAATTGATAGTGCGGAGCGGGTAGTTGGTTTCGTAGTGCGTGCCCAGCGCGATAACGCCGGGTTTCGTGCCGGGAAAACGCACGATGAAGTTGCACATGGGCACGGGGCCGATGGGCGTGTCGGCGGTGAAGGTATCTTCTTCGAGCGCGTCGTGGGCGCTGAGGAAGTGTGCGCGGAGAAACTGCTCGGCTTTGACGTGGCCGGGGCCAGTGGGCCAGCGCGGGCCGATGGCGGCGAACTGGCGCGCGTATTCGTAGGCCGTCGCGCCGGGGAAGTGGGCTTGGGCGGACGCGGCGATGGGGACGAAAAAGATCGCGAGGAATGCCAGAAGACGAGTCGAGCTTCCCAAAAAACAACCGCAAGTCCCCGTTTGACCCACTAAATCGCTGCGGAGGTTCTTTCGCCCCTGCGGGGCTGGGGCAGAGCAACGGCACTTGTCCCCAGGCTTGCGCCTGGGGCTAAGGTCTGTCGCTCCCTTCGGGAGCTGCCGGATTGAGCCGATTTTCAACCGCTGCTGGTGATGCTTCGCGGTTTCCCACCCTTCGAGCAAAGAGCGCTCGAAGGATGGGGCACGGAGAGTTCGTGCGGATGTCACACGTTGGGCCCGTGCCGCAGCTCTCGTCCAAAACCAGGAGAACATCATCCTGCGGCCTCCTTTTTCTTCTTGCGGTCGGGGTGCACCCACCAGGCCACGCCGATGCCGACGAGATAAAGGGCCAGCATAGGGAGCGCGTAGATGCACATCGTCCAGGGGTCGGGACTGGGGCAGATGATGGCGGCCACGATGAAGACCGCGAGAATCGCGTAGCGGATGTTCTTCCACAGGAAACGCGGGCTGACGATGCCGAAGAGGGCCAGGAAAAAGATGAGGATGGGCAGCTCGAAGCTGACGCCGAGGCCCAGAATGATGGAGAGGAAGAATCCGGTGTACTCCTCGATCGTGACCACGGGGTTGAAGTGACTGCCAAAACCGAGAATCAGAATCTTGAGCGCGCCGGGCAGCACGAAGAAGTAGCCGAAGCAGGCTCCAATGAGGAAAAGGCCCACGGTGGCCGCCATGAAGGGAATGACGAAGCGCTTTTCTTTCTGATAGAGGGCGGGCGCGATGAAGAGCCACACCTGATAGAGGATGAAGGGCGAGGCGAGAATGGCTCCGCCGATGAGCGCCACCTGCAAATAGAGGTTGAGCGGATCCATGGGATGGGTGTAGTTGAGCTTGATGCCGAGCTTGTTGAGCGGGGCCTGGACAAAGCCGTAGAGACGCTCGTGGAAGGCGTACGCGACGATAAACCCGATAGCGAGATAGATCGCCGAGTGCACAATGCGCTTGCGGAGCTCTTCGAGATGCTCCATGAGGCTCATACCGGGCAGCTCGGCGCGCTCGGTGACGGCCTTGCGGGCTTTCTCGATGGCTTGCTCGGGATCAACCATGATGCGTGGCCGTCTCCGATCGTTCGGCTTCAGGGGCGTTGCTTGCCGGGGTGGTTGGTGCGTTCGCGGCAGTTGGTGCGGCGGACGGCTCGAAGAGCTCGGCTTGTTGCGCAGGCGCGCCCGGCCGTTCTGCGGCCACGACTTCGCCGGTGGACGGCGGCTGAATGCGCAGACGCGCGGCCTCGACGGCGGCTGCCGTCAGGTCTTCAGGCGGCGTGCTGCCGACGGCGATGTCGGGATAGGTCGGTTCGCCGGGATAGGGGCTTGGGGCGGGCGATTCCGGGGACGAGGAGGGTGAGTCGGGATTTGAGGGTGCGTTGTCCGCGGCGGATTCGGCGGGCTGCCCCGATTGCGCAGCCGGCGAGTCCGCGGCCAAAGCTGTTTGCCGCGCCGCTTCTTCCTTCTTGCGGCGGTCAGCCTCCTCGGCCTGGCGTAACTCCTCTTCCATCTGGAACTTGAAGTCGTTCGAGGCCTTGCGGAACTCGTACATCAGCTTGCCGATCTGGCGGCCGATCTGCGGTAGACGGCGCGGGCCGAAGACCACCAGCGCCAGCACCATAAGGATGAGCGTGTCGGCCATGCCGATGTTGGCCATCGCAATTGGCGGCGGAGTTCCCATGAAGGATCATGATAACTGGCGGCAACTGGCGGTCACAAACGGCGGGCGTCCTCCTCGAAGAGGGCAGAGATGTCTCGTGCGCCGTGCAGTACGCGGATTACGTCGATTCGGTCCCCGGTGTCGCGATAAAAGAGAAGCCAATTCTCGAAGCCCGTAACCGTCAGACGGCGCAGGTCATGCAACTCCGGGTTGCGAAAAGAACACGGCGCTCCAATTCCAGGCATGCCGGCGAGCGTGTGGGCCAGACTCTGAACGGCTTCTTCAAAGCGCACTGCAACAGCTTCACTTGCTTCCACGAGCAGGTAGGCGGCTGTGTCTCGAATGTCGTTCCGAGCGTGAGGGCGAAAACTTACCTTTCGCATAGATCGTTGGTTCGATCATAGGCTCGGTTTCGGCCAGGCACCATTCCGCCCGTTGGGCACGATTCCACTGTTTGTGAAATACGGTCGTGAACTATCGGCTCTGCCGCCTTACCTTCCGCGCCAATTCTCGCACTTCCTGGTGGAGATCCCGCCACATCTCCGGCGTTGACTCGATGCCGTCGCCTGAGTTCAGGCCCTCAAGAAGCCGCTGTTCGAGTTGTTCACGCATGCGCTCCTTCTGTTCGCGCCGCACCAGATCGCGCATAAACTCAGAGACGCTGGAATAATCGCCCGACTGCACCTGCGATTCGACAAACTCCTTCAGATTCTCAGGCAGCGAAATGTTCATAGTGGGAATGGCGGCTTCTCCGTGATCTCTCCCCAATAGCATAGCCCAGTTTGGCAAAATATAGCAAGAATTGTCATTCCCACCGTGTCCGGCGGTTGTTAAAGCAGCGTTACAATGGAGATAGTTGGGAAGGCGCAGGCCGGTGGAGCAACTGCAGCCGCTGGATTTCTAGCGCATCCCATGAAGAACGGGCTGCAACAACCCCGTGAAATTTCCGGGTTCGGACCTTGTCCAAAACCAGGAAAAGATTCACTGCAGCCGGCTAGAAAGCTTTCAACATCCCCGTCCGGAAACGGACTGAAGGCGGAGTATTGTGACCTTGGTTCTTGGCGAAGCAACTGCTGCCTCCGCGGAGGCAAATGCGGCCTGCTCTCTGGAAAACTATCTGGCGCTGCCTGACCGCTCCATGGACGAGCGGATCGCTGCGGCGCGCGCCAAACTGGGCGCGACGACGGTGATTCTGGGCCACCACTACCAGCGCGACGAGGTGGTGCGCTTTGCCGACTTCACCGGCGACAGCTACAAGCTCTCAAAGACGGCCGCGGCCACCGGCGCCCAATACATCGTCTTTTGCGGCGTGCATTTTATGGCGGAGAGCGCCGACATCCTGGCCCAAAACGGCCAGCAGGTGATTCTGCCCGACTTGAACGCCGGCTGCTCGATGGCCGATATGGCCGAGATATCTCAAGTGGAAGACTGCTGGGATGCGCTGGAGCGCGCCGGGCTCGCGGCTGAGACGATTCCCGTGACGTACATCAACTCGACTGCGGCGATCAAGGCGTTTTGCGGCGAGCGTGGCGGCCTGGTGTGCACCTCGTCGAGTGCGCGCAAGGCACTCGAATGGGCGTTTGCGCGCGGCAAGAGGGTTTTATTCTTGCCGGATCAGCATTTAGGTAGAAACACTGGGCACGCCATGGGGATTCCGCTCGACGACATGGTCGTATGGGATCCCTGGGCCGTGCAGATCGGGTTGTTCTGGGGCGGGCAGACCAAAGAGCGATTGGCCGCGAGCCGCGTGCTGCTGTGGAAGGGCCACTGCGCCGTGCATCAGCGCTTTCTTCCGTCCCATGTCGATC
>Ga0326727_10015932_pt1 | contig 15995 bp, 17 predicted proteins | sample MB2enrmetagenome_FD_207643 | JGI IMG/M metagenome (GOLD analysis project Ga0326727, IMG submission 207643) | Lab enriched peat soil microbial communities from McLean, Ithaca, NY, United States - MB29MY | ecosystem: Environmental > Terrestrial > Soil > Wetlands > Peat | place: USA: New York...
GCAATTTTTACATGGGTACAAAACGAGTCCAGATTAAGGCGGAACCCGCGGAATCCGTGGGCCTCACAGTCATCGGAAGACGGAAGTTGGGATTAGAGACACACTGACATGGAGGAGGCCGCCACATCAGGCAACGTCTTGGTCTTCTGGCTTATCCGGCACTAGTGCCAACGCCTTGACCTTGACCGGCTTGGGACTCTGAACCTCGCCGTTCATCGCGACGAGTTGGCACGCGCAGGACAGGCCCGCCATGGCCTTGATTCGGGTAACCGCCATGCAGAACGACGCGATGCTTACCAGGGCATAGCTCACGATGGCACTCCACTCCCGATCAAAGATATCGCGCTTGCCCAAGATGATCGGCAGGGCGGGCAGCGCGAACAGACCCAAATAGGCCAGGAGATTTCCAACAGTGTAGAGCACTCGGATCGCAGAATATTTGTTGAGCCCCTTATATCGGTATCCCGCGTGGCCCGCATCGGTGTTAGTAAACTCCGCATAGTTCTTTCCGTTCCGGCGCAGACCAAGGACCTTCGCGGGCCAGCGCATCGTCAGCATGAAGCGGACTTCGGCGGCTTCAGCCTTGTCGCCTCGCGACAAGGCTTCGTAGAATTTCTCTACAACAAGATCCGGTGTTTGGTCGGTCAGCTTTTCCAGGAATTCTTCGCAGGCCTTGTAGTCTTCGCGGTGATCCGCCTTCGTAGAAGCCCCGTTGGAAAGCCTGACGAGAAAAGGTGTAGCGATGATCCCGAACAGGGAAACAGCAGGCGTGGCAATTTGAACAATTTCGATGGTCATGGTGGCTTCTTCGCAGGTTTTCAAACAAGAACAAATAAGAAATATGCCGCTGGCGATTTCAGTGACCGCCGTCGCAGTAGAAAGCGGGTGGGAACGCTGTTGCCGCGAGTCTCAAGGGCAGGATTTGCCTTTGCGTTCGCCCGCTTGTGGGTGTGTCAAACCTGCTCCTCAACGACGCAGACGGGCGCATTCTACGCGTTTCCGCCGATATGAGAATGCGGGTGCACCGAGTCCGCCACTTTCAGCTTTCCGCCCACGGACGTTGCTTCGGCCACCGCGAACTCCAGGGCGCGCCGCTTGCTGCGACCGGTCCATACCCGCTGGGCGCGGATATGAACGACCCAATTACGTTTCGCCGGCATGCGGGTCACGACTGCGCGCGGGACCTTGCCGGCACCCGGAGCCAACTCCGGCGTGTAAATGGCAATTTCGATCAGGCCATTCTCGTACCGGAATTCCCGGACCTCGATGCCGCCGCGCTCCACCATGGTGGAGTGGGTGGCGCGGCTTCTCATGATCGCGGCGGCCAGCATGGAGGCGAGATCATTCTCTCCCGCCTGTCGGGCTGCCTCGGTCATTTTCGGTCTCTTGGCTTTCCGAGCGGCCTGAGCGCCGCCATCATATCGTCCGTGAACATCTCACGGTTCCAGTAACGGAGCAGCACATCCTGATTCAACAGAATCCAGGCCCGGACCTGCCTAAGGTCGTGTTTTGGTAGCCCGGTTTCCCCAAAAACCGTGGGAGCGTCCGATATCGACACATTGACCAATCGATCCAGGTTCAACCTCTGTCCATGGTCGCGTGATACCTTGATCCTCGGTGGCCGATAGTGACTGGGATCGCGCGCAGGCAAGCACACCACCATGGGCAAGCCGGTATCCTCTGGGAGCATGGTAGGCGTCGGCCATTCCGACCAGGATTTGGCCTGAATGGCCGCTTCGAATTCGCTCGTCCGAATGATCATAATCAGTGCCTCCTTGTGGCAATCGCGGGCAGTTCGCCCAAATCGGACAGCCGCGCGATCGCAAGCGTGACCAGCGGCACAAAAACAGCAGGTTGTTATGGAGATGCCCTCTCGCTTCACAAATCGGCGGCGGGCGGTTGGTGCCAGATCAGCCTTGCGGCATGTCCACCGAGAAAACGGACAGAATGTAATTCTCGGTCTCGACGATGTCTCTCGGTGGCAATCGCTGCCCATCGCGCATAACGCACTGAAGGCTGCTTTGCGAACTGCGCTGACGGGCGCGGTTCCAATTCGCCGTCCCGGCATAGACCGGCCAATGTCTCCCCAGCGGAGCATGGATGATCGTCCCAGCGGAGAGGGCTTCGACCTTCCTTCTCAGCAAATGAAGCCGGCTCATCCGCGTGTGTTGTGGGTTGAGGAAGATATCGAGGGACGTGACCGCCTCGAAAAACTGCTGTTCGAGGGCTTCATACCGAACCCGGACGCCGTTCTTGTCGCCGTCCTTCTGGCAGCACAGCAGATTGACCTCGCCGCACTCCATCCAGCCGATCTGCCGGGACTGTACGGAGAACCGCCTACCGCCGTCCAGGGCAAGCCCGGCAACGACCCTTTCGGCGCGTTCTTCCGAGACATTGCCGGTGGAGATGGATTGCTGCCTGGGCTCGATCTTTACCCGCCCGCCCCTGCCGACGACGTAGAACTGGCCGCAGCCTTTGAGGCGGCGCGGCCCGATCAATGGGTTGTCCGCCGGATCGAACATTTCGACCGCGAGCGACACTGGTTTATCGCTGAATTCACGTTCCAGCGCCGTCACCCCGACGGAATCCGCGCAGGTGAAGCCTGCCGACAAAATAAGATTGGGCAAGGAACCTTCCTGCGTTTCGTATTTGCGCGTGGCCTCGATGAGCCAGTCTATATAATGCATTGTAATGTTTGGATTGTCGGAATCAAATTGAAACGAGATCAAGCCGATTTTCAATCACATCACCATTCATTTATTACTATATAATATATCATTTTTGATAAATAATTGCAAGTATTATGCTTTTAATCCAAAAACAAGGGCTCCCTCTGCTTTCAGAGGGAGCCCTATTGTCATGGGGGTCTTCTGTCGTCCAGGTCCCATCACCACCAACAACCGTTCGGACAATGGCGACAGGACCAGGGAGAACAGGGCCTACAGTTCGATGTCGTCCAGCCCCTCCCATTTATCCGCTATTCCGCTAGAGCCCTTGGTTTCTGCGCCTTTCGGGCTAGCGGAAGGCTTTTCCCCTGCCGCTAGGGAGTCGGAAATTCCGCTATCCGCTAGGGATGGAATGTCCTGAGGCGCAGGAGGCGGCAGCAGCGGCCGGCTCGCCGGAGGAGGCGGAGGCACCACAGGCTCGTATTGCTGCTGCGGAACCTGCGGCGGGAGCAGTTCGCGCTTGGGTGGCGGCGAGGGCACCTGTGGCATCGGCACGTTCGGCAGCACGTTCTTAGGCGAAGGAAAGGGAGGAACCCATTTGGCCAAACCCGAAGAGGTCAAGGGAGTCCGCTGAGCCGGACCGAAAGACCGAGGACTTTCCTGGGCTTCAGGAGCCTGCGGCGAGACGGCGGCACTTTCATGGACCTTTGCGGGCAGATACCGTGCAAAGACGTCTTCGAAGAGGATCCGATTATACCCCTTTAAATTGGAATGATTTTCCATTTTTTGGGAGGATTTGATGTAAGAGGGGCAAAACCCCGGGCGGTTTTTTCGGCTCAGGACTCATTTTTGGTTGAATCGACGAATCTTCTCTGAATCTATGGGGGGATGGCAACGCCCTCGCAGATTCCTGACATTGACCATCTTTCCGACAGAGAGCTGAAGGCGCTGGTGATTGCGCTGCTGGGCAAGGTTGCCGCGCTTGAAGAAAAAGTTGCGGCGCAGGCTGAAGAGATTGCCCGGCTCAAGGGATTGAAGGGCAAGCCGAATATCAAACCCTCCAAGCCGTCGGGCATGGAGAAGGAGACGGAGAACCGGGCGCGGCGGGAATGGCGGGAGAAGCGGCGGCGTGGCGCCAAACCGCCGCCGGTTGCCACCGAGGAACGCGTGATAGCGGCCCTCGACATTCCGCCGGGCTCGCGCTTCAAGGGCTACGAACTCTTCACCGTCCAGGATTTGAGGATCGAGGCCCAGACGGTGTGCTATCGCCGTGAGCGGTGGTTGACCCCGGACGGGCGCACGGTCATCGCGCCACTACCGGCCGGGATTGGCGACCACTTTGGCCCCGAGATCAAGCGCTTCCTCCTCGCCCAATACCACCAGGGCCAAACGACGGTGCCCCGCCTGGTCGAACTGTTGCAGACCTTGGGAGTGGCGATCTCCAAGCGGCAGGTTGTGCGCATTCTCACCGATGACAAGGATGCCTTCATCGACGAGGCCCGCGACGTATTGCGCGCCGGGTTGACACACGCCGCTTGGGTTTCGGTGGACGACACCGGCGCCCGTCATCAGGGCCGGAACGGCTTCTGCACGCAAATCGGCAACGACGCCTTCACCTTCTTCGCCACCACAACCTCAAAGAGCCGGGGTAACTTCCTCGGACTGCTGCGTGCCGGTCACGGCGACTATGTGCTGAACGATCAGGCGTTCGCTTACATGCGCCGCCGTAGTCTGGCTGGCCCGATCATCGCCAAGCTGACCGGGCATCCCGCACGGCATTTTGCCGACGCGACGGCATGGGCCGCTCACCTCGACGTCTTGGGGATCTCGGGCCTGAAGGTCCTTCCCGATCCGGTGATGATCGCCACCGAAGGCGCGTTGTGGGGCGCTGTTCTTGCCCATGGCTTCGTCGATGGCACGGTCATTCTCTCGGACGATGCCGGCCAATTCAACGTCGGCGAACACGCCTTATGTTGGGTCCACGCCGAGCGCCTGATTCACAAACTCGACACCTTCACCGCCGTAGCGCGGGCCGCCAAGGAAGCGGTCCGAGGTCTGATTTGGTGGTTCTATACCGATCTTAAAGCGTATTGCCGAGCACCGGACCGACGCCGCAAAGCGGCGCTGAAGGCCCGTTTCGATCGCATCTTCAAGCGACAAACGGGCTTCGCCACTCTCGACCGCCTTCTCGCACGCCTGCATGCCAACAAATCGGAATTGCTCCGCGTGCTGGACTATCCGCAGATTCCTTTGCATACCAACGGCTCGGAAAATGACATCCGCTGCCAGGTCACCCGACGCAAGGTCAGCGGAACCACCCGTAGCGACGATGGTCGCGACTGCCGCGACGCCTTCCTCAGCCTCGCAAAGACATGCAGAAAACTCGGCATATCGTTCTGGGATTACCTGGGAACCAGGCTCGGTGCCGTCGTCGCCGTTGTGGTGCCGCCACTTCCGGATCTCGTCGCCGCTCGCTGCGCAGGCTGATCGCCCGGGGTTTTGCCCCTCTTACCATCCCCGGCAGGGATGGCGCCACTGCTTCATCTTGCCTTACACCGGCTTTGATCGATCCGCCAGCCCAATCACGCTCACCTACGCTCTTCTCCCCCGTCCCGGTTTCGCCCCCTGGGCTGGTTCGTCACCACTCCCCTCGCCTGTTTCCTTCCGGCCGGCTTGCCCTTGCCGCGCGCCCAGCTTACATTTATGTCAATCTTTGACATAGGAGGTCCCCGTGGCGACCAATGTCCATCTCACCCCCGAACTGGAACGCTTCGCCCATGAATGCGTCGAGGGCGGACGCTACAACAATGTGAGCGAGGTCGTGCGTTCGGCCTTGCGTCTGCTGCAAGAGGCGGAGGACCGACGCAGGCAGTTCCAGACGATGTTGCAGACCGCCGAGGCGGAAGCCGACCGCGAGGGCACGGTCACCGTCGAGAGCGTCCTGGCGGAGGTTGACGGCATCATCGGCGCACTTAAGCAATGAGCGCAGCGGTTCTGTCGCCAGCCGCGCGGCGCGATCTGTTGGCCGCCGTGCGCTGGATCGCCCAGGACAATCCCGCCGCCGCGCGCGCCTTGCGCGACGGGATCGTCAAAGCGGCGGAACGCATCGGCGAGCACATCCATCTCGGCAGTTTGCGCCCCGAACTGGCGGGGGAGCCTTATCGCTTCGTGACGCTGACCGGCTTTCCCTATGTCATCGTCTACAATGCCGCGCGCCAACCGCCGTTGATCGTGCGCATCCTGCACGGCGCCCGCGATCTGCCCGAGGTGTTGCGAGGGAAATGACGGACGATCTTTTTTTTCGCTACGCTTCAGTATGCGCAACACCGAACCACCTTCGGCCTTACCGTGGCACCTACCCTTGAATACGCTTTAGTGCATTGATTTTATTAACATATTTTTATTGACGACCGTCGCTTCGAAACCCAACTCTTGGTCTCCACCGGGATTTTCTTGGAGGAGACGCGGCAATGATCGAAGATGAAGAACAGCCAGCCTCCGGCAGAACAGCGGCCGACGACAATGCCGCAGCAGGCGCGCGGATCGACAAGGCGGTGCTGACGCTGGCCCGCCTGCTGGCGCGACAGATCGCGCGCGAGGACTCCCGGCACTGTCTTGCCGCCAACGATAACCGGGCGCCGGAAACAGACGCATAGACGCAAGGAGGGTCGCTGATGACCAGGGTTGCGCTTTACGCCCGTTATTCCTCCGATAACCAAAGCCCGGCTTCGATCGAAGATCAATTGCGGCTCTGCCGCCAGCATGCCGAACGCCAGGGCTGGACGGTGGTCGACAGCTATTCCGACCGCGCCATGTCCGGCGCCTCGCTGCTACGTCCCGGCATTCAGGATCTGATGGCCGATGCGCAGCGCAACCAATTCGACATCGTGCTGGCGGAAGCCTTGGACCGCCTGTCCCGTGACCAGGAGGACATCGCCGGCCTCTACAAGCGCCTGTCCTTCGCCGGCGTCGGCATGGTGACCGTCAGCGAAGGCGAAATCGGCGAATTGCATATCGGTCTCAAGGGGACGATGAACGCGCTGTTCCTGCGCGATCTCGCCCAGAAGATCCGCCGGGGACAGACCGGCCGGGCGCTGGCCGGCAGTTCGCCGGGCGGGCTGTCCTACGGCTATGACGTGGTCCGCGAATTCGACGCGAAGGGCGAGCCGATCCGGGGCAAGCGGCGGATCAACGAGCGCGAGGCGGCGGTCATCCGCCGCATCTTCGCAGACTATGGCACCGGCATCAGCCCGCGCAAAATCGCCGCGACCTTGAACCAAGAGGGTGTCCCCTCGCCGTTCGGCGGTTTCTGGAACGCTTCGACCATCAACGGCAGCCGCTCGCGCAAAAACGGCATCCTGTACAACGAGGCCTATATCGGCCTGCTGATCTATAACCGCACCCGCTTCGACAAGGACCCGGACACCGGCAAGCGGCTGTCACGCCTGCGGCCGCAAGCCGACTGGATAGTCACCGAAGCCCCGCATCTCCGCATCGTCCCGGACGAGTTGTGGGACGCCGCCCAGGCGCGCAAGACGCAGAGCGCCGGACAGCCGGCGCATCAGCTCCGCCGTCCCAAACATCTGTTCTCCGGGTTGGTCTTCTGTGGCTGCTGTGGCGCCGCCTTCACCATCAAGAGCAAGGACCAGCTTGCCTGCGCCGCCCATCGGGAAAAGGGCACCTGCGACAACGGACGGACCATCCGCATGGCCGAACTGGAACGCCGGGTGCTGGCCGCCATCAAGGACGATCTGCTCGGCCCGGAAGCCCTGCAAACCTTCCTGGCGGAATACAACGCGGAACGCAAGCGGTTGCGGCGGGACAGCGACCGGCGCCGATCCGATCTCGCCGCCAGTGTCGCCAAGCTGAGCCGCCAGGTCGAAAACATCATCGACGCCATCGCCGATGGCGTGGCCACCGAGTCGATGAAATCGCGACTGGTCGGAATCGAAAGTGAACGGGATCGTCTGGCGGCGGAATTGGCCCGGTCGCCCTCTGAGCCCGTCCTCGCCCTGCATCCGCGCGCCATCGAATCCTATCGCCAGCGGGTGGCCCAACTGGGCGGCACGCTGGCCGGTCTCGACGAAGCGGCGGCGCGCGAGGCGGCGGCGATCATCCGGCCCTTGATCCAAAGGCTGGAAATCCACCCGCTTCCGGAGCGCGGCACGGTGCGTATCAGGGTTTTGGGGCTGATCGAACAGTTCCTTGGGACGGCCAAAATGGCCGAAATCCCAAGGACTGCAATGTTGGTAGCGGAGGAGGGACTTGAACCCCCGACACGCGGATTATGATTCCGCTGCTCTAACCAGCTGAGCTACTCCGCCATAAGGTTGGAGAGCGGTTTTTAGCCACTTGGAACGGGGAAGTCAAGGCAGGTTTTCGCTGTTTGCCGCGACAGCGTCGCCGGCAATCCAGCCGCCGCCCAGGACCCTTTCGCCCTCATAGAAAACGCAGGCCTGTCCGGGCGCCACGCCCTCCTCCGGGCGGGAGAAGGCGACGCGCGCGCCGCCGTCCTGGCTTAGAACAACGGTGGCCGGCACCGGCTCGCGGGTGGAACGGATCTTCACCGTCACCTCTTGCGGGGCGCCGACCAAAGCCTGTGCCCCTCCCAGCCAGTTGACGCCATCGAGGCGAATCGCCGTGCGGCCCAGGGCCTCCTTGGGGCCGACGATGACGCGCCGGCCGGGGGCGTCCAGGCGCACCACGTAAAGGGGGGGGGCCCCGCCCACGCCCAGGCCCTTGCGCTGACCCACGGTGTAATGGATCACCCCCTGGTGACGGCCCAGGACCCGGCCGTCCACATGGACGATGTCGCCTGGCGGGGTGGCGCCGGGGCGCAGCCGTTCCACCAGACCGGCATAGTTGCCGTCGGGCACGAAGCAGATGTCCTGGCTGTCGGGCTTGACCGCCACCGGCAGGTCGAACCGCCGGGCAATGGCCCGGGTCTCGTCCTTGGAGGCCATGCCACCCAGGGGAAACTGCAGGAAGGACAATTGTTCGCGGGTGGTGGCGAACAGGAAATAGCTTTGGTCGCGACCATGATCGGCGCCGCGCCACAGCTCCGGTCCGGCCGCCCCATCCTTGCGCAGCACGTAATGGCCGGTGGCCAGGGCATCGGCACCCAGGTCCTTCGCCACCGCCACCAGGTCGCGGAACTTCACCGTCTGATTGCATAGCACGCAGGGAATCGGCGTTTCGCCGGCCACATAAGAGTCGGCGAAGCGTTCGATGACGTCCTCGCGAAACGTACTTTCATAGTCCATCACATAGTGGGGAATACCCAACCGATCGGCGACCCGGCGGGCGTCATGGATGTCCTTGCCGGCACAGCAGCTGTTGGCCCGCCCCACGGCGCGGCCATGATCATAAAGCTGCAGGGTGACGCCGACCACGTCCCAGCCCTGTTCCTTGAGAATGGCCGCGGTGGCCGAGGAATCCACGCCCCCCGACATGGCGACGACAATACGCCGGCCCATCACTGGCTCCTGACAATCCGCCGCCGGGCGGCGGATACCGACAGGAATGCCGGTGCCCCTGAACTGCTTCCCAACATCGTCACCATCATCCCTTTGATCGCCTCCGTCCCCGGCTCATCGTTCCAGCGTCAGCCCCATGGCCCAAAAGTCGGATTCCAACCGTACCGCCTGGCCGAAAATCTCCACCAACCGGTCGAACCGGCCGGGCCCGCCGCGGGTCGCCATCAAATGGTCCAGCTGGGCCACCTGAGCCCCGGCCAGGGCCTGATAGTCCTTGCCGGCATAGCTGTCGATCCACGCCTGGAAGGGATTATCCTGTGCATCCTGGCGGCCGGAACCGGCCGCCTTCAGGCGGTTGCCAATCTCGGCATAGCCGACCACGCAGGGCGCCAGCGCGACATGCAGGTCCAGCAGGTCCCCCGCCGCCCCGCAATCGAGGACGAACCGGGTGTAGGCGGTGGTGGCGCGGGCCTCGGCCAGGGTCGCCATCTCGTCCGGGGTCAGGCCCCAGTCGTGGCAATATTTCACATGCAGGCCCATCTCGTCGAGGATTCCCCCCATGCCGGCCGCCGCCTGGCGCATGTCCTCAAGGCTGTCGCTTTTGTAGACGGCCAGCCCATAGGCCCGGGCGAACTGTTTCAGGAACAGATAGTCCTGGCCCAGGTAGTGGCGGAAACAATCCTCCGGCAGGGTCCCGTCCCCCAGGCGGTGGACGAACTCATGCCCGACAAAGGCGTCCCAGTCCTCGGCAACCGCCTGGCGCAACCGTGCAAACAAAGTCTGGCGTGTTCCACTCATGGCCCTTCCGGATACCCGGCCTCCCTCGTTCCCCTCCCGGTGTCCGGCCAAGGCGGCCGGACGGAAGCAGTCGACCTACTTGTCGACCATCATGTTACGGGTGGCCGCCGGCAAGGTCACCTCCAACCCGTCGAAGGCCTTGGTCATGATCAACTGGCAGCCCAGCCGCGAGGTCTGGGTCAGGCCGAAGGCCAGGTCCAGCATGTCTTCCTCGTCGTCGCTGGCGGCGGGCAGGCGGTCGGACCATTCGGGCGAGACCACCACATGGCAGGTCGAACAGGCCAGCGATCCTTCGCAGGCGCCTTCAAGGGCAATCTTGTTGCGGTGGGCGATCTCCAGGACCGACAGCCCTTCGGGGGCTTCCACCTCGTGGCGGGTACCGTTCGGCTCGATAAACGTCATCTTCGGCATCAGGGCCTCTCCTATGGTTTTCGGTCCGTTCCCCGAGCAACGGACACGCTTGTTGATCTTTGCGGTGCAAGCCTCGGGGCAAATCCCGTCGACGGTCAGCGGTCGTCGCCCCCGCCGTCCAGTCTATGATCCAGCTGCGCGACCGAGACGCCGGCCAGGGCCTGGCGAATGCCGCGGTCCATCCGCCGTTCGGCAAAGTCCTTGGTGGCGGTCTCCAGGGCCTCGGTGGCGGCCAGCACCCCGTCGCGGTCGCCCTCGGCAACGGCGGCGTCGACCGCGGTCAGAACCCTTTCGATGACGGCCCGTTCCGACACGCTCAGCAGATCGGCATCCACGGTCAGGGCCGCCCGCACCGCCAAGGCGGAACGGGCCGCCTCGACCCGGGCTTCCACCAGCAGGCGCAACGCCATGTCATCCCGGGCATTTTCCAGCGAGTCCCGCAGCATGGCGGCCATCTCGTCATCGGTGAGACCATAGGAGGGCTTGACCGAGACCGCCTGCTCGACCCCGGTGGTGGTTTCCCGCGCCGAAACCGTCAACAGCCCGTCGGCATCCACCGCGAAGGTAACGCGGATGCGGGCGGCGCCGGCCGCCATGGCCGGAATGCCCGACAACACGAATCGGGCCAGCGAGCGGCACTGGTCGACCATCTCGCGCTCGCCTTGCGTCACATGGATCAGCATGGCGTCCTGGCCGTCCTGATAGGTGGTGAACTCCTGGGCCATTGCCACCGGAATCGGCGTGTTGCGGGGAATGACCTTCTCGACGATGCCGCCCATGGTCTCGATGCCCAGCGACAGGGGCGTCACGTCCAGAAGCAGCGTGTCGGACCCGACGGTCAGGGCGCGCGCCTGCAGGGCGGCACCGACGGCCACCACGTCGTCGGGATTGATGTCGGCCAGGGGCTGACGGCCGAACAGCTCGGCAACACGGCGGCGCACCAGGGGCACGCGGGTCGAGCCGCCCACCAGCACCACGCCCGCGATGTCCTCCACCCCGATGCCGGCATCGGCCAGCACGCCCCGGCAGAGAACCAGGGTCCGCTCGACGAGGGGAGCCGCCAGGGCCTCGAAGGTGGCCAGGTCCAGACGATGCCGGCTGGCTTTGCCGTCCAGTTCGATGACCCAGTCGCCCCAGGGGCTGGTGGACAGACACTCCTTGGCCATTCGCGCGGTGGCCAGGGCCAGCTTGGCATCGGCGGCGCTCAGCGTGACGTCCGCCAAATCGCGCGCCCGTTCGGCCAGAAAGTGCTCGGCGATGGCATGGTCGAAGTCGTCGCCGCCCAACGCCGCATCGCCCCCGGTGGCGCGCACCTGGAAGACGCCCTTTTCCATGCGCAGGATGGAGATGTCAAAGGTGCCGCCCCCCAGGTCATAGACGGCATAAAGTCCCTCGGCCTGGTTGTCCAGGCCATAGGCCAGGGCGGCCGCCGTCGGCTCGTTGACCAGGCGCAGCACCTCAAGTCCGGCCAGGCGGGCGGCATCCTTGGTCGCCGTGCGGGCCGCATCATCGAAATAGGCCGGCACCGTCACCACGGCGCGATCCACCGCCTTGCCCAAGACCTCTTCGGCCCGTGCCTTGACGGCGCGCAGGATGTCGGCCGACACCTCAACCGGAGTCAGGGTCCGTCCCGACACCTTGAGGCGCACCATGCCGCCCTCGGCCGCACTGTCCAAGGCGAACGGCAAGGTCCCGGCCAGGGCCTTGACGTCGGCGACGCCGCGGCCCATCAGCCGCTTGACGGAACTGATCACGCTATCGGGCTGGTCCAGCAGCTGACGCCTGGCCTCGCGCCCCACCACCACCGAACCATCGGCCTGGTAGGCCACCACCGACGGGATCAGGCCCGTTCCGGTCCCATCCGTCAGCACCACCGCACACTGCTCGTCGGCCGCCACCGCGACCACCGAATTGGTGGTGCCCAGGTCGATACCGACGGCGGCGCCGGCATGGGGCAGCGGTGTCAAGCCCGGTTCGTTGATCTGTAACAGCATCAGAGGCCTTGCCTTGTCATGCCGGTTTTGCGCGCGCGCGCCTCTTCGATCATTTTATCCAGATATTTAAGGCGCGTCGTCAGTTTGCCGGCCCTCTCCAGGTCATTGCCGGCGAAAGCCCGGGCCAGGGCCTCGCGGCAGAGCGCCGCCTGCCCTTCGGCACGCTGGGCCAGATCGGCCACCTCGGCGACGGTTTCCGCGTCGGCCAAGGCCTCACGCATCTCCAACGCCTCGGTCAGCAGGGCCGGATCGTCCACCGTCACCGCCCGCTCCACATCTACCGGCCGTCCGGCCAGGCGCAACAGATAGGCGGCCCGCTTCAAAGGGTCTTTGAGTGTCTCATAGGCCTCGTTCATGGCCGTCGCCTGTTGCTGGGACAGGGCCCGCTCCCGCGCCGAACGGGTGGCGAAGCGATCGGGATGCAGGCGGCGCTGCAGCCCGAAATATTGGCGGTCGAGAGCGGCGGGGTCGAGGTCGAAGCCCGCCGGCAGACCCAGCCGGTGGAAGTGATCGACCTGTCCGGGCGCCTGCACCGCTCCGCAAGTGGAACAAAACAGGGCACGGGGCGAGGTTGGCCCCTTGCAGGACCAGCAGGGCAGGACGGCGCCCACCCCAGAAACGTCACGTTCGGTCATCGACAAATGCGCTTTCGGAAAGTCATGGCCGGCGTTCAGGCCCGGAATCGAGAGTCGAGGAGACCGTCGGCCGCCCTCGCCCTCACAGCCTCCGGCTGGCCCCCTCGCTCTCCCGCAGGCGGGCGAGGGGCCGTTCTCTGATCCGACCAACGCCAGAGGCCGGCGACAGCCTCATACGTGGAAGGACTCGCCGCAGCCGCACCGGCCCTTTTCATTGGGATTGCGAAAGACGAATCCGGACTGCATCTTCTCTTCGACAAAGTCCATTTCGGTTCCCAGGATGAACATGGTGGCCTTGGGGTCGATCAGCAGCGTCACCCCCTTGGTCTCGATCACCTCGTCCATCGGCTCCCGTTCGTCGGCGAACTCCAGCGTGTAGGACAGGCCGGAGCATCCTTTCGAGCGCACGCCGATGCGGATGCCGGCCGACGGCTTGCCGCGTCCATCCAGCATCTGCCGCACGCGGTCCGCGGCGGAATCGGTCAGGGTCAAAGGGGCCATGCGTTCAGACATTGGTCTAGTACCTCTTATTGCGCCAAAGCTCATCGGCTGGACGATTCGTCCAGTCCGTTCTTCTTCCTGTAATCGGCGATTGCCGCCTTGATAGCATCCTCGGCCAGCACCGAACAATGGATTTTGACCGGCGGCAGAGCCAGATGCCTGGCAATCTCGGTGTTCTTGATGGTCGCCGCCTCGTCCAGGGTCTTGCCCTTGACCCACTCGGTCACCAGCGACGACGAGGCGATGGCCGAGCCGCAGCCGAAGGTCTTGAACTTGGCATCCTCGATGATGCCATCGGCGCCGACCTTGATCTGCAGCTTCATCACGTCGCCGCAGGCCGGGGCGCCCACCAGGCCGGTGCCGACGGCACCGTCGTCCTTGGCAAAGCCGCCGACATTGCGGGGGTGTTCGTAGTGGTCGATGACCTTCTCACTGTATGACATGCCGTCCTCCGTCACCTCTCTTCATATTTGGTCGCGACCCCGCTCCATCAATGCTCGGACCAGTGAATCGACCGGATGTCGATCCCCTCCTGATGCATTTCCCACAAGGGGCTCAACTCCCGCAACCGGCTGACGGCCTCGGCGATATGGTCGATGGCATAATCCACCTCGGCCTCGGTGGTGAAGCGGCCGAGACCAATGCGCAGGCTGGTGTGCGCCATTTCGGCATCGACTCCCAACGCCCGCAGCACATAGGACGGCTCCAGCGACGCCGAGGTGCAGGCCGATCCCGAGGACACCGCGATATCCTTGACCCCCATCATCAGTCCCTCGCCCTCGACAAAGGCGAAACTGATGTTGAGATTGCCGGGCAGACGCAGCAGGGCATCGCCGTTCAGGTAGGTCTCGGGCAGCCGCGCCCGGATGCCGTCCAGGAAGCGTTCCCGCAGCGCCGTCAGCCGAGCCGCCTCGGCCACCATCTCCTCGCCGGCGATACGGCAGGCTTCGCCCAGGCCGACGCACAAGGGCGTCGGCAGTGTTCCCGAGCGCATGCCGCGTTCCTGCCCGCCGCCGTTGATCAGCGCCTGCAGGCGCACCCGCGGCCGGCGGCGCACATAAAGGGCGCCGATGCCCTTGGGTCCGTAGATCTTGTGGCCGGAGATGCTCATCAAATCGATGTTCATGGCGTCGACGTCGAGGGGGATCTTGCCCACCGCCTGCGCCCCGTCGGTATGAAAGAACACGCCATGCTTGCGACACAGCGCGCCGATCTCGGCCAGGGGCTGGATCACCCCGATCTCGTTGTTGGCCGCCATCACCGAGACCAGCACGGTTTGCTCGGTGAGCGCCGCCTCGAGATCCTCAAGCCGGATCAGGCCATTCTTTTGCACCGGCAGATAGGTGACCTGAAAACCGTCCTGCTCCAGATGACGACAGGAATCCAGCACGCACTTGTGTTCGGTGACCACCGTGATGACATGGTTCTTCTTGGCGCGATTGAAATAGGCGACGCCCTTGATGGCCAGGTTGTTGGATTCGGTGGCGCCCGAGGTGAAGACGATCTCCTTGGCATCGGCACCGATCAGGGTTGCCACCTCTTCGCGCGCCTTCTCCACCGCCTCTTCGGCTTCCCAGCCATAGTAGTGGTTGCGCGAGTGGGGATTGCCGAACCGCTCGGTAAAATAAGGCAGCATCGCCTCGACCACCCGCGGATCGCAGGGCGTCGTCGCCTGGTAATCGAGATAGATCGGCTGCGCCAACCGGTTCGGTTTGGCTCCCTGCATCCCAGACATGTCACTCTTCCTTGCAATTCCGGCGGTATCCACCGCCCCCTTGTCTCAAACCCCGGCGACCTCGGCCGGCCGCAGGCGACGAACCAGCGCCGCGAACGCGCTCAGGAACCGGTCCACGTCGGCGTCATCGCTGGCCCAGCCCAGGCTGATGCGAATGGCCCCCGCGGCCAGGCGACCCGCCCCCATGGCGGTCAGTACATGGCTTGGCGCCACCTTGCCCGAGCTGCAAGCCGAGCCGGAACTGACCGCCACGCCGGCCAGATCAAGGCCCATCAGCAGGGTCTGCGCCGCCACGCCGGGCAGGGCCAGGCAACTGGTGTTGGCCACCCGCGGCGCAAGCGCACCGAACAGCACAGCATCGGGAGCCAGGGACCGGACCTCGGCCTCCAGCCGGTCGCGCAGGGCGGCCACTCTCCCGGTTTCGGCGGCGGCATCGGCCGCCACCGCCCGCGCCGCCGCGGCAAAGCCGGCGATGCCAGCCAGATTCTCGGTTCCGCCGCGATAGGATCGCTCCTGCCCGCCGCCGCGGATCAGCGGCTCCAGGTCGACATCGGTCCGGGCCAGCACCAAGGCACCAACGCCCGTCGGCCCGCCCAGCTTGTGGGCCGACAGGGCCAGGCTGTCCACGCCCAGCCGGACGATGTCGACGGGCATCCGTCCGGCGGCCTGAACGGCGTCGCAATGGACCAGGGCGCCATGGGCCTTGGCCACCGCCACAATGTCATCGATCGGCTGGATCACACCGGTTTCGTTGTTGACCAGCATGGCCGCCACCAGGG
>Ga0326727_10015934_pt1 | contig 15993 bp, 9 predicted proteins | sample MB2enrmetagenome_FD_207643 | JGI IMG/M metagenome (GOLD analysis project Ga0326727, IMG submission 207643) | Lab enriched peat soil microbial communities from McLean, Ithaca, NY, United States - MB29MY | ecosystem: Environmental > Terrestrial > Soil > Wetlands > Peat | place: USA: New York...
GCCCGGGCCAGTCCGGCACACGCCCAGCAACACAGTGCCAGGCGAATCGTTTTGTACGCCATGGAGAGACTTTTCGTACGAGGCGGGAAACTCGGCGGGCACCGGACAAAAGTGAACAGTCCCTATTCGTGCGACTCCCGCGACCGACGTTCGGCTGCTCGCAGGCGGGTACCCAGTGCAGGTTGGTCGCGGCAGATAGGGATTCTTCCCTTTTTCCGGGAAACTCGGCAGGAAGCAACAAAGGCGGGACGCCGCCGGGCCAAATGGGTCGCAAATCTGCCCGGAAAGCGCTTCACGCTGGTGGGACGGCGTGCATGGGCACGCCCTTTCAAGTATCTCGGCTTTCGCCTTCAGAGTCAAGAGCCTGGGGTGCGATTGGCGGGCCTGCCCGAGCGTTGAAATCGAGCCGACAGCCCCGGCAACCGTCGCCAACCGTCCTCTCGACCGCCGTCCAACCGTTAGAAACCGCGAACCAAGCGAAGGCGCCACGCTCATCCTGATCGCAGCCCTAGAATTCCCGGCGGCCCTTGACAATGCCGGGAACCGCGAGGAAACTGAATGCCCCACGCAATAGGGGTCAAGGAACCACACCATGAACGACTGCACGCGATCGACAAGAAGTACCGCCGCCATCGGTTTTGGCGTGCGTTTCCTGGCAGGGGTCGCCTGCCTTTGGCTCGGGCTGCCGGCGGACGCGCAGGTCCGGGGGGCGGAAGAGTGGATCACCCTCTGGCAAGACGCGTTCCGGAACGCGCCCGACCGCTTCAATCCGGAGCGGCTCGGCAACGCCATAGCATTCGCCGATCGCACGACCGGCGAGGCCTACCTGTCGCTGTGGGATTATGGGGCGTGGAAGAGCAGCGACGGCGGCAAGAGCTTCGTCCGCGTCGATGGCGGCAAGATCTCCGGAGAAGGTTGCGGCCCGATCGGCTACAGCGCGCAGATCAGCCCGGAGGGTAGGAAGATCGCGCTGTTCAACATGAACAACGGCCCGGGCCCATCGGGCTACTGCCTCGACGGGGGCAAGTCTTGGGAAAGCTTCACCAGCGTCGGCCGCAACTGGGATTTCGGCGCGATGGACTGGGACAGCAAGACCGTGATCGCGGCCAGGCACGAAGACGACGGCCTGCACCTGAGTCTCGACGCGGGCCGGACCTGGACGCGGCTGGCACGTTCCCGCGGCAATCCCTGGATCACGGGCCTGGGCGTTGCCGGGGCGAAAATGCTCCTGTTGGGAACCAACGACGCGATCGAGCGCAGCACCGACGACGGCGCCACCTGGGCCAAGGCCTCCGACCTGGGCGGCTTCGCGCCGGCGGCGACCTTCGAGCACAAGCTCTGGTGGTTTTCCGGCCCGGGCAAGCACAGCATCATCACCAGCGCCGATCAGGGCAAGACATGGTCCGTGCGGGGGGCGCCCCTGCCCGCAGCGCCGATGTTCGGACCGCAGTTCGGCAAGGACGAAAATCATATCGTGATGGTGACCAAGGCGGGCTTCTACGAGACCACCGACGGCTGCCAGACCTGGAAACTCTCGGTGCAGGTGCCCGACGATTCGACGCTAAATGCCGGCGCCTTCGATCCGGTCCACGATATTTTTTACACGGTCTGCCTCAACCTGTCGAATCATGCCCGTTGCGTGATGAAGTACGAGCGGTCGGGCGGCCCGCGGCACGCCTTGTCCGTGGCGACGACGCCGCGAGTAGCGGTGGTCCAGCCGCGCCCGCAGGCCCGGCTCATCCACGTGCCCAGCCCCAAGCTCCGCGTGCTCCGCCCGTTGGCCATCGACTATAGCGGCGACTACTTCTACGTCGGCGGCGAAGACGGCATCGTCTATTTCAAGCGCGATCCGGCGACGGGCAAGTTGAACTTCATCGATCAATTGGGCGAGCTGAAATGCGGCGGCTACACCGTCGCCTGCGCCGGCGGCCGGATGTACGCCGTGACCCCGCACGACGGCTACCGGAGAATGAGCTGGCACGGGCTGGCCTGGTACGAATTCGACGCCGGCGGCAAGCCCTGCAAAAAGGGAATCGTCGGGTGTCCCGCCTCCCGGCAGGTGGCCGTGGGCCCGGGCCAGAAGGACCTCTACCTGAAGGCCTGCGGCGGCCGCGGCGACAAGCTGTTCTGGTACCGGATCGCCGCCGACGGCAAGCCGGCTAAGGCGGGCGAAGTGACGGGAAAAGGCATCGGACCGAGCAGTCACGACACGCACCCGGGCATCCTGCAAATGTCGCCGGACGGCAAGAACCTGTATTGCGTCTCCGGCGCGGACTATGCAATCGCCTGCATCCGGCGCGCGCCCGGCGGCGCCATCACCTACGGGAGCCCCGTCGAGCTGACGCCTGTCGCCAAGCGCGATCCGGCCAACGACCGCTTTCAGTGGGTCTCGCTGGGCATCAGCGGCGACGGCCGTTGGCTTTACGTCGGCGTCAGGAACGGGAAACCGAGCGAAAACTTCTACGGCATCTTCCAACGCGACGCGGCCACGGGAGACCTGACCTTTCGCGAGACGATCTCCGGCGACAAGGACCCGCTGGCCAATCAACACGCCTGGAGCATGGTCTTCCTGCCCGGCGGGGGCGGCGGCTTCGCGGGCAGTTGGACCGGCCCGATCATGAGCTTCACCTACGATCCGCGGACCGGGCGCTTGGCCGACGCGGGCTTCGTCAAGGACACCCAGGGCTTCGGCTCGCCGCTATTGACGCTCGACGCCCGCCGCGGGTTGCTCTACGCCGGCGGCGGCGAATTCGGAACCTCCAGCAACATGCTCTCGGTGATCAAGGTCGCGGAGTAGTTGCCGTCGCGGGTCAGCCTTTTTCTTCCGGGATATTCAACTGGCGGAGCGTCGCCCGCAGCCAGGCCAGCGAGCGCTCGATCATCGGGCCTCCCTGGCCTTCGCATTCCATGCTCAAAACGCCGTCGAAGCCGCGGTCGCGGAGGATTTGCAACACGCCGCGGATGTTCTCCGCGTTGACGCCCTCGCCGATTGCCGACTGGCTCACGGCGATGCCCGTCTGCTCGCCGCGGACCGCCGCCGCCAGCGACGCGCTGACGTCTTTGACGTGTACGTGGGTCACGTACTCCTGCAGCCGTCGGCAGAAGGCCACCGGGTCGCGGCCGGCGATGAACGTGTTGCCCGTGTCCAGGTTCAACCGCAGGTAGGGCGAATCGCAGCAGCCCAGCAGCCGCTCCATCATGTCGGGATTCGTGGTGAAGTAGCCGTGGACCTCGATGTTGATGGTGATCTGGTAAGCCTCGGCCACTTCCAGGATTTGGGCGTAGCTGCGTTTCATCAGTTCCATCGCCTCGTCGTCGGAGAGCCCCTCGGGCTTGTGCAGGCCGTCGGTCGTGGCGATGCGCTGGCAGCCGGCGTGGCTCGCCCAGGGAATCGACTTGAGCACGTACGGCACGCCGTAGAGCGGACCGTCCCGGCCCGAGAGCGGATAGGCCGCGTCGAGTTGCGAGAACCGCACCCCGTAGCCCTCCATCTTCCGCCGCAGCAACAGCGGGTCCTGGTACAGGGCGATGTGCGGCTGGTACCCCAGGCCGTGAATCCAGCTCACACCGTCGATCAGGCCGCACTCGATGAAGTGTACGTCGTGGTCCTGCGCCCACCGCAGGCACTTCTCGAAATCCCAATAGGACGAATTGAACGCGTCGGTATGGAAGCCGATTTTCATAGGACAACCTCGCGGCGAAATAACGGTGGGGAGCCCGGGATACCCGACCGCCCCGCGACGATCGCGCTCGGCTGGTTGGGGCGGCACTGTGCGGTTCCAGAACGGCGCGACGTTTCATCCCGGGCAAACCCGCCGCCCGTCGAAAAGGCGGCCGGGACGGTCGGCACGTGCGCTGGCCGGGGAACGACCCCGGCACGTCCTGGCCACCGGATGGTTGTATCACGGGTCGCACGGGCTTTCAAGTAGCGCGGAGGAGACGGGTGCATTCCCGTTTCTGCGCGCGGGTATTTCGGCCCTTTTGCCACAAACCGGCCGCGGCGGCCTGCTGGGACGACGTGGAGCCCGGGCCCGAGGCTCGTTTCGCCCGGTATTTTGCGGGCCGCGAGGGGCGCGCGAGGCGCGCAGAAACGGGAATGCACCCGGAGGAGACCGGCGACCTGCTCTGCCAGCGGTCCAGGGCTTCGAGTCTTCGGGGTTAGCGATTACCCTTCGGCACGGATGTCTGGGGACAGTCTGTTCCTCCTGCCCGGCGACGATGGCCGCCTGCGACCGGGCCTCCGCTTGCTGGAGCGCATAGAACTTGGTTGGCCGGGAGCAAACCCATCTTGAATCCCCCCACACGTGTGGTACAATGCGCGGAGGGAAGTAAACTGGTTCGTACAATCCACGGGAATGGGGTCTGTGTTGCGGTCCCCCGGCGGGCGCTGTTCGGCTTGGAACTGCTCGGTGCGAGCTCAACGAATAGGGGCGGATCTGACGGATTGCAACTGCGCCTGGGCCGATCTTCCCGAGGCCAGTCTGTTCGGTGCATGCTTGTACCGCGCCTGCCTTCGCAACGCGAAAGTCTGCGCGGCCGATATGCGTATTGCCGACCTGCGGCTGGCAAATACATGTGGATGGGAATGGGCGGACACCGATCTGACGAAAGTGATATGGACGGACAAAGACCTCTTGGACGATGCCCGCTGGGACTGACTCGTGGGCCGTACCGGATTCCTCCTTTCCCCAGCCCAGGCGTTTACGCCTGGGACGACGAGCCCGCGCTACTACCACCCCCGATTGTCATCGGCCTAGCGCGCGGCTGACCCCTGTCCTATCCGTTGGCCGAAACAAACATGCGTTTCTTCCTCATCGCTAATCCGCCGCCCAGCGTCTTCTACGGCGGACTGCTGATTGGTGTAGCGGTCGTCGCCGCGATCCTTGCGGCGTTCCTGGGCAGCAAGCACCGTTTTGGCTGGCACCGGCTCCTGGGGTTGTGCGTCCTCGCACTCATCCTTGGCCCACTGGCCGGTGCGAGCCTGGCGGGCCTCGCCATCGTGCTGGGCGGCGTAAATCCGCTGGATAGATGGTGGCTGCTGTCGAGCCTTACCATCCTGGGGACTGTGGCGGGCGTGATGGCAACCATCCTGATGGGGATCATCGGCGGGATTCGGCTAATGGGGCGGGGCTGTGCCTGCCGGCACGAGCACGGCGGCACGGCAAAGTCGCCGCCTGGTAGTGCGTAGGGTGTCTCCGCAAGAGAAACTGTGTATTGAACACGGTCGCCTTCGGTGGCGGGCACGGCTCACGTGCCCGTGCAACCTAATGCGCGCCATGATATGGAGTCCATGATGGGAACTCGCGGACGTGCCGTCGTGCTGTGGGCCGTGGCCGTCACGGTGCTGGCGGAAGCCGCCACCGCTTACCTGCGATTCCATAGCGGGATCGCCGCCACTGAGTTCAATAAGACGGCTCCGCTCGTGTTGCAGATCCACCACATGTTCTGGAGCCTCCCGCTGCTGGCGGTCGTGCCGTTTGTCTGGCGGAAACCCAGGCTGAGCGGCGCGCTCATAGGGATCGCCCTGGGCCTGATTGTCAGCGATCTCTTGCACCACTTTGCAGTGCTTCCCCTGACCGTGGGCAATACCGGCTGGCACTGGCCGTGACCGGCCGCCGTTGGGCGGCCCGCCCCGGGCGGAGATACCGGGCGAAGAAGCCCTCGATGTCCGAAGCCCCTGCCAGGCAGGCAATCCTTGTCCGAATTATTCCGGGCGCAAGTGCCCCGGTTGCTTTTCGACCGACCAGGCTCGCGAAAAAACTCTTGGTGGGATTCCTGGGGGATTGACAATGCCCAGGCCCGCACCGAAACTCATGTTTGTCGGGCTGCCGCTGGGGAGTCGTGGCGGCTGCGACAAACCTACGAACTCCGTGGAGCGGAACATTATTCGGCACTGCAAGAGAGAACTCGGCCATGTGCGATCATTGTATGAGCCGCAGGGAGTTTTCGGTAATGACTACCGCCGGCTTGGTGGGCGGCGCGCTCGGCTTGTCCGCGGTGTCGGCGGCCGCGGCAGCGGGCCTCCAGCCGTGGGATCCGGACAAGCCGCCGGTCGTTACCGGTCGCCCGTTGCGCGTGCAGCCGGTCCTCGCCCATGACCTGATGGCGCCGCGCGAAAAGACTTCCTGGCGATGCTGGAGCGACATCATCAACGAGCCGGCCGCTGCCGAGGAGATGAAGCGCATCGCCGCGGAGCTGAAGGATCTCGCGGCCAAGGCCGACTTCGCCCTGGAGATCCTGCCCACGGCCAAGGTAACCACCACGGAGCAGGCGGCCAATCTTCAGCAGGGCGATTTCGACGTCGTGCTGCTCTACGCCGCCTCGAATGCAGGACTCTTCCGCCCGTGCTGCGCGAGCGACCCGCGGCGCGATACGGTGGTCTTCGTCCGGCACCGCTCCGGCCCGAACTACTATGGCTACGAGTGTCTGGGCACGCGCTACTTTCAGGTCCCCTCGCCCGAGCTCTGGCAGCGCAACACCGCCGACAACCACGGCGGGGTGACGCTCGACGACGTGGTGGTCGACGACTATGACGAGGTGCTCTGGCGGCTGCGGGCCCTGCACGGCCTGAAGAATTTTGTCGGGCAGCGCATGCTGGCCTTGGGCGGCGCGTTGGGGAAGTGGGACAGCAGTGCCCCCGAGGTTGCCCGCAAGCGTTACAAGCTGGACATCGTGCCGATCCCCTACAAGGACTTGGAGGTCCGCTTGCAGGCGATCAAATCGGACGCGAGACTGCAGCGGCAGTTCGCCGACTGGACCGAGCGCTACCTGGCCATGCCCAACACCACCCTGGAGACGAAGAAGGAGTTCATCCAGCGGGCTTTCGGCGTCTACACGGTGTTCCGGCAATGGCTCGGCGAGTACCGCGCGCCGTCCATTACCGTGGCCTCGTGCATGGGGACGATCTTCGGCGTGTCGGACACGGCCGCCTGCATGCCGCTGAGCTGGCTGAACGACGAGGGCTACATCGCCTTTTGCGAGTCGGATTTCGTGGTCATGCCGGCGGGGATCCTGCTGCACTATATTGCGGGAAAGCCGGTGTTCATGCACAACTCGACGTTCCCGCACAAGGCGCTGGTCACCTGCGCCCATTGCACGGCCCCCAGGCGGATGGACGGCAAGCATTACGAGCCGGCGCGGATCATGACCCATTTCGAGTCCGATTTCGGGGCGGCGCCCAAGGTCGAGATGACCATCGGGCAGCACGTCTCGGCGATCAGTCCGGAATACTCGAAGCCCCGCTGGGTCGGCATCAAGGGCATCGTGCGCGATCACCCGTGCTTGGCCGTTTGCCGGAGCCAACAGGACGTGGAGATCCTGGGCCGCTGGAAACGGCTGCTCCCCGAGGCGCGCGATTCCCACTGGATGATGGTCTACGGCGACTACTTGCGCGAGATCGGTTACGCCGTTCACAAAATCGGCCTGACTTGGGATAATGTCTCGGATACGGATGCGTAAGCAGCGCCTCGACGACATCCGTGGAAGTTGGCGGCACCCCGTTTGAATCTCCCGGCCGGCGGGGGAGTGGCAATATGCGCGACTCGTCTCATGGCAGCGACGCGGACGCTCGTTCGCGGCAGACGCGGGAGGACGTGTCCGTATACCGGGTTACCGATTACGTGAGCAGCGATCTGCTCTCAGCGCTCGAGCTCTGCAACCAGATGATTCCGGTCCAAGAGCGGCAAGGGACCCCGGAGGAGATCCTTCAACAACTCCGCAGCGCGCAAGACCGGCGGGCGCAAGGGACGTGTCCGTTTCAAGATTACCATTTTGTCGCAAAACTGGCCTCTGCCGTGTGCGGCTACGCACAGCTCTTCTTTTACCCGGGGGAGAAGTTCGCGTTCGTCGGTTTCTTTGTCGTTCGCGCCGGCCTTTCGCTTGGAAAGCAAATGGCATGGGTCACCTCGCGCATGTGCCAAGAGATCATACGCCAGCTCGCGCTGGACCATGAGTTCGGGGCGTGTGAGCGGATGTTTCTCGAGCTGGACGATCCGGCTCGCGCCGCCGACGAGAAACAAAGGAGGAGAGGCATGAGGAGAGTTACGCGATTCGAGGCGATCGCCCAGCAGTGCGGCAGGGAGTTGAGACTCCTGGATTTCGACTACCTGCAGGCGTGCCTGGGTCTGCCCGCGGATGGGTCGGGGCCGGAGCGGCCGCATCTGTTGGGCTACGTCTCAAAAGGGGCGGAAGCCTGCCTGGATGGTGAGACGGTACGTAACGTCTTGCGCCTCATCTACACGCGCTTGAACCCGGAGGGGGTCTACGACGGCAAAGCTGAGCAGGACGGCCTCTACCGGTCTTACTTGCAAGAGCTTTGCACAAGAGAGTCCGCCCGGGTGCCCGCATCCGTGCGGCTGCTCGCCGCGCATGAGATAGTGGCCAGGGCGCCCTGCCCTCGGAGCAATTTCAGGACTCGCGGGATGTGAGTGGCGCCCTCGACGCAGGGGGCAAGCCGCCGCTGGCGTGCAAGCAGCCTGGTACCGCTTCGTCCCCGCAAGCCGCCCGGCAGGTGACGGCATATTTTCTCAAAAGCGCAATCGGCCGCAGCAACATCTTGAACGTTCGCAATCCTGCAATGCCGAGGTCTTCTTGCACGTTCAGATATCGACCGCCGCGGTCGGACATTGCGCGGGCGGTGGCCTGATAAAGGTAGTGCGATAGCCCGCTGAACCTGGCGTCGCACTTTGCAAAATGCCCCATGGCGTATCCGCCCTCCAGCAGCTCGATGATGGAGAACGCGATCAGGTTGCCATGCCGGTAGACGCCGGTACCCAGCAGGTGCAAGTCTCCGGAAACGCCGAGCAACCGCTCGATTGCCGCCTTCTCATGCGGAAGCGCCACGCCCTTATTGCAGGTCCACGTCGTTTGGAGCTGCTCTATCTCCTCGCGCACGCACGTGCTGGCAAAATCCAACCGAACCACGCGAACATCGGGGCAATTTCGCAGGAACTTGTTGACGTTGCACCGCGCATGGGCAAACGGCGTCCCGGCATACAGCGACAAGTTCCCAACGTCGACGATATAATCGTCGCTGGCACGATCTTCCCAGAAAAGCAGATTCGTACCGCCCAGCGGTGCCACGACCTCTTGCGGAACCGGCTTCAGCCGCGGTTGATGGCCTTCGGCGCACGCGCGGGCCAAAAGCGTGTGTGCGACTTGAAGCGATTGCGAGCTGCCTCTGCCCAGGAACGAATAGAAAGGCTCGCCCGTGCCGTCATCCGTGCTCTGCACGACCAGGTGCTCCGCAAGGCGGCAGATGTGGACGCGGTTCTGCGTGTCCCAGCACCACATGCTCGCGAAGTTGAAATCTGAATAGGGAGGGAATTGCCTGGTGAATGACTCGATATCTGCCTTATAGTTCAGTTCGAGCCGCTTGAATTGAGGGAAGGAAGGAATCATGGGACTTCGCCCGGCAGGAAGCAACGCTAGCCTAATCCCGCGGCTGCGGTCGGTCAATCACCCACCCGTTTTTCATCGGCGATCCCAGGGCGCGGCGGCTGCTAATTCCGGGAAAGAACGAATAGTCAGCCACGGCGCTGCGGGGGTGGGGGTTGTCACGAGCATGGGATCACCCTCTTGAACCCGAGGAAGCGGGCCGGGCGGATTAAGCCGGCCGCCCGCTTGCGGGACACCTTGCACTCGCGGCCGGCGGACTCCAGGTGCGGAGGCACGCCGCGGCGCACGGTCAACACGAAGGCTGGCGTCCGGTACTCTCGGAAGAACGGCGGGCCGTGGGCATCGGGCACCCGGATGCGCTCGATGGGACGCCTCACAGTTGAATGGGGACCTTGACTTCGACGATGTACCAGCCCTCGCGGGTGCAGCCGCTCTTGCCCCCATGTCCGGGTGGGGCGATTCAACTCCCTGTGATCCGCTCGGCGGGCTTTACCCCTCTTTTGGCAGCGGCGGGCAGTTCTTCCCCGCCACAGAGTTAGGGCGCTGCGAAAATGCGAAAAATCCTTGGGAAGGCGGTTGCAAACGCCTGCGTGTTCGGCGGAGGTAGCTGAATTGGGAGTTATGCGAGTGGTAGCAAGTGGGTTGCTTTACGATCCGCCCGTTTGCCCCGACCAGTCGAGGCAGCGTTACCGCATCTAGCCCGTTGCTCGCCGTGCAAGGCATCGTCTTGCTGCGCGCCGTTCTCGGCTGGGTGCCTTTTTTCGATTTGTAGCCCGCCGCGGACTGCGCGCACGCCAGATGGGGCCTGCCGAGGTCCGATTCCCTCACGCTCTTGGGTCCGGCACCGCTGGGGTTGGGGCTAGTTTATCTGCGGCCGCGTAGGGCGAAGGCCTGACGACCGCCGACTCCACGGCGGAGCGGTTCCCGCGGGGGCCTGATGACTATCGACCGGGGCATCCGGGGAAGGACGGGGGCGGTTGGCGGCGGAAAAGCTGCGCGTTTGCGTAGGCCGGTTGCGAGTTTCTGAAACTGGGTACCACATTCATTGACAGCAAGAAGTGGCGTGGTAAAATGTAGGCTCAGCATTAGTGGAGTTGCTGAACGATATAACGAGGAGTCGGCGATGAGCCGTGCAATTTCGACAACACTGGCGGTAAGCGTCTTGATTATGGCCTGTCTCGCGCAGGCGAGGGCCGACAGCATCAATTTGTCCACCGGTTTGGACGCGCTCGGCAATCTCCAAACGGCAGACGGCGCCGTGGACGCGAATTGGAGTGTTGTGGGCGGAGGCGCAGCCTATGTAGTCGCATCCAACGACCCCAACTGGTACAGCGGCTGGGCGCCAAACGGCAGCGGCTCCACAAACGGCCAGGGCTCCGACTGGATAGCGAAAACCACAGGGCAGGAGAATCCCGGTCCGGCGCCCTACTCGTTCTCGACCACGTTCAGCTTGGCGGGATATAATTTGGCGACGGTCTCTCTCACCGGCACCTGGTGCATCGACGACGACGGCACCGTATTCCTCAACGGAACTCCGGTCTCAGTCGGAGGTGAAGGTTTCGACAATTACACCACAACCACTCTTCTCGGCACCGTCGACGTCCTTGCAGGCAGCGGGTTGTTCAACCAGGAGTCGAACGTGCTTACCATCGAGATGCAGTCGAACGATCAATCCAGGGACGGTGTCAGGTTCGACGGCAGTGTACAGGGCGAGTTGTCCGCCGTTCCCTCGCCCACACCCCTTGTGAGTATGGCCTCGCTGCTGCCGGTGGTTGCGGGGATGGTCTTTCTGCGGCGGCGTAGGGCGATGGCTTGACGGCCGCCGACTCCAGGTCATAGCCGTCCGGCCCGCTCTGTGCCCATCCACCAGCGCCGAGCATAGCTGCCAATGCGGACGGCAGCCGCTGGATGACTTCCCCATCCGCAGCGACGCCCAGCACGCCGTCGCTTGCGACAGGTCATGCGGGGGGACGGGCCGCTTGCGGCGCGGCAGGCCATGCTCTACGATGACGAACTGGCCGCCCTCCACGGAAATAGGATTACACCCATGACGACTTCCAGCGAGACGCGCAGACTTCCGACCGTCCTGCTCTTCGCCGCCCTGCTGGCCGTGTGGGCCGGGGCGAGGGCCCGGGCCGCCGACTACATCTGGATCGAAGGCGAGTCGCCGCAGTCGCAGACCATGACCCGCCACCCCTGGTGGTATGACAAGGTGAAGAAGGACCAGCTTTCGGGCGGCGACTTCATCAGCAACTGGACCGACAAGCAGCCCGGCGAAGCGACGTATGCCTTTCGCGCAACCAGCGGGGGCGAGTACGTCTTCTGGGTCCGTGCCAACCCGGTGGGGACGAAGCTCTCCTACCGCCTCGACGGCGGCCCGTGGCGGCTCATCGACATGAAGTCGGCCCAGGAGACTATCAACATCGCCGAGGACGGCAAGATCGACCTGCGGTTCATCGCCTGGATCAAGGTGGGCAGCGTCAAGCTCGCCAGGGGCGCGCACAGCATCACGTTCAAGATGCACAGCGACAACAACAATCACGGGATGCTCGACTGTTTCGTGTTTGCCGGCGGGCCGTTCATGCCCGAGGGCACGCGGAAGCCGGGCGAGAAACCCGCCGCCGGCGAGGTCGCTGCCGAGGGCCGCTGGGCGTTCCAGCCGCCGCGCGACGAGTTCAGTCCCCAGGCGCTGCTGGACCTCCGTGGACTGAACGAGAAGTTCGCCGGCGCGCACGGTTTCGTCACCCGCACGAAAGACGGCAACGACTTCTGCTTCGCCGACGGCACGCCCGCGCGCTTCTGGGCGGTCAACGACGGGGCCTTCGACAAGGACCTCCCGCGCCATGCCCGCTTCCTCGCCAAGCGCGGCATCAACATGGTCCGCTTTCACAGCAACATCACCCCCACGGGCAGCGACCTGACGGGCATCGACCAGGCCGACCGCGACCGCCTCTGGAAGGGCCTGGCGGCGATGAAGAAAGCGGGCATCTACGTCACCTACTCGCCCTACTGGGCCGGACCCGCCCGGGTCAAGCCGTCGATGGGCGTCCTGGATACGGGCGGCGGCGGCAACTGGGGCCTGCTGTTCTTCGACAAGAAACTGCAGGCGGCCTACAAGCAGTGGATGAAACAGGTGCTCACCGAGAAGAACCCCTACACTGGCATCCCGCTCGCGGAAGACCCGGCGCTGGCGATCATTCAGATCCAGAATGAAGACTCGCTGCTGTTCTGGACGAGCCAGGGCATCAAGGGCCCTGCGAAGAAGGAACTCCGCCGCCAGTTCGGCGAGTTCCTCGCGAAGAAATACGGATCGCTGGACAAGGCCCGGCAGGCGTGGGGCGGCGCGGCCCCCTCGCCGGACCAGGACGGTCCCGACAACTTCGCGCAGGGCGAGGCGGCGCTCTACATCGTCTGGCAATTGACGCAGCGCGGCGGCAGCCCGGGCCAGCAGCAGCGCTGCGCCGACCAGATGCAGTTCTTCAGCGAGACGATGTACGCCTTCAACAAGACGATCGGCGATTACCTCAAGCAGGAACTCGGCTGCAAGCAACTGGTCAATGCCGGCAACTGGCGGACCGCCGACAACGTGACGATGCTCGACGCCGAGCGCTGGTCGTACACGGCCAACGAGGTCATGGCCGTCAACCGCTACTACGGCGGCGCGCACGAGGGGCAGAACAACGGCTGGGCCATCGTCAACGGCGACCGCTTCACCGACGACTGCGCCATGCTCCATCCCCGCGAGATGCCGTTGACCCTGAAGCAGGTGGACGGCTTCCCCATGCTGATCACCGAAAGCTCCTGGGTGCCGCCGCAGGGTTACCAGTCGGAAGGACCGTTCCTGGTGGCGGCCTATCAATCGCTTACCGGCATCGACGCCTACTACTGGTTTGCGACGGGAGAGGAAGACTGGCGGCAGCCCGGCTCCGCCAACGGCTACATGCCCTCCGAGGGCAAATGGGTGTGCGCCACGCCCATGCTGATGGGCCAGTGGCCGGCGGCGGCGCTGATGTACCGCCTGGGCTACATCGAGCAGGGCGAGCCGGTGGTCTACGAGCAACGCTCGCTGGACGACCTCTGGCGGCGGCGGATGCCGATCATCGCCGAAGACGCGGGTTATGATCCCAACCGCGACAAGGCCAACATGTCGAAGGAATCGAACGTCAAGGACGGCGTCAACCCGCTGGCATATTACGTGGGGCCGGTCGTGGTGAAATACGGCGGCGACCCCGCCAAGAGCCGTGCGGTCGACCTGAGCCCATATCTTCAAGAGGACAAGAAGCTGGTCCGGTCGAACACCGGCCAGTTGTACCTGGACTACGGCAAGGGGTTGTGTGCCCTGAACGCCCCCAAGGCGCAGGGCGTGACCGGGTTTCTCAAGAAAGCCGGGACCGTGCGCTGCGCCGACGTGGAGATCCAGTCCGGCAACGAGTACGCGACCGTGCTGGTGGTCGCCATGGACGACAAGCCGCTGGAAAGCTCCGGCAAGATCCTGGTGCAGGTCGGCACCACGGAGCGCCCGCTGGGCTGGAAGACCAGGCCGGTGCAAGTCGGCGGCCGCGCGGGTGAAGAGGTGCTCAGCTTCGGCCGCGCGCCGTGGATGATCGTCAACGGCGACGTGACGCTGGCCCTGAAAAACACGCAAATCACCAAGGCCCGCGCGCTGGACGCCAACGGCATGCCGCTCAAAGAGGTCCCGCTGGCTGTGTCGGCCGGCCGGAAGACGCTGAAGTTCCCCCCCGACGCGCTGTACGTAGTGCTGCAGTAAGGGGCGTATTTCGACACCGCGACGCCCTGCGGCCTTCGCCCGGCGGGTACCGGTCCGGTCAATCGCTGCTGCGTGCGACACCTCATCGCAAGTCTCTTGGGGGGGTGGCAAATACGCCGAGATTTGCCACTCGGGCAACGGTCCGCCCCCTTGCAAAAAACAGAGCGGCATGCCAGGATAAGGGTACGTTTGATGGCCACAAGCGGGGTTCAGGTTTCCTGCCCGCATATTGCGGCCGAAATGGCCGCGCGCCAATCGACGACCGCCAAACTGAGGCAGCGTTGCCGTTCAGCTCCGGCCTGTTGCTCGTTGCGTAAGCCGTTGGCTTGGTAACGGGCCGTTCTGGGCTGGGGTTCCCCGGTGTTCGTGATCCGTCGCGTGTTGCGCATAAGGCACGCGGCGGTCGGTGTCCATCGTCGGTTTCCCTACAGGGGTGAATGTCTGATTGCGACATAGGGGACAACGGATGTTTGCCAGGGCGCTGACGACGGGTTTCCTGGCGGCGGCACGAACCAGGTGCTGATGGAGGCGCGAACCAAGAAGGAGCCGGTAATGTCCCTAACAAGAACCGTGCTGAACTTGTCTGTCCTTGCCAGTGTCGTCGCCACGGCGGTTTGCGCCCCGTCGGCCCATGGCGCCCCCATTGCTTACGACGGTTTCGACTACCCGGCAGGATCGAGCCTGGTAGGCCAGGACGGCGGCCAAGGGTTCGCCGGGCCGTGGTATCAAGGCGGTTACAACGTGTCGCAGTCGGTGAACCTCCTGGCAAGCGGTTCGCTCAGCTACTCGTCGCTGGCAACCGCGGGCAACCAAGTGACGACCGCTGCAACGTCCGGCATTAACGGCGTCGAGCGCGACTTTGCCAGCCCTGTTTCCTCGGGGACCATTTATCTCAGTTTCCTGTTGTGCCCCGAGGGGACCCTCGGCCAAGGCAATGAGGGCGGCTTCTTCGGCGTTTACCTGCACGGCAGTTCCAACGACTTGTTCGTGGGCAGACCCGGCGGGGGCGCAACCGGCAACTACGTGTTGGAGCAACGTGGAGGGAACGGCTCCGATCAGGCTGTGTCGTCCGGCGTGCCTATAGTCGGCCAAACCGAGTTCCTCGTGGTCGAGGCCCAGCTATTATCCGGAAATGACGTCTTTACCCTGTACGCCAACCCGACGCCTGGCGCTCCGCAGCCTGCCACGGGCGCCGTGCAACAAGATTTCACCATTGGCAGCGCGTTGGGTCTGGTCCTCTATTCGGGCGGGGCTTTCAGCATTGACGAGCTGCGCGTCGGTACGACCTACGCGGACGTGACCCCCCTGTCCGCACCCTCCGTTACTTGGAACACACCCGGCGGCGGCACCTGGAACACTGTCGCCACCAACCAGCCCTGGCTGAATAGCGGCGGCGGCGCCGCTGCCTTCAGCAACTCCGCCAGCGTGACCTTCAACCTGGGCGGCACGAACCCAATCAGCGTCGACGCCGGCGGTGTCCAGCCGGGTTGGACGACCTTCGCCGCGACCGCAGGGAGTTACACCTTCAGCGGCGGGGCGATCGCCGGGTCGGGCGGGCTGGACGTGTACGGCGGCACGGTCACGCTCAACAACGCCAACACCTACTCCGGCGGCACGAACCTCACCGCCGGCCTCCTGAACATCAACTGCGGCAGTCCGGCGGTCACCACAAGCTCCGCCATCGGCACGGGCAGCCTGACCATCTCCGGCGGCTCGCTCGGCAATACCAGCGGCGGCAACGTTACCCTCGGGACCAACAACGCCCAGGTCTGGGAGGGCAATTTCGCCTACGTCGGCTCGGGCAATAACCTCAACCTCGGCACCGGGGC
>Ga0326727_10015935_pt1 | contig 15993 bp, 14 predicted proteins | sample MB2enrmetagenome_FD_207643 | JGI IMG/M metagenome (GOLD analysis project Ga0326727, IMG submission 207643) | Lab enriched peat soil microbial communities from McLean, Ithaca, NY, United States - MB29MY | ecosystem: Environmental > Terrestrial > Soil > Wetlands > Peat | place: USA: New York...
GAGCGGCTCTTATTTGCCCATCGTGCTGGCGCGCAGGGGACAGAACTAAAAAGAACAAACACGGCGACAGTGGGCGCCCGGCGGCATCGGCGGTCTCCCAAATCTCAGAAACGCGACCTGGGACACCCGTCCCTAAGGAACCTCTGTGCAGGTTTCTGTCCTTCTTAGCGGCGAAGAAGACGTGGCTGATTCTCGACAGTCTCGACCGAAAATCGCTCGAAATAGCTGCACGTGAGCTTGTTTTCGTGGTCTCTGAAGGCCGCTTTCCGGTCTGAAGAGACACTACGCCCCTTGCGGAGCCAGCCGGTTGCGGTGCTGGTATAGATTCTCCTGGGCGAAGGCAGCGCACAGCCACTCACGGTTCTTCTTCAAACCCCGGTAGCAGACCTTGGTAAACCCGAAGGCGCGCTTCAAGATGCGGAATGGCCATTCCGCCTTGGCTCTAACTCGTGACTTAGTCCGGTTCTTGCGCTTGCCCGCTTCGGTTACATAGCTCTTGAACTTGGTGCGGCGGTTAGTCATGTCCTGCGCATTGGGCGCAGCCCCATGAATCGCTTCTATCTGCCCTTGTTAGCCCGCGTCGCCCCATACCTTTTTTTCTTCGCCGTGCAGTAAGTCCGGCAACACTTGCGCCTCGGCCACGCTGGCAGCGGTCGTCGCCACCGAATGTACTACGACCTCCCTGCTATCCACGCCGATATGCGCCTTGGCTCCGAAATGCCACTGCCGTCCTTTCTTGGTCTGATGCATCTCAGGATCGCGCTGGCCGGTCGAGTTCTTCGTGGAGCTGGGCGCGTTGATCAGCGTCGCATCCACAATGGTTCCAGTCGAGATGCGGATGCCCTTGCTCGCCACATAGGGGTTTACCCTATCCAGCATCTTGCCGCAGAACTCGTGCTGTTCCAACAGATGACGGAAGTTGAGGATGTTGGTCTCGTCCGGCGCCGACGCGCGGTCCAAATCGGGGTCCCCGCGGACAGGTCTTAGTCCGTGGGGTGGAAGATCGACTCCGGCAAAGGGTCGCAACGTACACGAGCTATAGAAGGCTTCTTCCATGCCGGGGTTCGAAAGATTGAACCACTGCTGCAAGAAGTAAGTCCGCAGCATAATCGTCAGACCCACTGGCTGCCGGACCTTGCCTACCTTGCGGTAATGAGGCTCTATAAGCGCCAATAACTCACTCCACGGCGCCACCTGCTCCATTTGGTCTAGAAACAGTTCACGCTTGCCCTTACGACCAAACTTCTCAAAACTCGCCTGGGACTCCAGTGTTTGTTGCCGCATCGCGCTCACCCTCTACCTATCATTCTATCCAAGCAGAGTGCGGGGTTGAGACTTGTGCAGAGTCTCCCTAACTGCTCTTATATGTCCAGATTCTTGACATCCAGCGCATTATCTTCGATAAACTTGCGCCGCGCCTCCACGTCTTCGCCCATCAATGTGGTGAAGATCGCCTCGGTTTCGGCGATATCTTCGAGCTTTACCTGGAGCAGTGTGCGGCGCTCGGGATCCATGGTGGTTTCCCAGAGCTGCGTCGAGGTCATTTCGCCCAGGCCCTTGTAACGCTGCACCTGGTAATCCTTCTTGCCCTGCTCGACGATATAGGCGAACAACTCGCGCGCCGTCTGCTTTTCCACCGGCTCTCGGGGCAGGCGCGCGGCGCGGCGGGCTTGCTTCGCTTCTGCCTGCGCCTCCTCGCCCTCGGATGCCTCGGCATCCTCCGCGCTCACCTCCACCGGCACGGCCTTGCTGGCGTACTCCACCAGGAACGGCGGTTCCAGGAACTCCTTGATGAGCGTGTACTTCGACATCATCTGCCGGAATTCCGGGCTAGAGGCCAGGGTCCAGTTGACACAGCGCGGAGCGCCTTGCGAATCCTTGAAGCCGATCGACCAGGTGTGGTGCTCCTCTTCCTCGGTCAGATCGATCTCCTTGATTGCGAACTCGCCGGCCAGCTCCGTCAACTGGTCGCGCAACAATGCCAACTTGGGCGGAATTTCACTCTCCGCCTTTGATGCAAAGTCGGCGCGGTGAACCAGTTCGGCGCGCGCCAGCAACTCCGTCAGCTTCTCGTTGCGGATGCGCTTGTCCACTTTTTCCACGAACCCAAGGTACTCGTTCAGGGTGCCCATGAAGCGGGCAAGATCGCCGCCTTCGATGCGGCCTGCGCCTTCGCCGTGGCGCACAATCATTCCTTCCGACGCGCGATTCACCATCACCCGCACAAACTCGCGATCGTCCTTGATGTACTGCTCGAAGCGTCCCTTCTTGATCTTGTACAGCGGCGGCTGCGCGATGTAGATGTTGTCGCGCTTGATCAGCTCCGTCATGTGGCGGAAGAAAAACGTCAGCAGCAGCGTCCGGATGTGCGAGCCGTCCACGTCGGCGTCGGTCATCAGGATGATCTTGCCGTAGCGGATCTTGGTGGCGTCGAAGTCATCCTTGCCGATGCCGCACCCCAGCGCCGTAATCATGGCGCGGATCTCCTCGTGGCCCAGCATCTTGTCGTAGCGCGCCTTTTCCACGTTCAGGATCTTGCCCTTCAGCGGCAGAATCGCCTGGAATCTCCGGTCGCGGCCCTGCTTGGCGGTGCCGCCGGCGCTCTCGCCCTCGACCAGATACAATTCGCAGCGATCGGGATTGCGCTCGCTGCAGTCGGCCAGCTTGCCGGGCAGCCCGCCGCCGTCCAGCGCGCCCTTGCGCCGGGTCAGGTCGCGCGCCTTGCGCGCCGCCTCGCGCGCCCGCGCCGCCTCAATGGCCTTATTGATGATGCGCTTGGCGATGGGCGGGTTCTGTTCCAGATACATCCCCAGCCGCTCGTTGACAAACGCCTGCACCGTCCCGGCAATGTCGGAGTTCAGCTTGCCCTTGGTCTGGCCCTCGAACTGCGGCTGCGACAGCTTCACGCTGACCACCGCCACCAGTCCCTCGCGCACATCGTCGCCGCTCAGGTTCTCCTTGAGGTCCTTGAACAGCCCCATCTGTTGGCCGATGGCGTTGATGGTCCGGGTGAGCGAGGTTTTGAAGCCGGACAAATGCGAGCCACCATCCACCGTGTTGATATTGTTGGCAAAGCTGAAAACGGTATCCGAGTAGCTGTCGTTGTATTGCAGGGCGATGTCCATCTCCACACCGTCGCGCGTGGCCTCCATCACGATCGGCTTCTCGTGCAGCACCTGCTTGCCCCGGTTCAGGTGCTTCACAAACTCGGCAATCCCGCCTGCGTACTTGAATTCTGTGCGCCGGGCTTCCCCGGTCTTGGCGTCGGCGGTGCGCTCGTCCGTCAAGGTGATCTCGAGGCCCTTGTTCAGGAAGGCCATCTCGCGCAGTCTTTGAGCCAGCGTGTCGTAATTGAACTCGGTGGTGACGAAGATGCTCTTGTCGGGCAGAAAGTGCACCTTGGTCCCGCGCCTCTTGCTGGTTCCCGCCTGGCGCAATTCGCTGGTCGGAGCTCCGCAACCGAAGTCCATCTCCCAGGTGTGGCCGTCGCGCCAGATCTCCACGTTGAACTCCTGGCTCAGCGCGTTCACGCAGCTTACACCCACCCCGTGCAGGCCACCGGAAACCTTGTAGGTCGAGGAGTCGAACTTGCCGCCCGCATGAAGCTTGGTCAGCACCACCTGCACCGCCGGCATCATCTGTCCGTTGGGCAGGGGCATCAGATCCACCGGAATGCCGCGCCCGTCGTCCACTACCGTGATCGAGTTGTCCACGTGAATGATGACGTCGATCTTCTTGGCATAGCCCGCCAGCGCCTCGTCCACGGAATTGTCCACCACCTCATAAACCAGATGGTGCAGCCCCATCTCGCCGGTCGAGCCGATGTACATGGCGGGCCGCAGGCGCACCGCCTCCAAGCCTTCGAGGATCTTAATGTTTTCGCCGGTATAGCTGTCGTTGTCGCCGTTGCCGTTTGAAAAGGAGCTGTTGTCGGGGATTTCAGTCGCCATAGGATTCCATTTCGCCGGACCTTCGCTTCGAACTGCTGGCCGGATGCAACGCCAGAATTCCGGCAAAGAGTTGAGTTCTGAGAACTAACCGATTGAAATACGGGAGCCTAGCGCGAATTCGACTAAGACAAGTTTAGCATGCGGGAAGGCGTGGCTATGAGCGTCGGAGAGCCCGCGGACTCGGCTTCTGGATGTGGACAATCTGGGCACAAAATTACGTTGGTAATCTCGTCCATTACCAGATGTTCATATATTTGAATCATCTGGACTTATCTGCATTTTTCGCATACGATTCGTGTAGGCGGAGAGACATCTTCTCTGCCCAAGCGATTCTATCAGAGGTTACCCACCATGAAACTCGCCGTCCGCATCTTCGCTCTGTCCATTGTTCTCGCCGGAGCCGCCGCCGCTTCCCTCTCTTCCACCTCCTCCCGCGCCCTCCCCAGCCACCAGTCGGCCACCGCTAACTTCCCCACCCCAGGTTGCTTGCCTGGAGTGCCCACCTGCCCACCCCGGGTTGCCAATTCCGGTAGCCAGACCGTGAAATAACAGCGGACCGGCACAGAAGTTCTCTAGCCAAAGTCGTTTTTTGTTGAGCGGCAGGGCATTCGGCGCTATTCTGAGAGGGTTCTCAGGATGGAATGGGGCCCTTTATGTCTTCAAATCTGGCAATGTCCGCGATGGGTGGTGTGGAATTTGCATTAGTTGCCCTGGTCGGCTTCCTGTTTTGGAGGAAGGGAATGCATCGGCGTTTTCCGGCCATGGGAGCGTATCTGGCACTGCGTGTGGTTTCCGCGCCGATCCTGTTCCTCCTCCTTACTGGGAACCTGATCGAGTCCCCGGGCGTCAAAACATTCTTTGGTTTTGCGTATTTCTTTACCTTCTGGGCGGTTTACATCGCCAGCGCCGTGCTCTTGTTTTTCATCTGCGTCGAGGTCTTCCGTTCCGTGCTTTCGGCGTTCTCGGGCTTGATGAACTTCGGGCTCGTGGTCTTTCGCTGGGCGGCTTTGGCCTCGACGATCGTCAGCTTTTCTTCGGTCTCCTTTTCGCATTCCGGGCTGCTCATGATTCCAGACATTGCCTATGGACTCATGCGTTCTGTCAGCATCCTCGAGCTCTGTCTGCTGGCCTTCCTCTGCCTGAGCATGAATGCACTGCGTCTCCCGGTTCGCGACGCGGCTTTCGGAATTGCTCTTGGCTTTGGCCTGATGTCTGCGAACGACTTCGTGCAGTCGTTGCTGGCGTCGAAATTGACTTCGTTGACCGCCCCCGTGCAGTTTGTCTATGAGTCGGTGATTTTGGTGGCGCTGGCGATCTGGGCGGCTTACTGTGCCCTGCCCGAGGCGGCTCACCGGCCCATCGTAATGCCCGCCAGTTCCACCATCTACCGCTGGAACGAGATTGCCTCGGCCCTCGGCCACACCGGTACCCAGGTTGCCGTCCGGCAGCCTGCCAACGGATTCTTCCTTACCGACGTGGAGAGGGTGGTCGAAAAGGTGCTCACCCGCAACCTCAAGAGCAGCGAATCGGAGCCGTAGCCGACAGGCGTCCATCGGCCCAATCCGGGTTCGCCGCAAAGAAGAAAACAGGCCACTGCAACGCGGTGGCCTTTTCTATTTTTGGTGCATTTTCACGATGCGTCTAAGGCTATGGGCGCTCCACATGGGCGCCGCGTCTTTTTGTTTGCAGCTAGGGTGGATTAGCGCGATGCCCGCGCTACTGTAAGAGTGAAAATGCCCCGGTTCTCAGTCTTCTTACTCGGCCGCAACCGGTTCGATCGATGCAAACCGCCCGCGGTTGCCGTGGTCGCTGAACTTCACGCGCCCTGTGACCTTGGCGAAAAGCGTGTCGTCGGAGCCGATGCCCACGTTCACGCCCGGCTTGATCCGCGTGCCGCGCTGCCGCATGATGATCGACCCGCCGGTTACCAGTTGGCCGGCGAAGGCCTTCACGCCCAGCCGCTGTGCATTCGAATCCCGTCCGTTTGTGGAGCTGCCTCCACCCTTCTTATGTGCCATTGCCCAATCCCCTTCCGAGTCCAAGCTCTTAGCTTTCAGCTCTCAGCCAATTCTTCTGCAAGTTAATAATCCCAGCCCAACCATTGGAAAAGCTGAAAGCTGAGGGCTGAGAGCTACTTCGTTGCCGTGTAGGTCACGCCGTCGGCTTCGATGGTCTTGATGCGCACCTCGGTAAAATTCTGCCGGTGCCCTTGCAGTTTCTTGTACTGCTTCTTCCGCTTCAGGTGGAAGACCAGGATCTTGTCGCCGCGCCCCTCGCCCAGCACCTCGCCGGTCACCTTAGCGCTTGCCGGCTTGGCCACCGATCCCGGCTCGGTGCTGAGGGCAAGAACGTCGCTGAACTCCACCGTCTTGTCCGCGGAGACCACGGTCTCAATCTTCACCACGTCCCCCGGAGCCACCCGGTACTGCTTACCGCCGGTGCGAATCACAGCATACATAACAAATCCTCCAGCGCTCCGGTCTCAAAACAAGGCGCATTCAAAATCAAAGTCCGCGTGCCAATCGTCGTGTGCTGGTTTTGGGGCGCATACAGAGAGTCACTGCATCGGGAACCGGGCCGCACACACGCTTGAACCCAAAGCGGTGAACCCGGCATTGCCCTGCACACCCACGCAGGGGCGCGTCGCCAAACTATGTAATCTTATCGTCAAACCGCCTCCGTGGTCAATCGGCTCCAACCTTGCCGCTCGGTGAGCGTGGTCGAGCCCGGGATCGGGTGTGGAGTGTACTGTGGAACAGAGTCGACATATGGAAACGATCCAGATTGTTCTCGACAAGAAGCTCCTACAGGCCACCGACCAGGCCGCGCGTCGAACCAAACGGAATCGTTCCGCGCTGGTGCGCGATGCGCTGCGGGAACATCTGCGCCGATTGGAGGTGCGCGTCTGGGAAGAACGCGACCGCGAGGGCTATTCGAGGCAGCCGCAGACGCCCGATGAATCGCGGCAATGGGAAGCGGAAGCGGCGTGGCCGGGGGAAGTGGAGGGGTCATGGCCGGCCGAGTAGTGCGCGGGGATGTTCGCCTTTACAGCTTTGGCGCGCCCGACAAGAAGAGGCCGGTGGTCGTTCTCACCCGGTCCAGCGCCGTTGCCTATCTCTCCACGGTAACCGTGGCGCCCATCACCTCCGCCATCCGCGGCGTGCCATCCGAGGTTGTCTTGAATGAAGAAGATGGCATGAAGGCGTCCTGCGCGGTGAACCTGCACAATGTGGTCACCGTCTCCCTGGATCGATTGGGCAAGCGTATGGCCCAGTTGAGTTCCCCCCGAATGGACGAGATCTGTGCTGCTTTGCGCTTCTCTCTGGGTTGCGATCTCAGACCCTCGTAGCAAGCGCAAGCGGCAGGCAGTGGTTCCGGCCTGGTCGTCGCCAACTCGGACACCACCCTCCTGGCTCGGGTTCTGCCAGGATTGGTGGCAATTAAGGAACTGGCAGAAGTTTAGCTAGTGATAAGTCCAGAGGAGGCTTGCCTGCTTGCGCAAGTCAGCGTCAAACAAAATGAAGCCGTCTGTTTGTTCCGGCTGGCTCAGAAAGAAGATCAGTTCAGACCGCCCGTCGTCATCGTAATCGCCGGCATCGACCAGCGACATAAAGGAACCGATTCGTTTAGCGCGACCATCCGCCGAAACGAAAAACCAAGGGTCGGAAAGCGGGTCGTTCGGATCATCGACATACCCGCAATCTCCCGCATTCAAGTGAGTCTCCACCAGAAATGAACCCTTGTTTGAAGTGTATGAAACTGGGAGGTCCAGCGAGGAATCTGGAAATGTCCACCTGCGCTGCACAACCTCCTCATTCTTGCAGCGATTAATGTGCGGAAAACCAAGGCGAAACGCTGCCCGGACTAACCTCGCAATACTGTCCGGCGGTTGGGGCAGACGCTTCCATCCGTCGGGATCGCTGAAGTAGGGCTTGGAAACCAACACAAGAGGACGCCGTACCTTGCCTGGGCCGTCAGCCATCAATCCTGCGAAGCTCTTGGACGGCGGACCAATAGAAGGAACGGCGACCATCGGCGTCACAATCGCCTGAACGATTGTCCGGAATCCTTGATCCATCTGCCCATGTGTGATTCGATCTCCGATCTCCCAGCTTTCACCCTTAACCTGTCCGAGGCTCCTTCCGTCAAAAGCAATAGTCCATGTCATCCGAGCGGGGAGAGATGAGGCATTGACCGGCCTCCATGTCGATCCGACCTTCTCAAAGGCTGGCCTAATGAACCGGTCACGAGTAACCCCCGGTTCCCAGTTGGACAATTCTTCACGGGCATCATCGAGAAAACCAACAAAAACCTTTGGCACATCCTTGGCCAATGGTGCTTGGCCGCATAGAACTCGGCAAGGAGATAGTGCGAAGAGAATGGTCGCAACTAAATTGGCGCAATTCATGGGGGTCTTTCAGTAAGCCATTCCAATGCACCACATTTTACCTTTGCGTAGCACCGTTGTTGGTCGTCGCCAACTCGGAAGTTGACCGGCCGCGAGGGTTGTCCACCCCTCCCAGCAATCCCGCGCCGCTATACTTCCCCCATGCCTCCTGTCAGCGTCATCGCCACCGTCCTCAATGAGGTCCAAGACATCCGTAGGCTCGTCCCCAGCCTGCTGGCGCAGACCCCGCCCCCGGCCGATATCGTGATCGTCGACGGCGGCTCGACCGACGGCACCTGGGAGTGGCTCCTCGATTGCAGCGCTAAAAACCCCATCCTCCAGCCCATTCGCGACGAGTCCTGCAACCTGAAGCACAGCCCCGGCCCCATCTCCCGCGGCCGCAACGTGGCCATCGCCGCCGCCGGTTCCCCGATCATTGCCTGCACAGACGCCGGCTGCACCTACCCGCCCGACTGGCTCTCCCGCCTCACCGCGCCCCTCATCGACTCCACAGCCGAATACGCCCTCGGCGGCTCTTGCCTTGACTCAGCCGACCCCACCGTCTGGGACCTCGCCTCGGCCCACTTCTTCGGCGTCCGGCTATCCGCGGACGCACCCTCCAAATCCTGCACTGCCCGCTCCATGGCCTTTACGAAAGACCTCTGGCAGCGCCTCGGCGGCTTCCCCGAAACCGTCTTCTTCGGGGAAGACACCCTCTTCGATCTCCAAGCCCGCCGCCTGATCAGCCCCATCTTCGTCGAGCGCGCCAAGGCCTTCTATCGCCCCCAGTACACCTTCCGCTCTGCCTGCCGCCAACTCGCCGCCTACGCCATCAGCGACGGCGTTCTCGGCGTCCGCCGCGCGCGCCTCTACCGCAATGCCGCCCGCTGCATCGTCCAGCTCCTCGCCCTCCTGAGCCTGCTCTGGACCTGGATCCCATTCGCGGCAGTCCTCGTCCTCGAAGCCTGGTTCGCCTTCCAGGCCGACGGCCGTTTCCTCCGCCGCGCCGGCCCGCGCGCCCTGCTAGCCCGCTTCCTCTTCTCCATCCTCGTCCCCTGGATCGTCGCCATCAGCCGAATCCGCGGCGCTCTGACCAGGAAGAACCAGCCCAACCGCCAAAACCTCAACCTTTGAACCGCCTCTGTCCGCTTACTCGTCCCCAAGCTCGTAGGGAATCCCAAAGCGCCCAATCTGAATCAGCGCCCTGTCCCCCGGCGGCCAGATGTGCAAACTCTCCACCCGGCTTGGCCCCGCAATCCGGTGCGCATCCGTGGTCCCCACCAGCGTTCCCGTCGCCGCCTCATGAAAATGCACGCTCAGCGCATCGCCTCCGCTTGCCCGCGTCCATCCGAACACATACTCGCCCGGCTTCAGCGCAATCCCGCCCACCCGCAGCGGCGTCTGCACTACCAGGTAGTGCGAGTACTTGCCGTCAGCCGAGTACCCGGCCGTCAGCAGCACCACCCCCGCAATGAAGTGTCCCCGCCCGTTCACAATGCCGCTCGCGGTCCGCATCTCCGTTTCGATGTGTTCCTTCTCCACCGGCGCCCGCGCCGGCAGCAGCGACGCCAGCTCCGCATCCGTCGCCTGACGCCACGCCGTCTTTTGCGCCTGCGCCGGCCCGGACAACCCCAACAAAACAACTCCAAGACCAATGAGAAACTTCATGATTTCGGCTTCCTCAACGATTCGAGTGGAACAATGCCCCGCTGGATCGCCGCCGTCGCCGCCTGTGTCCGGTCGGTCACGCCCAGCTTCCCCAGCAGGCTGTTGATGTGCGTCTTCACCGTGGCCTCTGAGATTTCCAGCTCGGCGCCGATTTCCTTGTTGCTCTTGCCATACACAATCTGCTCCAGCACCTCGAACTCCCGAGGCGTCAGTTCCTCGGTGCCCATGCGCTCGGCCAGCTTCTCGGCAATCGCCGCCGGAATGTGCGACTTCCCCGCATGAACTGCGCGAATTGTCGCAATCAGTTCTTCCGATGTCATGCCCTTCAGCAGGTAGGCCCGCGCCCCCGCCTGCAAGGCGCGATAGATGTCCTCATCCCCGTCGTAGGTGGTCAGCACGATGAACCGCGCCCCCGGCGTCTCCATCCGCAGGCGCTGAATCACGTCCACTCCGCTCATCCGCGGCAGCCGCAGGTCCATCAGCGTAATGTCCGGCTGGTGCTTGCGAAATTGAGTGATGGCCTCCACGCCGTCCGCCGCCTCGCCCACAACCTCCAGGCCCTCCACCACGTTAAGCAGCGCCACCAGCCCCTGCCGCACCACGTGGTGGTCTTCTACCACCAGCACCCGTATCGATTCCATCGCCATCGTTGCTCCTTCATCCACTCTCATGCGTCCTCAAAGGCCTGGGTACCCCAGCTCTCGTATTTGAGACCTGGGATACCACGAACCCCGGGCGGCCCGCCTGGGCGCCCTCTGGGCACCACGTCTTTGTCTTTGTGGCCAGGGCGGGAAGGCGCAAACCTCAACCGCTGCGCATCTCCGGCGCCACCGCCGCCCGCAGCCGCACCGTCGTTCCACCCCCCGGTTCGCTCGTCACCTCGAGCGTTCCGCCAATCGCCGCCGCCCGCTCTTGCATCCCGGTCAATCCATAATGCCCCGCCTGAGACGCGGGCCCCGCGCTGAATCCGCGCCCATCGTCCCGTACCTCCAGCGCAATGGTCACGGGCCCATACTCCAGTTGGACAAACAAATTCTTCGCCCCGGCGTGCTTCTTCACATTATGAATGGCCTCCTGGGCCACACGCAGAATCTCCCGTTCCGTCCCCGGCGGCAAAGGACGGTAGGCCCCGTAGATGCTGAAGCCGGCCGCCAACCCATGCCCATCCTCGGCCTCCACCAACCGCCGCAGCCGCACCGGCAGCGTGGTCTCCCCTGAGTCTTGAGAGCGCAGAGCCCAGATCGACTGCCGCGCATCCGCCAGCCCCTCGCGCACATACTCACGTGTTGTGTCCAGGTGCTTCGCTGCGGCCTCCGCCTGGTTGTGACGCAGCAACTCGGCCAGCACCTCCAACTGCACAGAGACCCCCACGTAGCCCTGCGCCAGGGTGTCGTGAATCTCCCTTGCAATCCGGTTCCGCTCGCCCAGCACCGCGCGAAACTCCCGCTCCGCCACCACCAGCCGCCTTCTCAGCAGCCCCGTCACCAGGCCCACCAAGCCCGCCGCCAGCAGCACATAAATCCACACCGTCTGATAGAAATGCGGCCGCAACTCGAAGCCCAGCGCCGCTCCGGCTGTGTTCCACACCCCATCGTTGTTTGCCGCCTGCACTCTGAAGGTGTACCGTCCCGGAGGAATGTTGGTGTAGAAAGCCGTCCGCCGCGCCCCGGCCTCGGTCCAACCCCTGTCGAAGCCCTCCAGCATAAAGCGGTAGCGCACCTTCTGCGGCGCAACAAAGCTCAACCCCGCATAGTCGAACTCGAAATGCACATGCCCCGCCTCAACCCTCAACCCATTCCCCACCCCATGCAGTGGTAATGCAACGTCATCGACGGAAAACCGCTCCAGCGCAACCGCAGGCGGCGTCGAATTCACCGGGAAATGCGCCGGGTCCACCTCCACCAGCCCCTTGGGCGTCGCAAACCAGAGGTGCCCGTCCCGCGCCCGCCACGCCGAAGGGTGGCTGTTGATCGCCGTCTCCCGGCTCCTCAGCCCATCGGCGGCGCCGAACTCCATCCAATGCGAGCGGCTCCCCATCATGTCGCAGTCGCACCGCGCAATCCCGTTTCCCGTGGCGAACCACAAGTGCCCCAGGCCGTCATCCAGAATCGCGTGAATGCTGGTCCGCTCGAGCCCATCGTGCGCCGCCGGAGAGAGCTTCCGCCCATCCCACTGGTCCCACCCGTGGTCCTGTGTCCCGATCAGCAGCGTCCCATCGCTCCGCGGCAAGAGAGCGGTAACAACGTTGCTGGTGAGGCCGTCAGCCGTCGTGTAGTTCAATATCTTGCCGCCGTGCAGCCGCGACAACCCGGCAAAGGTTGCCACCCAAAGGTCCCCCTTCGCATCCCGCGCCATGGCCCCCACCAGGTCGCTCCCCAGCCCATTCGCCTGGGTAAAGGTCTCCATCCTCCCACCCAGCTTGCCCGTCCAGTGCGTCAACCCTCGCCGCGTCCCAATCCAAACCGACCCATCCGCATCCGCCAGCAGCGACCGGATAAAGTCGTCCGGCAGCCCATCTGCGGAAGTAAACCCCTCGATCCCCGCTCCGCCCGCGCGAATGTGGCTCAGCCCATCCGGCGTCCCCACCCACAGGTCGCCCTTCGCCCCCGCCGCTAGCGACAGAATCACGTCGCTCAGCAACCCATCCTTCACGGTGTAGATCTTGATCGCGCTTGCCCCCGCCCCACAGCCCGAGGAAACGCCGGGCACTGTATCAGGGCACGACTTCAGTCGGGCCAAAAACAACCCTCTGTTGGATTGGGCTTTAGCCCCTGCGGGGTTTTCGACAACTCGCCGCACCGCATTCAGCCCGCCCCCGCTCGTTCCCACCCAAAGCGTCCCCGCCGCGTCCTCCACCACCGTCGTCGTCCCGTCGGACGAAAGCCCCTCTCGCGCTCCCAGAGTTCGGAACCGCTCATCCCGCAGAATGTGCAGCCCGTCCGTCTCCGTCCCCACCCACACATTCCCCTCGCGGTCTTCCATCAGCGTCAGCACCGAAGCTCGCGCCAACGCATCCGTCACAGGCAATCGCTGCACCTTGCCATCCGCCCACCGCGCCAGCCCGCCATTCGTCCCAATCCACAACGTCCCCTCGCGGTCGGCAACGACCACCTGAATCCTGCTGCCGGGAAGCTCCTTGCCAACAGCCAGTCGAGTTGTTGGCTCCACTCGAGTCTTGGCTTTATAGAACTGCAAATAATCTCTGCCGCCCATCACAAATACTCCGTGGGACAGTTCTTCTTCGAACTCGACCTGTCCCGGCGGTTCCCCGGATGGAATCGCTGTGTGGGGCCAAGAATCAACGTTCCTTACCGCCGCAAACCGATCTCCGACCCGCTGTACAATGCCCTTATCGGTCCAGAGGCCGAGCCCGCCGCCCTCTATTTCCCACAATTCGAGAATCCCATTCCCCGGCAACCCATCCTTTGTCGTGAACGCCGTAACCACCCCATCCTTCCACCGCCCCAGCCCCTCGCTGGTCCCGATCCACAGCGTCCCGTCTTTCGCCGCCAGCAAGCACCGCACATCGTTCCCCGGCAGCGCCGGACTTGAATTCCGGTCAAACACCTGGAACGAGTTCCCGTCGAACCGCGCCAGCCCCACCTCGGTGCCCAGCCAAACGAACCCATCCCGCGTCTGCGCCAGCGCCTGCACCGTGTTTTGCGGCAGCCCGTTCTCCATCACCCACGCCTGCCGCCCATAGTTTTGGAGCGCGGTCGATGGCTCAAGCGCCCCGACCGTCAGCGCGCCTGCCAGCAGCGATGCCATCGCATACGCTGCGAAAAACCTCACACGATGCAAGGAACTGCAAATGTAGTTCAGGGGTTCGCAGGTCGCGAAAAAACTCCATCCGGAGGGAGGCGGGGGTTTCAACCCCCGCAAAAAGCCGACAGATTTGACGCGGGCTTTACAGTCTGCGGAAAAACTCGATTCGGTGAAGGGTACGGGCTTCAGCCCGTACATAAATGCAATAGAATCAACGCGGGCTTTAGCCCCTGAGGAACGCTCTTCGGGCATTTCGCCCAAATTCAGGCCTTTTTCCGCAGCCTGTTTAGCCCCGGAGGGACGCATTTCGGTAGGTTCGCTCACGGTCTGGCCCTCTTCCGACCCAAGCCCGCAAGCCCGCGCTTGCCGGCCCCATGTTCCGCCGGTCCCGGCCACTCTCACGATCGAATTGGCATGGTTTCTGGCCACGGAAGCGCGTGAACTTCCCTCAAAGAGACTTCGCCGCGCGCAAACGCGCACATCCACATTAACCGGGATCGCTGGCGCGTTGCCGGCAGTTGAACCAGACTACTCCACCAGGGCCGAGGCCATTCCCCACCCATCGATGGATTCCAAACTCGCTCCAATGGGTCATGACACCCCGCCCGGCCTCCGCTACTCTTTGAATGTCTCCTGGATTGGTCCTCCAGAGCTGGTCTTTCAGAGCTTCATTTTCGGGTGGCCGCTCTACTCGCTGGGCAGCCGCCCGATTTCCTTTTCAGGCCAAGGGTCCCTTCGCCCCCGGCCGCAGCGCCTCCACCGTCAGCTCATCCGCCCTGCGCAGACTAGGAAACAGCGCCGCCCAAACCCCGGCCACCGCCAGCGCTCCCACGCCTCCGGCCACCGTAGCCCGCACCGCCCCCCACCACTGCGCCGTCAGCCCGCTCTCAAACGCGCCTAGCTCGTTCGACGCCCCGATAAACAGCGAGTTCACCGCGCTTACCCGTCCCCGCATCTCGATCGGCGTCGCCAACTGCAGCAGCGACCCGCGAATCACCACGCTCACCGCGTCCGCCGCTCCGGCCGCCGCCAGCGCCCCCAACGACAGCCACAAGCTGCGCGAGAGTCCAAACACCACTGTAGCCGCACCGAAGATTCCTACGCTTGCAAAGAGCTGCCGCCCCGCCCGCCGCGTGAACGGGAACCGCGCCATCCCCAGCGACATCGCCACCGCTCCGGCTGCCGGCGCTGCCCGAAGCAGTCCCAGCCCCGGCGGCCCCTGGTGCAGAACCTCGTGCGCAAAGATCGGCATCAGCGCCGTCGCCCCGCCCAGCAGCACCACAAACAGGTCCAGCGTGCTCGCCCCCAGCAGCAGCCCCGACCGCCGCATGTATTGAAATCCCGCCAGCACCACCTTCACCGAAATATCCCGGTGCTCCATCCGCCCCGGCCTCGCATGCAGGCTTGCCACCAGCACCAGAAACCAGCCCAGCGTCGCCAGCGTAAAGACATACACAAGCCCCGCGCCTTCGAGATGCATCCGCGCCGCCAGGCCCACCAACGGCATCGTGAACAGGAGACCCCCAAGCGCCGGTCCGGCAATGTTGGCAAACTGAAAGATCGCCCCGCCCCACGTCACCGCGTTCACAAAGTGCTTCTCCGGAACCAGGTGCGGAATCAGCGCCGCGCTTGCCGGCCCGCTGAATGCTCTCCCCGTCCCGATCGCGAACAGCACGGCGTAAATCCCCAGAACACTGGAAGTCCCCGACCGGGCCAGCCCCAGCAGCGCGCACGAGCAAACCACTTGCAAGCCATAACAGAGCAGGATGATCTCCCGCCGGTCGAAGCGGTCCGCGGCGTGCCCCGCCGGAAGCAGAAACAACAGTCCGGGCAGAAACAGCGCCAGCCCCGTAAACCCCAAATCCAGCGCCCGGTGCGTGATCGAGTACACCTGCCAGGCCACGGCCACAGACTGCGCCTCGGCCCCCAGGATCGCCACCATCCGCGCCAGTTGATATCGCTTGAAGTCGCGCGAGGCAAACGCCTCCATCCCGCGCACCGGCTGTCTCTGGGGAAGGGAACTCATCTCTAGTCTTAGCTTAGAGCCTGTGATTAACCTTCCCGCCTGCGGGAAAATTAATAACAGGCTGCTAGGCGTCTGTCGGGGATAGCAGGTTCGTTTTTCGGGTTCTGGTGTCCTCGGGTCTCGGTGACACATTCGGTTGTCCAGATCGACCGGATTGGCTGTCGAAATGGTGGTGGCAAGGGGGAAACGGCCTGCAT
>Ga0326727_10015936_pt1 | contig 15992 bp, 14 predicted proteins | sample MB2enrmetagenome_FD_207643 | JGI IMG/M metagenome (GOLD analysis project Ga0326727, IMG submission 207643) | Lab enriched peat soil microbial communities from McLean, Ithaca, NY, United States - MB29MY | ecosystem: Environmental > Terrestrial > Soil > Wetlands > Peat | place: USA: New York...
CGGCAAACCCTGTATCGTGGGTTGCGAGGAAATTGAAATCGATGTTGCGGCTCAGAGATTCGAGGTTAAACGAGGGCAATCACAAACCATAGCAGTCGCGAAGGGCGATATTGTAAGCGTTGATGGAACTGAAGGACTTGTCATATTGGGTGAGATACAACAGGTGACCCAGAGCGTTAGCGAGTACGTCAAAGAGCTCCTAACTTAACCCCGATTTTGTTGCAGAGACGGTTGAGGCAGGAGCGCGTGCCGCGCTAAGATAGGTTCGTAAATTCGCATGACTTTGGCGATGCCCCTGACGGTCATAGCCTTTCTACTCGGGAAAAAGGTGCTTTACGACGATTGTAGTGTCAGCCACTCTAGCAGCTCTTTCTCAGGAAGATTCACTCGACTCTTTGCTTCCCTGAAAGTTTTAGGAGACTCTCGTGCATCTCGAACCATACGTTGTGATAGGAATCCCTTGCTACCACCATATACTTCATGTTTCCCGCATTTATCTGCTGAAGCGCTAAGTCGAATCTCTGATAATATCTTGGGTACGTAGGGACTAGCTGCGATATGTTGCCGATGAGGATTTTGATTTCTCCGTGGATTTGAGCGAGTTCCTTCATTATAGCTTGGTCATATTGCGGGTCGCTATGATCGTTCGGTACCTTGCCGTCCTTCATCTGCCAACGTGCAACGAGCCCCTTGTACCTAACGTTGACTTGTTCGAATTGATCGGAGTATCGCAGAATGTCTTCTTTCCGTCCGCTCTTATCGAGGAGTAGATTACGGTGCTCTGTCGCTGCTTTTTCTCCGGTGGGCTCGATCTGCAAATCGGAGACTTTGATTCTTTTGATGAATCCCTTCTCACACAGGTTTTGAAGAACCTTTGGATCGAGATCAATATCAGCTGCTAAGTTCGGTTCTTTCACAACTTTGTAAGTATCAATATAGTCGAGAATTGCAAACTCTTCATTATTCAACACAGGTGTTCACCGATCAGGACCCGTTTCCAATTGAATTGTAACGTGTTAGAAGCCTGTCGGTTCTCATGTGTCAATGATCAATTTCCCCCGATTCGATTAATCTATCAACCTCATCCAGGACTGCTTGGGGTGTACTCGCTTTGACGAAATAGTAGGGCCTGTCGCTCGCAAAATCATTTGCGAAAGCCGCGCGGCGTTCTCTAAGTTCAACAGTCTCTATCACTGGCATCGGAATCGTAGGGGTTACAAGTGAATTTGCCTGATAGAAGTCCGATAGTGAACAAAAGGTTTGATATGCCTTCTCAAAGTGGCTCATTCTTGAGGATGCGAAATCATAGTTTCCATCAATACTAGGCAGTACTACCGCCTCGATACGCTTCGCTCGCTCTTTTGCGGCCTTGAACTCCGGTAGCCCTTTGAAGAATTTCGCCACGCCGGCTGTGGCTTCTGGTTTGTCAACACGCTCAGTTCCTTTGCTCCTCGATTTCAGGAAAACTTCTTGACTTCCTTCAAGCGGCCGACCCTTTCTATCGACTATTAGACATTCGGTTGCGATTATCTCTCCGCCGCGGTTACAGGCTTCTATGAGGCTCATCGTTTTCCCGTGGTTTGAATCCCCGCTCATGAACAAGAGAGACTTTCCACGGTATTGCGCTGCCGACGAATGGAACAGGTGCATATTCTTCTTTTCCAGTTCTCGTGCGAATATGGGAATAGTAAGCCGATTGAGTTCTCCTTGGGCCCAATCACCTCGCAGCACGAGAGACTTCTGCTTCCACAAAAGGGCCTTACGACCGGGTGCAACTCTTTGCCAAGTCAGATCCGGGCTCTTCTTGACGGGGTGTTTCCTCTCCGTAACTGTTCCTAGTCTATAGGACAAATAGGTCATGTCGGCTAGCGGTGAACCGTCACCATCTTGCCTGTAACTGTCAGTTCGCACCGATGCCCCAAGTTTCACAAGTTCATTTGTGATTTTCTGCAAACGACATACCTCCGAACTGTCATGATTGTAACGGCGATCCGCTGTTTCGTTTGCTAGTTTGGTGGCTCCGCTCAAAAACCCTACTATTTTGTGAGGGGCAAGTTACCTAAGATGACTGTCGACGAGTTCGTCAAGATCCTGGGTCAGACGAGATTAGTGTGTCGCGCTTTTTGCCTGGTTCACGATCCTAGTGACTTCGTTCTCTGGTACCTCGTCCTTGCGTATTAGGCTCTCTTCTTTTATTCTCTCGGTTATCCAGGTCAGTTGCTCATCCGTGACCTTGATTCCCATGTCTTGGAGTTTTGTTGCAACCAAGCCTTTGCCAGCACCTTTTCCGAGTACGTACGCTCTTGGGGGTGCGCCGACGAGTTCAGGTTTGAATGGGAGTAGGCCTGTGATTCTTCCGGACTCTTGGGCTTTCTGTTGCATCCAAAAGATCCACCCTGACCCTGTCTTGAAAATGTTCGATCCGATCACGGGTTTGTTCGGTGCCACTCTGAATTTAGTAAGCTCTTGGATAAGTTCCGCTGTGTAATTGAGCTTCTCCAGATCTATCCCTGTGTGAACACCAAGGAGGAGCTCAAGGTCAAGGGCGACTTCTTCCGTTGCGGCGTTACCGGTTCTCTCGCCTAGGCCGCACATGGTTGTGTGAAGAACCTCAGCTCCACCGCACACAGCGGCTATCATGTCAGCTGTTGCCAGTCCAAAATCGTTATGGCCATGCTTCTGCACGGGTACTCCAGGAATCCAACTCCTGACTTTCTTAATCAGATTAACTGTTGTCCATGGCAATGCGAAGCCGAAGGTTTCAGAGATACTAACCTCGTCAGCTTTAGCCTCCGCGATGACTCGCTTGTAGAGTTTCTCCAGAAAGTCCAGCGGCGCTCTGTAATTGTCCCAAGGAAGCGCGATTACATAAAGTCCGTGTTGTTTGGCGTACACCAATTGATCAATGCCCCTTTGTATCTGCTCATCAGGAGAGAGCCCCCAGAACGTCTTTCCTTGCCATGGGTTACCGACAAAATCCACAATTACGCCGTCCACGTCGCACTTCAGAGCTAAATCAACATCTTCTTTTCTCCAACTCACGAATGCGATGACCTTTGACTTCAGGCCAAGCTTAGCGATGGCCTTAGTTGCAAGTTCGTCGTCTCTGGAGATAGCTGGGGCTATCTCAATGCTCCAGACACCCAGTTCGTCAAGGGCTCTAGCGATTCGAATCTTTTCGTCCGTCCTAAGGGACACGTATACCTGCTGATCGGCCTCCCTGAGAGTCACCTCGTGGATTCGAGCTCTTTTGGGAAGATCGAAGTTAGATCTGACTTCGTCCAACCAGTTATATTGCGTCAGCCAGTACTTGTCGTTCAACCAATTGCTTTCTTTTGTGGAAGACATGGATTTTTCACCTAACAAAGCTACTCAAGAATCGCGACTGCGCGGCACCAGCCGGCGCCAGCTTTTGAAATTTTCACGGGAAAACATGCAACCTTGAAGCCGTAGGGCTTCGGTATCTTGTCCAAGTTAGCAAGTTTCTCTATCTGGCAGTACTCTTTTCTTCGGCCCACTTCATGGTGAGACGGCCAGAGTGCGTTCTTTACTCCTCGCTTGTAGTCGTCGACCATATTCTTGAAGGGTCTATCGAAACCAAAAGCGTCAATCCCTATCACTTTCACACCTTGATCGATAATCCACTCCGTCGCCTCCGGGCTCATACCGGGAGAAGCGTTGGGGTAGTCTGCGAATTCCCATCTCTTGTCTGCGCCGGTCATTATCAGGACAATATCTCTTGGCTTCAGTTGGTAATTGATCTTCTTCAATCCATTCTTAATGTCATCCAGCACTATGTATTCTCCAGCTTTCCTGTGCCTGACGTCAATGATGACTCCATCACCGTAACACCAATTCAACGGGATCTGGTCGATCATCTTAGCAGGTTCGTTCGCCACCGTTGGTCCATAATGCCAAGGAGCATCCAAATGAGTCCCGGCGTGCGTGGGTAGCTGCAACTCCTCAACTGCTGGTCCGGTCTTGTAAGGAAAGTCGTCCGAAGAAAGACCGAAAGGACCCATAACATACCGCGTCCCCTCGGAGTGATCATACCGGAAGATTTTGGTAGGCAAAGGTTCCGGGCCAAAACTGACGATCGGAACACTAAGATCGATTATCCTACTCTCAGACAAAATAGGTTCAACCCTCAGAATGCTCAGATTGAGCACTCATCATATATGATTGATATACGTATGGAACTTCAATTATATAGTGCATATACAACTTGAATTTGTTCTTTCTGACGAAGCACTCAGGAAGATTCCTGACTCTTGAATGGGTCGCAGAACTAATTGGCATTCGTTACCTCCTCTCATATTCTAACGGCGCTGCTCACACAAAAAATCCCAAAGTCAGCAAAGGCAGCTTTGTTATCGCAGCAGACCTAGGAGACGTGTAAGTTATTCATCAACGGCCAATGGATTGAGGCGAGTGATGGTTCGGCTGTTAACGGTGACGGATCTATTTCTCTACACTCAAGAATCTTCTCTTGATATTTGTATAGGTGCGTAAGGGTAAACCGCCACTTTAACCGCTGACTTACCATAGCTAGCCTCAAGCTCGCCTAACACTTCATTCCACGATTTGACCCAGCGCGAAGCCAAACCGAAGTACTGGTAATCTGCGAGGGAGCTATGAGGCGCTACTACGTAGAGGCTTTGAATGTTGCCTGAGCCGGGAAGGTATTTGGCAGGCTTCCAACCTCTGCCGCCGAAATCGGTTCCAAATCTGCCATTGTAGTAATGGCCTCTTACGCCCTCAGGAGTATGAATAAGAACCACTGGGCTACCTCCGTCTACTAGAGATCGTTTGACGATGTCAAAAACTTTGTACGCCTCACTCTCCATTGGATAGCCGTTTGCGACGACGACATCTGCCTTAGTTGTCTCGGTTAAGTAGTGGCTTCTCGCCAACTTCACACCACTTCTATGCGCTGACACCGGGTCACCGCAAACCAATTCGCAGCAATCGCGGTTAGGGTTTATCAAAACGTTGACGATAAAATTGAGACCGGCCATACGCGCAGCCTCCTCAGCATCTAAGCGCCCAACATTCTCCTCAGCTTTTCCAACGGAGCCACCGTATCTGTTGTGGTGGGATTGGATGGAATCGATGGAGGCTACGCCGGGAACTATAATCTTCCCTCCACCCCCGTAGCCGTATAACATGTGAGGAACTATGCAGCCTACACTTATCTTAAGGTCGCATCTCATGACTTCTCTATTCACATGCACTGGCGTCCCACGTGACGTGTTGCCAACAAACACGTTGTTTTCGTAGACATTATGGTTGTAGACGCTGTAACGATCCGGAACGTCATCCCCAAGCTTCTTCTGGATGTCGTCGAGCCTCATCCAGTGGTGAGCACCAAGGGCCATCACAAATCGAATGTGGTGATCTCTTATCCCTGCCTCTTGGAGTTCTTCTAGAATGTGAGGAATCACCTGCCAAGCCTTAGTTGGTCTTGTGAGGTCATCAACGAGGATCACACACTCCTTCCTGTCTTTAGCCAGCTCACGCAGCAGCTCGGACCCAACAGGTTGGGCTAATTTCCTACGGATTTGCTCGCTGGTTAGAGCAAGAGCATCGTGACCCGCCATCCTGTGCTCGGTAACCTCCCATCCCTCGGGAAAGGTCAGACTGAGGTTGGAATCACCATACCAGGCATACGTCCGCACATCTAGTCTCAGATCCGACCACTTCCAAACTTTTCATGAATTATATGCCTGGCATTCGACAGTCAATAATTCTTTGAAGTAGAAGAACATCCACCTATCAAGCGTTCGCTTCTTGGCTTATATGCTCACATACCGCTTTGCCCATTTCGGACGTCTTCGATACACCACCCAAGTCGTACGTCCTTACCCTACCCTCTTTCAGAACGGCCGCGACCGCCCCTTCTACCTTCTCACTCGACTTGTGGAAACCGAGATGTTCAAGCATCATCGCACCTGCAAGAATCGCCGCAAGGGGGTTTGTGACATTCTTCCCTCGATATGATGGCGCGGACCCATGAATAGGTTCGAACATGGACGTCCCCTCAGGGTTGATGTTACCCCCAGGCGCGAGACCAAGGCCCCCTTGGATTGCGGCTCCGAGGTCCGTGAGGACGTCGCCAAACAAGTTCGGAAATACGATTACGTGAAATCTTTCCGGATTCTTCACAAACCACATTGATGTTGCATCGGCGAACAGCATCTCGCTGGCGATCTTGGGATAATCCTTTGCTACGGATTCGAAGCACTCTCTCCACAGCCCGTAGATCTGAGGCATCACGTTGGCCTTATCTGCTGTAGAGACTTTGGTCATTCCATGAGATTGTGCATACTCGAAAGAATATCTTATGACGCGTTCCGCTCCCATTTTGGTGATCGCGCCTATTTGATACGCAAACTCTCCTTCTGTACTTAATTGAGAGAAGACTTCAAGATTCAAAGTGTACTTGTTTCTGACCATTGAAAGCTTATCCCGCGAAGGTGGTTTTCGAACTATCGCGCCAAGCCCGCCGTACAGATCCTCTGTATTCTCCCTTATGCATACGAAGTTGATTTCCTTGGATCCTCGACCGCGTAATGGTGTCGGGACTCCCTCGTAGAGTTTCACCGGTCTGAGATTTACGTATTGATCGAAATAGAATCTAATCGCTAGGACAATTCCTTGCTCAAGCAAACCTGATTTTACTCGTGGGTCGCCGACCGCACCAAAGTATATTGCCTTGTATTTCGACAGCTCCTTCAGATCATCTTCGGTCAGGAGTTTGCCTGTACGCAGATATCTGTCCGCACCGTAGTCATAATCGACCCAATCTATTTCGAAGCTGTCAACTTCCGCAACTGTGTCGAGAACCCTCTTTCCCTGTTCAATCACTTCAGGTCCGATTCCATCACCGGGCATACAAGCTATCCTGCAAGTCGCTATCCTTCAGCAGCCTCCAACGCCAACAAGAACTAGCAATTACTCAGTACTAATAAATCAGCTCAACTACTCTCAGCGTTCTTGATTCGAGGGTCCTTTCAAGAAACTGATAATCCAAAAAGCTCCGTAGCATCCCCGTTGAAATCCCCTGGTGTCTACTTGTCTACATAGGCGGACGAATACCCGACGGCGGACGAGAACGAAGAAGTAGGGAGTCGTCTCGATAGGAGCGACGTCACACTACTTTTGTCCACTTCTTTGTCTATTGAAATATCCGGGCATGTCGCCTTGACCGTAATAGAAGATTATATCCACGTAACCCTCTTTATCATACTCAAATACGTGCCATTCATTCTCAGGGAAATGAAGGGTCATTCCCACCTCGAGTGGTACCCGTGCTCCCAAATGGTCGCGACTGGGGCCGCAACGCACCCATCCCTTTCTAACGTCAAGGATATGGACCGCCTCCTCCACATGCTGGTGCGGTTCCATTGGTCCGGTCTCTTCAGAGTAATGGGCAAATCCAACAGTCATCTGCGTACTCTGTGCAGGACTTTCCTTGCCAACGGCTTTCTGAATAACCCTGCCAGGCAAACGCACTTTCTCCAACGCTTCGCGCTTTATCGCATCCATGTCTTGATACACCACTTACGATCTGAGTTTGCACTAGGCAGTAAGTATTAAGTCTGTTTACAGCCGGGTTCAGAAAATCTTACCTTGCAACAGCCCGCGACTGACGCATTTCTCCTTGCACTCGTAGACATAACCAGTGATCACAGCTGAAGCCATCGCGCATGCATATGGTGTTGATACAAGTAGTGATAGTATGATTTCTGCAGTGGCAGTGATTCCGGTTGAGGTTGAGCCGATGAAGGAGAGAGGATCCAATGTGGCTTCAAACAGGCCGAAAATGCTTGCTGGTCAGGTGATAGAGGGTGCGGACTATGTTGTGACAATGGCCTGCCGTATGGAACGCGTTTCTCCTAAACCTTTGATTGTTAAGATAGAGATGAACCGGGATAACTAACTCTACAAGCTCACGGGCGCAGGAGGGTGTAACACACGCTTTGCCACCGGGGGGCTGGTTGTGGCAAGTGAATTTGAACTCAAGTTTTAGTGTGTGGGTGCCATTGGGGCTGAGGATAGTCTTCGAATGATCTCTGGAAAGGTTCATTTCCGTCATTTTGTGAAGATGACAGGTAGTCATGACTAACGTCCTGAAACTCATCCAAGAAAGGCACTCATCCAAGGTTCCCTTCAATCCGCAGCGCCCCGTGACCAAGCAGAAGCTGAAGCTGATCCTCGAAGCCGGACGTTGGGCGCCCACGGCCCATAACATGCAAAACTACGAAATCATCGTCATCGACGACAAGAAACTCTTGAAAGCGATTGGCAGCATCAAGTCCCAACGCTCGGAAGAGTTCATCCGAGAAAACTATCAGCAGCTCTCGTCCTCGAGGAAGGAGCTACTGCGAAAGAAGGTTGGACTTCTAAGCACCGGGTTCCCGCCCGCGTGGAGAGACTCTGCCAGGTTGGATGAAGCTGTTCGTGACGCTAAGCCGGAGCCTCTGCAAGAGGCCATCCAAGGCAGCCCAACGATCTTGATAGTAGTCTACGACTCGAGAAAGAGAGCACCTGCTTCGGAGGGAGATGTTTTAGGCATTATGAGTCTTGGTTTCGTTATGGAGAACATGTGGCTCATGGCGCAGTCCCTCGGGATTAGCTTTCAATTAAAGAGCGTCTTCAACGAGGTCGACGTCGAAAGAGAGCTAAAAAGAACTCTCGAAATCCCTGAACACATGAAGATCGCCATCGCCATCCGCTTGGGTTACCCCAAATCTGCGCATACGAGATACATAAGAGTCCGTCGTGATGTGGAAGATTTCACGCATTATAACCGCTTTAGCAACAAGCGACGCATGAAGCAAGAACCATAAACCAAGCAAGAGTCAACGTATGTTTCCCGGCGCCACCGAGAAGTTGTGGTGGACCGGTGGGATCTGAACCCACCTAGTTGAATTTCTGAGCCTGAACAGTTTCCGGGTCTGATTTATCGAATGGATGATTCGAAGGTCGTGATTCCGGTCTTCAGCAGAGGAAAAACTGGTTTGCACTGGATGTAGGAAGGAGATGGAGGTTGATTTTAGTTGTCGAAATAATGTTCCTTGAGCCTTTGCGCTGTGTACTCCAAGTCGTGTTTGGCGCCGCCGACATTTTTTGCACCGACTGAGATCACCTCGCCAGATGCGAATATGATGACCTCGGCGCACGTATTGTCGTCTTAAGATAGGCCCAGTCATAGACAACCCGATCGAGAAACCCACGGATATTCGCCAGTCTCTCAAGGTTAATGTGACGCCCGATTACGAGGGCGCAACATTCATCCTTCTAGACTACGAGCGCGTCGAGACTGGAAAACGCAATCTGAGTATCGAAGTTGGTCGTGGACAAAGACGGCAGCGTATGTGAACTAGTGCTCGTTAATCCAACCAAGATCGAGTTCAAGGAGTTTTGTGGCGGATGGGGCTCCCGTTTCCGGATCCCACCCCATCATTTCGTAGTAGAGGTGGAGGGCGTTTTGGAATTGTTCTTTGTTGATTTTTGCGCCTTTGCTGGGACCGAACTGTATCTCCTCGTACAGTCTTTCTGGCAGCGTGTCGTCAGCCGCAGTAAATCCTTCTCTCATATTGAATGCACGTGCTAGGTTCAGAGCGCGTTCGCTAGCTTTCATCAAGCTCCATAGGCTCGTCTGCCAACCTGTGGAGGCGTTGACTATCTCAACGAGCTGATGTGGATCTAGGACACCTGCATTGTGTGGGATGAAGACGAATTTGCATGCTCCGAGGCAGTCAAGTAGTCCCCACCAAAGGTGCGCGTACACAAATGCCCTGACCTTGTCGGGGCCCAAGTCGCGTGGGTCGACGCTCTTAGTTATTCCCGCAATTTCCATGAATTTGCTTGGTTTAGCGAACACGGGGTCGTGTGCCGCTTGCATGTGATCTGAGCCTGAGGGGGAGATAGCGTATCCTATAGCGACGCCTGTCTTACCGCGAGGGTCATGCATGGCCAACTCTTTTCCTTTCGTGTGAAGCGCGAACCGGTTTGAGCTCTTTCCGATTTTCTCCGAGGCTCGCTTCACGCCTTCGCCGAGCAGGTCCCCTATGCCCTGACGGTGCGCTATCATTCCTATCAATTGCAGGACTGAGTCCGCGTCTCCCCAACGAAGTTTCAATCCTTTCGTGTCCTTGCTTGTCAGGAGACCGCTCTCGTAACATTCTATCGCGAATGCGATGGAGCTTCCTGTGCTAATCGTATCCAAGCCGTAGGCGTTGCAAAGTTCATTCGCCTTGGACACCGCTCCTAGATCGCCTACGTCACAGAGTGGGCCGAAAGCGACAATGGTCTCATACTCGGGACCGCCATATTCTGGCTCAGTCTCGTAAGGTACGTCTGTTGTGACTTCCCTTTTGCATCTGATCTGGCAAGCGTAGCAACCGTCGGTTCCGGTGAGTATCGTCTCGGCCATCTTTCCGCCTGATACGTTTTCGGCCTTTGCGAACGCTCCGCCCTGGAAGTTTCTTGTGGGTAGGATGCCTAAGGCGTTCAAAGGGAGTACAGCGTCGGCTGTTCCGAGGGTGCTTCGCGTAACGGTGCCTGGCAATTCCTTCCAATGAGTCGCCATCCACTTGGCAATGTTCTGCACCTTTTCTGGATCTTTGAGTTGTGGTTTCACGTTTCCATGGACTGCTACGGCCTTCAGTCTCTTTGATCCCATTACGGCGCCGAGGCCGCCACGGCCATGTGCAAATTTCAATTCGTTGAGGATGCAGGCATATCTGACTAGGTTCTCGCCGGCTGGACCGATCAGCGCTATTCGGGCGTGGCGGTCGTTGAGTTGCTCGCGTATTTCGGTTTGAGCTTCTTTTGTATTCTTGCCCCAGATTGTTGAGGCATCCTTGAAGTCTACGCGATTATCCTGGACGAACAGGTAGACGGGCTTCACTGAGCGGCCTTCGATGATTAGGGCGTCGAATCCGGTCCCTTTCAACTCTGATCCGAAAAAGCCGCCAGCTTCCGTTTCACCGTAAGTTCCTGTCAAAGGCGATTTAGCGATTATGCTACACCTTGACATTCCGGCGATTGGTACTCCCGTGATGACGCTTGTCGCGATAATGATGATGTTCTCGGGTGCCAGTGCGTCGGTCTTCGGAGCAAGCTCGCGGAACAAGTAATACGCACCAAGCCCTCTTCCGCCGAGGTACATTTTGTACACGGACTCTTCTGGATTCTCAACCTTGAACGACCGCTCCTGAAGGTTGACTCTGGCTATCTTACCATTATATCCATGAACCAAATTCCTTTCACGTTTCTACTGTGTCTCGACTGCGAAAACGCAAATCGGATTGTTGGGTGAGACGTTCTTCTTATAGATAACTTTCTTCGCAACTCCAAGAAGGAAAATTACTCCTTCGAGTTCTACGAATGATCCATCTTCATCCGCGTAGAGTTCAATCCGCACATGTCACCCGTCTTGCCCAAGTGTCTCATCATCTTTTTATCACTGACATTTGTGGGTGGCTTGCTCATCTTTTTGCTGGGAAGGAGAAACAGTGATAACCGAGGAGACAATCTCTGCGGTCGCGAGCGAACTTCTACACAGAGCGACCGTCATGCTTCCATCTCGTGTGAAGGAAGCCGTTCTTCAGGTCTACGAAAGGGAGACTTCGCAGCAAGCAAGACTTCAGCTCCGAACAATCTTGGACAACATCTCAATCGCAGAGAAATGTGACGTATGTGTTTGTCAGGACACTGGTGTTCCACTTTTCTACGTTAAGATAGGAAACGGGGCGTTGGTTAAAGGCGACATACGCGAAGCGATATCGCAAGGCACGAAACTGGCAACTGAAAAAATCCCACTCCGACAGAACGTTATTCATCCCTTGACAAAGAGGAATTCTGGCACAAATACTGGCTGGGGGATGCCTTACGTGCATTTCGAAATAGAACCCGACTTGGATTACGTGGAGGTAACTGCGCTCCCCAAGGGATTCGGGTCAGAAGCCAAGACTTCTTTGATGTATATTGCAACTAGTGAGGACATTGAGCTCGGACTAACCAAATGCCTGCTTGATACCGTCCTATCGGCAATGGGTGAACCATGTCCCCCATACATCATCGGTATAGGCTTGGGGGGAACAGCGGATATCGCAACATGGTTGGCCAAAAAGGCTTTTCTGAGGCCTTTAGGAACATTCAACCCTGACCCGCTCGTTGCCAAGTTGGAAGTAGGCCTCCTAGATGCAGTGAACAGAACTGGCATTGGAACTATGGGAGTGGGAGGTTCTGTGACGGCGTTGGGTGTTCATATAGAATTCTGTGGAACGCACACTGCAGCCGTGCCGGTGGCGATTTCGTTTCAGTGCTGGGCGGCTCGGTCTTCAACCGCCAGAATCTACTCAGACGTCAGAGTCGAGTACCTGACAACTGTGACAGGCGTCGTTCAACCATGAGATCACAAGAACTGAGCCTACCGATGTCCGAGCAGACTGTGAGAAGTCTCACAGCAGGAGACACTGTCTTCCTGAACGGTACAGTCTATACGCTACGTGATTCAGCTTATGAACGGACGCTGACGTCCCTCAGAGAGGAAAAAGCCGTACCGTTCTCTTTCAAGGATGGCGCAATCTGGCACTGCGGCCCAATTACGCGAAAGATTGATTCAGGGTGGCAGGTAACGGCGGCCGGTTCCACCACAAGCTCACGTTTCACACAGCCAGCGACTGAGTTGCTGCCGAAGATGGGGATTCGAGCGATTATTGGCAAAGGCATGATGGGGCAGGGCATCATCTCATCCATGCGGAAATGGGGGGCTTGCTATCTGATGACGACTGGTGGGGCGGGAGCCTACTACGCAAGGCAGATTACGAGAGTGGTGGACGTTCACTGGCTTGACCTCGGCATGCCAGCCGCTGTCTGGGTCTTTAGCGTTGAGAGACTCGGTCCGCTTCTCGTGGGCATTGACTCAAAGGGCGGCAACTTTTTTGACTCAGTTAGATCAGCTGCACAGGATAACATCGCGGCGACCTTCAAGAAGTTGGGAATTGACCCGTCTCACGATTATGTTTGGTGGCCTAGGTCCAAGGAGAAAAGCGGCTAGTCTGTGAACTTCAGTTTGGAAGTTCAGGACACTAAGGATTCGGTGACGCTAATGCCTAAAGCCCGCCTTCTACCACAAGACTTCATAACCGTTGGAGGGACTCGTCTCGGTTTGGAATCGCGCTAACCTTTGAGCCGCCTGCTTCAGCGTCTGCGTGCATACTCCTGCTCTCTGAAAATATCCTCATAAAGTCTAATAATTCTGTCTAAAGTTGCTCGCCAGCAACGCTCATGTCATTGTGCAAGATCATATACATCCGCGACGTTGACCAATGCGCACTCATTTCATGCCCACATCTTTGATCCCAAACCTTGCTCATTCTGGACGCTAGCCGAATATGTATCAGGCATGAAGCTTCTCTTCATCGTTCTCGACCCCTGACTTGGGGTTAATCGAAGTTGCTATTTGTCTACAAACAATATAAGAACCGGCTCGACTTGTCACACAGATACCATTGGTTCGCCTGGTTGAACACGAAGCAAAGTCATTGCTAAAGACTGTAGGCGTCTCGGTTCCTCCAGGCGAAGTCGCCTCCACTCCAGAGGAAACAAAACATGTTGCAGAGCGATTGGGGAAACCAGTCGCGATCAAGGCGCAGGTCCTAGCTACAGGCCGATTTAAGGCCGGAGGAATAGGGTTCGCGGATAACCCAGATGAGGCTGCAAGGCTTGCTGGACGAATCTTGGGAACCAGCATCAAAGGCTTTGTTGTCAAGAAAGTCTTGGTGGAGGAGAAACTTGACATCGAAAGAGAGTTCTATGCGGGGGTTATTGTTGACGACTCGTTCAAGGTCAGAGCCCCCGTTATGATGTTCAGCACGAGAGGCGGCGTGGACATAGAGCAGGTTGCTGCCGAGCATCCCACAGATGTGGGTAAGATCGTTGTCGACGTTGTTGATGGCTTGAAGCTAGGCTCGGTCCAAAAGCTGATTCAAGACCTTGGTATATCATCAGATTTGGTTGACCGTCTGAGCAGCGTTGCTTATGGAGTCTACCAAGTCTTCAGTAGCTACGGTGCACGAAGTGTTGAGGTAAACCCAATTGTGTTGACATCAGAGGGTATGATTCATGCAGCTGACTGTCGCATCGTATTAGACGAGTCCTCGGCGTTAAAGCATCCAGAACTAGGAATTGACTTCCCGCGAGACATAGGTAGGCCTCCAACAGACCTTGAGAAGAAAGCATGGAAAATTGAAGAAAACGACTTCAGGGGGATAGCGTACTTCATTCAAATGGCTACTGAGATCGGGGCCGGTGAATCTTACGTAGGTTTCCACGGCATAGGAGGAGGAGGCGCTATGCTAGGAGCCGATGCATTGATACGTCATGGACTCAAGTTAGCGAACTATGCTGATACCAGCGGCAACCCAACTGCCTCGAAAGTTTACCGCATAGTCAAAACGATATTCTCTCAACCGAATATTGCTGGCTACGTGCTGATGGGCGCGGTAGTGGCAAATCAGGAGCAGTGGCACCATGCTCATGCTCTCGTGAGGGCTTTGAGAGAGGAACTTGTGGACCGACCAAAATTCCCAGTCGTGATTCTTATCGCTGGCAACAAGGAGCGTGAATCCATAGAGATTCTCAAGCAGGACTTGGCCGGGCTCCCTGCGCAGATAGAAGTGTATGGGCGAGACTACGTTTACAACGTAGACTACGTGGCAGAACGGGTAAAGACACTTGTCAACGAATACAAAGAATACGAGTTACAGAAAATTGGACGATAACATATGAGAACGCAAACCTACGCATTTCGGTTTAGAACGGGAGAAATCGTCATCGACCACACCAAATGCGCCAAGTGCAAGACCTACGCCTGTGTAAAGGCAGATAGTCTCTTCGGCACAGGGGTCTTGAGGATTCAGGATCGTAGACCCGTACTGACGACGAGCTTCGATGATGCCACGCGACTCTGCAGCGAATGTCTGGCGTGCGAGCTGTACTGTCAAGTGCATGGGAATAAGGCGCTGAGAATAAAGCTTGACACACTTTCCAACTAAAGTAATTCAGAAATTGCTCGGAAAGAGATGAGTTGAGCTGGCCATACTGATCGATGCGAACACCACGGTTCTAGTGCAAGGGATAACTGGCAGAGAAGGCACCACCCGAACCAGGACGATGGTTGACTACGGCACAAAGATCCTGTGCGGAGTGACTCCAGGGCGTGGTGGCACTAAAGTCTGGGACATCCCAGTATATGAATCCGTTAAGGAAGCTGTCAACGCACATGGCCCAATTGACGCAAGCGTAGTTTTCGTTCCAGGTCCGCAGGTCAAAAGTGCCGTCCTGGAGGCTCTGGAGGCGGGAATCAGATTCTTAGTTGTCCCTGCTGAAAGAGTAGCACTTCACGATAGCCTACAAATGATAGCTGTGGCTCGTAGGAAAAATGCTCGGATCCTCGGGCCCGGTTCTCTGGGCCTAATAAGTGCTGGGAAAGCTTTGATGGGCTGGATTGGTGGAACTGAGGAATTTGCAAGAGAAGTTTTCAAGCCCGGCTCTATCGGTGTCATCTCCCGCAGCGGTGGCCAAACTACTACAGTGGCTTGGAGCATCACTCATAGTGGGCTGGGAATTACTACAGCACTTCATGTTGGAGCCGAACCCGTAGTTGGGTCAAACTTTGCGGAATTGCTGACCCTCTTCCAGAACGATCCGGAAACCCAACTAGTGGTTATGTTTGGAGAAATAGGAACTGTTGCCGAGGAGGAAGCTGCTGAAATCATTAAGGAGGGCAAGTTCAGCAAACCTCTTGTGGCCTACATTGCAGGTCGCTCTCTCCCCGCAGGCGTGAGATTCTCCCTTGCCAGCGCGATAATCGAGCGCGGAAGAGGGACAGCAGAAAGTAAAGTCAAGGCGTTGGAAGAAGCCAAAGCATACGTCGTGGACAGACCGCAAGAACTATCGGAAACGGTTCTCAGAGT
>Ga0326727_10015938_pt1 | contig 15989 bp, 14 predicted proteins | sample MB2enrmetagenome_FD_207643 | JGI IMG/M metagenome (GOLD analysis project Ga0326727, IMG submission 207643) | Lab enriched peat soil microbial communities from McLean, Ithaca, NY, United States - MB29MY | ecosystem: Environmental > Terrestrial > Soil > Wetlands > Peat | place: USA: New York...
CAATACATGGCGTTGGTAATACTGCAGTCAAAGGCGCCACCTATCGTCGAAACTTCCGTTTCCCAAACCGCCGCATTGGGATTGTCATACGTGGGCAGCGGGGTCGGTATATTATCGGGTGGAGAGCCGTCATAATCGTGACAGGCGACAATGCTTGCATCCGCCGCGGCCGCGGAATTAGTCATCGTGGCGTAGTAAAGATTGGTCTGCCAGCTCTCGTCTTCCGCCACAATGATTTTCGTCGAAGCCACGTTGCTGGCCGCCAGGGCGCTGGAAAGGTAAGGGACAAACTGCTCAATTTGCGCCGCAGTCCATATGCAGGATTCATAATCGGCCGAAACGTCCGGTTCGTTTTGGACGGAGATGGCATAAATGGTGACGTTGCATTGATTCATCATGTTGACCACGTAACCGGCAAGTTGGTTGGCATAAGCCTGGTTGCTGGCCGAGTTAAAATCTCCGCCGTAGAGAGGTTCCTGGCTGTCCGGCACATTGGTTTTGAACTGCGCCGCCGGACTAAAAGGCGTGCTCCATACCCTGGCGCCGTTGGATTGAGCCATCTGCATGATGCTGCTCTCCGACGTGGTGCCGCCAGGGACGATGCGCGAGCGCAACAAGGAAAGGCCAATGCCGTTGTAGGAGAAGTTGGTTGTGCCATCCAAGGAAGTGCCCGTGCCGGAATTGGTGGAAAAAAACATGTTGGCCTGGGCCTGGGTCCAGGGGCCATCCCACGCCGAGGAAGCGCCAAACCCGTCTATCCTTTGATACACGTTGGTCCAATTCACGACGCAATTGGTCGTCAACGGCGTCGGGCCGGCAAACTGGATGTTGTCCACCCAGAGGGTCGAAGTGCCGCTCAACGAACTGCTGGGCCCGTAGATGTGAATGAGAAGATTGTAGATGTTCGTCAGATTCGGGTCGGTTGCCGGGTTGATCGGCAGACTGACACTCACCCAGTTTGTGTTGGTGGCCGCAACGTAAACTCCGCCAAAGTAATCCTGGCCCGTGCCGCTGTTGTCCTCGTCGCCGAATTGCAGGTAACCAAAGGTGTTCGAGCCGTTACCCATCCCGCTCGCGGAACCGGGGGCGAAACGGACATCGCATTGAAAAGTCGTGTATTCCGTCCCATTCACCGGCGGGTAGATGCCATTGGGGTCATAAACCTCGAACTGATTTGGAATCGAACCTTCACCGTTGAAGTCGAGGTTGATTTGCATCGAACCCGAATTGGGATTATTGCCGACGTTGTTGGTGGACCAAACCAACGATACAAACGCATTCCCGAACCAATTCGTCCAGACATTGCCAATCTGGCCATTCGCGTAGTTATAGGGGCCGACGCCCGATGGATTGAAATCGTCAACCACGAATACATTCTGCGCCCGGGCGGGCTGGCCCAAGATGATGACACCCAGCAAAGCAAGAATAATTCCGGCAAGGGGCGGCGTTTGCGGGCGGGAGTTGATGTTCATCGCCGCACAATGCCATCCCTCCAATTTGAGATCAACCCGTACATAACGTTTCTTTTTCAGCGCCACAGGGTGTCCTGCTGGCAGGTGTGTTTTCTGGTCTGGAAATGGACTTTTCATCCATTTTATAAGCTCCAAAACTTTGGAATCTGTACCTGGACGCCGCCAGCCTGGCACTCGGCCAATCTCTGGCCAAATAGCAGTGCATGCTGTTGCAGCGCAAGCTGGTTTACACGGGCACTACCCGGGGCAGAGATTGGGTGGTGCTGATCGGGCTGCGAAAGACGCGGGGCTCATTGGCCCGGTGCCTGGTATGCGCCAGGCGCGTACGATCCCTCCATCGCCCAACCGAGCACCTTCTGGACTTCCGCTGGCATCTGCTCCGCGACCGTGTGGCTCAGGCTCCCGTTCAGCGCGTAGTTCCCCAATTCCGGCCCCTTGAAGACCGATCCATACCAATCCGAGACGTAAATCCCATGCGCCTCATACTCCGGACTCACCCGCCGCAACTCCTCCAAATTGTTCAATTCCGTCACGCAATTTTTCCCCTCCACCGGACTCCACACCATCAATGCCTGCCCGCTCGAACCGCCGCGCCGCACATACACATTGTCGTCCAGCCGCGCCACTTGCGGCTTCGTCAGTTTGCCGCACACCGCCTTGCTTTGCTCGAATCGCAGCAGCGCCTTGTGAAAATTCTCGTCCCCCGTCAGCAGGTTCCCCACAAAACTGTGCCCGTCCCGCTCCTCCACCGCCGGCCCCGTGCTCGGATGCCACCCGAAGTGATCGTTCACCGCGCTCCGCTCCGTGCGCTCGAACGACGCCACTGCGTTCACAAACGTGTTGTGATAAACCTGCGCGTTCGTGCTGTTCAAAATCCGCGCCCCTTTGTCGCAATTCACAAACACATTCCCCGCGCAAATCACCCGCTTCGAGATCTCGAACATAAATCCGTCCACGCAGCCTTCAACAATATTGTTGACAAATACCCCGTCCTGGTTTCCCACGTCGTACCAGATCCCGTCCGAGTCCGGCTGGTCTATGACCACATTGTCACGGCACACCACCCGGTGCGTCTGGTTGAAAATCTTCACCGCCGCCGGAAAATACCCCGTGATCCGCTGCACGTTGTTCCGTGCAAAAATGTTCCGCTCCAGCAGGCAGTCCGACGACGCAATCAGGTAAATCCCCTCCGTGCTCGTGTCGCTGATCCGGCAATTCCGGAACACCGTCCGGTCCCCGCGAAAATATCCCGCCACGCGCGAACACTGCGAAATCGTCACGTTCTCGAACACCGACCCCACCACGTCCTTCCCGTAAGTGGACTCGTCCGCCACGCCTTCCGGCTCGTGCCCTTCCACCTCGATCGCGCGATACGCGTACTGTGTCAGCGTCAACCCCCGCATCACGAGCCCGCGGCCGTCCGACTTCTTCCCATGCACATCGTTTGTCGTCCGGACCAATGCGCTGTCGAACGCCGTAATCTCTATCAAATGCCCCGCCGGATTGAAGCCGAGGAATACCTGGCCGTGCTCGTAATCAATGTGGAAATTGTTCGTCGTCAACTCCCCCTCCCAGCCCGCCGAGATCAGCCGCCGCCCATCCACAAACACCATGTCATTGTTGAAACGATGCAGTGGCGTCCGCATCCCTTCCCGTTCCCGCTGCCACCAATCCGCCGGTTTCAGGGGAAACAACGCCGGCCAACTCGTCCGCCACACGCTGTCCGGCAGAGCCTCCCAGTGTGTCGCAACCCGCGTCCCTTTGAGCACAGGGCGCTCGTCAGCGTACGGCTGCATCGTGATCCCTTGGTTCAATGTCAAATTCCCCGTCCGATACGTCCCGCCTCGCATCACAATCGCATCCCCCGTCGTCACCCTCTCCATCGCCGACTCCAGCGTCGTCGGGGCATCCATCTGCGCGCCCGTGGCGTCCGCCTTGCCGTCCGGCGCCACAAAATAGACATGCGCCGCATCCGCCGGAACCGCGTAACTTTGTTGCACCGGCCCATAAGGACCGCCCGACGGCTGCGCCAGACATGAAACGCCTCTCCAAATCAGCGGCAAAAGGATTACGACTGCCAGTAGCCGGCGGGGAAGACAGAAATGGACAATAGTTTTTCTCATATGCGTCTCACGATCACTAATAAAGTGGCTTAGAATACTCCGAAGCGATTCTTGAGGCAAGGACTGGATTTACCTGTGAAGAAGTTGGTCGGGGCGGTGAGATTTGAACTCACGACCTTCTGAACCCCATTCAGACGCGCTAAGAGGAAGAACACTCATAGACTTGACACACCTCCAGTCCCCTCCAAGTACCCCGGAGCTTGGAGCGACGTCTGAACCAAATTCAGAAGTCCCACCGTATCGGTGGCGGCCTCATGCATGGAGGTTGAACTGTTTGAGGGAAAAGTCAACCCAACGTCAATGAACCAAATATGCCAAAAGGCGAGCCTCGAAACTCCGCCGTCCAGAAGAACCATTCACTCAAAAGTCGACACTGGAAAGTCCGGTGTCCAGCATAGCGTTGTCCTCCCACCCAAAAGCGGGACTAGACGTTGCAAACTTGCAACGTCACGCAGATCAAGCAGCTTCCCACTCCCAAACACGCTTCGCCCCACGCGCCAGGTGGTCCAATTCCTTCTCTGAAAATGCGCCGACGATATCCACGAATATCCGATTTCCTTTGCGGGTGACCAGGCACCGGGGATCGAGGTGGGTGTGCATGCGTTGCTCGATCTCCAACCTGTAGTCATCCATCGCCACCTTTGATTCCCCCTTCCCCATCGTCAGCGTTGCCAGCCTTTTGGTTTGTTCCTTATAATTTACAACCCCAGCCTGCAGCAGCAAATACATGCGGCGGTCGTGTCCGTAAAGTGATTTCCAAGTTCCCGCCCGGACATATTCGACCAGAGCCGCTAAATCCTCAGGGGAGGCGTGGTCAAGTCGGTCCAAATGGAGCAGCAGGTGACGCGCGTTCAGTTCCCGCTTGCGGGCTCCAACCGACCGGGCCGCATTTATTCGGGCATTTTCGAGTGTCAGATTTTTGCGTTTCATTGACGCAGCCTATACTGTACACGATAATTTTTCAAAGCAAAAAGAATATGCTACGATTGACAGAGATGTTTTTTAGGCTGACTTTTGATACGCGAATGGAATTTGAGGAACTTGATGGGCGGCCCTGTGACCTCGGTGTGATGATCCGCCGCCCTTTGGAATGCCAGAGCCGGTTTGAGTGGCAGATGCAAGTTCTAGTCCCTACGGTTCCGCGCAACCCATAGCCGCAAGATAAAGACGGAAGCTTGATTTGATGATGCACTTCCGAGTATATTTCCGAGCGTGTTCGACCTTGCTGAGATCATTCGCCAGCACGAGGGAAAAGCTTTGGAGTTCAAATGCGACCTTTCCTCGCCGGAAAAGGTAATGCGACCGCTGGTCGCATTTGCAAATGGCGCGGGCGGACGGTTGCTCATTGGGGTCGAAGATGGGTCCCGCAAAATCCTCGGGGTGCTGGATGCGGTCAAGACGGAGGAACAACTGGCAAATTTCATCTCGGATATTTGAAAGCTGAATCGTGACTGCCATGCCGGACTCCGACCAACCGCGCCAGCCACGCGCCTGCCGGACATGCCGACAGCCACCGCTGCCGGGATTGGCCGAGGCGCGGGATCCAGCGTCTTCTCTGCTCAACCTTCGTGTAACTTTCGACCAAATAAATGGCTTCGCGGAATTTGCCTGGACAGCGCCGGGTTCCGTGGAAGCCGCCGCCGTTGGCCGGGTGCGTTGCACGGGCGCGGACCAGTTGACTTGGGAGGTGGATAAGAATGGCCAACGAGATGCGGTTGGTTCTTCCCATCACCGTAATTCGGTTCGTTCAGCGATGGAACGCTGGTTAAAACAGTTCCCCACACGCCGCGATACGTTCACCGCATTTTGGATCAGAACGCAACCCGGCACAAAGAAACCTGTCCGTGTGCAGGAGGCGCCCTTTGGTCCAAACGAAGCAGCCTACCGCTGGATTGAGGACACCATTGTGGCGATGGCCAAGGCGCTGCGGTTACAGTTCTCCCCGCTGGGGCGAATGATGAAGGAGATGCCACCGGAAGCCCTTGAGGACTTTGAGAATCAAGAACGCAGGTTGATGCGCAAGGAACAAAAGCGCGAGGAAGAAGTCGCCCGGCGGCGGGAGAACATGGAACGGCTCGCGGAGATGCGGCGCCATCTGGAGCAACGAAAAGCGGAGGCGCGCCTGGCGCTGGAGGCAAAGAAAGCCGCTGAAGCCAGAGCCAGGCTCAAGTCCCCTAACCCGGATTCACCACCAGTCCGCCAGCATCGGGATCTGCCTCCAGAGTCAGTGCGCTTTGAAATGCCGGCGCTCGCGCTACAAGAAACCGCATTCCCCCTGACGGATTTGCGCAGCTTTTTTCTCCGCGAACGTGCGGCCCTTTGGTGGGTCTCAAACCAATCGGACGACTTGCTTTGTTTGCCGCATTGCCGCATCGAGCGGCTGGAATACCAGATCCGCACCGCTTTGCGCGTGCTTGGCCCCTTGCGTGGTCGCGCCCTGCTTTCCGATGAAGTGGGTTTGGGCAAAACAATTGAGGCGGGACTCGTGATCAAGGAGTTGCTCACGCGCGGCATGGTCAAACGATTTCTTGTGCTTACCATGCCTTCGCTGGTGGATCAGTGGGAGGAGGAGTTGGCCGATAAATTCGGTCTGGCCACGGTCACCACCAACCAGGCCGGGTCGCGAGGTGACCCGCAAAAATTCTGGCGCGAAAATCCCGGTATTATCGCCAGCCTTCACACACTCAAACAACCCACCCAACTGGAGATCGCCCGGCAGGTGCATTGGGACATTCTGATTGTGGATGAGGCGCACTATCTGCGCAACCGCGAGTCGCAGGCCTGGCAGGCTGTGAATGCGCTGCCACGCCATTTTTTACTGCTGCTCACCGCCACGCCGGTGCAAAATTCCCTCGAAGAACTCTACAACCTCGTCACCCTGCTCCAGCCGGGGCAGTTGCCGTCGCCAAAGGAATTTCGCGCGCGCTTCCTCGACCCCAAACGACCGCGCCAGCCCCGCGAGCCGGAGGAACTGCGCCGGTTGCTTGGCCAAGTCATGATCCGCAACACCCGCGCCACTGCCGGCCTGAAACTCCCGCCGCGCCGGGCCGAGACTGTCCTTTTTGAACCGGAAGAAAGCGAGCGGGCGTTCTGGGAGCAATGGGACGGCGAATTGCGCGCGCGGCTTTCACAACTCCCCGCCAGCCAATCCAACCTCTGGGGCCGTTTGCTCTTGCAAACCGCCGGCAGCAGTCCGGCAGCGTGGCGAACTGCGCTCGAAAAATTTCCGGATACCCATGCTGCTGACATCTGGCGTGAACAGGCGCCTCTCGAAAAAAGCTGGCGCCGGAAATGCGAATTGATTCCACCTCTGGCCCAAGGCGAAGGCGGCGTGGTCGTTTTTACCCAGTTTCTGGAAACGCAGGCGGCGTTGGCGGAATTTCTGCGCGGCGTCAAGGTGGAAACTTTTGCCATCAACGGCGCCACTCCGGCACCCGAACGCCAGCCCATCACCGCAGAATTTCGCAAGCGCGGGGGCGCGCTGCTGCTCACCCACAGCGGCACCGAGGGCCGCAACCTGCAATTTTCCCATCGCCTCGTGAACTTCGATCTGCCGTGGAATCCGATGGAGATCGAGCAGCGCATCGGACGTTTGCATCGCCTTGGACAGCAACACCCGGTCCATATCTACAATTTCGTTCAAGCCGGAACGCTGCAGGAACACCTGCTGGCGATTCTCCAGGAAAAACTCAACCTGTTTGAACTGGTCGTCGGCGAAACCGGTTTGGTGCTGGGCGAACGCTTCGGCAGCGATGAGTTCGCCGAGGAAGTCTTCCGGCGCTGGCGGGAAAGTGACGGCCGCGTGGCGGAAGCGATGGCTGGACTGGGCGACGAACTGGCCGCCGCGCGCGACGCCTATGGCGAAGTGAAGCAGATCGACGCAACCCTTTTCGCGAAGGACTACGAATCATTATGACCAATCTGACCTTTCTTGACCGGTTCCTGCCATGAAACTGAACCGCGCCACCCACGATCCCGGCCAATTGCTGGAATTCTACGAGGAAGGCTTGTCCGCGCTCGGCGCGTTATGTGAGCGCACCTGGCACGACCGTTTGCAAGTCGTCGCCGAAGGCCGCGCCGCCACACTCTGGAATCCCCAAGGGGCGCTCCACGAAGTTGAATTGCACTTCACGCCGGCCGACACCACTTCCGCCCGCGACGCCGCCCGCGAAGTGTTTCCCGGCTGTCCCCTCACCTTTCAATTGGCTGAGGCATTGCGACCGATGCCTTTGGCGCTCGAACGCTTCGTTCTGGCGGATGACGCAGCTTCGCGCCCGCCTGACTCCGCAGTAGTCGAAAAACTGTGGCGATCTCAGTTTGCCAACACCTCGCGCTGGCAGTTGGCCGCGCCGTTCAAGGCTGACTTTCACTTTACACTGATCGCCGTCGCGCGCTGCGAAATCCAGGCCATGGACCAGCATTGGTCTTTGCATCGCCTGGCGATATCACTGCCCGGCGGAGAATCCGACGAAGCCCTTGCACGAGATATAGGCTTCCACCAGGAAACTGCCGAATCCACCGCTGAGATCATCTGGCCGGCACTCCATCCGGCGCGATGGCGCGAACTGCTTCAACTGGCTCTTGAAAACGAAGTGGCTGGCGAAATGGACCGGGTGCGTACCCGGCAGGAAAACAGCCTGCGCCGCGAACTGGAACGTATTGATGACTATTTTGAGAACTATGAACAGGAGTTGATGGCCCGCACGAAACGAAGTTCGAATGAGACTGCCAGGACGAAAACGGTGGATCGTCTCGCCGCCGCAAAGGCCGAACATGGCCGGCGTCGCGCCGACCAGTTGGCGCGCCACGAAATTCACGTTCACCCCCATATGGGCGCGCTGCTCTTGGTCGCCGAAAAGGCATGGCGCGCGCAACTGCAAGTTCAGCAGGCACGCCAGCCACAGACCATTGATGCGCTTTTTGTTCCCCGCTCACGCCGGTGGGCATTGGACCCGCAAAAGCCAAAATAAACTCACACAAATCACGGCACACCCGACCGATTCATGAATAAGCCTTCAAAATTACGGAAAAACTTGGCTTTGTGGGAATGAGTCGGGCCTTGTGCGGCCACGATCGCGATAGCCCTTTACAAAACGGCACCTGGCACGCCCTTCTGAGGGAAAACCACTTGCGTTAACGTCGGCCAGTCAGAAACGGCCTTTCATTATGCCATCCTGGATTTCGAATTTGTATCGCCCGTTCCTTCCCAGCCATCGAAAATCATGGTGCGGGCGTTCCCGTGGCAACAGGAAATCGAGTCATGATCCGCGTTCGGCAAATCGGTGGGACACGCCAGCGCGCAATCGCAGACCCGCCCAATGGAACCACATAGAGTCATCATAGGGACTCGAACTTGCATGAAAAACCCGGGTATTGCGCCTCCGGGTGACCACATGGCGTTTGTCTAAATGGGCTGGCAGGTGGTGCTCCAACTCGGTCCGCTCCTCCTCGACGATGGCTGCGGTTAAGCCGGTATCTCAACAATGGCAAGGAACCCGAAAAATGCCTTTCGAACCCGATCGTTATCAATTCATGCACAGGCCTTGAACCGGGTTTTGATGGCGCGATTCGACCGAACAGGTCGCGTGAAAGAACTCGTGGTTACGGTGGAATCTAAATTTTCGTCCATCCATACTCCTGCTCCTGTCGCTTTCTCATCATGGAGCGAACCTAGCCGAACGGATTGAGCTATTTTTGAATTCCGGCGAGGAAGGCATCAAGGCGACGGTACTGCTCAAGCAGAGTTCCATTTAAGCCGCACTCCGAGGCCAGTTCGCCAAAACGCTCCTCCCACGTTGGCGAGGGCGGAGGCAGCGAACCCGGCACTTCGTGACTGGCGCGACGGCGAAAGGTTCCTTTGATACTCTCGATGAGCCGGATTGAATCGAGAGTGCCTGAATCAACCAGCAAGACCATATCCACCAAATCCTTCACTCGCGTATTCGTCCGGCCTTCCCGAGGGAGCGTGTAAGCGTGCAGCTTTTCCGCGAATTGTTCCTCCCGCGAGATGGCAGGCAACCTGGCTTTGGCGATTCCCGCGAACCCCAGCCAATCATGGCCTTCCAGAATCTCGAATGGCTCGCGGAGGACGTCGCCTGCGCTCACGTCCAGATGGAAGCTGGCGAAGCGCCGTCCTGCCATCTGCGCATCGACCGGATAGCGTGACCCGCCATATGGCGCCGCGTCCAAATCCAGCGTTGGCTCACCGATGGTGAATTCAAAACCGTCTTCGAGTTCAATGCGTGCCGCAAATTCCAGCAAGCTCCGAACGGCGGCATCATCCCACTGCCTCGCCCCGCCGGGCAACTGGCGGATGGCCAAGTCAATGTCCCGCGTGGTTCGCGCAGCCCGGATACGAAGCTCCATTGCATACCCGCCCTTGAGCAACCACGGAGCGCTTGTTTCGTGAAAAAGGCGGCAGAGCAGACGGTCGAAGGCCGTTTGACGGCGCAAGCGTTGAATGTCTCCGCCCTCTCGCCGCACTTGGGCCAGCAGTCGGTCTTCCAGCGCACGGCGCAACGCTTGGGGAGTTTCGTAACGCTTCATGGGAGTAAATCGGTCACGAGTTTCCGCAAGTTTTTATGTCGTTTCATGGCGGAAAGCTCGTGCTGGGTTATCAGACCACGTCGTCGCGCCTCGACCGCAACAGGCCGGAGATCGCCGACGGAATCCGGATTGGCGTTGGCCAGGTCACACAGCGCACGAAGCGGGCGGCATACCGTCAGACCACGCAGGTGGGTCAGTTCGCCGGGCGCGAGTCCGGCCCGGTGCAGCACCACCGCTTTGGGCGGCGAACTGTTGCGTCGAAATGTTGGCGGCACGATCATGTGGATCTTGGCCGGGTTGAAATCCCCCAGCTCGAAAAGGCTCAGGGCCGTTTGATGCGACATCACCCCTACCGGCTTTTCATCGCGTCCACGCGACCAGAGGAGCCAAGCCATCATCTCGCCATCCTCGGGCGGCGGGAGATGCGTCATCCGATAAATGCCCCGACAGACTCGCTCCCAATTCCCGGCGCGAACGTGGTACGGGTGTGTATTGTCCACGTAGCCAGCCTCGATGGCTTGCTTCGTCGTAAAATAGCCTTGCTGGTCTTGCGCGACATTCATCAGCACAGCGAAGGGATCGTTTTTCTTCGGCATTCACACATCCTCAACTTATTTGAGGAACTGTGCAAGCCGATAATTCATTCAGGCTTGGCTCAGTGGCTCCACGGGTTGCTTGTTTTCATGGTGTGCATAGGAATTGATAATTCCCGCGTCCAGAGGATGCACTTTGTGGTCTTGTTGTTGGGGAGATAGGAATTGATTCCGACCCGTCTCTCTGCAAATCAAGTCTCATCTGGTCGGAATCTTCAGCTTGTTTGGAAGACATGGCAAGCAGAGGTCCTCGCACGAAACGCCCTTTACTTTGCCTGGCCATCAAGACGCCACCGACGAACGCCTTTGCTGTCACTATCTCTGATCAGAACTCTCGACGTCAAATCATGCATCAGCAACTCCTCCGGCGACACCCCAAAAAGGCGGCCGAGTCCTGCCACCTGAGCCGGTGTTGGCGAGCTAGCTCCGCTACATAAGTCATCTATACCCGTGCCAGCCACGGCAAACCCTCTGCAAACGGTAAATGGCTTGAACCTGGTTTGCCCAAACAAATGTCGAAGATTGGCGGCAAAGAATCCGGTGAGTTTGATTTCTGGCCGGGTTGGATCGGCTAATTGATCAACGCTCACCTGCAAGCCGTCAGCAATTTTGGCGAGAACTTCTCGGTTAGCGCGGGCGACCTCGCCCCGCAGATATCTGACAATAGCTTTTTCGTCGACGCGGCATTTCGTGCGAAGGTGCTGCCGCACAATTCCACGCTCGAAAAACAGGCTGTTCAGGTTTCGCGCCACTACCGCCGCGTCAATAGCCGGAGCACAGGAAAACTTTGCGGTCACGTCTTCGCTCAGCAACTCCCGGACAGAAATTTGCTCGTACGCGGCCACTTTCTTGGCCTGGTGAGGCGAGATTTCCCCGGTCAATAGGATGCGTTTGAAGCATATCTTGCCGACTTTCAGACTGCTGAAATACTCATTATCCGACATTCCATGGTGGTTTCGGATGGCGCGCAGGTTGGCTTTTATCTTGGTTGGATCGGGGATAATGCTATCCCGTTCGGGGTTAAAAATATCGGCATCCCGGACACCCAATGCCATTGACAGCTTGGCCAGGGTGGAATCAAAAGGAATGCAGGCGCCTCCGACATATCGGTAGATTACTGTCTTGGAGACGCCACTTTTGGTCGCCAGTTCGGGAACGGTCAAATCTCTCTCGTAGAGGAGACTCAGAAGATTGCGACTCACCGTCTGGGCCAGAGCGATGGGATTCTGTTCCAAAACAAGGTCATCCGCCGACTTTTCGCGCAGCGCGTCCGATTCGGCGTTCGGGTCGGCAGCTTGGTTGGCATCTTCGGCGGCCTTTGTGGGCTCGGATCCCGCGGCATCCGGAACTGTGGATCCGTTCTGGGTGGCAGCATCGAAAGTGCTTACATCCTCAAGATCGACCGTAAGCAGGTCCATCGGAGTAACGTTGAAGTAACCACATAATTTCGGCAAAACAACCGCCTGTAACTTGCCGGTACAGTAAGCGCTTTCGATTTTCGTTAGTTTAATGCCGGTCGCTATAGCTATGTCGGTGCATACAATGCCCTTCTGCGCAACCAAGTAGTGCAGATTCTTTTTTAGAAGCTGATAATTGGGTTCTACCACAATCCGTTGGGACGGCGGCACGAAAATGGGCAGGGCCGGCAGCCTGTGACCTGGCAGAGCTGAGAGTGCCTCGTAATCCCCGTCGTCGACTTGAGTCTCGATCCAGAGAATATGATCGAGAATCAGGGCAGCGTGAGTTTTGTCCAAGTTTTGAAATTTCGCCAGTGCTCGCTGGGCCTTGGCGCAGGCGGCGCTGAGTGTGGCGTCCGCTACGGCGCCCGGGAGAAGCTTGAGGGAGCGGACCTTGGGATCCAAATGTGCGGCGCAAGCTTGCCGGTACGCGAACAGCAGCGCTTCCCCGCCGTCGTTGTGGCAGAGCAATTCCGCGATTGCAAGCGGATCGCCCGTCTGCTCCAGACACATCGTTGCAAACCACTTTCGACAGGCGTGGTGGTACCAATTGGCGAGGCCTGCGTGTTTGGCGGCGGCTTTGAGGGCCCCATTGATGTTTGCCCCGCTAAATAAAAAGTCGTCCGGGCCCAATTTTCGAGCCTTGATCCAACGATCGAGGATAATCGCCAATTCCTCGAGCATTGGCACTTCCTTTTCGTCAGGCTGGCCCTCGCGGTGTTTGAGTTTGGTCAGCTTGATCCTCCGGCGGGCGAAGTTGATATGCTTCACCTGGGCGGCGTTGACCGTCTGCAGGCGCGAACCGCAGAGAAAGAAAAAGTCGGCTTTTACACCACACTGGCCCCGAGATCGACCCGCCCGTATCTTATACAGGTAGGCGCGCATTTTCGTGAATTGCTCACTTGTGGGAATTTCCACCTTTCGGCTCGATTTTGTGGCCCATTTGATAACATTTTTCAGTGCTAGATATTGCTCCGCTGTCAGCTTTTTTTGATCAAAAAGGTACTTCACCAAATGGTAAATGGGAGCCATGTAGGTGTTGTATGTTGACTTCGTCAGACCCTTTCCATGTGAAGTGTCCTTGTACCGGCGGTCCCGGGCTTTCGTAAGAAGTGTGTCCTGCAATTCTTTGATCGCATCTGGATCGAATTGCTCCAGTTGAATGGTGTTAAATCTGGCCCAGTGAGCAGCCACATGCCGGATCTTCAGAATTTCGTCGTCTACGGTGTCCTGGCTTATCTTGCCCAGTGTGATCAACTCCTGTCGCGACTTGAAATAGCCCGGTAGGAAGCTGGCCAGAGCATCTTTTGCCACCCCGACGAGCCCTTGATTCTTGAGGAGGCCGGCCACCCATTCTGCCCTGCTGGTCCGGGCCGTTGCGGGGTCATCGGTCTCCATAGCCTTGGTGCGGGTCCTTCCGGAGATTTTGACCTTCGCGAAGATTCCCCACACGCCGGCAATCCTAAACAGTCCCGAACCCTTTGGCCCGACGCGGGAGGTTTCGCGATAGGATCTTTGCAGGCATTTGGAAATTTCACCGGGGTAGGCGTCGTGGAGCACCATCCGGCGGAGTTTCTGGAGGTCCGCACCAGTTGGCCGCTGCTTGACCAATTCGAGTGTTTCCGGAGTCAGGGTCAGCTCACCAAACCATTCCTCTTGGCTAGCAGTCTGGATGAACCGGTTGAGATCGGCAACGAAGGCATCATGCACTTCCGCCGGCGACACTTCCGGCCATTTTGACACAAGTGCAGAGGAGCCCGCCGAAAGCTGGCTGGCCAGGTGGAGCGACAACCGGCGGCATCGCGGATCAACATCCGGGTTCTTGAGCTTCTCGACGAACTCCTTCAGTCTGGCGATCTTGCGGACCAAGAACTGTGCCGACGTTTTCTCTTTTTCTCTTGCCTTCGCCCGGCGCTTGCCTCCTGAGCCGTTCGCCGACTGTGGAGTAGATTTGATTTGGCAAGCAGCTTGGTTGACGCCATCTGTTGACGCCACTTGGCGTTTATCTTTTGTTTCAGCAATGGTGTTCATGGATATTTAGATAAGTATTTTCTGGTCAAATCCGACAAGACCCCCGCGTATAATGCGTATATTTAGGCAAAGCGATAAATACTTATTATTGTGGTGCTTCTCCTGCCGCTTTATACGCATTTCAATGCGAACATACTCACTGTAAGCTACTTGTGCATTTGGTTGACGCCAGCCGTTGACGCTACTTTCTAGCGAGATTCCCGACGGGAATTCTTTGGCTAGCAGCGGTAGCTTTTCTCTGGTCCGTAGTTGACGTTCAGCATTCATTTCGTGTACCTACGATTCCCGATGTTCCTGTGGTACAGCATTATCGACGTTCTCCTCACCATTTGCGTACTGTTCATCCAATTGTGGCAAGTTGTCCCGAAGCTTCACCCACCCGTCAGCAACAACGAAAAACTCAAGTTTGGGCTTTAGCTGACGAAGCCAATTGGTTGTGGGTGACTTCTCCTTTGTTATAAACCCCATATCCCTCAGAGCATTTGGAACCTCATCGAGGGCAATGCCGTCTGGATGGAATTGTTCGAGGTACTCGCGCAGGAGCCACGGTTTGATCCTTGGACGAATGGGCTGTTCTATTCCCTCGCCTTCTTGAAGTAGCGCGAGCATGCGCCTTCTAATCGCCAACCCCTCCTCGAACGCCGCTATCTGCGCCTGAAGATTCTTCTTCAGTATCAAATTTGACGTCTCAATCTGCATAAGCACACAATTCCTTGATTTAATGCACTTTAAATGTTGTGGTGGAATTGGGCTGTGGCACCAGGGGTCTTTACGGCGTGCGGGATTCTCAGCAGGGCCTCGACATCCGGGCCGTAGCACAACGGGACAAAAAGTCGCCCTGTTTTTAGCTCACTGTGGCTGGACCGGATTCTGTAATTCCATTGCATGTAAAACACGCTATGCATGGCTTTATTATAAGGCACACGAGGCCAAATTATTTGCTAACAGAGAATTCCGTTTGTAAGAGGCACATTTTATAGGTTTCAATTTTAAGGACGTTTCCTATGGATCCCCAGGAAGTAGCCCCCCTTCGAAGGTAATGACGCGTAATGCACACCTGCAGTCCGACCAAGTGAGCAAAGCTAGTCAATATGCCCCGCCGGATATATGGGGACAATTCGAGTTTGAGGGGGTACCCGATCGCACGCCTCGCCGGGTGGGCCTGGGTTTCCCGGTGGGGAGAACAAATAAGCGCCAAAAGCAATTTGCACTAGAATGTTACCGTGAGTGAGAATGACAAAGACAAAGGTGAGGCTCTGATAACTGTATCGGAGATGGCCGACCGGCTACAGTGCGGAAATGACTGGGTATATGAGAAGGTGAACGATGGCACCTTACCTTGCATAAAAATCAACGCTCGCTTTTGGCGTTTTCACTGGCCGACGGTTCTGGAGGCTTTGAAGCGGCGGCGATAGCGGCCCTGTCCGCAGCATCCCTGAGCACCTTCAACCACTTCCTGCTTTTGCGGTACTCCTTTACTTTCCCTGGTGTTATCATCCAGTGCTCCGACGATACGGCCTCCGGTGTCCTTAGCTCTGCATAAGCCTTCACCATTACCCTCACGCTGTTGCCCAAATCCTTAACCACCTCGTAATCGTTTTTGTAAACCGCGCGAAGGTGCGTGGCACAGTTCTTCCTTAAGCCGTCCCGGATCCAATCATCCAGGCCGATCAATGCGTATTCCGGCGCAAATCGGACGCGATTCCGATTTTAATCGGACAGCGTTCCAATCCAATTCGGACACTGTTCCGATTTAATTCGGACAGT
>Ga0326727_10015939_pt1 | contig 15989 bp, 13 predicted proteins | sample MB2enrmetagenome_FD_207643 | JGI IMG/M metagenome (GOLD analysis project Ga0326727, IMG submission 207643) | Lab enriched peat soil microbial communities from McLean, Ithaca, NY, United States - MB29MY | ecosystem: Environmental > Terrestrial > Soil > Wetlands > Peat | place: USA: New York...
AAAACTCAAATATATACTGATATCCTTTGATGCTATCTAGTCTTGAGTCGTTGATATCGTTTCATTTTTCAAAACAAAATGGTGCACTGTGACCATATCATTATTATATAAAAATATTTTTTACCTTCTTTCTACGCTTAATTTATTCAATTAAATAATCTCTTACCTTAGCAAATGCGTACAATTGGAAATAAATCTGCGTTAGTTCTTGCGTATGCTTATCGTTTTCTCACGGAGATCACAATTAGACAGATGGAAAAATCTATTGGAAGAAAAAGAAAGCTTGAAATATTTTCATGCAAATATTGGATATATTTATAGAGTGTTTGCCTTGTCAAACCCTATATCTCTATTCTATATGATCGACTAAGATAACCGAATTTTCACTAACAAACAAGCTTTTAAGCCAAATTATCCCCTACATGGGATCTCAGATATTAAGCAGCAGGATAACGAAACAAAAAAGTATTATAAATTTTTAAAGGATATTTTTGGGGAATGTCTCCAATAACATTTCCATTTACGGTAAATTAGGGACCGAAAAAACTATTATTCCCAAATGGGTATTGGAAGACGTAATCAAAAAAGCAAATAACAGAAATATAATTAACAAGATACTTGAAATCTTCATATAAAATTCCATTAGTTGCTACTTAAAATACCATATTTTTATGTCATAAATTTTATAGTATTTATCTTTTATAAGATAAATAAAAAAACCGGAAAATGTTATCATTTATTTCATTTTATCATTTCCATGAGAAATAAATATATATACACGAAATCTTTTTATTGATCTCTATGAGAAATCGATACATATAAAGGAATAATAATTATCAAACTATAGGTATCTTTAATTGTATATATTTTCAGGATGCTGGTTTCCACTTTAATGATACAAACACAATAGAGATCTGACGATCCCTACAGATACATTTGAAGCACTTTAGAATTAAAGGGTATTTAGATATATATTGGATTTTTGAAATTGTGTTTTCTAAAAATGGCTGAATACTTTTCAAGTAATCTTTACTATATATATTGATTCCACTATTTTTATGAATTTATTTCTGTTTCCAATTAAATTATCGGCTATAAGACCAGAAATGATCTCTCATTTTAGCTAAAATCCATACAATTGCACCACTTTTCATACACATGTATCTGTGATAAAACAGGCTAAGTAAAGTGAAAAATACCATAATCATGAGGAATTATCAAAGGTGGAAAGCTTGAAGATCTAGATTGTACACCATAACTTGAGAACCTCATTCAAAATCTGTTTCATATCATAGGTTTAGTATAATACCAATATAAGCTTAAAAATGGATACTGTAAGATGGCTTTTTCTTTGATATGGATAGTGTAATCCCATAGGAATGATTGTGTAATGAATTTATTCCGAACTCTCTTAAACATATATTCCCAGGTCGATATAAAGGGGAAAAGACATATTTTGGGAAAAGTTTTGGTAATATCCGGTCATTCATTATAATAAGGTACTTCGAAAATAGCAGGATATTTTTCTTTTAATTGTAGGAGGAATTTTTTTGTCTAATTTTGCACTATGAAGTGTTTTCACTTTAGAAAACTGGTTAAGTGATAAATGTGAATTCCTTCAAGTTTATCTTCTTCAAGGTTCGCTTCTTTAAGGTTAGCCTCTTTAAAGTTAGCCTCTTTAAGGTTTGCCCCGTCAAGGTCAGTTTCTATGAGATTAGCTCCTTCAAGGTTAGCCTCTATGAGTTTAGCTCCTTGGAGGGTAGCTCCTTGAAGGTCTTTTCTCTCTAGAACATTCATAACCAATTAATTTGTTTTAAACTACAATAAAAGTTACCATTTTAGGAAGATATCTTCTGTTCTTCAGGATTTGGTTTTTAAAATTGTATCGATTTTACCTTGGGATTGTCTAATTAACTCATACTTACAGGTTTTTCAATTCGCTTTCACGGAAATATATATCATTTTGAAAATTTTTGCCTTCGAATTTTTGTTTCTTCTATTTTTGTATTAAAACTGAAAAAAAAGATATAGATTTTGTTGCAAAATATGCGTTGGATAACTTAGCATAGAAATATAGTAGAAATCAACAGAACATAAAGAAATTATGTCGAAATCCAATGCGTTTTCTTCATTTGATAAAGTGTTGATTTTTATTGTGAAGATTATAATAGCGAAACATATGGGAAAAATAACGAAGACGACAGGTAAACAGGATACTTTGGAGTCCATCTCGGAAAACCTTTTTGTATTATCGAAAAGAAAATTGAAACTATGAAGCAATCAATTGGTGCAAAGACACTCGCATTTCCGACACCAACTTGGGTTGTCGGAACTTATGACATGAATGGAAAGCCAAATGCCATGACTGTAGCATGGGCCGGAATTTGTTGTTCGACTCCTCCATGTATCAGCATATCTCTACGAAAAGCAACCTATAGCTATGCCGGTATCGTGGAAAACAAGGCATTTACTGTGAATATCCCCTCAGAAAAATATTTAAAGGAGGCCGATTACTTCGGTATCACAAGCGGAAAGGATGAAAATAAATTTGAGTTAACATGCCTTACCCCAATCAAAAGTGAGCTTGTCCCTGCTCCTTACGTAGGAGAGTTTCCAGTTGTCATTGAATGTAAACTACTTCATACAATTGAAATTGGGCTTCATACCCTGTTTGTAGGAGAGATTATGGATATAAAGGCAGAAGAATCCATACTTGACGAAAACGGAAACCCTGACATTGAGAAAATCAGACCTGTTGTATACGGGACAGGGAACAGAAGTTATTATGGCATCGGGTGTAATCTTGGAAAAGCTTTCTCAATCGGGAAAGAATGCTTAATTAAAAAGAACAATAAAATATAATACTTACTCAAAATAGCGAAGAGCAATTAAGACTTATACGGCTGAATTGATAAATCAAGTGCATTAAATTTTCAATTATCTAAAAAATGAATCTTATCACTATGTCTTGTTGTAAAGTGTAAATTCAAATTCTCAATTATAGAACGTGGTCAAGCTTTGACACAACCCAAAAATATCACCTTGCTGATTTGGGATTCAAAATAATCTCAACCAAGCATTATTTTTCAATTATATCGAGGTGAGGAATTCCTTATCCAAGTATGGGTTGTGGTACTGGAACGTAACCATCTTGCTCGATCTTTGAGCCTGTTCGATCATGGAGCGACAGACTGAGGCTACATTGCAGCCGAGAACTTATGATCCCCTTTTTCATTTGGCATTATCAATATCTTTCAGACAGAGGAGCTCGAATCTGGCCGGTTTGAGGTCCTTGAAAATCTAGTCGACGACTTTCTCCTGTTCATGGTAGCTTAGCCGATCAGTGTAGAAGACCTCTTGCACCGTCTCAAACAGGTTGAGGTACTTGGTCTCACTATCTCACAGGGTTTCATATGCTTCATGAAGTTCTTCGGACTTAGTCTGTAACTACTCTTTTTGCGATATCTTCGCCTGGATATCCTCAAACTGATTGAAACTCCTCTCGGATTTCACCTAGATTCTCGTGTACTTCCTGCAAAGATTCCTTGGCTCTCTTTTTGGTCATGGCCACAGCTAGATAGTCCCTCAGCAGTTCCCAAATCACGATTGTTTCCAGGGTAAACTTCCGTTACGCCTTTAGCTCAACTGGAGATGGCTTATTCTCACCCACTCTTATAGATATCAGGGCTACAGATTCATGCTCTCATCAGCATTCTTCCTCATAAATTTCCAATATGGAATTTTCTACTTAACTACTTTCGGAAATTTGGGATTTTATCGAAAAATCGGCATATTATTATTATTTATCTAGTAAGCCGAAATATAGTCTGGTTGGATCTAAAAACTTGAATAGTTATTTAAAATGTTAAAACGATATGTATAAACAGAATAATGGGAGCAGTCCTCATATATAATAATGGATAAACATCAGCTTTTTAGGCACTCATGTGGAGTCTCGGTATTTTAGGCTTATTTTTCCAATCTAAGTTGTAAAACTTTCGTAAGATTGTATAGGTGAAATCTCATGTTCTTTGCTGAACATTTAGGGTACCAGATTATTCTTCAGTGAAATCTTCAACTTAATAACCTATTAAAATACATGATTTTACTGAAAATTAGGCTCACTGCTAGTAAAGACAGTGTACGAAAGTTCTGCAAAATCTGATTGATTCTGTATTATTTTCATTCACTGCAAAAATTAGGATGAAGAGCAAATAGTTTTACTAACAAATTTAATGTTTCTATTGTTCTTACTGATACATATATTTTAATGTAAATATCTGTATATTCTCAACGTCAATTTTCCATTAAATTTTATTTACTAGTATACCCCAAACTCACAAACTTAAAAGTATAAAAAACACGTACCTAATTGATTTTAAACAAACAGTAATCATAAAAGAAGCATCAGGGATATAGAGCAGATTTTACAGAACTTTTGGTACAATGCCAAAATGGATTCATCATTGTTTTTGATAGTTATGTTCTACTTTACAATGTAGCTTTTCTTGGCTTGTATCTGAATTCAGACCAATTTTTTTACTGAATAGTTGCCTTGCAATTTAAAATATTATTTTACTGATGGGGCTTTAAAAGTTCTAATAAGTTCTATAAAAAAGAATATCAAAATTATTTTTACAAGTTGAAAAATATAATTTTAAAGTAGAAATGTTTAATTTATAGCGCGAAGTATTAAGCCATGTGTAATTGTTTAGTTATTTTTCATCATTAATATATAAACAAATACCAGGAGACCGAAAATGAAAAAAGCGATATATGATAACGCAAGTCAAAGGTATACAATCCTAATGGTTTTAGGAATCACTGCACTAGCTATTTTAATTCTAGTGAGTATCGCAACCGCTGCGCAATTTGCAGATCAAATCAACTCCCAAAATCCTTCAATAAATTTGTACAATAAAGGAGATATTCTAAAAAATGTAGGTAAGTTAGATGAAGCAATAAAAGAATATGACAAAGCAATTGAAATTAACTCACAATATTTTGAAGCTTGGAACGGAAAAGGACTTGCTCTAAGCAAATTAGGTAAGTTAGATGAAGCCTTAAAAGCTTATGACAAAGCAATTGAAATTAACCCACAGTATGCAGATGCTTGGTACAATAAAGGAAATACTCTATGCCAATTAGGCAAGTTCGATGAAGGTATAAAAGCATATGACAAAACTATTGAAATTAACCCACAGTATTCAAATGCTTGGTACAATAAAGGAAATGCTTTAGATGATTCAGGTAAGCATGATGAAGCCATAAAAGCATTTGACAAAGCACTTGAAATTAACCCGAAGTTTTCATATGCTTGGAACAATAAAGGAAAAGCTCTAAGCAACTTAGGCAGGTACGATGAAGCCATAAAAGCGTACGACAAAGCAACTGACATTAACCCACAGGATTCAAATGCTTGGTTCCAGAAAGGAGTTTCTCTAAGCAAATTAGGCAAGTTCGATGAAGCCATAAAAGCATATGACAAAGCAATTAAAATTAAACCGCAGGATTCAAATGCTTGGTTCCAGAAAGGAGTTTCTCTAAGCAAATTAGGCAAGTTAGATGAAGCCATAAAAGCATACGACAAAGCAATTGAACTTAACCCGCAGTATTCAAATGCTTGGATCAATAAAGGTGCTGCTCTAGGGAAATTAGGCAAGTCAAATGAAGCCATAAAAGCGTACGACAAAGCAATTGAATTTAACCAGTAGAATTCATTAGCATAGGATGGTAAAGGAACTTTATCTAAAATAGATTAAATAAATTAGATTTGTAGGTTGAATAGTTATATTAATTCTCATTTATTTTTTATCCTTCGTTAGATAAATGTAGCAACTTTCTGGCTCTTAACATAACATATATTTTAATAAAAAAGATGCATTTTCTGAATGCTCAGGTGAAAATGTCCTTTAATTTCGGCTAAAAAGTTAGAAAATACATAGGTTTTTAATACCAAAAAACCTGTGCATAAACTATGAAGGTTTAAAAATATTTCTTTTAAAATAGTTTATTATTTTATTCAGAGAATGTCTCAAGGTACAAAATCACATAAAAAATCTATTTTTTCCCTCGACTTTTCGCTGACTCTGTGGGAGATAATATGGGCAGCTCTAAGCGACATGTCAGATTGAACAAGCAGGTGCATATCGACCTTGAGATATTCTATGCTTCCACGTATCCGGATTTTATGACAGTCAGTTACTCCATCAATTATATGAGTTCAAAAGAAATCTTAATTAAATTTTTGATTTAGCAAGTTTGGTTTTATTGCTGACGTTCTTGAGTATTGAAATCAAACATAAGTAAGGTTGTTTAGAGTGACATGTTTTAGAAATCACAGTTAAAATTATTTTACTGACAATAACCATTGACTATTACTGATTTTGTAATCGTAGAATTCTCTCTAAAGGGTGCAATCTTCAGGTACTCCGCCGAATAAAAGCAATTTCTTAACTGTTCTTCGGTTTCGAACTCAATCAGGACTATTCTTTCAGGATTCCAGTTTCCAAACATTGGAATAACCTTTCCTCCCCGAATCAGATACCTGCCTCCATATTTTTTTACGATTTCTGGAACTTTATCGGCGTATCTATTATACAGTTCATTGTCCATGACTTTGATTTCGATTATCATATAAACCGGCATTTTTTCCTTTCCTCTACTCTCTTTCAAATGGGTACAATATCACGTCCGCTCTCTTATAACATATCCGATATGCGTACCTGCCGTAAATCCAGACACTCAAGCAAGTAATTGAGCCCTTTTAGATATGCTTTACCTATAGATTGAATCCATTATTCGTAATATAAATACAAAAGAAAAAAAGGAGAAGATAGTAAATAGTATTATATTTTTAATATATATATACCCCATAGAATCCTTTTTTCGTAATATAAATACAGAAGAAAAATGGGCGGAGATAAGTCAAAATATAAACGTATATATATTATATTAATATGTATATTTATTAATATTTACGACTAGATGTAAGCACAAAATAACTCTATTTAGACCTATATTTTAATTATTATTTATTTTGTCGATTATAATTTTATTTATATAGGATTTCCAAATTTAAGTCTCTCTACTTTTTCCATACCAAAAACTACATAAAAATAGATGCTGAACAAACAGTTGAAGAAAATAATTTCACTAAAATTTGTCAAGTGGGTCTAGATAACGATGGGTATAAACATTGTTTTACCCAGGCTGAATCGTTAATAATACTGTTTTCCTGGATCAAGATTTGAATATGGACAGCTTTATTATGCAGAGATTTTGTGCTAAAATCTCTGAATTTCCTAAGTTCCATTCAGAATAAGAAAACCTTGCTGATCTATTAGTTATGGAGTTTATGGGACTCATAGAGCATATGTAGCTCATGGAACACTTGATTTTTTCATAATAAGCTTTTTGAAATATTATGCATATTACATATCCATTCAAAAAATGAAAGTATAATTTCCCACCTAAAATAGCAAAGAGCTTATAATATTTCCGGTGCTGCTTCTTCAGAAAAAGCATAATATTAGATTTTGAAGACTTCGGAAATAAAAAAATAATTATTAATATTTAATTGTTTTTTGGTTGTGAAACTTTTTATATGGGATTATTTTCCGTTTTCAAACATTTTATGGGAAAGTAAATTTTGTTCAGAAACTATTTTTTGTATAATTAATTTAAAATAATGCCAGTAACAAGGATATATAAGCATTAGATATGTACATCATCAGCACATAAAATGAGAATAGAATTTACAACACTTTTACAACACTACCTCTTTCCAGAGAGAAATCTAGATGATTAATTGGTAAAGTGGTGTTTCAGTATATCTGTTTATGGAGTTATTGAGAAGCCAAAAAGCTTAAAATTATATATAATTGAACAACAGTTTGGAGTCTAGACAAATGGGAAAACAAGCATTCAATCAAACAAAAAAGATACTGGGTATTTTACTAGTTGTCCTTTTTATAGCAGCAGTGACAGCTCCGGCAATAACTGCTTACTAGATTCAAAACAGTTCCAGCAGTTTCAGCAGTTCCAGCAGCACAGGCAACAAAGGACCGCAATTATTCAGCACAGAGCAAGCAGCCAAACAGCATTGCCCATCAGATACTGTTGTTTGGCTTAATTTTCAAACAGGCGTTTATCATTTCAAAGGTCAAAGCTGGTACGGGAACACCAAGAGCGACGCTTATGTTTGTCAGAAAGAAGCAGATAAGGCGGGAGACCGAGCAACAGGGGAACAGAGTACTCTAAACAAAGCTAAAGTACAGAGTACTCTGAACAAAACTGAAATACAGAGTACTCTAGACAAAACTAAAGTACAGAGTACTCTAAACAAAACTAAAGTACAGAGTATTCTAAACAAAATTAAAGTATAGAGAATTCAATAAATCTCCTATTTCAACAAGTTATTTATTATGGATTTTATAAACACCGAGCCAGAAATTGAGATTTTTCGAAGTCATCTCTAAATAATTTTTTATTGCTTTACGAATAAATTTGTCGTTGCACTTTGTGATATCCATGGTGACATCAGGAAATATGTTTTGTAAGTCATCGATGTAGATATCACCGAATACCACTAACAACATTTTATAGATTTTTATTTGATTTTTTTAAAGCAGTATTTCTGCTTCAGCTATCCATAATATATGTCAGATCTTTACGGTTCAGCTATTCATAGGTATGTTGTTATCAGTTCCGATTCTCATAGGCACATAATTACTAGTTCCGGTTTTCACGGCCATTTTTTACCTTTTCTGCCACTCATATTTGTGTTTTTGTGGTGGTGATTGTGCTTGAAGATTTTGCTGTGGTGGTGCTTGAAGATTTTAGTCTTTACATCTTTCAGGATTATAATAGCTGTTTTCTTATCCTTAACCATAACTGGTCCTGCGCTTACTGCTGCAGTGGTCACGGACATTAAAAAGCAAACTGCTAGCAAAAAAAGAAAATGATTATTTTGTTAGTAGCTTTCGTCGTAGCTTCATTGGTAGCTACAGCAGTAAGCACAAGCTACAGAGATGGTAAATGTAGCAAAGTAGCGTCAGTGACAGTGCCCAGAGGTGTTAGAGCTAGTCTTGGCGGAGCCTCTACATTTCACCATATTATTTCTCATCCGTTTTTCAATTTCGTATACATCAACCTATTATTATTAAGTGAATAATTTATTTATATCTAATTGGCATCAAAATATACTAAATATATTTCTATGCCTTAATAATTATATGTCTGAAGCGGTGAGCACCCTTCATTATTTTGTGAAAAGCAGATAACAGTTAGTCTCAAATGTGAGTATATATAATCCAACTAGACTGGTAATTAGTTTTCTTATCGAATAATCTATTAGGTATGCGTTTGTCTATACTTTTAAGTTTGTGAGTTGTAGGAGTACTAGTGAATAAAATATTAGTGGAGAGTTTACGCTGAGAACATACATATGCTTTATAGCAAAAAACTGTACATCAATGAAAACAATATGACATATATTTTGTTAGTATAACAATCTATCTACATTTTGCTTTTTGTAGTGACAGAAAATGATACATAATATCATGTTTTATAGAACTTTTGGTACACTAGCGTCAGGTGGAAAATTCAGAATTTCATGTTCATTTTGGAATTGAGTCTATCGCATTTAATCAAATTTTGTAGTGTCTCCTAGATTTTCAGATTTAAAATTTAAGAATCAGATCCAATTTCAGATTACCTTCTTTTCTCCCAGAATAGCTCCAAGTACTGAACCGATGATACCTATCACAGCGGTATGTGCTACAATAATCAGTGTTAATATAAAAGTAGAGGCAGCTACCAAAGTTCCAATAACGGGAGCACCTATAAACATTGATCCAAGCATTCCTCCTAAAAGGATCCCAGGAATGACCATAAATATAGTCATTAGAGCTCCAGTTTTAAGGCCTCCTTCAAAATCTCCTTCTGCAGAGTAGCCAGCTAAAAAACCACCTAGCAGAGGAGCTATAGCATTTACAGCTGGGATGAAATAAAAAATAACAGTACAAGCCACACCTATAAGTGCACCAGCTAAGACTCTAGTCATTCATTTTACCCCAATGTTAACGTAAATACAAACTTCAATTATTATCCTAAATTTAATTTAAGTATTCTTAAATATTTGCGCACCCAAATCGACCCCGTTCAAAAATCTAGTGATTAACTCAAAATGAGAAATTACTCGATTTAGGAACAGACTCTAGTAGGAGACACAATTCCATAATCTAGTGATGTCTCATTTTATTCTTCCTTAAAATACAATTTTCTCTGCTAACTATCTTAAATAAATTAGATAAAACAATAAGGGTATCTAAGAAAGCAATTGTAATCAACCCGCAGAATTCAAACGCTTGGATCAATAAAGAACTTGCTCTCGAAAATTTAAATAAATACGATGAAGCAATAATAGATCCACAGGATTCAATCGCATGGCGCTCAATAGGAAATGCTCTAGATAAATTAATTAAATACGGGAAGCAATAAAACTTTACCCTGCCGGCACACCCGCATTGAAAGCATTATACAGATTAGAGCATCCATGACAAAACAATTGAACAACCATATAGTTTTTGTCCAAAAATTTGAATTATCCTAATCCTGAGATGTGCAGGTTTTGTATGAAAACATCTACATCGGCAAAACGATGAATCTATTTTTGTGGTTAAAAGAAAAAGATAGAGTAAATCAAATTTTACAGAACTTTCGATAAACTGCCTGATTTGTTTTGGGACCAGCGCTCCAGATTAATTAAATATCTTGCCAAAAAATTATCTATAAAATTATATTTAAACTAATATTTATATGTTATTATCCCACCTTAAGATAATTAACTGTCCAAGAATTAGGTTAACTACAACTGAGTACCCTGTATTTACCCATGCTGTGATACCAACTTGTATGTTATCGACTCTTTTATAACCAGAATCTACCAGCATTTTACTTTCAATGGCACTTCTTTTACCGCTCAAACAATAGACAAGTATTTTTGCACATTTGTTTTTTGGCAAATCTGTATTAGTTATTATATGCTACGCGCAACAGCCCTTCATTGGATAAATTAACAGGATTATATAACGGCACATATTTCAATGGTATCAAATAGGTGTCCGATTTTAAAAAATTTACTGAGTGAATAAATTTTATTAATAACTATTTTTTGCCATTTATTTAAAATAATGTTGTGAGTAATATTTCACTTTGTAGCTTAAAGCTAACAGACAAAGAGTTAAAGAGTTGAAGAGTTTGAAAGTAGGGGCTGATCGGTAAGGTATGTGAATATACTGGGTAATTGCAGAGAAATTTGTTTTATGGCAAAAAACTAGAAATTGGGCTTTGTATACAATTCTCAGTAGTGTATCGTTCAGTTTCAATAGAGATACGGAAGTGAAGGACAAATGGGATTGAAGAAGATAATAACTATCTTATTAGCAGTTTTGGTTATAGTTCCATTGACATCTACAGCAGTAAGTGCCCACCATCCAGGCTACGGTAACCACGGTGTCAACAACGGCAAAGGAAACACAGGAGATAATGGTTACGGTAATAGTGGCCAAGACAGTGGAATAGGCAACGGTGGCACACCAGGCCAAGGTGGCCCTAATGGTCCTAATGGCCCGTAGGGTCATGAGAATTGCACAATAGAACGCATGGGATAAAAAGAGATATCTTTTCCGTAACTTCAGGGGATATCTATAGCTTCCATTTTTTTGGCAGGCTGCCTATAAAACATATATAAGCAATATTTTAAAATAGGATATTCATATCTATATTCTCTTCATTTCATGACTTAAGCACTTGAAGTATTAAATTGAGTACATTAAAAGTGGTACTTAAATTTATATTTAGATAGTTGAAGACTTGATTCTATTTTTTTCCACGATCAAACGCGTAATTCCAATTGTATTCGTTTGATGAGTATATGAACTTGCATCGTATAATTATTGAGATTTATATAATTAATACTACAGTTATCTTCCTTGGTTTTACTGATGCATAGTTTTTGTGGTAAAATCTATGCATTTCCAATTTCCACACGAAATAAGAAAACATCAAATATCTGTTACTCTTGGAGCTTATGGTACTCATAGAACATGTGGAACTCATGGAACATCTGGAACTAATTAAACTAAATCGCAAGCATAAATAGAAAACCTCAGTAAAAAATAAAAGTATAGTATTCTAAACTAGTGAAAAGTTTATTTCCGATAGTTAAAGTTCAAACGCGCAAAGCCTTCTCATAATTGAATTTTAATTGTTGATATGACAGGATCTTCTAGTTTTAATGCATTATAAGCAATTGATACAACCCAGATTAATGCACTTAATATTGCTAGCCACTCTAAAATATAGATATCTAATCCGATAGTGAATGTGAGCATAAATATAAAATTTGCCAAAATTGATACAATACCAGAATAAAATGTCCATTTTATATATTTTGTATGGACCTTTAGTGCAATATTTATGATTGTCATGAATATTGATATTAGTGCAAAATATACCCCTGCCACTATATAGTGTATTATACCATAATCCTCTGAAAATATACCCACCATAATTACAACAAGTGCCATTAAAAATTCACAATATTGTGATATCCGGATAAGGCTATCTTGTTTATGATTAATAGTCTTCCATTTTACTAGGCCTATTGTATGTATGATAAAGGCAAGCCCAAATAAAATACATCCAATGTCAAAGTATATATGTCCTGACGGATTTTTACTTGAATTCCCCAAATCACTTAACCAATTATTGAATGGTGAATATGAACCATCATATAATATTCTGGAAAAAAGCCAAAATGAGAGAGAGATAGCTACCGCCAAAATATTTCCAACACTTGTTATAGATATTTTTATTGATTTTAAGAAATTCATACAAATCACATAATTCAAGTATATTAGTTGAAGCTTTATAAAATTAATTATAAATGTTGATATAAATAATTAAATTCTGTATCAAATTGTCAAGTATTAAAAAATTAGATTAACTCTTAAACTTTTTTGGACATGTATATCTATTTTTTCCTTTAAAATCTGATGCCATTTTTTTCTTTTGTACTTGCACAGTTTTTGCTATAAAACCTATGCATATATGAAAACAACAAAAAACAAAATCGAGTCAGCACAACTATTGGCTCGGCATCCTATCTTTTGCAACATGTGATGAATATAATGATATCAAATCGCAGTTGACTTTTAAAATGTTTCATGCTGAAATAAGCTTTATTCAGAAACTAGTAATAAAACAATATTAATATCAAATAATTGTTCATTGCTAAAATGTTTAATTGGGAAATAATTTTTATTCAGAAACTATTTTTTTTATAATTAATTTAAAATAACTTACAAACATAGTAAGAATGTGATTCATCAAAATTAGTTGATGTAATAGAATAGATATCAATCAACGAAGTTTAGGTAGCTTGAATAGTTACCGAAAGCGGTCTACCTTATAATTATTAATTTGAGTCATAACGGAGTGAAATGAATGTTGAAACAATCATCTAGTAGAATAAAAAAGGTAATGTTTATTTTATTGGCAGTTCTTTTAGTAGCATCAGTGACAGCGGTAGCAGAAAATAGAACACACAACAATGGAGTTTCTAGCAACAATAAGGTTATAGATATTTCCATGAAGAACGCTGCTTATAACCCAAAATCAGTTGAAATATATGTAGGGGATACCATAAAATGGACAAATATGGACTCAATTGACCATGGTGTAGAAGGGTCTATTTTTAAATCAGGTATAATGTCTCCAGGACAAAGTTATGAGTTCCAGTTTACCATACCTGGTGTTTATGATTATAAATGCCCGCTTCATCCTGCTGATATGACAGGGACTATAACAGTTGTAGCAAAGTAGAGAGAGCTTTAACAAAATGCATCGATACATTTGATTCAAATTGCAATTATTTTTAAAATAATGTATTAAACTAATAACTTCACAAATACTAAAAAATAATTATTAATATATATTTGTTTTTTGACTGCGAAAAAGTTTATGCCAGATTATTTTTTGTTTAGAAGCAAATTTTCATAGAATTAATTTAAAATAACTACGCAGATAATTGGATATTGTAGTGTAGACATCAGTAGACACCACAAATTAAAAGAATTGGGAAATAACCGGTAGGTATGCGAATAAAGAATTACTTGGAAGATGTTGGTCCTATTTCGAATTAAATATACCTGGAACGGTATCTATTCGAAGTGACTGTATTTAGGCAAACAGTGAAAACAACTCTTCCAAGCTCTCAATAGATATGATATATTTCAAATAAGATCTGAACTAAACTATATATTCTGATATATAAGGAGATATATAAATATGTGTGAAGAACATTCCATGGCCGGAAAGGGGCCAATAATAGAAACGATAATGGAAGAGACATGGGAACTTCTGACTGGAGAACAAAAAAAGAAAGTTGCAGTAATGAGAATTGAAAAAATAATAAAAATTTTAGAAATGAAAATAAGCGGGATGGAAAAGATGATCGAGATAAAAAAAGAAGCTATAGCTAATATGCAAAAAATGAAGGAAATGCTCAAGTAATAAAAATAAGTTCAACAGAAGAACAACAATGGAATTTAGACGTTGTACAAATTATCTGATATAGCGCGGTTTCATAACTATAGAAGTAGACCTTCAAAGGCTAAAATTTTGATTTTTTGGGAAAGATTTCATATTAATTCAATCCACCTATTATAGGCTAACGAATTTTATATACAATTTAGAATACTAAATATGTCTATTTTCTATCCATTCCACTTTATTTTTTACAACCTCAATACCAGATTTGTTGCGATTTAAATGACATCTGAAAAAAGCATTTTTATTAAGAAATAAAATATATCTAAAAAAACATAATCGGAAAACCAAAATGGAGCTAAGTATTGTGCGTCAGTTTTTCTGGACTCTCTGTTTGACTTCTTTAATTGCTAACGCAGCTTTAAGTTCAATTGGTGTAGCACAAGAAAATTTATCAACGCTAGGCGAAACACAAGAACAAGCTTTTAGATTTGGACCAACAGTTACTTTTCAATTTCTTAATTCTGAAATTAATAAAACTCGAAATGGAACTATTGAACTATTTCTGAAAAATCCAAGCCTCAATAATGTAACATTGGAAGCTGATATGAATGTCAGTGCTCCATCTGACTTCCGAATCTATTCAGAAGATGGTAGTATATCAGGTGCCATAGGTACTGTAAACAAACATTTTTCCGTGCTACCTGGGTCATCAAAAACAGTCACTTTGCATATTATAGGGGAGAGACCCGGTACACTCTCTGTACATTCCAACGTAAATTATTGGCCAGGTAAAAATAAAAATGACATAAGTACAATCAGTCAAGACAGTTCATTTGATATTATACGAGCAACAAATAGCACACAATCAACACCAGAGCACATTCATGATACACCTGGACTTGGAGTAACAAGCTCAATACTAATATTAATAATGCTATTCATCTTAAGGAGAAAGTAATATCATAACCATGAGTTAGTATAGTATATTTACTATACCACCTAAATGTATTATATATTATATTTGGATATAAATAATTTCTGAAAATTGCCGGTTTATTGAAATTCTTATCTATCTATACTTTTAAAAAAATATTTGTAAGATAACACAATTTTATGCATCGTTTTTGTGAGAAAAACTAGGTATAATTGAAAAGGATAAAAAGAATATTATTTATCTAGCTTTATTATGTTATTAGGTCTTGATAACATATGATCTGCCTTCTTAGGCTTATAAAAAATATATTCCCGCCTGCCCTTGTATCCCTTAATGTACTTCTTCACAGTCGCCCTGAACTCCACAAGATCACCGAGTTTTAAATCGGCCTGCTCAAAACCTTTGGTCATATTGAACCATTGATGATCAGTAACTATCTGTCCTGTCTCATCTGTTATGTCTTTCAATAAGACCGTATGAACACCGCTTATATAAC
>Ga0326727_10015940_pt1 | contig 15989 bp, 15 predicted proteins | sample MB2enrmetagenome_FD_207643 | JGI IMG/M metagenome (GOLD analysis project Ga0326727, IMG submission 207643) | Lab enriched peat soil microbial communities from McLean, Ithaca, NY, United States - MB29MY | ecosystem: Environmental > Terrestrial > Soil > Wetlands > Peat | place: USA: New York...
CGCCGCCCAGGCGGCCGGCATCCACCTCACCGTTGTTCAGCAGATCGTGCTGCTGGCCACGCTGGTGCTCACCAGTAAGGGGATTGCCGGAGTTCCGCGCGCCACGCTGGTGATTCTGATGGCCGTGGCCGGCTCGTTCCACATTCCGGCGACCGCGGTGCTGATGCTGCTGGGCGTGGACACCCTGATGGACATGGGCCGCACCGCGATGAACGTGATCGGCAACTGCATGGCGGCGGCGGTGGTGGCGCGATGGGAGGGGGAACTCGCCGGACTCAACAACTGAGATAATCAGCGGGTATGCCCCTCCTCGATCCCATCCCGTTTCCGGTGGAACACGCCGACTTTGCCGCTCTCGAGTGGGAGGCGCTGCTGGCGCTGGTGGCCGGCTATGCCGCTTCGTCCGTGGGCCGGCAGGCCATTCTGGACCTGCGCCCATCGACCGATGAAGACTGGATCGCGCGGCAGCACCAACTCACCGGCGAACTTCGCCTGGCGCTCGACGAACAGGTTTCCATCCCTTGCGGCGGCCTCTTCGACCCCACGCAACTGGCGGCCAAGGCGCAGATTCCCGGCGCAGCCCTGGAAGCTTCCGAGTTGCAGGCCATCGCCCGGCTGGCCAACGATGTGGCTTCGTGGCAGGGTTTGCTGCAATCGCCGCCGGCGCGCCTGGCGGGCAAGCTCCCCGGCCTCTCGGAGCTCTCGGCCGGGTTGACCGCCAGCCTTCGCCCGTTGGCTGAATCCATCGAGCGGACCATCCAGCCGGACGGCACGCTGGCCGACAACGCTTCGCCGGAGTTGAACCGGATCCGCCGCGAGCAGGAGCGCCAGCAGCGGGTGATCGAGGAAAGCCTGCGCGCCGCGCTGCGCAAACTCTCCTCCGAGGGCTCGACCCAGGAAGACCTGATCACCATCCGCGGCGAGCGGTTTGTGATTCCGGTGCGCGCGGAGCTGAAGCGGCGCATCTCCGGCGTGGTGCACGGGGTGAGCTCGTCCGGGCAGACCGTCTACGTGGAGCCGCTGGAGACGATCGAGCAGAACAACGAACTGGTACGGCTGATCGAAGAGGAGCAGGCCGAGATTCATCGCATCTTTGTGGCGCTGACGCGGCAGGTGGGCGGCTACGCGCAAGGGCTGGTGGAAGGGGCGCGCGTCCTTGCGCTGGTGGACAGCTTGCAGGCGCGGGCCCGGTTTGCGCGCGACTACCAATGCGTGGGCCCGGCGCTCACGCCGGATCGGCTCAGCCTGGAAGCGGCGCGGCATCCGCTGTTGGAAAAGCGGCTGCGCGCGACCGGCGGGAGGATTGTTCCGCTGACGCTGGAGTTGACCGCGGCGGAGCGGCAATTGATCATCAGCGGCCCCAACACCGGCGGCAAGACGGTGACGCTGAAGACGACGGCGCTGCTGGCAATGATGGCCCAGGCCGGTCTGCCGGTGCCGGCTGCCGCGGCCAGCTTCCCGGTGTTCACGGCATTCCTGGCCGACATCGGCGACGCGCAATCGATCGAGGCCGCGCTCTCCACTTTCTCCGCGCACATTACGAACCTCGACCGGCTGTCGCGGCTGGCCAATGCGCGCACGCTGGTGCTGCTGGACGAGCTTGGTTCGTCGACCGATCCAGAGGAGGGCTCGGCGCTGGCGGTGGCGATTGCCAGCCACTTTCTGGAGCAGGGCGCGTGGTCGCTGATCTCCACCCACCACACCTCGCTCAAGGTCTACGCCGCTAACACGGAGGGGGTGCTTAACGCGGCGGCGGGCGTGGACGAGACGACTCTTGCGCCCAACTATCAACTGCGGCTCGGCGTGCCCGGCGCTTCGGCCGGAATACAAACCGCCGAGCGGCTGGGCCTGAACGCCACCATTATTGCGGCGGCCCGCAAACGGCTGGGCTCGCAGCAGGTCGACATCGCCCGCTTCCTCGACCGGCTGCACAACGAACTCACGCAGCTCGAAGAGGAGCGCAAGGCAGCCCGCCTGGAGCAGTACTCGCTCAACCAGGAGAGAAAGAAGCTGGAGCGCGAGGGCGATATCGAGCTCCGCAACCGCACACGCGATCTGGAGACCAAGCTGGCCTCGCTGCTGAAGGACTTCGAGTTTCAGATGCGGGAGACGGTGCGGGCCATCGAGGATCGCGCCGCGCAGCAGAAGCTGTCGAAGGAGGCGGAGCGGCGCATGCTGCGGCTGCGGCGCGAGTTCCAGGAGAGCTTTAACCAGACCGTGGTGGCGCACCGGACGGGCGCGGACGTGGGCGACGCGAATGCCCAGCCGCACCTGCTCAAGCACATCGCCGCCGGGGACAGGGTGCTGATCAAGTCGATGAACAAAGTCGCAGTGGTGCAGCGCGAGGTGGACAAGGACCTCTTTGAGGTGGCGCTCGGCCCGATCAAGATGCGGGTCAAGCGCGACGAGTGCGCCGCGCCTCCGGCCCCTGGTCCAGAGTCCGCGGCGGAGAAGCGCCTTGACCCGTTGGCCGCGGCCCGCAAGCAGAAGGGCGTTCAGGTGACCGTGACCAGCGCCAACACGGACGAGATGCGGATGGAGATCAACCTCATCGGCCGCACCGTGGACGAGGCGACCGAGGAACTGGAGAAGTACCTGGACCGGGCGTTTTTAGCGGGGTTGCCGCGGGTGCGGGTGATTCACGGCCACGGCGCGGGGATTCTGCGGCGCGGAGTGCGGGAGTTCTTGAAGGGGCATCCGCACGTGACGACAATTGCCGAGGCGCCGCAGAACGAGGGAGGACAGGGGGCGACGCTGGTGGAGTTGCGGCAGTGAGGGAGGGATGCGGGTTGCGAAATAACTACATTGTAGCTACAATTGGTGGGAAAACTCGGAAAGCTGGGCTATGAACGACGAACTGTTCGAATGGGATGATGCGAATATTCTGCATCTCGCCGAGCACGGTGTTGCGCCGGAAGAAGCCGAAGATGTGATGCTTGGCGATCCACTTGAAGTCGGATTCGAAGTAGTCGACGGCGAAGCCCGCTGGTCGTTTGTGGGAGAGACAAGCGAGCAACGAATTCTGCGGGTGGTGATTACTGTTCGCGGCGGGCGCATGAGGGTGGTCACGGCGTTCAAACCGTCTGCGCGGGGCAGGCTGCTCTATCTGAGGAAAAAGGCTGGTGAGCAATGAGCGACATCAAGGCTGCAAAGAGCGATTTGAAGGTTCCTAAGTTCGCCACTGAGGCGGAGGAGGCCAAGTGGTGGTATGAAAATGAGGAGTTGATTGCCGATGAATTCGAAAAAGCTGCGAAGGAGGGCAGGTTGCGCACCGGTGGCGCGCGACGGCTTTTTGCGGAACTCGGCATCCCGTTCAAAGAGCCGAAGCTCACACCCACCACGACGATTCGCCTCGATCCGGACGACATTGCCAAAGCCCGCGTGCAGGCCGCCGAGCGCGGGCTGCGCTACCAGACCTACCTGAAGATGATTATTCATGAGGCGCTGCTGAAGGCAGAAGAAGCGGAGCGCAAACCGGCGGCGTAATTCTCAGTTCCCTGGTCGGACACATAGCAATACCGGTCTCAAAAAATGAATTCTGGGGAACCCGGCTGGGGCGCAGACCCGCGTACTCTCGAGCATTCATGGGATCGAAGGCAGGTAGAGATCGCGCGGATGGCGATCCGGTATGATCGCAGGTAGGTTGAACAGGGAGGTCTGGATGCGGAAGTTGGGTTTGGTTTCGATGCTGCTTGTGGTCTGCGCAGGCGCGGCGGCGCAGACGAAGAGTATTTACGACTTTACGATGAAGTCGATCGATGGCCAGCAGGTGAGCCTGGGGAGTTTCAGCGGCAAGGTGGTGCTGCTGGTGAACGTGGCCAGCAAGTGCGGATTCACGCCGCAGTATGCGGGCCTGGAAGCGCTCTACGAGAAGTACAAGGACCGCGGGCTGGTGATTGTGGGCGTCCCGGCCAACAACTTTGCGCAGCAGGAGCCGGGCACCAACGAAGAGATCAAGAAGTTCTGCTCGAACAAATACAACGTCACCTTTCCCATGATGGCGAAGGTCTCCGTGCTCGGCGACGACAAGGCGCCGCTTTACACCTTCCTCACCGACAAGGCCACCGACCCACAGTTCGGCGGCGACATCCAGTGGAACTTCACCAAGTTTCTGTTCGATCGCAGCGGCAAGCCGGTGGCGCGCTTTGAACCGGCCACTAAGCCCGACTCGCCCGAGGTAACCGCAGCCATCGAAGCGGCGCTCAAACAGTAGGGAGCTTGCCGTCGCCCCAGATCCGGGTTTTTGGACCTGGGATGCAGCTCCGCAGCGCTCCGCGAGGATTCAGAGTCCGAAACTGCAACGCTTCCAGGTAGAGATTCACGCAGCCTCGCGGCAGTTTGAACCCCGCCCAGCAAGAACGGATGAGCGGCAGGCCCCAGCCGCGCTGTTCCAGAGTCTTTCGCATTCTTGCTTGCGATGCCCTCAGTTCACTCCGCGGAGAACGCAATCGGCTGGATGTTCCAATTTAGGAGAATGCTCCACGCCTGGGCTATCCTCTCTGAGGGAGGAGGGCCGAACAGAACATGGCTTCCAAAAATGTGGATGCGGAGGGGCAGAGAGATGGCGTTTGAGGGGATGCCGACGGAGAAACGGCGCCAGATACTGGACATCGCGGCCAGGTATGGGGCGCGGAATGTCCGCATCTTTGGCTCCGTCGCCCGCGGTCAGGCCGACGAACGGAGCGACATAGACTTTCTTGTCGAAATGGAGGCCGGCAGATCTCTCTTCGACCTCGGTGGCCTGCAGGCGGATCTCGAAGCGGCTCTGGGCCGTCCGGTGGACGTCGTGACGGAAAAGGGGCTAAAAGCCCGCATTCGCAGCCGGGTGCTCCGCGAAGCGATTCCCGTATGAGAGACCCCGCCGAGCGCCTGCGCGACATTCTAGAAGCCATCGCCGCTATCGAGCGCCACGCAAACTGCAATCGGGAAGCATTTGAGGGGGACGAACTGCTGCAGACTTGGTTCCTGCGCCATCTCCAGATTATTGGGGAGGCAGCGAGGGCGCTCCCACAGGATGTGCGGAACCTGGCGCCGGAAGTGCCTTGGCATCAAATCGCGGGCATGCGAAATGTTCTCGTCCATGGATACTTCGAGGTGGACACGGACCTTGTTTGGGATACAGCAACCCGCGACCTGCCTGCGCTGAAGCCCGCCATCGAAGGCCTCTCGACGGTGCTGGAAGAGGGAAGGAAATAAGGCGTGCTGGGGATTTCGGCGCGTGCCCCAGAGCCTTCCCTTAGCCCGCCGAAGGGTCCGGATTTTCAGTCCTGGGAGACTCCTAACTCCGCTATCTTCATGCCATCGCTTCCCTGCCCATCGCCTCAAAACGCAGCTGATTCGATTTGCGATCCACGTCGATGCGGACGTGCGCGCCGTGGAGCACCTCGCCCGAGAGGATCTTGATGGCCAGTGGGTCCTGAATCATGCGCTGCAAGGCGCGCTTGAGCGGGCGCGCTCCGTAGGCCGCGTCGGAGCCCGCGGCGAGGATCAACTGCCGCGCCGGCTCGGTGAGCTCGAGAGAGATCTTGCGGTCTTCCAGCAGCCTGAGGACTTCGTTGAGGCGGAGATCGAGGATCTGGCTCATCTGCGCCGCGCCCAGGGAACGGAAGACGACGATGTCGTCGACGCGGTTCAGGAACTCCGGCCGGAAGTGCTCGCGGAGAATGCGCATCACCGACTCGCGGGCCATGTCGTAGTCGTGGTCGCTCTTGAGCGCGTCGCCGACCAGCATCTGCGCGCCCAGGTTCGAGGTCATGATCAGCACGGTGTTCTTGAAGTCCACGGTGCGGCCCTTGGCGTCGGTCAGGCGCCCGTCGTCCATGACCTGCAAGAGAATGTTGAACACATCCGGGTGCGCCTTCTCGATCTCGTCGAAGAGAATGACGGCGTAGGGGCGGCGGCGAACGGATTCTGTCAACTGCCCGCCCTCGTCGTACCCGACGTATCCCGGCGGCGCGCCGATGAGGCGGGCGACGGCGTGCTTCTCCATGTACTCGCTCATGTCGATGCGCACCATGGCTTGTTCGTCGTCGAAGAGGAACTCGGCCAGGGCGCGGGCGGTTTCGGTTTTGCCCACGCCGGTGGGGCCTAAGAAAATGAAGGAACCGATGGGCCGCTTGGGGTCGCTCAAGCCGGCGCGCGAGCGGCGAATCGCATTGGCCACCACGGTCAACGCCGCATCCTGCCCGATGACGCGCTCACGGAGCCGCTGCTCCATCTGGACGAGCTTGTTCACTTCGCCTTCTAGCATGCGCGCAACCGGAATTCCGGTCCACTTGCTGACGATCTTGGCGATATCCTCCTCGTCGACTTCTTCCTTTAACATGCGCGCTACGGCGTTCTTTCCATCCTGCGCGGCGTCGAGGCGTTTCAGCTCCGCCTCCAGCCTGGGCAGTTCGCCGTACTGGATCTGCGCGGCGCGATCGAGCTGTCCCTTGCGGGTCTGTTCCTCGGCCTCGAAGCGTAGCGCCTCGATGCGCTTCTTGATCTCGCTGACGCGGCTGATGGCTTCGCGCTCTTTGGTCCAGCGGGAACGCAGCGCAGTGATCTGTTCGGTGAGCGTGGCTACTTCGCGTTCGACGGCATCCCTGCGCTCGCGGGAGTTGGGATCGGTTTCGCGCTTGAGAGCCTCGCGCTCGATTTCGAGCGAGGTCTTTTCGCGCTCGAGTTGATCGATCTCCGTGGGAACGGAACCGATCTGGATGGCCAGCGAAGCGGCGGCCTCGTCCACCAGGTCGATGGCCTTGTCAGGCAGGAAACGGTCGCTGATGTAGCGATGGGAGAGGGTGGCGGCGGCGACGATGGCCGCGTCCTTGATGCGCACGTTGTGGTGCGCCTCGTAGCGCTCCTTGAGGCCGCGCAGAATGGCGATGGTGTCCTCGACGTTAGGCTCGCCCACGTAGACGATCTGGAAGCGGCGCTCGAGGGCCGCGTCCTTCTCGATGTACTTGCGGTACTCGTTCAGCGTGGTCGCGCCGATGGCCCTCAGCTCGCCGCGCGCCAGGGCCGGCTTGAGCATGTTGCTGGCGTCGATGGCGCCCTCGGCCGCGCCTGCGCCGACGAGCGTGTGCAGCTCGTCAATGAAGAGCACGATCTCGCCGTTCGAATCCTCGATCTCCTTGAGCACTGCCTTGAGCCGGTCCTCGAACTCGCCGCGGTACTTTGCGCCGGCCAGCATGGAGCCGAGATCGAGCGAGATGACGCGCTTGTCGCGCAGGCTCTCCGGCACGTCGCCGGAGACGATGCGGCGGGCGAGCCCCTCGACGATGGCGGTCTTGCCCACTCCGGGCTCGCCGATCAGGACCGGATTGTTTTTGGTGCGGCGGCTGAGCACCTGGATGACGCGGCGAATCTCCTCGTCGCGGCCAATGACCGGGTCGAGCTTGCCGCGGCGGGCCAGGTCGGTGAGGTCCTTGGCATATTTCTCCAGCGCCTGGAATTTGCCTTCGGGGTTCTGGTCGGTCACGCGTTGCGTGCCGCGCACCGCGGTCAGCGCCTTGAGAATTGCGTCGTGGGCAGCGCCGGCGGCAGCAAGAGCCTCGCGGGCGGGATCGCCCTTGAGGTGAGCGGCGCCCAGCAGCAGATGCTCGGTGGATACATATTCGTCCTTGAAGTTGGCGGCCTCGTGGAATGCCTGTTCCAGGACTCTGTTCAGCGCCTGGCTCATGCCGGGCTGGCTGGACGCTCCCGCCACCCGAGGCAGTTTCTCCTCGATCTGGTGCAGTTCGTGCTCCAGCCGTTCGGTGGGCACGCCGATCTTCTCAAGCACCGCGGGGATTACGCCTTCGCGGTCCTCTACCAGAGAGAGCAGCAGGTGCACGGGCTGGACTTCAGGATTTCCGAGTTCGGCGGCCCGCGATTGCGCCTGTTGCATCGCCTGCTGCGACTTCACGGTCAGTTTTTCCCAACGAATCGCCATTCTCTTCAGCTCCTAGCTGCTAGCTTCCAGCCTCTAGCTCGCTCTCGCCAGTCAGCCAGATTCCGGCTGTCGCTACCATAAATTGATTTTCCGCATGCGTGTTGCACAAAAAAGAACGCCGGGCAGGCAGAAAACAACCTGCGCCGCCCGGCATGATCACTTTCTCCACTTCATCTCAGCCGCAAGGCAGCGGCTTGAAGAAGCTGGAAGCTGGCAGCTAAAAGCTGCCCTTAGCGCACGCCCGCCAATTCGCGGTCTTCCTCCTTCTCCTTGTGGACGGCGATCTTGATCTGCTTGGGCTGGGCTTCGGGCTTCTTGGCCAACTCCAGCTTGAGCACGCCCGCATGGTAGCTGGCCTGGATGTGCTCCGTGTCAACGGTGGAGGGAAGGGTGAAGGCGCGGAAGAAGCTGCCGTAGCGGCGCTCGATGCGGTGGAAGTTCTCTTCCTTCTCCTCCTTCTCGAACTTGCGCTCGCCCTTGACGGTGAGGGTGTTGTTTTCCACGCTCACGTCGAGGTCCTTCTCATCGATGCCGGGCACCTCGAGTTTGAGCATGACCTTCATGTCATCCTCGTAGACATCGACGGCCGGCACAAAGCTGGCGGTGGTCAGGGGGCTGTCTCCCTCGTTCATTTCGCGGAAGAGGGAGTTGACGCGGTTCTGCAGAGATACGACTTCGCGGAAGGGGTCCCAACGAGTGATTGCCATGAGTTTGTCCTCCTAATGGATTCTCGAATGAATGAGCCGGAACGTGAGTCCTGCGCGCTCAACCAATCTGACGAAATAATAGCACAAACGATTCAGAAAATGTGAGCGATTTACGCTAATATTTTTTGCAGGCGATATCTTTCATTGAATCAATTACTTAGGCGACGGAAGGGGTTGGGCGCCCGAGAAGGACGCGCTTGGGAAGGAGGGATTGAGGCGTGGCTGCGCCGATGGCTGTGGCCGATCGCACTGGAAACAGGGCGAAGAAATCCACTCGCCGGAATCCAGCCGGTTGCCGATTTGACGCTGTTTCTAGTTGACTTCGTAGACTTCGGGGAAGTTCCGCCGAATGGCTTCCACGAGCGCGGCGTGCTCGCGCGTTCCGGGGGTGTGGGCCTGCGCCACATGGGGGTCCAAGGGGAGCTTCACTGGGCGCGACAGTGTCGACAGGACGACAGGATGATTCTTGGGCCGATCGTCAGGTTCTATCTCCGTCCGCATGGGGGAAGCATCCTCCGGTTTTGGTTGCTCGATCGCCTGTATATGTGCTGAGATGGCGGGTTCGCGGTTGGGGTTGTATCGGGTGGTCCGCGAGGCGGCCCGTGTGGAAGCGGCGCGAACACCCTCCACTTTCATTTTAAACGCAATCTTGCGTTGCGTTCCTTCGCAGGGCCGGGATTTGACGATGCTTTTACAATCGAGGACAGATGACGCACTTTTCCGGCCTTTTGGCCCCAATCGACTGGAGCTGGCTCTGGCTCACCGTGGCCGCCTTTCTGGCCGGCGTTCTGAATGCGGTGGCCGGGGGCGGCTCGTTTCTGCTTTTTCCCGCGATGCTGGGGATGAAGATCCTGCCCATCCAGGCCAACGCCACCAACACTGTGGCGCTGTGGCCTGGCCAACTGACCTCCGTGGCCGCCTACCGCGACGACATCCGCAAGAATCTGCGCCTGGCGTTGCCGATGTGCGGCGCCGGGCTGCTGGGCGGAACCGCGGGCGCGGTGGTCCTGCTGCATACTCCCCAGATGACCTTTCTCCACATGGTGCCCTGGCTGCTGCTGGCGGCGGCCTCCATCTTTGCCCTAAGCGGCCCGGTTTCGCGCCGGCTGGCGCTGGGCAGAGTGGCGTCCGGCGGCGGCACGGCGCATGCGCCACGGCGGCTGCCGCTGTTTGTGGGGACGGTTGCGGTGTGTATTTATATTGGCTATTTTGGCGCGGGGGCCGGGTTTCTGCTCATCACGCTGCTGTCGTTGTTCGGCGTTCGGGATATTCACGAGATCAACGCCCTGAAGGTGGTCTCCACCACCCTGGCCAACGGCATGGCCTTCCTCATCTTCACGGTGAGCGGCCAGGTGGCCTGGCGCTACTGCGTGGTAGCGATGATGACCTGCGCGATCGGCGGATACTCGTCGGCCCGCTTTGCGCGCCTGGTGCCGCAACCGGTGCTACGCGGGCTGGTGGTCTTTATCGGCCTTTCCATGGCCGCGTGGTTCTTCTGGAAGCAATAGACGGTGTCCACCGAGCGCGTCCGCCGGAAACTGGAACGGTCCCGTGCCCAACGAAAACAGACAACTAGAATGGAAGCATGAGCCACGAAGGCATTCGCATTGTCTCCCAAGACGAGCAAGCGCGCGAGAGTGAAGAGACCCTCCCGCTGCCGCGCATCGCCATCACCCCGGAGAAGGTTCGCGTTCTGTTGACCGAAGGCAAGGGCCTGGAGATCGATTGGGTGGACGGCCACCGGAGCGCGTGGACATTTGCCTGGCTTCGCGAGGCTTGCCCTTGCGCCACCTGCGTGGAGGAGCGCAAGGTGGAGGGACGCAAGGCCGGCCAACCGAAGGTTAAGCCCGGTCAATTGCTGCCCATGTACTCGCCGCCGGCCAAGCCAGCCAGCGCCCACGCCGTAGGCCGCTACGCGATCCAGTTCAACTGGCAGGACGGGCATTCGGGCGGGATCTATTCGTGGGAGTATCTGCGCCGCAGTTGCCAGTGCGCAGAATGCACGTTTGCCTGGAGCGAGAGCGCCGGCGCGCCCAACTAGGGCTTTCAGGGCGTCCATTCAGTGGTCGCGATAACCGCACAAAACGGCCCTGAATTGGCCGAAATAGGCCCATAACGGGCTAATAAGACAGAAATGGAGAAGGAGAATCAGGCTACTTTGCCGGATGCGGCTTGACCCCGGTCCAGGTCCAGGCGCCGATCTTCCACGCGCCCGACTCCCGATGCAGCACACAAGTCATCTGTCCCTCCTCCACCAGAGCCCTGCCATGCTCTTTGTAGAGGTAGACCGTCGGTATCACAACGTACGCCACATCCCCTTCGATCTCCGTCCGCGTAGGCGCCTTGTAGGTCACCTTGCCATCGGAAACCCCAGTCGCCGATGCGTGCTTGTCGTAGGCGGCCGCCCAGTCCTGCGCGGCATGGGGCCCGTACCAGCGGTGCGGAGCAAACTCGTCCACAATCAGGATGTCGCCCCGCGCATAGGATGCAAAGGCCGACTTCGTATCGCCGCTGTTGAACCCGTCAATGAACTGGCGGATCGGCGCCGCCACGTCGGGTTTAGTCGCCGCAAAGGCGGCGGGAGCCATCAATACGCACACCAACAGCGCAAGGATTGCCTTCTTCATTCATCCCTCCCAGGATGGGTCGCAGCGATCCCCCGACTTGCTGACTGACGGACGCCGAGGTCTCTCTTCTTGAAGCCAAGAGCAGCGTGATCGCTGGCCCTGGTCTATTCCCTATTCCTTGTCCCCAGCCTTCACCCCACCGCCGGCAGCCCGGCCAGGGCCATCGCAATCTCCTCCGCCGGATAGTCGTAGTTCTCCAGTTGGCCCGCCTGGTATGCGATGTACGATTGCATATCGAAGTGCCCATGCCCGCAGAGGCCGAAGAGAATCGTCTTCCCCTTGTCCTCGGCCTTGCACTTCAGCGCCTCGGCAATCGCCCCGGCCACGGCGTGATTCGCTTCCGGCGCGGGCATAATCCCCTCCGCGCGTGCAAACTGAATCCCGGCGGCAAACGCATCCAGTTGCTGCACGCTGGTGGCTTCGATCAGCCCCAGGTCCAGAACATGCGACACCAGCGGCGCCATCCCGTGATAGCGCAAGCCGCCGGCATGAATCCCCGGCGGAATAAACGTCGATCCCAGGGTGTGCATCTTGACCAAAGGAGTCAGGTGCCCGGTATCGCCGAAGTCGTAGGCAAAGGGGCCTTTGGTCAAACTCGGGCAAGCCGCCGGCTCCACCGCGACCACCCGCGCATGGCTCTGTCCCTTGATCTTGCGGCCCAGATACGGCATCGTCAGCCCGGCAAAGTTCGATCCCCCGCCGGTGCAGCCCACGATCACGTCCGGCTCGTCCCCGGCCAGGTCCATCTGCTCCATGGCTTCCAGGCCAATCACCGTCTGGTGCAGCAGGACGTGATTCAGCACGCTGCCCAGCGCGTACTTGGTGTCGGGGTCCTTGGCCGCCACCTCCACGGCCTCGCTGATGGCAATGCCCAGCGACCCGTTGGTATTCGGATGCTCGGCCAGAATCGCCTTGCCGCTCTCGGTCTCCGTGCTCGGGCTTGCCGTCACGCTGGCTCCGTAGGCCTCCATCAGCGCCCGCCGGTAGGGCTTCTGGTCGTAGCTCACCCGCACCATGAAGACCTTGCATTCCATGCCGAAAAATGCGCAGGCCATGGCCAGCGACGACCCCCACTGTCCCGCGCCCGTCTCCGTCGATAACCGCTTGGTCCCCTCGATCTTGTTGTAGTAAGCCTGCGCCACCGCCGTATTCGGCTTGTGGCTCCCGGCCGGGCTCACGCCCTCGTACTTGTAGTAGATCCTGGCCGGCGTATCCAAAGCCTTTTCCAGACGGCGCGCGCGGAACAGCGGCGAAGGCCGCCACTGCGCATAGACCTGCCGCACCGGATCGGGAATCTCGATCTCCCGCTCCTGGCTCACCTCCTGCAGGATCAGGGCCATGGGAAACAGCGGCGCCAGGTCGTCCGGCCCAATCGGTTGCAGCGTCCCAGGATGCAGCGGCGGCGCCATCGGCTTGGGCAGATCGGCTTGAATGTTGTACCACGCACGGGGAATGCGGTTTTGCGGTAGGTTGTATTGGATTGTCTCCATGCCCGGAATTCTATCAGCGCGCCAGGCCTGCTTCCCACCTTCCGATAAGAGACAACCTTGAGGCACCTGAAGGGCACACGCCGGATCGGGAGCAAGCGCGTGCGGGGACGCCCGCGCGCCAGCCGATCTGGAGATCGGCGCTACAGTCTAATGCCTTGCCGGCCGGATTCGCCGGTGGACGACTACAATGGGCCGATGCCCGAACTGCCTGAGGTCGAGTCGATCGCCCGCGGCGCCGACAAGCGCGTGCGCGGCGACCGCATCGTTCAGGCCTGGTTTGGCAACTATCCGCAGCCCTTCAAAACCCCGCCAGCCCGGCAGGCCAGGGGGCTTGAGGGCCGCGTCATTCTCGGCATCCACCGCACCGGAAAGCACATTGTCTGCGAGCTGGGCCCAGCAGTCGACGCGGACCCGGACCCGGAGCCGACCGGCGCAAGCCTCGAGGCGCAGTGGATCGTGCATCTGGGCATGACCGGCAGGCTGCTGGTTACAACCCCGGACGGTCCCGTCGCTCCGCACACCCATGCCCGCCTGACCCTGGCCAGCGGGCGGGAACTGCGCTTTGTGGACCCCCGGCGGTTTGGCAGGCTCGAGTTCCGCGACCTGGCGCGGACAGCCGGCTTCCGCGCGCCCGGCGCCGAGCCCCTCACCATCGGCGCGGAGGCCTTTGCCGCGCTCTTCCGGGGACGGCGCCTGGCCATCAAGGCCGCGCTGCTAAACCAGAGCCTGCTGGCGGGCGTGGGCAACATCTACGCCGACGAGAGCCTGTTTCAGGCCGGCATCCGGCCGCGCAAACGGGCCGGAAGGCTCACCAGGGCCGAACTCGAACGCCTGCGCCTTGCCCTGCGCCAGGTGCTTCGTCACGCGATTCGCCTGGGCGGCTCGTCGGTCTCCGACTATGTGGACGCGGACGGGGTGCGCGGCTTCTTTCAACTGGAGCACTGCGTCTATCTGCGCACCGGGCAGCCGTGCCGGCGGTGCGGGAGCCCGATCCGGCGGATTCTGCTCGCAGGCCGGGGAACCCACTACTGCCCGCGGTGCCAGAGATAGTCTCGATCTACGCTTTTTTGTATTCTCCTCCACATTTCCTTCCAGATTACAGAGAAACCTTGCTCAATACTGCTCACAAGTCGTTGAAATCACGAGGTATCTTGAACGGCACTTCGATTGCTAGTAGAAGGGTGCCAGTGATGTACCGGCTGCTGGAAGTAGATCCGGCCAGCCAAAGAAGAGCAGGCCCCCGTCAAGAGCAACCGCCTATGAGCGGCCCTCAACAAGGGAAGAACCGGCCGGGGAGCTTGCAGGATGTGCGGTGGTAAGAACTAGAGTCCACCCATTCCTTTGGAGGCCAGTGACCAGCGCAGGAGAGCGGAAACGCCACCCCAAGGGTGGCGTTTCGTGCTTTGGCGCACTCAACCGCGACCCCTCCCCCGGACCTAACCTAAAAGTTGACTTGCCAGCCGGGATGCTTCGCTGTAGTATCGGAGTTGCCTATCAAGCGGCTGACGCGGGCCACCCGTAATTGGGAAGTGCAAGCTCGCCGCCGAAAAAGGAACCTTCGCCGACCGGTCAAGCGGTTACCAGGCTGGAAGCGGCGAAAGCCCCACGGGAAAGGCATCAGCCAGGGAAATCGGTGGCCGCATTGCGGCAATCTGGGCCAAGGGCCTGACAAGCGAGTAAAGCTTCAGTCCGGCCTCTTTGCGGAAGGCAAAAAGCCCTGTAGGAATCGCGGCATGTTGTGCGCAAGGCGAAACGCCCCGGCAATTTGCCGGATGCCCGTGGATGAATTGGATCGCCAGCCGTAGCCTTCCCCGTCCGAAGCCGGAGATGCGGTGGGCAAGGGATGTTCAGCACCCGGCACCAAAAGCTGAACCCGGAAGCGGAATGCACCAAATCGCAGAGTTCCAGGAAGTACACGCATGACGACAGAATCGACCGAGCCCCAGTCTGAACTGGTGCTGGCTCCGGCCAATGGCCAGGGGCAGTCGCAAGGGCATCGGCGCCGCAGGCGTCGCCGCAAGAACAAATCGAGCCAGGCCGGCGCGCCGCAGGCACAACCCCAGGCACAGCTTCCGGCGCAACCTGCCGAGCCCAAGGCGGCGCCCCCGCCAAAGGCCCATCCCAAGGCCCCGCCGCACCAGGGCCAGCCGCGCAAGAAGAAGAAGTTCTTCCAGAAGGGCTCTCCTTCACCCGCGCAGCCCGGCAACAGTGTGTCCTTTCAAGGCCAAGGTCCCGGGCAGGGCCAAGGTCAAGGCAAGCGGAAGGCCAGGCAGAAAGGGCCGCGCGAGTTTGTCGGGCCCATGGATCACAGCTACCGCGCCGTGAACGGCAACGTGGCCGATGGACCGCCCTCCACCATCCAGCTTTCCAACAACGGCCAAGGGGGCCGTTACGTGGACAACTTCGTCCCCGAGCCCACCGTTCCTGTGCGGGCGGACGCTCCCACGCGGATCTTCTGCTTCATTGAGGACCTCTTCCTGCTGGCCAAAATTCAGGAAAACGCGCGCAAACTGGGCGTGAAGGTGGAGTTTCTCAAAGGAGACAAGGAAGTGGTGGCCCGCCTGACCGACGTTCCCGAGGACGAGCGCCCTGGGCTGCTGGTCTTTGACTTGAACAACCTCAATGCCAAACCGATGACGCTGATTCCCAAGTTCAAGGCCAAGTTCAAAAAGGCGGTTTCGATCATCGGCTTCCTCAATCATCTCCAGGGCGACCTGAAGATGAAGGCCCTGGAGGCAGGCTGCGACACGGTCATGCCGCGCTCGGCCTTTTCGCAGAGCCTGCCCAACCTGCTGCGCCGCTACGGGCTGGAAGAGGAAGAGGAGTATTCGCCGCAACCGATGTGAAAGAGCAGGGATGAGTGGCCAGCGGTCAGGGGTCTTCCGGGTTTGTAGTGGGTAAGACGTTCACCCCGCCGCTCAGGGGCTAAGAGCTTATCCGTAAATAGTGACGAGTTTGGTCCGTGCGGGTGAATCTCTCGTTTGCGGCGATTAGGAAGTGGCGATGATGGATGCAACATGGCCCAGATCAAGTCGTGGACGGTTTCGGATGATTTGTGGAGCAAGGTTGAGCCGCTGATTCCAGCCCGCAAGCGGGAACCGGGGCGAAAGTACCAGCGCAAGCCTGGAGCGGGACGCAAGCCGATGCCTTCGCGGCAAGTCTTCTCGGCGATCGTCTACGTTCTGCGAACCGGCATTCAGTGGAAAGCCTTGCCCCGTGAGTTTGGTGCGGCGAGCGCGGTGCATCA